>Ga0066710_100001155_pt1 | contig 18931 bp, 22 predicted proteins | sample GraSoiAngelo_159_FD_79666 | JGI IMG/M metagenome (GOLD analysis project Ga0066710, IMG submission 79666) | Grasslands soil microbial communities from the Angelo Coastal Reserve, California, USA - 14_1009_16_40cm | ecosystem: Environmental > Terrestrial > Soil > Grasslands | place: USA... | reverse complement strand
GTCGAGAACGTCGGTCCGGTGATTCGGCAGCCGGTCCGGAGCGCCGCGGACGTCGAGCGACTCGCGGTCACCGATCCGGAGGAATCGGTGCCGACGATCCTCGAGGCGGTGCGGCTCGTGCGCGCGGAGCTGCGGGACGACCAGGCGGTGATCGGCTTCGCCGGCGGTCCGTTCACCGTCGCGGGCTACCTCGTCGAGGGGCGGCCGAGCCGGGAGTTCCTCGCCGTGAAGTCGCTGATGTACAACGAGCCGCGCGTCTGGCACGCCCTGATGGAGAAGCTCGCCGACCAGTTCGCGCGCTACGTCGTTGCGAAGGCGCGTGCCGGTGCGGACGCGATCCAGCTCTTCGACTCGTGGGTCGGCGCGCTCTCGCTGGCGGACTACGAGGAGTTCGTGGCGCCGTGGTCGGCGCGGATCCTCGCCGCGGTCGACGTGCCGACGATCCACTTCGGGACGGGGACGTCGACGCTGCTCGGTTCGATGGCGGCCGCGGGCGGCGACGTGATCGGGCTCGACTGGCGCATACCGCTCGACCGGGGCTGGGAGGAGGTCGGCGAGGAGCACGGCGTGCAGGGAAACCTCGACCCGGCGCTGCTGCTCGGCCCGTGGGAGCGTGTCGAGGCGGCGACGCTGGACATCCTGGAGCGCGCGGCGGGCCGCGCCGGGCACATCTTCAACCTCGGCCACGGCGTCCTCCCGGGGACCGATCCGGCCGCGCTTGGACGATTGACGGCGCTGGTTCAGGAGCGAACCGTCGAAGCGCGGGTCTGAGCCTCCGCCGAGCCGGCGGCCACCCATGGCCCGAACAGCCACGACCCGGGACCTCCCCCGGTCCAGGTCCCGGGGCGTGTCTGTCGGGATCCTGTCACGTGTGCCGAAAGTGTGACTCTCGGTCGTCGCGGGCTTCCGGAGCGCGCCGGCGCGCGTACCGTGGCCGTATGCCGAAGAAGCCGCGCAGCGAGCTCGCCCCGGGGCTCGTTCACGTCACGAATCGCGGCAATAGGCGCGCGGACATCATCACAGCCGAGCGCGACGTCCGCCGCTTCGAGGACTTTCTCGAGGATGCCGTGCGTCGCTCGGCTGTCACTTGCCACGCGTTTTGCCTCATGCCGAACCACGTCCATCTCGTCTTCGAGGTCGAGACGATCGAGGCCCTGTCGAAGACGATGCAACGGCTGAACGGCAGGTACGCGCAGTGGTTCAACCTGACCTATGGCTTCAACGGTCATCTCTTCCAGGGTCCGTACGGCGCCGTCGCCGCACAGTCTGAGTCGCACGCACTCGAAATGATCCGGTACGTCGTTCTGAACCCGGTTCGCGCAGGTTTATGCGCCCGTCCCGCGGCGTGGCCGTGGAGCAGCTACCTCGCGACAATCGGCGCGGTCGAGAAGCCGCGGTACCTGACGATCGACTGGGTCCTCGGCCTCTTCGCCGACGACGTCACGCTCGCACGCGAACGCTACAAGACCTTCGTCGCCGAAGGGATCGTGGCTCCGACGGCCCTCTCCCGAAAGCCGCTGTCCCGGGACCTGGACCGGGGGAGGACCCGGGTCATGGCTCCGCTGGCCGGTGTGCCGCCGGTGTTTCCGGTGCCTCCGGTAGCGTCGCGCGCATGACTCGCGCAGCCGTCGTTCTCATGGCGTACGGCTCGCCCGAGCGGCTCGCCGACGTGCCCGCGTACTACGCCGACATTCGCGGCGGGCGGCCGATTCGGCCCGAGCTGCTCGACGATCTGACGGAGCGGTACCGACGGCTCGGGATCGAGGATTCGAATCCGCTCAACGCGATCACCGAGCAGACGCGCGCCGCGCTGGAGGGCGAGCTGCAGCTGCCGGTCTTCACCGGCATGAAGCACTGGACACCGCGCATCGCCGACGCGGCCGACGCCGCGCTCGCAACCGGCGCCGACACGATCGTCGGCCTCGTCCTCGCGCCGCACTACTCGCGACTCTCGATCGCCGGCTACCGCGCGCAGCTCGAGGACGTGCTCGCCGGCCGCGCACAGCTGGCCTTCGTCGAGAGCTGGCACGATGACCCCGGCTTCGTCGAGATCCTCGCCGACAGGATCCGCGGCACCGACGCCCACGTCGTCTTCACCGCGCACTCGCTGCCGGAGCGGATCCTCGCGGAGGGCGACCCGTACAAGGACCAGCTGCTCGAGACGAGCCGACTGGTCGCCGAGGCGGCGGGCGTCGGCGACTGGAGCTTCTCCTTCCAGAGCGAGTCGCCGACCGGCGAGCCGTGGCTCGGTCCGGACATCCTCGACCACCTCGACGCGCTCCACGCGGCCGGCACGACGCGCGTCCTCGTCTGTCCGGTGGGGTTCGTCAGCGACCACCTCGAGATCCGGTGGGACATCGACACCGAGGCTCGGGAGAAGGCGGCCGAGCTCGACCTCGACCTCGAGCGGATCGAGATGCCGAACGCCGACCCGTCCTTCGTCCGCGTGCTTGCCGGAATCGTCCGACGGGCGCTGCGGGTACCCTCGGCCGCGTGAAGCCGGGCGAGATCGCCGTCGAGCACGCGGCGCGGCGCTTCCGCGTGTACCCGCGCGAGACGCGGACGCTCAAGGATCTCGTCGTCGCGCGCGGCCGCACGCGCGGCACCGACGTGTGGGCCCTGCGCGACGTCTCGTTCCACGTCGGCCCCGCGAGCGCCGTCGGCCTCGTCGGCCGCAACGGCTCCGGCAAGACGACGCTTCTGCGGCTGCTCTCGGGGATCATCAAACCGACCTCCGGCCGCGCAGAGGTCGGCGGCCGCGTCGGCTCGCTGCTCGAGCTCGGCGCCGGATTCCACCCGGAGATGACCGGGCGCGAGAACGTCTTCCTGCAAGGCTCGATCCACGGCCTGCGCCGTGCACAGATCCGCGAGAAGCTGGACGAGATCGTCGCCTTCGCAGGACTCGAGCAGTTCATCGACCTACCTGTGCGGACGTACTCGTCGGGGATGTACATGCGCCTCGGCTTCGCGATCGCCTCGCACATCGAGGCGGACGTGCTCCTGCTCGACGAGGTCTTCGCCGTCGGCGACGAGGCGTTCCAGCGCAAGTGCTTCGGCAAGATCTTCGAGTTCAAGCAGCGCGGGGGGACGATCGTCTTCGTCTCGCACGACGCTGCCGCCGTCGAGCGCCTCTGCGACCGCGCTGTCCTGCTCAGACAGGGCGAGGTCGCGTTCGACGGGCCGACGCACGAGGCGATCGTCCAGTACCGGCGCCTGCTCGCCGGCGAGCGCGATCCCGAGGAGCGCGGCGCGGGCCTGAAGGAGTGGGGCAGCGGCGAGGCGCGTATCGCCGCGCTGCGCCTGCTCGGCCCCGACGGCGACGAGCGGCAGCAGTTCCTCGCAGGAGAGCCGATTGCCGTCGCGCTGACAGCCGCAGCCGAGCAACCGCTGGACGCGCCGCGACTCACGTGGGAGCTCCGGGACGACTCGTCGCTGCTGCTCGCATCGGGGTCGCAGCCACTCTCGGAGCTCGGCTGGCGCGCGCCCGGCGAGCTCGCGCTCCGCTTCGAGATCGAGCAGCCGCCCCTCGCCGACGGGCGCTTCCACCTCCGCTTCGGCCTCGCCGACGCCGACGGCGGGCACATCTACCACTGGCTCGACGACGCGCTGACGTTCGTCGTCTACCCGAGCGAGGGCGACCGCGGGATGATGCGGATCGACGGCCGCTGGACGGCCGAGGTGACCGTCACCGCATGAGTTCCCGGACGTGTCCGGACTGGCCGCGGCTGATGGAGATCGCCCCTGACCTGCAGTTCAAGCACTACACCGTGGCCGAGACGCGCCTGCCCGGCGAGGTGCTGATGAAGATTCCGGACGTCGCACTGGCCGAGGTCGCGATCTGCTGCGACCTCGAGCACCACGTGTTCTACGCCGCGCACACCGATCCGCAAGTCGCCGAGGCGCTCCGCAGCACCCACTGGTTCGAGGTGCACGAGTGGTCGCAGCGCGGACCCGGGTCAGGCTGAGACCGGCGTCAGCAGCGGCTCGCCGCGCTCGAGCGCCAGGACGTTGTCGACGACGATCCGCGCCATCGCGGAGCGGGTCTCGATCGTCGCGCTGCCGAGGTGCGGCGCGAGGACGACGTTCGGCAGGGACCACAGCTCCTCCGGAACCTGCGGTTCGTGCGCGTAGACGTCGAGGCCCGCGCTGATCCGGCCCGACACGAGCTCTGCGACGAGCGCGTCCTCGTCGATGATCGCGCCGCGCGCGGTGTTGACGAGCGTCGCGCCGTCATGGAGGAGCGCAAGCCGCCGCGCGTCGATCAGGCCTGTCGTCTCCGCGCTGAGCGGCACGTGCAGCGAGACGACGTCGGCCTCTCCGAGCAGCGCGTCGAGCTCCCGGTACTGAGCGAGATCGGTCTCGACCTCGTGCCGTTGCGTGTAGAGCACGCGCATGTCGAAGCCGCGGGCGCGCCGCGCGACCGCGCTGCCGATCCGGCCGAGGCCGACGATCCCGAGCGTCGCGCCGCCCACGTCGTGGCCGAGGAACAGGCCCGCGAACCACGGCGTTGTCCATCCTCCGGCGCGCACGTGCCGGTCGCCTTCGACGAGCCGCCGCCGCGTCGCGAGCATCAGAGCCATCGCGAGATCCGCGGTGGCGGCGTCCACCACGCCCGGGGTGTTCGTGACCGCCACGCCCCGCGCTGCGCAGGCCGCGACGTCGATGCGGTCGTAGCCGACGCTGAAGTTCGCGACGAGCCGCAGCGACGGGAGGAGGCCGAGCACGTGCTCGTCGACGGTCTCGTTCGGGACGATCAGGGCCTCGACGTCCGGCCGCCGCTCGATCGGGCGCCCGATTTCGACGTCGCGCAGTTCGTCCCACGCGGGACCGGGCAGGCGGGTCGTGGAAAGAACCTTCATCGGAGCGCCAATAATGGCGATGTGCGAACGACCGCAAAGGCCGACTACGCCATCCGTGCCGCCGCCGAGCTCGCCGCCGCCGCCGACGGTCCGGTGAAGGCGGAACGGATCGCCCAGGCCCAGGCCATACCGCTCAAGTTCCTCGAGAACATCCTGCTCGACCTCAAGCACGCGGGGATCGTCCAGAGCCACCGCGGCCCCGACGGCGGCTATCGGCTCGCGGTTCCGGCCGAGGAGGTCGCGCTCGCGGACGTGATCCGCGCCGTCGAGGGCCCGCTCGCGAACGTGCGCGGCCAGTCGCCCGACCAGCTCGAGTACGAAGGCTCGGCCGAGCGGCTGCGCGAGGTCTGGGTCGCGGTCCGCGCCAGCCTCCGCTCGGTGCTGGAGCAGGTGACGCTCGCGGATCTCGCCGGCGGCAAGCTGCCGCCGCACGTCGTCGAGCTGACGAAGGACCCCGAAGCGTGGGTCAGGCGCTAGCGTCTTGGCTCCGGCGCTCCGGGTCAGCCGCGCAGAGGGATACGCGGGCAGAGCCCGCGCATCCTGAAACGGCGCCGCAAGCGGCGCCTCAGGCGCTGAACGTCCGCTGCCGCGTCGCCCGCACGTAGACGATCTGCCCCGGCTCCAGCTCGAGCTCGTCGGCCTCGTCCCGGCTGAGTTGCGCCGACAGCCGCTCGCCGTCGTCGCGGACGAGCTCGACGCGCGTCTCGAAGCCCAGGCGTACGATCCGCTCGATCTGCGCCTCCTGCGTCGAGCCGTTCGGCTCCAGCCGCAGCTCGACGTCGTGCGGCCGCACCCACGCGTCGCCGAGCCGGTTCACCGGGCCGACGAAGCTCATCACGAACGCGTTCTCCGGATCGTCGTACAGCTCCCGCGGCGGCGCGATCTGCTCGACGCGACCCCGGTTCATGACGACGATCCGGTCGGCGAGCTCGAGCGCTTCCTCCTGGTCGTGCGTGACGAAGACCGTCGTCACGTGCACCTCGTCGTGGAGGCGCCGCAGCCACTCCCGCAGCTCGGCGCGGACGCGCGCATCGAGAGCGCCGAACGGCTCGTCGAGCAGGAGCACCTCGGGCTCCGGCGCGAGCGCGCGCGCCAACGCCATGCGCTGCCGCTGTCCGCCGGAGAGCTGCGCCGGATACCGCTTCCCGAGACCCGCCAGCTGCACGAGGTCGAGCAGCTGGTCGACGCGGGCGCGGATCTCGGCCTTGGGCCGGCGGCGGATCTTCAGCCCGAACGCGACGTTCTCCCAGACCGTCATGTGCTTGAACGGCGCGTAGTGCTGGAAGACGAAGCCGACGCCGCGCTTCTGCGGCGCGAGCACCGTCGCCTCCTTGCCGGAGATGAAGACGGCGCCGGTGTCCGGTTGCTCGAGCCCGGCGATCACGCGCAGCAGGGTCGACTTGCCGCTGCCGCTCGGGCCGAGCAGTGCGGTCAGCGAGCCGCTCTCGACCTCGACCGACACGTCGTCGAGTGCGACGAAGTCGCCGAAGCGCTTGCTGACGTTACGCGCCTCGATCGCCACGCGTCTCCTCCTTCGGCCGGAACATGGTCATCAAGAGCAGCGTCGCGATCGCGAGCAGCGCGAGCAGCACCGACGCCGAGTACGCGCCGGTCTCGTTGAACTGGTTCGCGTATGCGTCCTGGACGTAGAGCGTCAGCGTCTGCGTGTGACCGACGACGTTGCCGGAGACGACGCTGACCGCACCGAACTCGCCGAGCGAGCGCGCCATCGTCAGCACGACGCCGTACGCGACCGCCCAGCGGATCGCGGGCAGCGTGATCCGCCGGAACGTCGCGAACGAGGACGCGCCGAGCGTCGCCGCGGCCTCCTCCTGGTCGGTGCCGATCTCACGCAGGACGGGGACGACCTCGCGGACGACGAACGGGAGCGACACGAACATCGTCGCGAGCAGGATCGCCGGGAAGGAGAACAGCACCTTGAACGGCAGCCCGTGCAGCCAGCCGCCCGGCCCGTAGACGAGGATGAGCGCAAGCCCGACGACGACCGGGGACAGCGCGAGCGGCAGGTCGACGAGCGCGTTGACGAGCCCCATCGCCGGGAGCCGGTGCCGCACGATCGCAAGCCCGCAGAGGATCCCGAAGACGGTGTTCAGCGGCACCGCGATCAGCGTCACCTCGAGCGTCAGCTTCAGCGCGTGGACGGCGTCGGGATTCGAGATCGCCGCCCAGAACGGATGCCAGCCGTGCTCGAACGTCCGCCAGAAGATCAGAGCGACGGGCGCGAGCAGCACGACGCCGAGGTAGCCGAGTGCGCCGAACCGCAGGAGGTATCTACCGATCATGGCGCGTCGCCCAGCGGCGGATGCCCCCGATCGAGAGCAGGACAGCGAGGGAGATCACGAGCAGCTCGACCGAGAGCGCCGCGGCGCCGGCCGGGTCCGTGTTGACCCGGCCGAAGATGTAGAGCGACGCAACCTCAGTCTTGAAAGGCCGGTTGCCCGAGATCAGCACGACGGCACCGAACTCGCCGATCGCGCGGGCGAACGCGAGCGCGACTCCGGAGAGCACCGCCGGCAGCAGGTTTGGAAAGACGACGCGCCGGAAGATGGCGAGCCTCCCTGCGCCGAGCGAGGCGGCCGCCTCCTCCATCTCGCGGTCGAGCTCGAGCAGCACCGGCTGCACCGTCCGTACGACGAACGGCAGCGTCACGAAGAGCAGCGCGAGCAGCAGTCCGATGCGTGTGTATGCGACGTGCTTTCCGATCTCGCTCCGCGGGCTGTAGAGCGCGAGCAGCGTCAGGCTCGCGACGATCGTCGGCAGCGCGAACGGGAGGTCGATCAGCGCGTTCACGAGTCCCTTGCCGGCAAAGCGGTCGCGAACGAGCACCCACGCGATCGCCGTTCCGCTCAGCGCGTTGATCGCAACGACGCCCGCCGAGAGCCAGAGCGTGAGCTTCAGCGCCGCAACCGCCTCCGGATTCGACGCGGCATCCCAGAAGTGAGCCCAGCCGCCGCCCGCGCCCTTCACCGTGAGCGCGGCGAGCGGGATCAGGACGACGACGCTGAGATAACCGAGCGCGACGCCGCCCGTCAGCAGCGGCGGCCCGAGCGCGCGTCGCCGCGCCCTCGGAAGCGGTGCGGCGAGCTCAGCCAGTGGAGACTCCGAGGCCGCGCTCGATCTTCGCCATCACGCCCTTGTCGGGGTCGAAGAACTGCGTCGAAACCTTGTCCCAGCCGCCGACGTAGCCGATCTTGAAGAGCTGCGGCCGCGCCGGGAACTGCTTCGCGAACTGCTTCGCGACGCTGCGAACGACGGGGCGGTAGCCGGTCTGCGCGAACAGCGTCTGCGCCGCGGGCGAGTAGAGGTAGTTGTAGAACGCGCGCGCCTCGGCCTTGCTCTTCCCGCTCGTCGTCAGCGCGAGCGGGTTCTCGATCTGGATCGTCGCCTTCGGGATCAGGTAGTAGACGGGCTTGCTCTGCTGCTGCGCGAGGATCGCCTCGTTCTCGTACGTGAGCAGCACGTCGCCGCGCCCGGAGAGGAACGTCTGCAGCGCGTTGCGGGCGCTCGTGTCCTGCGAGACGACGTTGTGGAAGAGCTTGTCGAGATAGGCGATCGCCTGCTTGGGCGTCTTGCCGGCCCGCAACTCCGCGCCGTAAGCGGCCATCACGTTCCAGCGCGCGCCGCCGGACGTGAACGGATTCGGCGTCACGACCTGGACGCCCGGCTTCGCGAGGTCGTCCCATGTTCTGATGTGCTTGGGGTTCCCGTTACGCAGGACGAAGACGACGACCGACTTCGTGACGAAGCCGCCGTACTTGTTCTTGTCCCAGTCCTTCGCGACGAGCTTCGCGTCGACGAGCCGCTGCATGTCCGGCTGGAGCGAGAGGTCGACGACGTCGGCGCCGAGCCCCGAGATGACGGCCTTCGCCTGCACCTCGGACGCGCCGTAGGACTGCTGGATCGAGACGTCCTTGCCCGCGGCCGTCGCCTGGAATGCGGGGACGACCTTCCCGAAGGCGACCGTGGGGGTCGAGTATGCGACGAGCGAAACGGTGGTGCCCTTCCGCGCCGCGGAGGCGGGGAGCGCGACGGCGAGGGCCGCGAGGACGACGAGAGCGAGCGAACGGCGCACAGAGGCCTCCAGACTTTCCCGACAGAGTTAGTGGAGTTTGTGAGGCTAATGACAGGCATAAGCGGCTGTCAAATAGGAACCCGTAGGATCTCGGCGAGCGGCCGCGTGTTCAGGACGTCGGCCGCCGTGGCGGTCGCGCGCCGCGCCGTGGCCACCGTCAGCTGCATGTTGCCGAGGCCGCGCACGGAATGGGCGTCGGTCGAGCAGACGAGCGGGATTCCGGCCTCGACCACGAGCCGCGCGTCCTCGGCGGAGAGGTCGAGCCGGTCCGGGAGGCCGTTCACCTCGAGGGCGACGCCGGTCTCCCGCGCGACCTCGAGAACACCCTCGAGGTCGAGCGCATTCGGTGGGCGGTGGTTGAGGATGCGGCCCTTCGGATGGCTGAGGCAGCGGACCGTCGGGTGCCGCATCGCCTCGGTCACCTTCCGCGTCAGCTCGTCGCCGCGCTGCCGCTGCCCGGCGTGGAGCGAGAGCTGCACCCAGTCGAGCTCGGCGAGCACGTCGTCGGGGAGGTCGAGCGTCCCGTCGGCGCGGATGTCGCACTCGGTGCCGCGCAGGACGCGGAAGGGAGCGAGCAGCTCGTTCGTCGCCGCGATCTCCTCGCCCTGGCGGCGGAGGTCGTCCGCGGTCAAACCCGGGACGACGCGGACGTTCGGCGTGTGGTCGCAGATCGCGAGGTACTCATAGCCGAGCTCCTGCGCGGCGCGGGCCATCTCCTCGACCGAGGCCTTCCCGTCCGACCACGTCGTATGCACGTGCAGATCGCCGCGGATCTGGGCCACCTCGACGAGCGGCGGAGGCTCGCCCCGGAAGCCGTCCTCGCGCAGCTCCGGCGGTACCCAGGGCAGCCCGAGCTGCGCGTAGACGGACTCCTCGTCGACGCCTTCGGGAAGCTCGCCGAGCGCGGCGACGTACTCCGCGGCGCCGGTGGCCCGCACGAGCTCGGTGCCGTAGCGCGCGGGTGCCGGAACCGAGAGCTCCAGCGGAACGCCCTCGACCGTGACGCCGAGCGCGCGGCGCTCGTCCCGCTCCACGACGGCGACGATCGCCGGCAGCGCGGCGAAGCGCTCGAGCACCGGGACCGGATCAGCCGCAGCGACGACGACGCCGAGCTCGTAGGAGAGGTCCTTCCAGCGGCGCGGGTCGCCGGCCGGCTCGCCGTCGAGCGCGACAGCGGCCGCCTCGACGAGCGCACGTGCGCGGTTCAGCAGCAGTCCGGGACGCGGCCGGCTGCGGTCGCGCGCGAGACCCGCCAGGATGTCCCGCTCGGTCTTCGGGCCGATTCCGGGAACCTCGCGGAGGCGGCCGGCCTCCGCCGCCGCGCGGAACTCGTCCACGGTGCGCACGCCGAGCGCGCGGCCGACCTCGACGAAGCGCTTCGGCCCGATCCCGAGGAACCGGCCGAGCCCGACCAGCTCCGGCTCGACCTCGCGCTCGAGCTCGTCCAGCTCCGCGATCGTCCCCGTCTCGACGAGCTCCTTCAGCCGCGCCTCGATGCCCGGCCCGATGCCGCGGAGCTCACGCGCGCGGCCCTCGCGAACGAGCTCCGCGACGGGCGCGGGAGTCGAACGGATCAGCTCCGCCGCCCGGCGGTACGCACGGGTCGTGTAGTAGCCGCTGCCGGCGAGGTCGAGCAGCCCGGCAAAGGCCTCCAGCCGCTCCGCGATCGCTGCGTTGTCGGGTCCGGAGGCGCGGGCCACGCGGATAGTCTCTCCGCGAGATGACCGTCGTAGTCGTGCCGTTCCGCGAGGGCAAGTCGCGTCTCAGCCCGGCCCGTCACGTACGGCGGAGTCTCGCGCTCGCGATGCTCGGCGACGTCCTCGCCGCGGCCATGACGATCGGCGAGACGGTCGTCGTCACGGACGATGCCGAAGGAGTGGCTCTCGCCGCGGAGCTGGGCGCCGCGACACTCGACGATCCGGGCGACGGTCACGGCCCCGCCGTGGTCGCCGGCCTCCCGCACCGTGCGGACGGCCCGGTGCTCGTCGTCAACGCGGACGTGCCGTGCGTCGTGCCGCAGGATCTGCGCTCGCTGCTCGATGCGACGCCGGCCGGCGGTCTCGCGCTCGTCGAGGCGCTCGACGGGACGACCAATGCGCTCGGCCTGTCGGCGCCGTCCATGTTCTCGCCGCTGTACGGACCGGGCAGCGCCGACCGCTTCGTCGAGCACGCGCATGCTCTCGGGCTCGAAGCGGTGCGTGCCGCGATCCCGAATCTCGCCGAGGATGTCGACACGCACGACGATCTCGACCGGCTGCAGCTCCGCGTCGGCCCGCGCACGCAGGCCGCGCTCGTCGAGCTCGACCGCGAGGTCGCGCTCTGAAGGTCGTCGTCCTCTCAGGCGGCGTCGGCGGGGCACGCTTCGTCTGCGGGCTCGTCGACGTGCTGCCGCCGCACGACGTGACCGTGATCGGGAACGTCGGCGACGACGTCGAGGTGCTCGGCCTGCACGTCTCGCCGGACCTGGACTCGATCCTCTACGCGCTGGCGGGCCTGAACGACGAGGAGCGCGGGTGGGGCCGCAGGGACGAGACGTGGAACGCGCTGGCCGCTGCGGCCGAGCTCGGCGGCGAGGACTGGTTCAGGCTCGGCGACAAGGACATCGGCCTGCACCTCGTGCGCACCCAGGCGCTGCGCCGGGGCGAGACCCTCTCGAAGGCGACGCGCAAGCTCGTCGACGCCCTCGGGCTGGAGACGATCGTGTTCCCGGCGACGGACGAGCCGCTGCGCACGTGGCTCGACACGCCCGCAGGGAGCTTTCCGTTTCAGGAGTGGTTCGTCGCGCGCGGGCACCGCGACGACGTCGACGGCGTGCGCTTCGAGGGCGCCGAAGCGGCGCGCGCCGTGCCGGGCGCGATCGGCGCGATCGGCGCGGCCGACCTGATCCTGATCGCGCCGAGCAACCCGTACGTCTCGATCTGGCCGATCCTCGCGGTCGCGGAGCTGCACGAGGCCGTTACGTCGCGTCGCGTCCCGTGCGTCGCAGTCAGCCCGCTGATCGGCGGCCGCGCCGTGAAGGGGCCGGCCGACCGGATGCTGCAGCGGCTGGCCGGCGGAACCGGACCGGCACAAGTGGCTCAGAGCTACAGAGGGCTGATCGACGCACTCGTCGTCGACGAGGCGGATTCCGCGGATCTGGACGACCTGCCCGTGCGCGCAATCGTGACGAAGACGCTGATGAGCGACGACGCCTCGCGACGCGCGCTCGCCGAGGCGGCGCTCGGAGCGGTCGCGGCGTGAAGGTCGCCGTCGTCGGCGGCACCGGCGACTTCGGGCTCGCGCTCGCGCATCAGCTTGCGGCCGCCGGCGACGAGGTCGTGATCGGGTCGCGGGACGCCGAGCGCGCGAAGCAGAAGGGCGCCGAAGTCGGAGTCTTGGGCGCCGCGAACGAGGACGCAGTGCGGGGCGTCGACGTCGTCGTCCTGGCCGTCAAGGCCGAGGCCGCGCTCGAGACCGCCCGCGGGCTGCGCGACGCGATCGGCACGACGCCCACGCTCAGCGTCGCGAGCGAGCTGCGCTTCTCGAAGACGGGCGTCCGCCCGCGCGACGGCCGCTCCCTCGCGGAGGAGACGGCCCAGTTGCTCGACGCTCCCGTCTCCGCAGGCCTCCACTCGCTCGCCGCGTCCAGCCTCGCCGCGGGCGCCGCCGAGGGCGACGCGCTCGTCTGCGGCGACGACGAGGACGCGAAGCGACTCGCGCTCGAGCTCGCCGGCAAGGTCGTCACGGGCCGCGCGCTCGACGCGGGCCCGATCGAGAGCGCGCGCGCACTCGAGGGCATGACGGCGGTGATCGTCAACCTGAACCGCCGTTACAAGGGCCACGCGGGGATCAGCATCACCGGCCTATGAACCTCGCGCTCCTGGGGCGTTCAGGCGGCGGCGGGGCGGGCCCGGCCCGGCCGGCCGCCGCCGGCCAGGAGCGCGAGGCGTGATCTCGATCGTGGCGGTTGAAGGGATCCAGGAGCTGGAGGAAGGCGACGACCTCGCCGCGTTCGTCGCCGAGCGCGCGGAGCTCGAGGACGGCGACGTCGTCGTCGTCGCCCAGAAGGCCGTCTCGAAGATCGAGGGCCGCGTCGTCCGTCTCGACGACGTCGTGCCGTCGGAGCGGGCACGCGAGCTCGCGGGCGGCACGGATCCGCGCCGGCTCGAGGTGATCCTGCAGGAGTCGGTGCGACTCGTCCGCACCCGGCCGCCGCTCGTCATCTCCGAGACGCGGCACGGCTTCGTCTGCGCGTCGGCGGGCGTCGACCAGTCGAACGCTCCCGAGGCGGGGATGCTTGTGTTGTTGCCAGTCGATCCGGACGCGTCGGCGGCGCGGTTGCGCGACGGCTTGCGCGAGCGGACAGGCCGGTTCGTCGGAGTGATCGTCGCCGACTCGTTCGGACGTGCGTGGCGGCAGGGGACGACCGACGTCGCGGTCGGCGCCGCGGGCGTTCGCGTTCTGCTCGACCTCCACGGCGAGCGCGACCGCGTGGGCTATGAGCTGCACGCGACCGTGATCGCACTCGCGGACGAGATCGCGGGCGCCGCGCAGCTCGTGATGGGCAAGCTCGACGGGGTGCCCGTGGCGGTCGTGCGTGGACTCGACGTCGCAGGGGAAGAGAGCGCCCGCGACCTCGTCATGCCCGCGGACCGGGACCTCTTCCGTTGACGAACGACGATCTGCTCACGCGCGTCGACCGCACGCTCGGCGAGTCGATCGACAACGCCGTCGTCAAGCATCACCGGCGGCGCCTGAAACGCATCGGCCGCCTCGACGCCCTCGACGCATCCGGGGGCGACTGGGCGGCCGGCGATCCGCCGCCACGCGAGGGGAACGAGCTCGAGCTGCTCATCGACGGCGCGGAGGCGCTGCCGCGTATCGCCGAGGCGATCCGCTCGGCGGAGTCGTCGGTCGAGCTCGCCGGCTGGCATTTCGAGGCGAGCTTCGAGCTCGAGCGACTCGGCGAGTCGCTGCGCGAGCTGCTCGCGGCAGCGGCTGAGCGCGTAGACGTCCGCGTGCTGGCGTGGGCGGGGTCGCCGCTGCCGCTCTTCCACCCCGACCGCAAGGACGTGCGCGAGGCGCTGCACCGCCTGACGACCGGCACTCGCATCCGCGCCGCCGGGGACAGCAAGGAGCGGCCGATGCACTGCCACCACGAGAAGCTCGTCGTCGTCGACGGATCGACGGCGTTCGTCGGCGGCATCGACCTCACGGGCCTCGGCGGTGACCGCTTCGACCGCAGCGATCATCCCGCCCGCGGCGCGAACGGCTGGCACGACGCCGCCACGCGGATCCGCGGCCCGGCGGTCGCCGACGTCGCGGAGCACATTCGGCTGCGCTGGGCGGACGTGACCGGCGAGCGGCTGCCGGACCCCGTGCCGCCCGGGCCGGCCGGCCACGTCGAGCTCCAGGTCGTGCGGACGGTGCCCGAGCACGTGTACGACGCGCTGCCGCGCGGCGACTTCCGGATCCTCGAGTCGTACCTGCGGGCCATTCGCTCTGCCCGCGAGTTCGTCTATCTCGAGAGCCAGTTCCTCTGGTCGCCGGAGATCGTGGACGTGCTCGCGGAGAAGCTGCGCAACCCACCGAGCGACGAGTTCCGCCTCCTCGTCCTGCTACCCGCGAAGCCGCACAACGGCGAGGACGACACGCGCGGCCAGCTCGGCCAGCTCGTGGAGGCCGACGGCGGCGACCGTTTCCTCGCCTGCACGCTCTACCAGCGAGACGCAGGACTGCCCGTCTACGTGCACGCGAAGATCGGGATCGTCGACGACGCGTGGCTGACGCTGGGCTCTGCAAATCTCAACGAGCACTCGCTGTTCAACGACACCGAGATGAACGTCGTCTGCCGAGATCCACGGATCGTGCGGGCGGCGCGGCTGCGGCTCTGGGCGGAGCACCTCGAGTGCACGCCCGAGGAGCTGGAGGCGCCGGTCGTCGAGCTCGTCGACGGTCGCTGGCGGCCCCGCGCCGAGGAGCAGCTCGAGAAGAAGTCGCGCGGCGAGCAGCTGACGGCGCGGCTGGCCCGGCTGCCGCACGTCTCCCGACGCTCCCGGCGGCTGCTCGGCCCGATCAACGGCGTGCTCGTGGACGGTTAGGGTCGGTCTCCGTGAGCAACGAGACGATCGACGCGGCGAACGACGTCCTGCGCGCGAAGGGCTACGACGAGCGCGACCTCGCGGCCTTTCCGACGCCGATGGGCCCGGACCGCGCGATCCTCAAGGGCGCGAGGATCCTCAGCCCGTTCTCGGACGACGCGGCGACGGTGCTCCGCGTCGCGACCGAGCTCGTGCCGCCGGCAGCCGAGCTGAAGGGAACGTTGCGGCCTGCCGACCTACGGGCGAAGCTCTAGCGGGATCTCCACCTGGTGGATGCGCGAGCCGTTGGCCGCGGAGTCCTCGTAGACGACGAGCTTCCCGGCGCCGCCGCCGGTGTAGGGGAGCGTCTCCTCGAAGGTCCCTCGCTGGCCGGAGCCCGACGTGGCCATCACCATCTTGTGCACGAGGACGGCGCCGGAGGCGTCCAGCAGCTCGGCCTGGAACGTCGCCTCGTACGCGTTCGCGGTGCCGGCGATCCGCAGCGGGCTCGCGACCGTCTCGCCGGGCAGGGGCGACTCGACGAGCAGCGGCGGCGTCAGCTCCTCGTAGTCGCCGCGGCCGGCCGGGTGATCGAGCGTCGGCATGTCGGCGCCGTCCAGCTCGAACCGGACGCGCGAGACCGTCGGAAACTGCGTCAGCGTGTAGACGACCTGGGCGATCGCCGCATCGGCTCCCTCGGCGAACGACTTCGAGAAGTCGACCGTCGCGGTTCGGTCGGCAACCGTCACCCCGCGGAGCTCGGCGGCCGCCGGGACGTCGGTGCCGAAGCCGGCGTCGCGTTCGGCCGCGGTCGGGCCTGCGAGCAGCTGCTCGACCGCTGCCCGCGCCACCGCCTTCGTCCGGGGGACACTCCGGGCGACCGGCGCGACGACGCCCTTGCGGAGCAGGTAGACGCGAAGGACGACCGGCTGCTCAGCGGTGCTCGTGCCCGCCGCCGTTTCGGTCGCATGCGTCGACGTCGCTGTCGTCGCCGGGAACGGCGCGCTGCTCTTGTTTCCCCCGCAACCGGCGGCGAGCAGGGCGAGCAGGACGAGAAGCGGTACGCGGCGCACGCCGACAGGGTACGCCGACGGCAAGATGAGGCCGCGGAGCAGGGCTTAGGCTCCGCACGATGGAAGCGCACGCAGAGCCGCTCCTCGAGCGCGATGTCGATCCGGATCCGCTCAGGCAGTTCCGGCGCTGGTTCGGCGAGGCGAGGGAGGCCGTCCGCATGCCGGAGGCGGCGGCGGTCGCGACCGCGACGCGGGACGGTTCGCCGTCTGCGCGGATGGTGCTCGTGAAGCGGTTCGACGAGCGGGGCTTCGTGTTCCACACGAACTACGGCTCCCGGAAGAGCGACGAGCTCGAGGCGAACCCGCGGGCCGCGCTCCTCTACTACTGGGATCCGCTCGGCCGGCAGGTGCGGATCGAGGGGCCGGTGGAGCGGATAGCGCGGGCCGAGACGGCGGAGTACTTCCGGACGCGGCCACGTGGCGCCCAGATCGGTGCGCACGCGTCGCGGCAGAGCCGGCCAATCGGCTCGCGCGAGGAGCTGGAGGCGCGCGAGGCGGAGGTGGCGCGCGTGTTCGCCGACGGCGAGGTGCCCGTGCCGGAGTCGTGGGGCGGCTACCGGCTCGTCCCGGAGACGTACGAGTTCTGGCAGCACCGCGACGACCGGCTCCACGACCGGCTCCGCTACCGCCGCGACGCCGGCGGCTGGACAATTGAGCGGCTGCAGCCCTGAACCGAGTTAGTGGCTCTGAGCCACTAACTGAAGATCTCGCCGAGCTCGGCTGTTTCGGCCTCGTCCAGACGCAATTCGAGCGCCCGGAGCGCCGGTTCGAGGTGCTCGGGGCGCCGCGGGCCGACGATCACGGCCGTGACGGGAGCTTGTGCGAAGAGCCACGCAAGCGCGAGTGTCGCGCGGTCGACGCCGTGCGCTGCCGCGCGCTCGCCGAGCTCGTCGAGCGCGTCGTAGATCCGGTCGCGCTGCAGGTGCAGGTAGGGCTCGGGGCGCATCGACATCCGCGAGCCGGGCTCCGGCGCCGCGTCGCGACGGTACTTGCCCGTCAGCCAGCCGCCCGCGAGCGGGCTGAACGGCGTGAAGCCGAGGCCGTGCGCCGCACAGAGCGGCAGCACCTCGTCCTCGTCGCCGCGGTCGAGCAGCGAGTACGAGTTCTGCACCCAGCGGTACGTGCCGAGCCCCTCCGCGAGCGTCGCAGCGTCGACGTTCGACGCGCCGACGGCGCCGACCTTGCCCGCCGAGACCAGCTCTTCGAGTGGGCCGAGCGTCTCCGCGAGCGGTGTCTCGGGATCCGGCGCGTGGGTCAGGTACATCTGCACGCGCTCGACGCCGAGCCGCCGCAGGCTGCTCTCGAGCTGGCGCCTGATGCGCTCCGGCGCGAGGCCGGAGTCCTCGCCGCGGTCCATCGGATTGAAGACCTTCGTCGAGAGGACGAGCTCCTCGCCGACGCCGCGTGCGCGACGCCACTCGCCGATCCACGACTCGCTGCGTCCGCCGCCGTACGCGTCAGCGGTATCGAACGTGCGGATGCCCGCCGCCCACGCCGCGTCCATGAGCGCGAACGCCTCGGCGCGAGACTCGCCTTGCCCGAAGAAGTCCGGCGCCGAGCCGATGCCGCCGAAGTTGCCGCAACCGAGGATCACGCGCGTCACGTCGATCCCGGTCGTCGCGAGCGGCCGCGTCTCCACGGCTGTGAGTTCTACCCCGCCAGATGCCGGCGGAGCCGCGAGAGCCGGTCGTCCCAGCGGCCGCCGACGTCGACGATCCACTGCATCGCGTCGCCGAGCGGCTCGGGCGTGACGACGTAGCGCGTCTCCCGTCCCTCGCGCCGCGCCTCGAGCAGGCCCGCGTCCGCGAGCGTCGCGAGCTGCTTCGCGACCGCCTGCCGCGTCACGCCCCGCCCGACCGCGAGCTCGGTCGCCGTCGCGCTCCCGCGCTCGGACACCGCCTGGATCAGGTCGCGGCGGCCGGGATCGCCGAGCGCGTCGAAGACGGGCCCTACGCCGCTGCCCACTCGAACGCGAAGGCGCGCAGCTCGAGCGCCGTGCTGAACTCCGGCGAGGTCTCGCGGACATGGAGGCGCGTCCCGTCGGGCACCGGCTCGAGGTCGAACTCGACCGCGCCGTCGTCGTCCCAGTCGAGCACGAGCTTCTCGCCCGGGACGGCCTCGCGCACGGTCGCGCGCCGCTCCTCGCCGTTCTCCCAGCGGAAGATCCCCTCGCCGCCCTCGTGCGGGTCGAGCTCGACGTCGTTGGCGAACCACTCCTCGAGCCGCTCCGGATCCGTCAGGGCCTCCCAGAGCTCGTCCGGCTCGACGGGGAAGACGATTTCGCGCTCCACCTGCACGGCGGGCCTCCTCTCGACGCGCAACCGTACGGTTGCGTATAGTACATGCAACCAATCGGTTGCACTTTAGCGGAAGGAGGAGGCCGTGAGCCTGATCCCGATGGTCGTCGAGTCCGACGGCCGCTACGAGCGCTCGTTCGACATCTACTCGCGCCTGCTGCGCGAGCGGATCGTCTTCCTCGGCGCGGAGGTCGACGACGCGATCGCGAACGTCATCACCGCGCAGCTGCTCTTCCTCGAGGCGGAGGATCCCGACAAGGACATCAGCCTCTACATCAACTCGCCGGGCGGCGCGTCGTACGCGGGCATGGCGATCTACGACGCGATGCAGTACGTGAAGCCGGACGTGTCGACGGTCTGCGTCGGGATGGGGATGTCGGCGGCCGCGATGATCCTCGCCGGCGGCGCCCCCGGCAAGCGGTTCGCCCTGCCGAACGCCAAGGTGATGATCCACCAGGGCTCCGGCGGCTTCCGCGGCACGCCCGCGGACATCCAGATCGCGGCGAAGGAGATCCTCCAGCTCACCCGGCGGATGGCCGAGATCATCGCC
>Ga0066710_100001154_pt1 | contig 18947 bp, 11 predicted proteins | sample GraSoiAngelo_159_FD_79666 | JGI IMG/M metagenome (GOLD analysis project Ga0066710, IMG submission 79666) | Grasslands soil microbial communities from the Angelo Coastal Reserve, California, USA - 14_1009_16_40cm | ecosystem: Environmental > Terrestrial > Soil > Grasslands | place: USA... | reverse complement strand
GTCTCGGCCTGCCCTCGCGCGCTCCGCCTCTGGCAGCGGCCGTTGCCGAACACACTGTCCAACTCGACTGGTTCTGAACACGGATTAAAAACCGGGTGCGGGATTCGTGTGCTTCGATTTGTGCAATTGGGGCCTTGAATCCGCTGATTTTGATCTTGAATCCTCCACGCTGCGCGATTGCTCGTCTTGATTCGGTTCTCGGAGGTTCTCGCCACCCTCGCCGCCTGGGGAAGTTGACATAAAACAGAGCGTTTTTAGCCGAGCGCCGCGGCGAACCGTGTAGAGGCGGAGACGAGATGTCGAAAGCCGCGGCGGTTGGATAAAAACGTGTTGGGCTAAACCGCGGGGAGGATGTGGCAGCCTTGGTCGTTGAATTGCAAACGTGTATTGAATGTTTGACCGATGTTTCGAAACCGGCAGGTTTGCCTGGGTGCGCGTAGGAAGCGCGATAGGATTTTCGCTAACCAGTGTCCTGGCGAAGGCAACTGGTGTGGAAGACGGGCGGATGCGGTGAGTTTGGAGTGTTCTGGGCAGCAAGCCGGGAACGATACAGACACACGTCGACGACGGCTCCGATTGTGCGTTTCTGTTCGTCGTGGTCTAGAGTCGGGTGAAGTCATCATGATGTATCCATGAATGCCGGAACAGCTTGGGCCAGGATTTCAACGACGACCATTCGGCCTTGGCGACAGATGGGACATTGCCGTAAGGAGGAACCCGTCAGTTTTTCGTAAAGTTCGTCGAAATCGTAATCGCTTGGCTGGCTCCCCGGTGCTATTTCCGGATCGACATCCGGCATTCCCAACAGCTGACGGCAGAGAGCAAGTTTTTCTTCTCGGTGACGGTTGCTCAGGAAGCCATAGTAGCGGATACGTTGGAATCCGTCCGGCAGGATATGAATTAGAAAACGACGAATGAACTCCACCGCCGATAGCGTCATCGTCTTTTGTTGACCGTTATCGCGATAATCCTTCCAATAAAAACTCACATGATTATTTTCAATATCGACCAAGCGGTTGTTGGAGATCGCCACACGGTGAGTGTAGCGGCCGACATAGTTGAGCACTTGTTGCGGTCCGCCGAAGGGCGGCTTGGCGTAGACCACCCATTTGCTCTGTTTCAGGGGGGCGAGGTAGAAGCTAAATTCGTGTGGGTCGCGCAGTTTCTCTAGCGAGCCGAAGAACTGTAGCTGGCCGGAGTCAAAGGCCTGTTGTAGATACTTCAGAAACAAGCGGCGGAACAGACAGGACAGCACGTCTACAGACAGGAAGAAGCGAGGCCGGCAGGAGATCCAAGTCTTGCCGTCGGGTGAGAGTCCGCCGCCGGGAACGACGCAATGCAGATGGGGATGAAAAAGCAGAGTCTGACCCCAACTGTGGAGTACAGCAAAAAAGCCGATCTCGGCACCCAGGTGCTGGGGATCGGCAGCGATGGTGGTCAGGGTTTCGGCGGTGGAACGGAAGAGAATGTCGTAGACGGTCCGCTTGTTCTGCAAGGCGATGTCGGCAATCTCTTCCGGCACTGTAAAGACAACGTGAAAATAGGGAACGTGGAGAAGCTCGGATTGTCGGTTCTCAATCCACTCGGCGCGCGCCAGGGACTGGCATTTGGGACAGTGACGATCGGAACAGGAGTTGTACCAGACACGCTGGTGGCCGCACCGGTCACACACCTCGACGTGACCGCCGAGAGCGGCGGTGCGACACACTTCAATTGCGGTCATGACGCGTCGCTGTGCAGTGGATAGCGATGCGCCGGACTTTTGACGATAAGCTTCGCCGTAGCGGCGGAAAATATCCGCCAGTTCCGGCTTCGGACGATCCACCGGGCCCCGAATGCTCAGTTGTGCTGGGGCGGAAGGAACGCTTTGGCATCCACGGGACGCGGCAGCAAATCCAGCGGACTGGTCGCGGAACAGACCTTGGTTGTTGCGATGCGCAAGTAGTTTGCTGTCGTCGACAAACTGCGATGCCCTAACAGCAACTGGATCGTGCGGAGGTCGGTTCCGTTTTCCAGCATATGGACGGCAAACGCGTGACGAAAGCTATGCGGCGTGATGGGCTTGGGAATCCGGCAGCGGCTGTAGGCTTCTTGACAGGCTTTTTCAACAGCGTGTCGCGTGATGGGCTTAGAGGCAGACTTGCCGGGGAATAACCAGTGCTGGGGCCTTTCAGTTCGCCACCAATGGCGCAGCGTTTCTAGCAGCCGGAGCGAAAGCATCACGTACCTGTCCTTCTGCCCCTTACCTTGGTCCACACGAATGACCATACGCTCACTGTCGATATGGGCGGGCTTCAGGTGCACGGCTTCCGAGATTCGCAAGCCTGTTGCGTAACAGGTCGTCAAAATCGTGCGGTGTTTGATATGGGGCACATCCTCGAGAAACTGCAGAACTTCCTCGGGACTGAGAACCACCGGCAACGTGTTGGGTATTTTCGGCATTGGAATAACTTCTTCTAACGCCCAATGCTTGTGGAGTGTCTCGTTATAAAGGAAACGCAGCGCGGCTACAGCCGTGCTGATAGAACTGGGTGCCAATTTCTTTTCCATTGCCAAGTGGACTTGGTACGAGCGAATCTCCTCCGGACCGAGCATTTCCGGCGATCGGCCGAAGTGCCGTGCAAACATCGAAACCTGGTGCACGTAGGTGGCTTGGGTCGTCGGTGCCAGATTCCGCACCGTCATGTCCTCAACCATGCGTTGTCGAAGTGGTGTCATGGAAAGCTCCTTTGCGAGATGAAATTTGCTGCAAGCAGCGGGCTCCATCCTTTCGCAACGAGCCTTATCTGAAAAGAAGAGTCAGTGATGCACTGTAGGATTGCCGTGGGCTTTCGGTGCGGGCGATCAACGTCTCCCTCTTCCCCCTACCGCCAGCAGGCGGTTTAGTCCAACGCGTCAATATGTGACGCGGTTCCTGTCGGGCAGTCGCGGCGCCGGCGCCGTCAGATCGGGACTGCCGTCGGCCTTTCTCGGGACATCGGCCGTCGGACAGTGCAACCACTGGCCGAAGCCGGCAGGCGGCGCGGCGATTACGGCGATAGCGAAAAACAAGAGCACGTTGACCGCGCGGTCGCACCGGACATCCATCCTCCATGCACGTGAAAATGGACATATGCTAACCCAAGTTCGCTCGATGCTGTAAAATTCGCGGATCGCGTAAGGCTATCTGGAGGTGATTGTGCGGATGAAGAAACTCTTCGGACTGTTCGGAGTCATTCTTTATGTCCTCCTTTCTATCGTTGTTGTGCGGGCACAGGCGCCGCAGCCCACGGGACTCATTGTCGGATCCGGGAATTTCTTCAGTCCGATTGTCAGTGATCTGGATAAGGCGATCGCGTTTTATCGCGATGGTTTGAAGCTCGATGTGCAAGGCCAACCCGCAAATGCGGATCAAAATCCTGCGTTACGCAACATGTTCGGTTTGCCTGACGCGCGACTGCGTTGGTCCATCGCCCGGTCGGCGGAAATGCGGACTGGAGTCGAGATCGTGGAGATCCGGCAATCCGGCGGAAGAGCTGTTGAACGGCGGATGCAGGATGGTGGCGCGGTCACACTCATCCTGTTTGTCCGCGACATTAACGCGATACTCGCGCGTATGAAACCGCTCGGCGCCACGGTCGTCAGCGCCGGTGCCGGTCCGATTGAACTGCCCGGGCGCCCCGGTGTCGGGCGCGCTGTGATGTTGAAGGACCCCGATGGCCACTTCGTCGAGATGTTCCAGCCGGCATCATCGGGCGAAGCACCCTCCCCCAACGCGCCGGATGTGACAGCCGTGCGTGTGCGTTTGACGGTGGACGACGCCAGCCAAGCAATGCGCCTGTATCAGCAACTCGGACTACCGGGTACGCTCGACTCATCTTTCACTTCCAATCCGACAGTGATGCGCATGTTCGGACTCCCGGCGGAGGCGCAGTATCGCGTCGCAAACATGACCGTGCCCGCGTCCGGGTTGATTCTTGAATTCATCGAATTCAAGGGAGTCGATCGGCGGGCTGTGCGCAGCAACATCCAGGATCCCGGCTCGACTCGAATCCAGCTGCAGGTGCGTGACATCGAGGCCGCCATCACTCAGTTGAAAGCCGCAGGGGGCTCCGTCATCTCGACAGGGGGCGCAACTGTCGATCTCCCGGGCCGCGGCGGCGCAGTGACCAAAACGTCCATCGTGCGCGATCCAAATAATCTGTTCCTGGTGTTACTTCAGACAGCTCCACCGCGCAATCCGTAACAAGTTCTTGGCCTTTCCATCAGATTCCACGAATTGTCGCACCAACGCGTCAAGAGAAGCGTGATGGGAGACCGGCATCGTCCATAACCGTATTGACGAGGAAGCGGCCGTCTCGCGAAACGTCGTATTCATGTTTGAAGTTGCCGCCGGTTTACGATGCACGTGCGACACTTCGGTCTGGAACGATTTCGCCAGGCCGAAGTCCAGCACCTTCGCCTGACCCTCCGAGGTGATTTTGATGTTGGCTGGCTTCACATCGCGGTGGGTGACTCCTCGTTCGTGGGCTGCTTCCAGCGCTTCAGCGATTTGCCTAGCCAGTACGAGTGCTTCATCGACCGGAATCGGCCCACGACCAATACGGTCGGCTAACGTTTCACCTTCCACCAATTCGAGAACCAACAACTGCCATTCGCCGTCTCGTTCAATGTGATAGATCGCCGCAATGTGAGGGTGATTCAATGAAGCCACCACTTCCGCTTCGCGCTGAAATCGTGCAACACGTTCGGTGTCGCGCGAAAACTCATCGGGTAGAACCTTAATCGCAACATCGCGTTTGAGCTTCAGGTCACGCGCGCGGTAGACCCCACCCATCCCGCCCTTGCCGAGCAATGACGTGATTTCGTACGAGCCGAGTTGTTGGCCAATTTGAAGTGACATCAGTTGCGCGTCATTCTATGGAAGCGCAACCAGCCCCGCAATGAAGTTCAAATGGTTGAGTAACCGCGTACCCTTCGTTTTGTCGGAGATGTGGGCGCCCCATCGGCTATTGTGGTCGGTGAACAATTCAGGATGAAGGTCGGGATCAAGTGCCCCATTGAGTGCGACCTCACAAACGGGAACTTTGGAATCTGCGACCCCGAGGGGACACAAGTCGCTGGCGGGACGCTCACTGGCGACCGCTGGCCGGGGACGAGCGGCCTATATGTTGCCAAGTCGAAGAACGTGCGAACGGAAGTCGTTGGGTGTATGCTCGCCGTCAATCAAATAATCACAGAACTGTCTTCAAAAATTTGTGCGCTAAACATCGCACTGGAGGAACAAATGAAATTGCGTGTGAATGCGAGAGTAAGTTTGTTGGCGGTGGCGGGCATAGTGGCGGCTTCGTTGGCCTTGTTTACTGGGGTTCAGGCCCAGCAGAGAGGCGGCGCCTCGGTCGCGATTGATAACGATGATATCGGCGGAGTCGTCGCGAGCGCGAAGGGCCCGGAAGCCGGCGTGTGGGTGATTGCAGAAACCACGGACCTGCCGGCGAAGTTCGCCAAGATGGTCGTTACCGACAATCAGGGTCGTTACGTACTGCCAGATCTGCCGCAGGCCAGCTATCAAGTCTTCGTGCGCGGCTACGGGTTAGTCGATTCGGTACGCGTCGCTGCCAAGCCCGGGCAGCACCTCGATCTCAAAGCCGTTGTGGCGCCGGACGGACGCGCGGCCGCACAAGTGTATCCGGCAAATTATTGGCTGAGCCTCTTGAGGATCCCCAAGGGAGATCTGTCCGACAAGGACGTGGTCATAGAAACCAAGAGGTGCTACTCATGCCATCAGGTGGGCGACGTGGCGACCCGCGAACTTTCGAAGAATCTTGGCTCGTACAAATCGAGCCTTGAGAAGTGGGATCACCACGTGACGATGGGACCTTCGGGGCCCGGCATGGCCGCCAACTTCAAGGCGATGGGCGCGCAACGCAAGGCGTACGCTGATTGGACCGATCGGATCGCCGAGGGTGCCTACCCTAAGACAGCCCCTCCCCGTCCGACCGGCGTCGAGCGCAATCTCGTGATCTCGATGTGGGACTGGGCCCTGCCGACCAGCAGGCGCGGTGATGTGGCCGCCACCGATGAGCGCAACCCCACGATGAATGCGAACGGGCTGATTTATGGATCCATCCAGGGATCCGACATTCTTGCCGTACTCGATCCGCGCAAGAACGAAACGTCAATGATCAAAATTCCTTCGAACGGCCCCATGATCGACAGCGACACTCCGGCGTCGCCGTACTGGGGAACGGAGAAAATTTGGGAGCGAAAGTCTGACCCGCGCAGCCCTGCGATGGACAGCCACGGGCGCGTTTGGGTAACGGCCCGAATTCGAGCTCCGCAACAACAGCCGGCGTTCTGCAAAGACGGGTCGAATAAATTCTCCAAGTACTTCCCGCTTGCGGGTCCGAGCGCCAGGCAGGTCGAAGTGTACGACCCGAAGACGAAGCAGTTCACAATGATCGACACCTGTTTTGCCGCGGACCACAACCACTTCGACGACAAAGATACGCTGGTTTTCGGCCAGACGAATGCCATCGGCTGGTTCGATACGGCAATGTTCGACAAAACCCACGATGCCGCAGCGTCGCAGGGATGGTGCCCGGCTGTGCTGGACACGAACGGCGACGGCAAGATCTCCGAGTGGACCGAGCCGAATGAAGCGGTCGATCCGAAGAAAGATCACCGGATTAATTTCGGATGTTATTCGGATGCGATCAACCCCATCGATGGAAGTTTGTGGTGCTCGGGAATCGGCGAGCGCGATACGACGCTCGTGCGCTTCGAACGAGGGCTGAATCCGCCGCAAACGTGCAAGGCGGAGGTCTATGTACCGCCGCCCGACAAGATGCCGCTGCCCGGCTCGGGTGGCGTGGCCATTGGCTCGGATGGTTCGGTCTGGCAGAACTGGCGAGGCGCCCATGAAGTTCTGAAATTCGACCGCAGCAAGTGCAAGGTGCTGAATGGACCGACCGCGACCGGACAACAGTGCCCCGAGGGCTGGACCGTTTATAAAAAGGAGGGCCCGGCGTTCGAAGGGGCGCCCGACGATTTCAGAACAGACATGCTGTATCTGACCGAGGTCGATCGGGAGAACGCCCTCGGCCTCGGGAAAGACGTCGTGCTGGCCGGCGACGTCAACGCGGACTCGTTCTTTGTCGTGATGCCGCAGACCGGGCAGACATTGACGTTGCGCGTTCCGTATCCGTTGGGATTCCATTCCCGACACGTGTCGGGACGGATCGACGACGAGAAAGCGGGCTGGAAGGGGCGCGGATTCTGGTCGAGCTACTCGATGTACACGCCCTGGCACCAGGAAGGCGGCAAAGGGTCACGGCCAAAGATTGTGAAGTTCCAGTCCCGGCCGAATCCCCTCGCGAAATAGGGTGTGTTTCATGAATCGAAAGCAGGTTCTTGCCGCGGTCGCTATCGGATTGTCGCTCGGCGGGACGTGGATGCTAAGAAGCGGCATAGTCTCCGGACAGTCGCAGTCGCATCAGAATGTCCAGGTCCCGAAGTTTCGATACGATCCGACGTTCCCGCAGCCGCTGCCTGAAAAGTGGGCGATCGGCGCGATCGGCGGGATGGCTGTCGACAGCCACGATCACATTTGGGTGCTTCACAGGCCGGGCCCGTTGCAGAAGAACGAGCGCTTCGCGGGCGCGGCCATGACACCGCCCCGAGCGGATTGCTGCATACCGGCCCCGCCCGTGCTCGAGCTCGATCAGGACGGCAAGTTGCTTGCATCATGGGGCGGCCCCGGCCAGGGCTACGAGTGGCCGTCGACCGAGCACGGCATCTTTGTCGATGCGAAGGACAACGTCTGGCTGGCGGGAAACGGCGACAAGGATGCCCAGGTCCTCAAGTTCACGACACAGGGCAAGTTCCTGGCGCAATTCGGCCGTCAGGGCAAGAGCGGCGGCAGCTCGGACACGCAGAATCTGGGCGGCCCCGCCAACCTGACGGTGGATTCCGCAAGCAATGAGCTGTATGTCGCCGACGGCTACAGGAACCACCGCGTTATCGTGATCGACACCGGGACGCTCACTTTCAAGCGTATGTGGGGTGCGTACGGCAACAAGCCCGACGACAAAGATCTTGGTCCTTACAAGCCGGACGCGCCGCCGGTCCAGCAGTTCCGATTGCCGCACAACGTTGCGCTGTCGAAAGACGGCTTCGTCTATGTCGCCGATCGTCCTAACGACCGCATACAGGTTTTCAAAAGGGACGGAACGTTTGTGCGTGAAGGATTCGTCGCGCCGCGAACGCTGCTAGCCGGGTCGACCTCTGGGCTCGCGTTCTCGCCGGATCAGCGCTTCCTGTACGTGATCGACGGCGCGAACCACCACGTCTGGATTCTTTTGCGTGAGACGCTCCAGGTGGTCGACCACATCGGCGAGCAGGGTATCTTCGGCGGATCGCTGAACGTGCCGCATGCCCTCGCGGTCGACAGCAAAGGGAACATCTACGTCGGCGAAAACTTCGACGGCCGTCGCTTCCAGCGGTTCGTGTACAAGGGAATGGGCGCACCTACCGGCAAGACTCTTCCTCCTCCGAAACCGTAGCGTTACATAGGGCCATGAGCGGGTGAATACCCCGTTCAGATCTCCTGACCTGAGCTCAAGGAAATCAGGCTGAACTGTTGGCGAGCGAAGGTCTCCTCCTTGGTAAAGGAGGAGGTCCGCGCCATGGAGCTCGATGTTTACAATGTCTTCAATTCAAGCGTCGCCGATAGTTACCAGCAGGTATTCGGTGCATCCTGGCTGACGCCGCTAACCATCATTCCGGGGCGGTTCGCGAGAATCGGGGCGCAGTTCGATTTCTGATGCCGATGATCATTGCCGTCATGGGGTCATGGCGATCGGGAACCGATGCGCGTCGTAGTCGGGCTTCGGCGGCTTGACATTTGCGTTCTCCTCTGCAGCCGTCAGAAATTCACGCGAAGATTCGCTACAAACATTCGACTCCCCGTCGCGGACGTAATGCGTCCGAAACTAGTGGAGTTGATCGCAACAGTCGGATTCCCGAAATTCGGATGATTCAAAATATTGATTGCATCGACTCGGAATTCGAATTCTTTGCGCTCGGCGATTTTCACGCGTTTGATCACGTCCATATCGAGGCCGATTCTGCTGGAGCCCTCGACCCAGCGCTGACCCAAGGTGCCAAGCTGTCCAGGAGCCGGATTGACGAGAAGAATTCGGCCCTGTGAGTCTGCAATAGCGAAGTTGCTGAACGAGCCGTCGGTGGATTGCAAGCTCGTGACGCCGGCTATTCCCGGATCCTGCACCTGTTTGAGACGATCAAAGTAAATGACGCCGCTCGCCACTTTTGTCACTTTCCCCACACTCTTCGGAAAATCGCCGGCGAGGACCGGCGTGTTACCGGTATTGTCAGTCCACGATGATGTCGCGGCACCGATAGTCAGCGGTGCCCCCGAGGAGATGCTGAGAATGCCTCCAAGTTGCCACCGCTCGACCAACCGCTGCACCAGTGCCGGAGCGCTATTCAGGAACCGCTGGTTCGGCCCAAATGGAAATTCGTAAAGACCGCTGGTCCGGAAGTCATGTGTGCGATGGAAAGACAGCAGGGTTTTATCGCGCGATCGATCTCTGGGATTCAGAAATTGGGTGCGGCCAAAGTCGACGTCTGATTCGCCCAAAGTTCGGCTCCAGACGTATGACGTCTGGTTAGTGAGCCCGCGGGACATCCGTTTGGTCACCTGGAGTTGCAATGAATGGTACGTCGAGTTGCCGGGATTCCCCTGCAAGCCCACATAGCCGAATTGCGGATTCACGACAATGAAATTCTCCGGTAATCCTCCGTTTCGGAGAAGACCGCCAACGGAATTGGTCACGGTCGATGTCGTATTCAGCAACGCGGCAAACTGCCCAACGTTGCCGTTCGCAATCAAGCCACGAAAAAGCGTGTTGTTGCGGAGCGATGCAGATCCCGTCACCGTGGTGCCGTTGACGACGCCCGATCCCAGATTGAGTCCCCGAAGCATTTGGTCAAACAATGGCGCGTTGCCGCCGGCCCGTGTGATCTTGAAAGCATCGAGTATTCCATTTTCAAAGACGTTGGCATCGTTGAGTGAAATTGAGCCGTACAGCTTCGACCCTTTGTTGCCGATGTAGCGGACTTCTACTGTGAGGTTCTTGGCCAATTCGCGCTGAATCTCCAGATTCCAGTTTTGAACGTATGGGTTGGGATGATTCGCCTCGAAGGCAAAAGTTTCGTTTGTTCGGTCCGTTAGGGGAGCCGGTTCCATTGGCTTCGTTTGGTGCGGAATCGGCAGAAGGGAACCCATGTTGCCGAGAGACAAGTAATTGCTCGTCGTGTAGTTGATTCGTTCGAACTTTCCAACGAACCTGCTGAAAATGGCCTCTACATTATTGTAAAGGGCCGCTCCTTGGTAGACCCAACTGTAGCCCACACGAAGGACCGTCTTATCCTTTCCCAACCAGGGAAGCGACCATGTCAGCCCCGCAGCGGGAGCAAAATTGTTCCAGTCGTCGTTGTAAATTTGCTTATTCGGATTCGGTGAGTTCTTGCCGACAAATTCCGGTGTTGTGAGCGAACCCTTCATGAATCCAGGCTGCCACAGCGCCTCGTAGCCTGTGCCCGATATTCCGAACAAGCCCTTACCGCCTCCAATTGGAGTCGCGATCATGCCCCTGCCGTCGTAAGGCACACCGTAATAGTCATATCGCACGCCGAGGTTGAAACTCAGACTCGGACGGAGTTTCCAATCGTCTTTGAAGAAGAGACTGAACTCTTTCTGCGTGCCCTCGAATACGTTCCTGGTTCCACACCCGGCTCGCGGACATGGTGTTGTTACATCAGCATCCACATCCTTCAGTTCCGCGAGACTCTTGAATTGCGTGTCGGTGGGCTTTACGAGGCGGCCCGCTTGCGTAATAGAGGCTAACGATCCCGAGAGATCAATCAGGACATTCCGCGCCAGAGTCTGATTGGAGCCGATTAGACCTGGGACCGCTAAATTGTCGATTCCGGTCACAGCCACTCCGCCAGCGCCGAACTGGGCCCGCACATAACCGAACTCCGGCGTATTCCATCCATTCGACGCACTGCGGCGGATTTCCACGCCGCCTTTGAGCGCATGTTTGCCTCGAATCCAACTGAGCGAATCTGCGAACGACAACAGTGGGCTGATGGCACCGCGAGTGGTGGGATTGCTCGGCGCATCGAGGAGAGTCCAGGGGAAGATTACCGGTGTCGGATACGTCGGGTTCCCATTGTATTTGGGAAGAAGCGTGTTATAGACCTCCTCTCCCTCTTTGCCCGGCTTATCGTGCGAGCCATACGCATACGTTCGCTGGTTTCGAACGCCCATCCGAAATTCGTTCACCATGTTCGATGCGATGGTGGAGATCAGCGCCCCTGTATTTACATACGGATCCTTTTCGGTAAAGCCGGGGGGCTGATTCGGCCATCGGCCGATTCCAGACTGATCGGCCAGGGCCCAGCTGTGTTCCCTGGTGCCGCTGAGAAAGGCTTTGTGATTGGCGCTGATGTTGTGATCGATCCGGAAGTTCCACTGGTTACGATTCACATCGTCCACGCCATTGTTGTTCGTGAGGTCTTTACCCGGGACGCGGCGCACCCATCGAATGCCCGCTGTATTTAGACCATCGCCTGTCGTGAAATCATTCGCTGGCGGCATTCTTGAAAGCGCAAGTCGAACCCATCCGCTGGGATCATATCCGGTGCGGAATGGATCGCGAGGCCGGCCGGCAGAGTCGGTGAATACATTAAAGGAGGCGAGGTCACCCGTTGCGCCTGCCGGTCTCACCGGGTTCCCTTGCCGGTCGACGACCGGCGTGTTCGAAATCGCGTTGGCGTTCTGCACCCCTGGAAAAAACCGGAAGATGCCATTCCTCGCGGATTCCGTCAGCACAGTTCCCAAGGCGTCCTGACGCATAAGAGTGCGCTGGCCCTCAAACAGAGCAAAGAAAAAGGTCTTGTTCTTGACGATCGGGCCACCCAAACGCGCTCCATACTGATTGCGGTTGTAGTAATCCTTACCCACACGGTTGAAGTTGTTGAACCAGGTGCTGGCGTCCAGCGCGGAGTTGCGGTTCGTCCAGAAGAGGCTGCCGCGGAACAGGTTCGTGCCCGATCGTGTGGTCAGTTGCACCTGTCCCGAACCGCGTGCTGTTTCGGCATCTGCGGGCGAGACGATGACACGGACTTCATCGACCAGATCGGGGCTCACATATGTTGCGGAACCTGCGCCAACCAGATATCGTCCTTCACCGACGCTGATCCCATCCCGCGTCGTATTCGCCATCATCAGCCGCTGCCCGGCAAATATACCGTCACTGTCTCCGCTTTTAGTGGCGCCCGGCGTCGTGGCAAGCAGGCCAAACACATTGCGGGATTGCAGAGGAAGGTCGCGCAGCTTGTATTCGGGAAGTACCGAACCCACTGATGAGGACGTCGTGGCGAGAAGTGTATCGGCTTCGACAGTCACTTCAACTGCCTGCGATACAGTGCCCACCTGCAGCGTAAAGTTCAACCGAACCTGCTGGCCGCCTCCCAAGACCACATCGCTGTAGATCTCTCTCTGAAAACCCGGCAACTCCCCGCTTACTTTATACGTTCCGGGCTGGAGGCTCGCAAACTGGTAAGTGCCGGCCTCGTTGCTGACAACGGTGCTGATGATTCCGGTAGCTGTATTGGTCGCAGTGATCGTGACACCTGGAATTAGAGCGCGACTAACGTCGGAAACAGTCCCGCCCAATGTGGCGTTAGCTGTCTGAGCTGATACATATTGCGCAGACAGAATTAGACACAGCAACGTTGCTGCTGATGAAAGACACTTTTTCACGATTTCCCCCGTCATCCCCGTCGGGAAGGGCATCCGAAACCCTTCGCAATTGGCCGTGTATGATTGGTCCAAAACTGCGGCAGATTATAAGCGCCAGTCTTGGCGATGGGTCAAGCTGGATCGCGTGCTTATGGACACACCGCGATTGCAGTTTGCTGATCCAGTTTGCTTTTGCAATGACTAATCTTTTGTTCTAGACTGCGTTCCAATTCGATCGACATTCAATCCAAAGGAGAAATCGATGTCACGATGGTCCTTTGCTATTCTTTCCGGCGCTATTTTCGCCCTGGTTGTTGCTACGGCACCGCTTCTGGCGCATCACTCCTTTGCGGCAGAATTCGATGGAAAAAAACCTGTCAAAGTCCAAGGCGTGGTCAGGAAAGTTGAATGGACGAATCCTCACATCTGGTTCTACGTCGAGGGTAAGGATGAAGTCTCCGGCCGTACGGGTATATGGGGCTTCTCCGGCGCTGCTCCTGGCCTGTTGGGCCGCAGGGGCATACGCAGGGACTCGATGAAGCCCGGCGACATGGTCAAGGTTGACGGGTTCATTGCCAAAGACGGGTCCCTCAACGCCTCCGGCGGTAAAGTTACGTTTGCTGATGGCCGCAACGTGTTCACCGCGGGGGCTGAGGACGACGTTCCGAAATAGTTAATATTCGTGGGGATGAGATGAATACACATAGGAACTCTCTTCGAAGATATTTCTTTGTGATTGCGCTCGCCGGAGCAGCTCTCTTTTGCGGTACAAGTGCAAGGTTCCAGGCTCAGCAGAAGCCTATTCCGCGCCTGGCCAACGGCAAACCCGATTTTTCGGGAGTTTGGGAACATTCTAATGTTGCCAGTCTTGCGAATAACTCGGACGTGTGCGGCGGCTACAGCAACGCTGCGGGCATTGACACGAGCAGACCAGGATGCAAGCAGGTCGGTGCTGGGCCGTTACCCTACTCCGAAGCTGGTCTGGCTGCAAAGAAGGCGGCCGCGGACTTCGATCAACATGAAAACTGCTGGCCGTGGGGTTTCATGCAGCTTTTCGGCACCCCTTTCCCCCATGCTTATGTTCATTCCACAGAGCGGCTCGTCATTCTGTGGGAGCAGGATAATGCGTTTATGATGGTTCCCACTGACGGAAGCAAGTTTCCTGAAGACCTGGACCCCACGTGGAGGGGAACATCGGTCGGACATTGGGAGGGCGAGACGCTAGTTATCGAGACGGCCGGCTTCAATGGGAAGGCGTGGATCGCCGGTAAGGATGTAAACAGCGATGCGATGAAGATCACGCAGCGTATGTCCTACATCGATGCGAACCATATTCAAACTGAATTCACGTTTGACGATCCGAAGTACTACACAAAGCCGTTCAAGAATACCCGGATATTCCAACGGATGGCGAAGGGCCAGGAATTGTACGAGTATTTCTGCCACGAAAATAACCGCTGCGTCGGTGGGAACTGCACAGCATCCGACATCCAAAAAAATCCCTAGCCCGAATTACCGGCCATACAACTAAAAGTTGATCCGGCCGCTGAACGTGAACTGCCGGCTTCCAGTGGCTGATGTGATGCGGCCAAAGCTGGTGGAATTGATGTCCGCAAACCCGTTTACGTTCCCAAAATTAGGATTGGTGCCGCCGACGCCACTGCCGGTCGTCGGATTTCCGAAGTTGGGATGGTTTAGCACGTTGATCGCATCGACGCGAAACTCGAATTCCTTTCGTTCGGTAATCTTCACGCGCTTGATGAGGTTCAGATCGAGCCCGATATTTCCGGGTCCTTCAATCCAACGTTGGCCCAGCGTGCCAAGGTGGCCGGGAGCGGGATTCACGAGCAGAAGATTGCCTTTGGCATCGGCAATGGCAAAACGGCTGAACGATCCGCTCGTTGATTGAAGCGAGGTTACACTGGCAAAGGCAGGATCACGCACCTGCTGCAGGTCGGCAAAGTAAACGACGCCGTTGGATACTTTCGTGACCTTGCCCATGCTCTTCGGAAAATCTCCCAGAACAACCGGCGTATTGAAGGCGTTCTCCGTATAGGTGGATGTGGAAGCGCCAATGTTCAGCGGTGCTCCAGAATCCATACTGAAGATCGCACCCATTTGCCAGCGCTCGACCAGACGCTGCACCAGTCCGTGAGCACTGTTCAGGAATGGGCGGCCGCTACCGAAAGGCAGTTCATAGGTACCGCTGCTGCGGAAGCTGTACGTCCGGTGGAAGCTGAGCAGTGCTTTGTTGAGCGATCGGTTTCTCGGATCGAGATAATTGATCTGTCCATCTTCGTCAGCTTCACCCAAAGCACGGCTCCAGGTGTATGACGTTTGATTCGTGAATCCACCGGAAAGGCGTTTGGTCACCTGCAACTGCATCGAGTGATAGGTCGAGTTGCCGGGATTTGAATGCAAGGTCGAGGTGAGGAATTGCGGGTTAGCCACTATGAAGTTTTCCGGTAGGCCGCCATTGCGCAGAAGTCCGCCTGCTTCGCCCGTGACCGTTGTCGTCGTGTTTAGAAGACTGGCAAACTGGCCGACACTGCCGTTAGCAATAAAGGTCCGGAAGAGCGTGTTATTGCGAAGTGACGCGGATCCCGTAACCGTCGTGCCATTGATAATACCCGAACCCAAATTGAGTCCTTTCAGCATCTGGTCAAAGAGAGGCGCATTGCCTCCGGCACGGGTGATGTTGAAGGCCTCAAGAATTCCATTCTCGAAAATGTTCGCGTTGTTCAACGGAATGCCGCCATACAGCTTCGTGCCTTTTGTCCCGATGTAGCGCGCCTCGATGGTCAAGTTGCGAACAACTTCCCGTTGCAATTCCAGATTCCAGTTTTGAATGTATGCAGTCACCCGATTGTCCGCATATCCATTCATGTCCTGCGTCCGGTCCGTCAGGGGAAGTGCAGCGAGGGGCTGAGTCGGATTCGGTATCGGCAGTTTCACGCCCGCAAGATTTAAGTACGTGGACGGTACCGGTTGAGGATAGGCCTCTAATCCCGGTGTTCTACCAACGCTCCTTTCGATCCCGTAAAAGAATCGTGCGGCTCCTTGATAGTTCCATCCGTATCCGGTGCGCAGGACCGTTTTGTCTTTTCCCAGCCACGGCACCGACCAGCTCAGCCCGATCGCTGGAGCAAAATTGTTCCAGTCGTCCTTGTACAGTTGTTTGTTTGGATTGGCGGAGTTCTTCCCGACAGTTTCGAAAGTCGTCAAGGAACCTGCCAAATGCCCGGGTTGCCACATGTCGGCAAAGCCCTTCCCGGAGATCCCCCACAATCCTGCGCTTCCTCCAACCGCATTTGCCACCAAGCCCCGGCCTTCATACGGCACGCCGTAAAACTCATACCGCATGCCGACGTTCAGAGTGACAGCTGGAGTCAACTTCCAGTCGTCCTTGAAAAACATGCTCCACTCGTTCTGGTGCCAGTCTTTCAATTTCCAGCCATTCTTGGGAATTTGGCGGTAGTCAATCCATTGTGGATTCTTAGGATCACTCACCTGGAAAGCTTGACGAATGCTGTCCACTGAACCGGCAAGATCATTCAGGATATTGCGTGCGGTTGTTTGATTCGTGCCGATAAGACCAGGTACCGCAGTGCTGTCGATACCCGTTACCGCAACAGCGCCGGCTCCGAAAAAGACTTGGGGTATGAAATCTCCGCTGCTCCACCCTTTCGAGTTCGTGAAGCGAAGCTCGCCTCCACCCTTGAACGCATGTTTCCCTCGGGTCCAACTCACCGTATCGGTGTAGGTGTACAAAGGACTCGTTCCACCACGCTGCGTATCGGAGGAGTAAATATTGGGAAAGGCCGACGGCCGCGGCAAGAATATCGTGCTGTTGCTTTGAGGCAGAGCATCAAAAGCTTCCTTGCCGGCTGGAGTGTCCAGGAATGTCGATGATGTGATCTCGTTGATCGTTCGGCGCCGTCCGGCACGAAATTCATTCACCACGGAGGATGACAGCGTAGACACTAAGGACCCGGTGATCAGATCCGGCCGCCGCTCATTCGTGCCGCGGTACGCGGTGGGCCATGTTGGTGAGGAGTCGGATGTTGAGTTCTCCTTTGTCGTCGTGAAATAGAGCTTGTGTTTCGCGCTGATGTTGTGATCGATGCGAAGATTATACTGGTCCCGCTGAACATCCGGTCCATTGCTGTCGACGAGGTCGACGCCCTTCCGCCTCCGAACCCACCGGTAGCCTGTCGTATTCAGCCCGTCGCCGGTTGTGAAGTCATTCGGCAGCGGCATTTTTCCGATCAGCTTCTGCACCCATCCCGTCGGGTCGAATCCCGTCCGGTTTGGATCGCGCGTAAACAGTTTGAATGATTGCAGATCCCCTGTCGCACCCGCAGGCCTTACTGGGTTTCCCTGCCGATCCACGGTTGGCAGGTTTGACACCGCGTTGCCATTTTGCACACCTGGGAAAAATCGGAAAATCCCTTGGCGTGCTTGCTCCGTCAAAACATTCCCGACCACGGAGTCCTTGAGCAAGTAACGTTGCCCCTCATACAGGAAGAAGAAGAAGGTCTTGTTCTTGACGATTGGGCCGCCAATGCGGCCACCAAACTGATTCCAGTTCTGATAATTTTTGCCGACGCCATTAAAGTTGTTGAACCAGTTGCTGGCGCTGAGCGCGGAGTTGCGGTTTGTATAAAACACACTGCCGCGGAATTGATTGGTCCCGGCGCGGGTCACCATGTGCACCTGCCCTGAACCGCGGCCGGTTTCGGCATCGGCCGGGGCAACAATGATCCGGAGCTCTTCAACGAGATCGGGGCTGACATATGTCGCAGAAAACGCCCCGTTATCATACCGTCCCTCGCCGACGGGGATGCCGTTCAGTGTCGTATTCGTCTGAGTTATTCTTCCGCCGGCAAAATTCCCTTGGTACGCTCCGCTGGCCTGTGTACCCGCGGCCGTATTCAGGAGGTCCATCACATTTCTGCCAACTAAAGGAAGGTCGCGGACTCTATATTCGGGCAGCACTGTGCCCACTGACGCAGACGATGTAGCCAGTAGCGTATCCGCGGCGACTGTCACTTCCACGGCTTGTGCGACTCCACCGACGCGCAGAGTAAAATTCAGCCGGACCTGTTGGGAAACGCTTAAAGTGACGTTGTTGTAAATTTCCGTCTGAAAACCAGGCAGCTCCGCGCTGACTTTGTATTGTCCAGTCTGAAGGCTGGCAAATTGATAAGCTCCGGCCTCATTGCTGACGACGGTGCTGACAATACCTGTAGCGGTGTTTGTAGCTGTGATCGTGACCCCCGGAATGAGCGCTGCGGAGGTATCGGACACCGTCCCGCCCAGGGTGGCGTTAAACGTCTGTCCGAATGTATACGGGGATAGAACAAAACACGACAATATAGCTGCGGCAACGCTAAGTATTTTCAAGATTCGTCCCCAATGTGTGGCCAATCCTATTTATTTGTGAGCTGCAGTCAGCTTCAGTTCTGCGGGCGGGATTATATGCACCCCGATTAGGGGACGGTCAAGGTAATTGAAGACAGTGGCGGCAGCGAACATATTGCAGCCGCCGCATACCGCCGTCATGGCTGAGCGGGTTGTCTTTCGTTGGCTTTAGCCCGCGTTTTCGGGGCTGAAACGCATGCAACCTTCTGCCATTCCCGAACGCGGGCTGAAGCCTCGCGACTACATACTTGATTCTGAGGTTACGGCAAACGGAGAAGAGCATCCGTGAGAAATTCGGGCTAGTCGCCCCCTTCCAGCTGGATGGCTCTGGAGCGGCGGCGACGTTCATCAACGGCCACGACGGAGACTACCGCCGGGCCGAATCACCGGCAGTGGGATCGGTAGTTCATCTACGGGCGCGATGCCAAGCTCCACGACCGGGAGATTCGGTTCGACAATGGTTGGATTGTGAAGATTGGACGTGGTCTAGGCGCTTAATTTTGAGAAAATCTTGACTCCGAAAACCCGCCGGTTTAAACACAGTAATCATGAAAGCAGCCCCGGTAGCGTTACTTATTGTTGTCTCGCTTTTGCAGCAGGTCCCGGACGGAATGGTTTTGATCCCCGGCGGAGAATTCTGGATGGGCCGCACCCACTATTTCCTGATCGATGAAGTTGGATGGCTGGAACGCGATCGGCGCGACGACATGCC
>Ga0066710_100001152_pt1 | contig 18948 bp, 15 predicted proteins | sample GraSoiAngelo_159_FD_79666 | JGI IMG/M metagenome (GOLD analysis project Ga0066710, IMG submission 79666) | Grasslands soil microbial communities from the Angelo Coastal Reserve, California, USA - 14_1009_16_40cm | ecosystem: Environmental > Terrestrial > Soil > Grasslands | place: USA... | reverse complement strand
CTCCCCGATGATCGGCCACGGTGTCTCCTCGCGCTCGTCCCATTCGTGTGCGGCCGGGCGCACTACCTGCTCGGCGAAGCCATGGACCCAGTCGCGAAGATCACGCTGGTCGTCGGACAGCTCCAACGTGAATGGCGTCGCGTCCGCTTCAGCCGAGGTGGTCGCGGCGGTGACCGCGGCCTCCGCCTGAGCGCTGGGGCTGGCTTCCATGGTCTGGCTCCTTTCCTCGCTCGGAACCGTAGTGGGCCAGCTCCGCACGATACAGCTCGAGGCCAAACGAGCCTCTATAACAGAAGGCCCGTCCATTGGACGGGCCTTCTTCACTTTCTAGTTCGAGCGCCGCTTAGGCGGGCTTGACGTTGACGGCCTTCGGGCCCTTGTCGCCGGCTTCGGCGTCGTACGTGACCTTTGCGCCCTCGTCAAGAGACTTGTAGCCGTCTCCCTCGATTCCGGTGTGGTGCACGAACAAGTCCTTGCTTCCGTCTTCAGGCGTTATGAAGCCGTAGCCCTTGTCCGCGTTGAACCACTTGACGGTTCCGGTTGGCATTTATTTACCTCCTGGGCATGTGCACGGCCACGCGGAGGATGCTCGTAAATCAACTGAGACCACTACTGCGCCAACCTGCACTGATTTGCCGGACCGTTAGGAGTCCGGCCCTGAGGGGGCGAGTGTAGCAGTCCGCCCACATGGCGGCCCCTTGTCTTTCCGGCCCCCTTTGCACGCACCGTCCATGCGTTGAGTGAGGTTCATCTCTCAGTAAAACTGCCGATCAATTCCTATGGCTCCTCCGTCGACGGTCGAGCGCCCGCCGGCCCCGATGCCCATGGCCAGGACGGCCGTCCGCCTCCAGAGCGACGCCCGCCTGGTGGAGCTCGCGCGCGCGGGCCACGGCTTCGCCTTCGAGGCGATCGTCGAACGCTACCGGACTCCCCTGCTTCGCTACTGCAAACGGCTGCTCCCTGCCGATCGGGCGGAGGACGTCGTCCAGCAGACCTTCGTGAACGCGTTCAGCGCGCTCCGCGGCGACGATCGACCGAACGAGCTGAAGCCGTGGCTCTACCGGATCGCCCACAACGCCGCGGTCAACACGCTCAAGAAGAACGGGTGGGACTACGACCAGCTCTCCGAAGACCTGAACGGGGTTCCCCAACCGCCCGACATCGTGGGCGCGCGCGCCCGGCTCGCTGACCTCATCCGGCGGATCGGAGACCTTCCGGAGCGCCAGCGCTCGGCACTGGTCCTGCGCGAGTTCGAAGGGCGAAGCTACGAGGAGATCGCGGACAGGCTCGAGGCAACTCCCTCGGGCGTTCGCCAGCTGCTAAATCGCGCTCGCTCCCGCCTGCGCGACGGCCTCGGCGCGCTTGTCCCGCTTCCGGTCTTCCGCGCGCTGTTCGCGAACGTGCCGCCGGGCGGCGCCGGTTCGGAGCGGCTGACGGAGGTCGCCGCCGGAGCGGGCGCGACGGGCGCCGTCGTGAAGGTCGGCGCCGGCGTGCTCGCCGCCGCCACGCTCGCCACGGGCGCAGGCGTCGCCGTCCAGCACAAGAGCCACGTGCAGCCGCCTCCGGCGAAGCACGCCGCGGCGACGCAGCTCCATCCCGCACTTCCCAGCGCATCGCCGAAGCCAGGTGTGGCGAGTGTCGCCGACAGCACCAGCCACTCTGCACACCCGAGCGCCCGGCACCCCGGGCGTCCGAGCAGCGTTCACCGAAGCGAACGCGGCACCAGCGCCGGAGATCACCGCGGCCCCGGCATCGAACGACATCGCGTGGCCGGCGGTGGTCCCGTAGGCCGGCATCACGAGCAAAGCGGAGAGCGAGCTTACGAGCGCTCGGGTAGCGGGGACGATGAGAGCGATCACTCGGGGTCCTCGGACGAGCGGTCGCGCCAAGGCTCCGGGGAGAGCATCGGGAGCGGCGAGGCCGATGGTGGCTCTGGGAGCGGCGAGAGGGGATCGTCCGGCAGCGACGAAGGGAGTGGAACCGGCACCGGCGACGCCGATGGTGGCTCTGGCCCCAGCGGTGGCAACGGAGGCGATTTCTCAGGCGGTGACGGTCTTTGAGCACCGATGGCCGCTCGCCGCGGGACTTTCCCGAAGTTGAGCTGTCACACCTACAGGAGCAATACTCCGCGAAAAGGCAAACCGCCCGCGAGGGTGGGGCGCAAAACCAGGGGCCCGGCCGGTCTCTTCCCGTGAGATCGCGCCGGACGGCCCAGTTGCCGAAGGAGGAATGCAGATGCGCGTAGCGCGAGTTCTTTTCGGAGTTGCCCTGGCACTGGGCCTGCTGGCGATTCTCCCGGCGGGGGCATTGGCCAAGCGCCACGACCGAAACCACGATCGGATCCCGGATCGCTGGGAGCACCGACATCACCTGTCGCTCAAGGTCAAGCAAACAAGACGTGACCAGGACCGCGATGGCCTCAACAACCTCGGCGAGTTTCGCGCTCAAACCAATCCGCACGACGCCGACACCGACAACGACGGGCTCAACGACAGCCAGGAGCACGCCGGCAAGGTCGACTCGTACGACACGCAGACCGGCGCTCTGACGATCAGCCTCTTCGGCGGTGGGACCGTGAGCGGCAAGGTCACGGGCGACACCGAGTTCTCCTGCGAGACGGAAGGGGACATTCCCGTCAGCGTCCACGCCTCACACGAGGATGGCGATAGCGAGCGAGGCGACGAGGGCGATCAACACGGGGACAACGAGCAGGGCGATGACGAAGGGGACGACGAGCAAGGAGACGATGATCAGGGAGACGGCGGCGACAACGAGGGAGAGAACGGCAACTGCTCAGCTGCCGATCTTCAGCTTGGCGCAGTGATCCACGAGGCCGAGCTCAAGCTGACAGGAGCCGGCGCAGTGTTCACTGACATAGAGATCGTCGTCGGTCCATAAGCGCTCTCGGAGCGACGTGCAGCGACGGGGCGGCCTTCGGGCCGCCCCGTTTCTTTCAGGCCGCGCTCTTTGCCCAGTGCCTCGCCGAGCGGCGCCACCACGGCTCGTGCAGGGGCGCGACCTCGCCTCGCTCGAGCGGCCGCTCCGGCCCGAGCTTGATTCCCATCTCCCGCAGCAGCCCGACCGCGTGCTCGGCGATCCCGAGCGACGCCGACAGTCCGGTCGAGCGGATCGCCGCGACGTGGAGAAGCTGCGGACACGACCGCGAGCGCTCGATCAGGTAGTTGACGCCGCCGGCTTCGTCCGTCCGCAGTCCCGCGTAGGAGGCAATCGGCTGCCGCCCGGCGAGCGCGGGCATGAGGACCGTTGCTTTTTCCATCACCTCCTTCCAGGAGTCGGAGCCGACCGACCAGTCGCGCTTGTCCTGCTGCGGCCGGGAGGTGGGCCCCGCGACGACCTTCCCGTCGACGCTCGGGAAGACCAGCACGCCCTTGGTCTGCTTGGTCGGGACCGAGAGCAGGATCTGCTCGAGCGGCTTGCCCTCGGGCGGCTCGAAGACGAAGAACTCCCCTTTTCGCGGCACGATCCGGAAATGGTCGTCACCGACGGCGCGGGCGACCTCGTCGGCATAGAGGCCGGCGGCGTTGACCGCGAACTCGCACCTGGCGACGGCCTCGCCCCCGCTCGAAAGAAATAATTGACCGTCGCGGCGCTCGATCGAGTCGATTCGCGCGCCACACATCACGCGTGCGCCGGCATGCTTGGCCGCGACCGCAAGAGACAACGTGAAATAGACCGGGTCGGTGACCGCCTCGCCCGGGACGAGCAGGCTGCCGTCGGGCTGGCGCTCGACGGGGATGCCGTTCTCGCCGGCTCGTCGTTCGAGGTCGTCCACGGCTGCACGCTCGCGCTCATCGTGGGGGCGCAGAAGCCCCTGCGCGTGGAGCAGCGGGATGTGGAGGGCGGGGATGACCTCCTGGCGAAGCTCGGCCGCGCGCAGGAGCAGCCGGGTCTCGAGCGTGCCCGGGGTCGAATCGAAGCCGGTGTGGAGGATGCCCGAGTTCGTGCCGCTCGGCCCGAGCGCCAGCTCGGGCTCGGCTTCGAGCAGCAGCACGTCCACGCCGCAGCGCGCCAGCGCGAGCGTCACGCTCGCGCCGACGACCCCGCCGCCTATGACCGAGACGGTCGCGCGATCCAAAGGTCAGATCACGTCAACCGGCGTCAGCTGCCCAGCTACGCCTGCTTGGCGTAGTCGCCAACCTTTCCGAAGTCCACGGTCACGCAGGTCTCGCTGCCTACTACCTCGGCGTCGTGCCCGGGCGCAACGGCGTAGACGTCTCCCGGTCCGTACTCCTCTTCGGTGCCGTCGTCCATCGTGATCTTGATCCGGCCCGATGTGACGTAGCCGAGGTGATTGACCTGGCACGAGTCGGTCTTGGCGATCGGCTTGAGATTGATGGACCACTTCCAGCCGGGCTCGAGCGTTATGCGCGCGACCGACTGGCCGCCGATCTCGACGATCTCCGCCTTTCCCTTGCCCTCGTGCGGCCGAGCCTCGTCTGGAGAGTCGAAGCTCTTCTTCTCGATGGCAGCCACAGCAGCCTCCTCCTGTCGTTGAGTGTCTCCTGCGACTCTATTTCCCCGTGGCTCATAGAACAAGCCGCCCGTCCATCCGTCCGGCCGCCCACCGTCGCCGCGCATCGAGTCGTATCCTGCGCTGAAGGATGAGACGGTCCGGCGTATTGCTTGCGGCTTGGGTCGCGATCGCCGGCGCGATTGGATTCGCGGCGCCTGTGGCGAGCGCGGGCACGTCTTCGCCGGTCGCCAGCGGCGACAGCCTCACGATCGCCGCCAGCCCGAACCCAATCACCTTCGGCGGGGCGACCACGGTCTCGGGCGCGCTCGAGGGTACCTCGAACGCAAATCAGCCGGTCTTCCTCCAGGCCCAGGCGGCCCCGTTCACGGGCGCCTTCCAGGACGCCGGCACGACGACCACCGACGCCAGCGGTCACTACTCGTTCAAGGACCTGAAGCCGGCGCTCAACACGAAGTACCGGACCGCCACCAACACCTGTCCGGGCGGCCCGGTTGCCTGCTGTGCGATTGACGCGCCTGCTTGCTGCGCGCCCGGCCCGGCAGCCTGTTGTGTACCGGGCCCGGTCGCTGCCCATCGCTCGATCGCGTGCTGTGTCTATCCAGCCGCGTCGCGTACCGGTGCCCCGATCATCTGCCCGCTCGACGCGATCCCGTGCCCGGTGGTGGCGGCGGCGATTCCCGATCCGTGCTCGCTCGGCGCCACCAGTCGCGAGCTCCTGGTGAGCGTCCGGATCAAGGTCGCGCTGCACCTCGCGGAACGGACGCCGCCGGCCGGCGAGCGGGTGCGCTTCTATGGCAGCGCAACGCCGGCACACGACGGCCAACCCGTGCTCATCCAGCGACGAAGGCGCGACGGCCATTGGCGGACCGTGAAGACCACGCTGCTCGCGGACGCCGGCAACGAGCTCTCCAGCTTCAGTACCAAGATCCGCGTGCGAAGCGCCGGCACCTACCGCGCCCGGGTCCCCCATGACTCCGAGCACGCGGGCGGAACGAGCAAGCGCAAGCGGGTGGTGTCGCACTAGGAAACGCAGGAGCCTATGGCTGAGACGCAGAGCAGTGAAACGCCGATGGCGGAAGAGACGCGCGAAGCGGCGAGGGGACAGCGGGAGAGAATCCGCGTCGCGATCCTCGGTGGAGGCATGGCGTCGATCGTCGCGGCCTACGAGCTGACCAGTCCCGCGCTCCGCGGGCGCTACGAGGTGACCGTCTACCAGCTCGGCTGGCGGCTCGGGGGGAAGTGCGCGAGCGGACGAAACCACCAATATCACGAGCGCATCGAGGAGCACGGGCTGCACGTCTGGTTCGGCTTCTACGACAACGCCTTCCGCGTGATGCGAGAGGCCTACGAGGAGCTCGGCCGCGACCCCGGTGAGCCGCTGGCGACCTGGCAAGACGCGTTCAAGCCGTGTGACGACGTGGTGATCTACGAATGCTTCGAGGGCCGCTGGCGAGGACGCAGCTTCGCCGTCCCGCGCAATGAGCTCACCCCGGGCGACGCGGACGAGCTGCCGCAGTTCTGGGAGGTCACTCGGATCGTTCTCGATTACCTCCTCGGGCGCTGGGGTGCGCTGAAGCTGACCAAGCCGCAGGTCGCCGAGGCGACGGCACCCGTGCCCATTCGTCTCCCCTTTGGGTTCCGCCTGCCGTTCGGGATCACTCCGACGTTCGGGCTCGCCGCGCCCTTCGGGATCCGCCTTCCGTTCGGGCTCGATCGCCTCGCGGGCGAGCTCCTGGCGTGGATGCTCCGATGGACCCATCCGGAGCGGGCGATCACCGAGGCGCTCCACATCGCCGAGCGGCTCGCGAACCTGGACCTGCCTGGCGACGCCGAGCCCGAGCTTCGCTCGTTTCTATGGAAGGCGATCGAAAACTTCAAGCGCTGGCTATGGCTCCACGTCGTGGAGCCCAACCTCGAAGACGACGACATCCGCTTCTTCTTCACGATGTTCGATGCCGGCACGACGATTCTTCAAGGCATCATCGAAGACGACCTGATCGAGCGCGGGTTCGACGTCGTCAACGACGAAGACCTGCGGGAGTGGCTCCTGCGGCACCGGGCACAGCCGATCACCGTCGAGCAGGGGCCGTTCGTGCAGGCGCTCTACGACATGGCGTTCGCATACGAGCACGGCGACATCCGCGCTCCCAACATGGCCGCCGGCACTGCCGTGCACGACATGCTGCGGTTGTTTGCCACCTACCGCGGCGCGTTCATCTGGAAGATGCAGGCGGGGATGGGCGACACCGTGTTCACTCCCTTCTACGAGGTCTTGAAACGGCGCGGGGTTCGCTTCGAGTTCTTCCACTGGATCTCGAAGCTGGGACTTTCGCCCGATCGGCGCTTCGTCGACACGATCGAGGTCATCCCCCAAGTTCACTTGAAGGGCAGCGACTATGACCCGACCGTCGATGTCAACGGCCTCGCATCCTGGCCGTCCGAGCCCAAGTGGGGCGAGATCGTGAAGGGCGAGGAGCTGCGCGAGCGCGGCGTGAACCTCGAGTGGGACCCCAATCCGCTCGACCACGACCCCAAGACCCTCGAGCGGGGCGAGCACTTCGACCTGGTCGTGCTCGGCATCTCGGTCGCGGCGCTGCCGCCGATCTGCCAGGACCTGATCGACGATGACCGAAACCCGCGCTTTCGCCTGATGATCGAGAACTCGCACACGACGATGACCCAGGCGTTCCAGCTCTGGCTCAACCGCCCTCTCCACGGCCTCGGCTGGCCCTTCCGAAACAACTCGATCATGACGGCGTACGTCGAGCCGCTCGACACCTACGCCAACATGAGCCACCTGATTCCGCGCGAGTCGTGGCCTTCGGAGGCTCGCGTCGAGAACATCGCCTACTTCTGCGGAGTGCTCGAGGACCGCCCCGGCGACACGCAGCAGCGGGCCGACGATCGCGCCCGCGCCAACGCGATCGCATACCTGGAGCGCGACGCAAGGGTGATCTGGCCGGGGAGTGTCGACCGCAATGGTTCCTTTGACTGGCGCCTGCTCGTCGACGACGGCAGGCAGGGCACCGACCGCCTCCGCTCACAATTCTGCATCGCGAACTTCCAGCCGACCGAACGCTACGTCCTGACGCCCGCCGGCAGCGTGGAGCACAGGCTCGCGGCGGACGAGTCCGGCTACGAGAACCTCTTCCTCGCGGGCGACTGGGTCAAGACGGGCCTCGACGCCGGATGCGTCGAGGCGGCCGTGATGGCCGGCATGCAGGCCTCCAGGGCGATCGGCGGCCTTCCGGAGGTGATCGTCGGCGAGGATCAGACGTGGCTGGGCGGCCCCACCCGGCCGCCGCGGAAGCCGGGGGCGCGCCCGCGCTACGTCGACTACGGCGGCCTCGCGACCTGCCCCTCGCCGGTGGACTGCGATGACGCGACGCTCTACAGCTTCATCCTCGACGCCGATCACGGGCGCCTGGCGGCGCTTTGCGAGAGGGTCTTCTCGGCGCCCTCGGGCGGCGACCTCGACCTGCGGCCGCTCGGGCGCCACGTGATGCTGACGTTCGGCAACGTCGAGCAGATCAAGCCGCAGCTCGAGCCCTGGTGTCAAATGGGCCACGTGAGCGAGCGGCAGGTCGCTCTGTGGGTGCCCGTCGTTGCGGTGCGCAGTCGCCAGGGACGTCCGATCGCGATGTCCCTCGGCTGGTTCGTGCCCTACATGTGGGTCGACAACCCGATCTCGCTCACGGGCGGCCGCGAGATCTACGGATACAACAAGAACTGGGGCTGGATCGAGCTACCCATGGACGGCGATGTCAGCGGTCTGACGCTCGACGCCTATGGCGGCAACTACGGTGGCGGCGAACGAGCCGGCCGGCACCGGCTGATCGAGGTCAGCCGGAGCTCGCCAGGTGCACTCGGGCGCGGTGACGACGGATGGGAGGACCTCGACGGTCTCGCGCGAGCGGTGCAGCGCGTGCTCGGAGAACGACGAGCCGAGTTCGTCGCGCTGCCCGAGCTCGACCTGCCCGACGAGGTCTACGCCCACATCTTGCGCCGCGGTGGCCCGCCGCAGATCTTCCTCAAGCAGTTCCGCTCCGTCTCGGACGGTGAGCGCGCGAGTCAACAGAAGATCACGGACGCAGGGGTGACGGTGAAGCGGATCAGCGGCCGTCCCTTGCTGGGTGAATTCGAGTTCACGTTGCATCACCTCGACAGCCATCCGGTCGGGCGCGAGCTCGGCGTCCAAAGTCAGGTCACGCGCCTGGCGTTCGAGATCGAGATGGACTTCGTCCTGGACGACGGCCAGGTGCTGTGGCAGGGAACGGCGAGCTAGGAGCGTCCGCCGTCGTTAGCTCTCTGGGCCCCCAATCCGCTCGAGCGCTTGGTCCAGGTGCTCGAAGTACTCGATCCGGACCACCTGCTTTCCCCGGAAGATGTACACGGCGACGACGCGCTGCTCGATGACGCTCGCACTGTCGTGCAGGGTGCCTCGCCAGATCGTCGGGACCACGACCGATTCTCCGTGATCGATGAACCTCTCGGCCACGAGCTCGCTGTGCTGGAACATCTCGAGTATCGACGCAAACGCCCCGATGATCGCGTCCGCTCCGCTGACCTCGCCGCCGGCGGGCCACAGCTCCCCGGCGCTGGCCGTCACGTTCGGAGCGTAGATGTCACGCAAGGCGTCGAGGTCGCCTCGGTTCCAAGCCTCATAGGCGACGCGGAGCGTCTCGACATGCTCGCCCGACATCAGTCCTCCGTTCGGGGACGTTATCCGAAGATCGGGGCTACCGACCTACGGCCCGCAGGCGACGTTCAGGCACTGAAGCGGGTTGCCGTTGGCGTGCGCCTTGTTCCCGCCGCCGTCGATGGTGTAGGGCGTCGCCTCGATGCCCAGGTCGGCGTTTCCCATCGCCTTGTTCCCCGTAAGGGTGTTCGTTTCGGAGAAGACACCATCGATCGTCCCGATATGGATGCCGTCCTCGCCATTGCGGTTCGCAGTATTTCGTTCTAGAAGGTTCCCGGGACTGCTCCATTTGAGAAAGATTCCGTTGTGACCGTTTTGCGAGGAGTCGTTATCGACGATCTGATTATTGCCCGTCTCAAAAATCGACTGAACCGCAATCCCGTCACCACCGTTGTGTGAGACCTTGTTGCGCGCAATCCGGTTGCCTTCGACATTGTTAACGAGGCTAATGCCATCGCCTACGTTGTTTACGAGTGTGTTGTCCTCGACTACGCTGCCGAACGTCTCGCCGCCGAGGATTCCGGAGCGTCCGCTGCCAGAGACACGGTTTCCTCTGATCACTACAGCGCGGTAGGAAAACCCGATGCCACCATGCGCCACGCGGTTCTGCTCGATTAAGCCGCCGCTGTGGCCGAGGAAGATGTCGCCGTCTACGTTGTTCCGCTCCACCCAAGCGTTGTCGGAGTCGGTCCAGAGGATCGCCTCACCTGGGGTGCCTGAAACGGTGAGCTGTCTGACGTGGCTTCCATCGGAACCGCGCAGGAAGAGGCCTTCTCTGAACTCTCGAATCGCGCCGTTCTCGATCGTTGTGCGGTCCGGTCCATCTGCATGAAGCGCTCGATCCTCAACCACTAATCCCGTTCCCTGTCCTACCCCGTCGACCGTGTGTCCGTGGAGGTCGAGCGTGACGTCGTCTGCGCCTATGACGAGGCCGTCGCCCGGGCAGTCGATCAAGTCGTTGTCGAGCGTCGTGTCCTGCGTAATAACCTGACCGCAACTCACCTGCGCCGCGAACGCCTGACCCGAACCCAAGGTCAATAGGGCGACGACAACGGCGAATACCGCTGCTATTAGTTGCAAACGACGTTCAGGCACTGAAGCGGGTTGCCGTTGCCGAAGGCCTTGTTGCCGCCGCCGTCGACCACCCCGGGCTCCCCATAGATCCCGAGGCCGGCGTTGAAGCTGGCCACGTTCCTGGTCACGACGACCGAAGGCCCGACGACGATGCCATCTCCGTTGACATGGCTGACTTGATTGCGCTCGACCAGGGCTCCGCTAGAGGTTTCGACGTGGATGCCGAGATAACTCCCCGAGACAACGTTGCGTTCGATGACCGCTCCGTCAGAGGTCCTGACGAGGATGCGCTCGTCACCACCCCCTGACACAAGGTTCCTTGCGACCCGAGCCCCCTCGGAGAGGTAGACAGTAATGCCGCTCAAAGTTCCACCCGACACGACGTTTCGTTCGATCACCACTTCCCGTCCAAGGCCTCCGATCCCTCCCCCGTAGCCGCCTGAAACGACGTTTCGCAGGACCTTGTTTTGGAGTCCCGTTGAACCGATCCCCCAGTCGCCCCTGACGGAGTTGCGTTCGATCAGGTTCCCGTCACCCTCTGCACCGAGGCCCCCGTGGCCGCTGTCGATCGAGTTGCCAACGAAGACGTTTCTGTTACCCGTTGCGAACACGCCGTCCGACCCGCCCGTGCGGTTGCCCTCGATGACGTTTCCGTCGCCGTTCACCTGCATCGGATGATTGGCGACGATGAAGTTGTCCTCGATCAGGTTGTTGTTTCCGTCGAGGCTTATCCCGTATACGAAAGGTCCCACGACGCCGTTCTTGACCGTGACATCGTTGGCGCTGCCTCGGATGGCGTCCGCACGGGGGACGTAACCCTCACGCGGCAAGGCGGTGATCTTGTGCCCGTTCAGGTCCAGCGTGATGTCGTCAGCCCCCACGACCAATCCGTCTCCGGGGCAGTCGATCAGGTCGTTTATCACCTTGGTGTCCTGGGTGATCACTTGACCGCAGCTCACCTGAGCTGCGAACGCCTTGCCTGAAGCCGAGGAGACGGCAAGGGTCAGGAGGGCAGCGAGCGCCAGCGCTCCCACCGCCCCGACCTTCATGCGATAGCTGCGAATCCTGTCCAAGACGTCCGTGCCTTATGAAACGACCGCGACCACCTTATCTGGCGGAAACCGGTCCCGGCAATTCGCCGGGGCCCGCTAATTGGTGGTCTTAGCGCCTCACCTCGAGGGGCAGCTTGAACTGCGTAGTCTCGGTGGCGATCGTTCGTTCCTCGACGCTCGCCGCTCCGAGCAGCCTTTCCAACGCGCGCGTCACCCGCTGCACGAGCCGCTCAGGCGCGGATGCGCCGGCCGTGATGCCGACCGTCTCGGCCTCGAGTAGCCAGTCCGGCTCGATGTCGGTCTCGTCGTCGATCAGGAAGGCCGGGCAGCCGTGGCGCTCCGCGACTTCGACGAGGCGCTTCGAGTTGGACGAGTTGCGCGAACCGATCACCAGAATCAGGTCACACTCCTCGACGAGCGCCTTCACGGCGTCCTGGCGGTTCTGGGTCGCGTAACAGATGTCGTCGGAACGCGGGCCCACCAGCCCTGGGAAGCGCCTCCGAAGCGCCTCGACCACCTCTTGCGTCTCGTCCACCGCGAGCGTCGTCTGCGTCAGGTATGCGACACGGTCGGGATCCTCGACATCTACCTGCTCAACCTCGTCGGCGCTCGCGATCAGGCGTACGTTTTCGGGCGCCTCGCCGCTCGTCCCCTCGACCTCCTCGTGGCCCTCGTGCCCGATCAAGACGATCGTGTGGTCGGAGCTCGCGAAGCGCCGCGCCTCCGCGTGCACCTTGCTGACGAGCGGACAGGTCGCGTCGATCACGCGAAGCCTGCGACCCCGCGCGTCAGTGTGCACTTGCGGCGAGACGCCGTGCGCCGAGAAGACGACGAGCGCGCCCTCGGGGACCTCGTCCACCTCATCGACGAACACGGCGCCGCGGCGTTCGAGGTCGGCGATCACGTGCGCGTTGTGGACGATCTGCTTACGCACGTAGACCGGCGGGCCGTGCTGGGCAAGTGCTCGCTCGACCGTGTCGATCGCGCGCTCGACGCCGGCACACGACGCGCGGGGCGCAGCGAGCAGTATGCGCCGCGACGATCTGCCCGCGCGTTCGAAGCGCCGCGTGCTCACGCAGCCACCTCCAGCCGTTCGCGCGATCTGACGAGCGAGGCGAGCGTCTCGCGGGCAGCGGTCTGTCCACTTCGCACAGCTCCCTCCATCGTCGCCGGCCACCCGGTCGCAGTCCACGCGCCCGCGAGCACGAGGCCGGGGATCTCCGTTCTCGCACCGGGCCGGAGCGCCGCGGCTCCCGGCGATGCCCGGAACGTGGCGCCGTGCTCGCGTGTCACGAAGAACCGCTCGACGTGCGCAGCGCGCGCGGCGGGAAAGAGGTCGGCGAGCGCAGGCAAATAAGAAGCGCGAAGGCGCTCGGAGTCGATCCCGATCACGTCGTCGGCCCCCGACAGCGACACCGCCAGGTACTGACCACCGACGAGCCCCGCCGGCACCGTGCGATCGAAGACGAACTGCACCGGTGTGCGCACTCCCGCGGCAAACGGCAGATCGGTTACCCGCCGGTCATAGACGACGTGGAGGTTCACGATCGGCGAGGTGCCGAGCGCGCCCAGGCCGGCGTGCGCCCCGGCGAGCGCCCCCTCGGGAAGAAGCGCCGCGGCACGATCGTGCGGGACGGCGACGACGACTGCATCGGCCGGAAGAGCGCTGTCGGGTCCCGACACCTCGAAGTTTCCCTCCGCTGACACGGCCACGCGCTCGGCCTTCCAGCGCAACCGCACCTCGACACCGGCCGCCCGAAGCGCCCGCTCCGCCGGCTCGCCGTGGAGCGCGGACAGCGGCACCCGCGCCCAGCCGACGTCGCCCGCCGAGCGATCGCGAAGCAGTCCCGTCTGGAAGACGAACGCCGCGAGCCCAAGCGATGCGCGGTTGGCGTGGAGGTTGAGCGTCGGCAGCGCGATCAGGTTCCAAAGCGCCTCGACCGCCGCCCGGCTCTGGCCCTGCTCGGTGAGCCACTCGCCGAACGTCCGCTGGTCGAGCGCCGGGTCGGCCGGGTCCAGGCGCGCGAGCGCCGCCGCCGCGCGCACCGTCTGCACGCGCTCGAAGGGCGTCAGGAAGGGATAGCTCGAGAGCGTGCCGGCCAGGTGGAGCGGCGCCGGCAGGCTGCTCCGGGCGAGCCGGCCTTGGCGACCGCCCGGCGCGAGCACCGGGATGTCGAGGCGGCGCTGAATCGGCGCCAGGTGCGCGGTGCCGAGGCGCTCGAGCAGCCTCCGATACTCGGTGCAGCAGCGAAGGAAGACGTGCTGGCCGTTGTCGACTCCGAGGCCCTCGCGCTCGAACGAGTAGGCGGCGCCGCCGAGCCTCGGGCGCACCTCGAGCAGGGTTACTCGCGCACCCGCGTCGGCGCACTCGAGCGCGGCGCTGATCCCCGCAAGCCCGCCGCCGATCACCACGACGTTTCCCTGGACGGACGCGGGCCGCACGACGGGACCAAGTCCTCGCGTTACGCGCGCGTGCCCGTTCTCGGCGCCGCGCCCATTTGGTGTTGCCGCGAGCGCGAGGCTGCGCGCGGCCACCCAGGTCTTCTCCCAGATCGGGAGGGAAATGCGGCGCACCCGGATCTCGGTCGGCCGCTCCTCGATCCTCGCCAGGACGCGCTCGTACACGCCGGCCATCGCGGAGACGCAGGCTGCGCTTCGCCCGTCTAGGAGCGGCAGCAGCTCGAGCCCGCGCGCCAGCCACTCGCGACAGCGCTTTGCCTCGAACATGACGAGCGCTTCGAGCGCATCCGGTGGAGCGGCGAGCGGATCCTCGTCGCAGCCAAAGCGGCGCAGGTCCTCGAGCGGCAGGTAGAGACGGCCGAGCGCGCGATCCTCTTTTACGTCGCGCAATATGTTCGTGAGCTGGAGGGCGACGCCGAGATCGTCGGCGAGCGGCTCGGCGCGCTCCATGTCGGAGGTGCCGAAGATCGCAAGGCAAAGGCGCCCGATCGAGCCGGCGACGCAGCGGCAGTAGCGGACCAGCTCGTCGAAGCTCTCGTTGCGCGCGCCACGGACGTCCGTCTCGATTCCGTCGATCAGGTCGCGAAACGCGTCCTCCTTGAGCGGAAAGCGAGTGAAGGCGTCGCTGAGCGCCACGATCACCGGGTCGGTCGAGTCCTTTCCGATGCGATCGATGTTCGCGCGCGCCTCCTCGAGGAGCCGCAGCTTCTCGTCCCGGGGGAGGTCGCCGTCACCGATGTCGTCGGCTCTGCGCGCAAAGGCATAGACGGCGCACATCGCGCGCCGCTTGTCCGGCGGCAGCAGACGAATGCCGTAGAAGAAGTTGTCCGCGCGCCGGCGGGTCACTTCCTCGCAGTGACGGTAGGCGAGCTCGGAGTTCACGCCGTTGTCCATCCACGCGCTTCCGCGAGCACTTTCCCGAGCTCGACCACCTGCCGTCCGCGGCTCGGGCGCGGGGCGCCGCCCATGACGTCGCAGCCGGCGCGCTCGATCGCGTCGAGCGCGGCCCGGCCACCGGCCACGAACCCGGCAACCGCCAGGCGCGGATGGCCTCGAAGAGCGCGCACCAACGGCCCGCCGTCGTGGAGCAGCTCCCGCGCGCGGGTCACCTCGAACGACATCAGCGCCCGGAACGCGGGCGACGCCGGACGCCTGCGAAGGTCGTCGGGACTGCAGCCGAAGCGCTCCAGGTCTTCCTGCGGGATGTAGACGCGGCCGCGCGCGAGGTCCTCGCTCACGTCCTGCCAGTGCTCGGTCAGCTGAAGGCCGGTGCAGATTCGGTCGGAGAGGCGCAGCCTCACCGGCGTCGCGCGACCGACCACGTGAAGCACCAGGTGCCCGACCGGGTTGGCGGAGAGCTCGCAATAGGCCAGCAGGTCGTCGAAGGTCTCGTACGTGCTCACCAACTGGTCCTGCCGGTTGGCGGCGATCAGGCGCCGGAAGGGCTCCGGCGGTATCGCGCACTCGCGAACGGTCGGGCCGAGACGGCGAACGAGCTGGTTGTGCGGCGTTTCACCCGCGTAGAGGCGGTCGAGGTCGCGCTCGAGCGCGTCGAGCAGCGCAAGCCTGTCGCCAGTGGCTTCGTCGCCGATGTCGTCGACGAGCCGGGCGAAGCCGTAGATCGCGAGCAGATGGCGGCGGAGCCGGCCTGGCAGGAGGCGGCTCGCGACGGGGAAGTTCTCCGAGCCGGCCTTCGCCATGATCCCCTCGGGCGAGGGCGCGGCAGCATCAGGTAAGGGCTCGCCGCCGGTGGACTCTTCCTCCGCGGTGGGTGCCGGCGTGGTCACCGAATCGACCGCCTGCTCCGTCACGGCGGCAGGCGCCTCTCGCGCTCCGGTCTGGAGCGCGAACGGGAACAGCATCGAGATTCCGGGCCGGAGCCTCCTGCCCATCTTCCCCTTTCAAACCCAAGTTCGGAATCGAGGGGCCTCCGGCCGCCTCGCAGCGTCGAGCCCGGGGAAAGCTAACTGTCTCGGCGGATCATCGCAACCTCCAGGCAAATTATCGCCCCTACATTCGTCCCTGTATAAGGGTGCGCACAACCTGTTTGGAGGGAGGACTTCCGGTGCCAGCCGTTCTCTACGAGACAGAAAAAGCAGTCGCCACGCTCACGCTGAACCGCCCCGACCGTCTGAACGCGATCGTCCCCGAGCTGATCGACGAGCTGAACGAGGGACTCGACCGGGCGCAGGCCGATCCGGGAATCCGCGTCATCCGCCTCCGCGGCGCGGGGCGCTCGTTCTGCGCCGGCTACGACATCGACTGGGGCGCCGAGATGATGCAGGAGGTCGACCGCGGCGGGCCCTGGGACCCGATCGTCGACTACCAGCAGATGTCGCGCTACGTCGACACCTACATGCGGCTCTGGCGCTCGCCCAAGCCCGTCGTCGCGCAGGTGCACGGCTTCTGCGTCGGCGGCGGAACCGACTTCGCGCTCTGCTCGGATCTGATCGTGTGCGCCGAGGACTGCCGGATCGGCTACCCGCCCGCGCGCGTCTGGGGCTCGCCGACGACCGCGATGTGGATCTACCGACTCGGCCTCGAGCGCGCAAAGCGCCTCCTGCTGACAGGCGACGCGATCGACGGCCGGCGCGCGGTCGAGTGGGGCCTCGCCTCGGAAACGGTGCCTGATTCGGAGCTGAATGAAGCCGGCGCGGCGCTGGCGGCAAGAGTCGCGATGCTTCCCGCGAACCAACTGCACATGATGAAGCTGCTCGTGAACCAGGCCTACGAGCAGATGGGCATCCGCGTCACGCAGTTGATCGGCACGCTCCTCGACGGCTCCGCGCGCCACACGCCCGAGGGAACAGAGTTCACCCGGAAGGCGGTCGAGAACCTCGGCAAGGCGATCTCCGACCGCGACGCGCCCTTCGGCGACTACGGGCAGGAGCGGCGCTAGAGGCCCATCAGCCGACTGGCGGCAGCAGCGCGGCCAGGGCTGCGCGGTGAAAATCTCGCTATTTGCGGTCGAAGGTGCAGCGCGCCGGAGCGCTGCTCTCTAGAGTTGCCCGCTCGACCGGTGGCGTACGGACGCGCCCCTATTGATTGCCGCTGACAGCGGCGCGGTCCCAGGATTTCGCCGCTTCGCCGTTCGTCTAGCCCACCCCCATGGGCTGAGCCGAGTCACCTCGCCAGCCTTCGCGTTGCTGATCGTGGCCGCCGCCGCGGTCGGCCTCGCCTACGGCCTGCAGACGACGGGATCTTCCCGCGAGCATGGGATCCCGGCAGCCAAGGTACAGGACGGTACGTGGTCACCACCGGCGCTCAACCGGCGCGCCACGAAGGGACTCGTGTGGGCGGTGGGCGACGGGCCGGATGGTGGAGCGGCGGCGGCCGCGGTGGCAGGGCAGATCGCCAAAGGCAGACCGGCGCTGCTGCTCTATCTCGGCGACGTCTACGAAAACGGGACCGCGCAGGAGTTCGCCCGCCGCTATGCCCCGCTCTACGGCCACCTGGCCGGCGTGACCGCTCCCACACCGGGTAACCACGACTGGCCGCAATCCGCCAGCGGCTACGACCCGTACTGGAAGAAGGCGTCCGGGAAGCCAGTTCCCAGCTACTACTCGTTCAACATCGCCGGCTGGCAGATCATCAGCCTCAACTCGGAGATCGACCACGGGACCGGCTCCGCTCAATACCGCTGGCTTCGGCGCCATCTCGGGGGACGCACTACCTGCCGGCTGGCCTTTTGGCATCGCCCTCGCTACAGCGCCGGCTTGGTGCACGGAGACGCATCCGACATCGCCCCGCTTTGGAACGCGCTGGCCGGCCACGCCGCGCTCGTCCTGAGCGGTCACGAGCACAACTCGCAGCGCCTTGACCCTCGTCAAGGGATCGTCGAGCTCGTCGCAGGTGCCGGCGGCCACGGCCTCTATCGCCTCGACTCCACCTACCCCGGCCTCGCCTTCGCGGACGACACCCACTACGGCGCCCTCCGCCTCAGGCTGAGGCGAGGCCAGGCTCGGATCGCGTTTGTCGCGGCGAACGGGAGCATCCTGGACTCGAGCACCGTCCGATGCGGGCCCTGAAGCGGCGACATGCCCTCCGTCCACCAGCACGAGCGAGGCGAAGCGGCGGCGGACTCTATGCCGGCGGGATGTTCTGGTTTCGCCGGAAGAAGTTGTCCGGGTCGTAGCGCCGCTTGAGCGCCTTGAGCCGACCGTACTTCTCGGCGCCGTAGGCCTCTCGGGTTCGCTCCTCGCCCTCGTCCATCAGGAAGTTCACGTAGACGCCCGAGTGGTAGGGCGCGAGCGCCGACCAGAAGTTGCGGGCCCACTCGCGTTCCTCGTCGAACCCGTCGGCGGTCTCGGTGATCCCGGCGATGTTGTACTCGTGCCCCGCGTTGCGGCCGCCGTACGCGGTCTCTTCCTCCCCCACCCGCGCCACCGCGCCGCCGAGCTGCCAGATCGGGAAGGCGGTGAGCGGCGAGCGGATCCGCATCGAGTGCTCGGCCGTGATGTCGATCACGTCATCGGTGAGCTGGGCGACCCGGCAGGCGCGCATGTAGTACCAGCGGCCGTGCGGGAAGGTCGGGTCGAACATCGCCTGATGCTCGACGAACGGCTTGGGCGCGCAGAGGTCGAGGACCGGTGAGCCCCACTCCTTGAGCGGCCGCACGACCTTCTCCCCCTCCTCGACCGGCCCGGCGTAGCAGCACGCGATCGCCACGACCGGCTTGCCGTGCAGCTCGCTCGGCACGAAGGGAAGGGCCGGCGCCTTGCGGTGGATGACGATCGTCATCAGGTCGTCCGGCGCCTCCGCGATCCAGTCGCGATAGAAGCGCAGCAGGCGAGGAGCCTCCTCCATCGGCCAGAAGATCGGCCCGGCCACCACGATCGGCCCGACCGGGTTGAGCCGGAACTCGAACGCGGTGACGATGCCGAAGTTGCCGCCGCCCCCGCGTACACCCCAGAAAAGGTCGGCGTTCTCGGTCTCGCTCGCCTTCACGAACTCGCCGTCGGCGGTGACCATGTCCACGCCGATCAGCTGGTCGATCGTCAGTCCCAGCTTTCGCTGGAGCCAGCCGATGCCGCCGCCCAGCGTGAGTCCGGAAACGCCGGTATGCGTGACGATCCCGGCCGGGACCGAGAGCCCGAACGCCTGCGTCTCCCGGTCGAGCTCGCCAAGGAGCACGCCCGCCTGCGCACTCCCCGTTCGTCTCTCCGGAT
>Ga0066710_100001151_pt1 | contig 18950 bp, 16 predicted proteins | sample GraSoiAngelo_159_FD_79666 | JGI IMG/M metagenome (GOLD analysis project Ga0066710, IMG submission 79666) | Grasslands soil microbial communities from the Angelo Coastal Reserve, California, USA - 14_1009_16_40cm | ecosystem: Environmental > Terrestrial > Soil > Grasslands | place: USA... | reverse complement strand
GGCGCCGCTCGTCGTCGAGAGCCTGATGGCCCTGGTCGCGCGTCTCCGCGACGAGCTGGGGCTGGCCGTCCTGCTCGTCGAGCAGAACGCCGGCGCCGCGCTGGCCGTGGCGAACTACGGCTATGTCATGGAGCACGGCCGCATCGTGTACGACGGCACGGTCGAGCGACTGCTCGCGCATGAGGACGTCCGGGAGTTCTATCTGGGCGTCGGCCATCGGGCTGGACGCAAGAGCTATACCGAGGTGAAGCAGTATCAGAGGCGCCGCCGGTGGTTCTGAGGGTCGAGGGCGTCACGCTCGACTTCGAGGGGCTGCGCGCCCTGAGCGACGTCAGCCTGTCGATCGAGACGGGGTCGCTGGCGGCGCTCGTCGGGCCGAACGGCGCCGGCAAGACGTGCCTCTTGAACTGCGTGGGCGGATTCTACGCGCCCACGTCGGGGCGCATCGTGTTCGGCGAGGCCGCGATCCAGGGCCTGCCGCCCCACCGGATCGCCGCCCACGGCATCGCGCGGACGTTCCAGTTCGTCGAGCTCTTCCGCGGCATGACCGTGCTCGACAACATCCTGCTCGGCCGGCACCGGCACATGCGGGCCGGGGTGCTCGCCGGCGGCGTCTTCTGGGGACCCTCACGCCGCGAGGAGACGGCGCACCGCCGCCGCGTCGAGGAGATCGTCGAGTTTCTCGAGCTCGAGCGCTGCCGGAAGGAGCTGGTCGCGGGCCTCCCGTTCGGGGTGCAGAAGATCGTCGCGATCGGCCGGGCGCTCGCGATGGAGCCGAAGCTTCTCCTGCTCGACGAGCCATCGACCGGCATGAACCGCGAGGAGAAGGAGAACCTCGCCCGGTTCCTGCTGAGGATCAAACACGAGCTCGGCATGACCATGCTGTGGGTCGAGCACGACATGGAGCTGGTCGGCGATCTGGCCGATACCGTGACCGTGCTGGACTTCGGCCAGCGAATCGCCGCCGGGCCACCGAGCGCGGTGCTCCGCGATCCGCGCGTGATCGAAGCGTATCTGGGCCGCGCCGCGAGCCGAGAGAAAGGAGCTGGATGATGCTGCTGCCGACGTCGGTCGTGGGGAGTCATGGGCTGCCCGGGTGGGTGTGGCTCGCGCGCGAGGCGATGGAGGCCGGGCGCCTCGGGGCGATCGACGTGCGCGAGCTGATGGAAGACGCGACCCAGGTGGCGCTCCTCGACCAGGAACGCGCCGGCGTCGACGTGGTGAGTACGGGCGAGATGATGCGCGTCCGGTTCATCATCGGCTTCTACGATCGCTTTTCCGGCATCCGGACCTTGCCGGCCGCTCGCCGGCTCGGCCAGCCGCTCTGGGACACGAACACGCCGTTCGAGGTCTTCGACCGGATCAGCGCGCCGGAAGGGCTCGGCATCGTGGAGGAGTTCAAGCTCGCGCGCTCGCTGACGTCCTGGCGCATCAAGGCGACGGTACCCGGACCGCACACCTTGCTCGTGCCGCTCAAGCTCGGCGGCGGCTATCGCGACAAGGACACCCTGCTCGCCGATCTCGTCGGGATCGTGAACGCCGAGTGTCGAGCCCTTGTCGAGGCCGGCGCCGACTTCATCCAGATCGACGAGCCGCACAGCGGCATGTACTCCGGCGCGCCGCCGCGCTTCGACGAGGGCGTGAACCGCGTGGTCGAGGGGATCGAGGCAAAGATCGCCGTGCACGTCTGCTTCGGCAACCTCTACGGCCGGCCGTTCTCGGCCGTGCGCGACTTCAAGAACCTCTATCCTGCCTTGCGCAGCCTCCGCGCCTCCCAGGTCGTGCTCGAGTTCGCCAACCGCGGCATGGAGGACCTCCGCCTCTGGAAGGAGTTCCCGACCGACAAGGAGCTCGGCGCCGGCGTGATCGACGTCAAGGCGTTCAAGGCCGAATCGGCGGCCGACGTCGCCGAGCGGATCCGCGCAGTGCTGAAGTATGTGGCGCCCGAGAAGCTCTGGCTCAACCCGGATTGCGGATTCTGGGAGACGCCCCGCTGGGTGGTGAAGCAAAAGCTCGCCGCGCTCGTGGAAGGGGCCGCCATCGTCAGGAAGGAGCTCGGCGGGTAGGCTTTGACCGACGCGTATCGTGTAAGGAAGGAGGATCCCACCATGACCAACGTGCTGCCATCGAGCGACCTGGATCTGGTGGATGCCTACTGGCGCGCCGCGAACTACCTGACGATCGGACAGATCTATCTGCTCGACAATCCGCTCCTGCGTGAGCCGCTCAAGGCCGACCACGTCAAGCCTCGCCTCCTCGGCCACTGGGGGACGTCGCCCGGTCAGAACCTCCTCTACGTCCACCTGAACCGCCTCATCAAGCGTCACGACGCCGAGATCATCTATCTGTCGGGCCCCGGCCACGGCGGGCCCGCGATCGTCGCCCAGGTGTACCTCGAGGGCACGTACTCCGAGATCTATCCGGATGTCTCGCAAGACCTTGCCGGGATGCGGAAGCTCTTCCGGCAGTTCTCCACGCCCGGGGGCATCCCGAGCCACGTGAGCGTGACCACGCCCGGGTCGATCCACGAGGGGGGCGAGCTCGGCTACGTGCTCGTGCACGCCTTCGGCGCCGCATTCGACAATCCGGACCTCATCGTCGCCGCGGTCGTGGGCGACGGCGAGGCGGAAACGGGCCCGCTGGCCGGGAGCTGGAACGGGATCAGCTTTCTCAACCCGGCGCGGGACGGCGCGGTGCTGCCGATTCTGCATCTGAACGGCTACAAGATCGCGGGCCCGACCGTGCTCGGTCGCGCCACCAACGACGAGATCGAGAGCTTCCTCGGCGGTCAGGGATACGACGTGCTGTTCGTCGAGGGCAGCGAGCCACAGAGCGTCCACCGGCTGCTCGCCGAGGCGCTGGAGACGTGCTACACGCGGATCCGCGCGATCCAGGGCGAAGCGCGCGGCCACCGCGTGGGCGGCCGACCCCGCTGGCCCGTGCTCGTCCTCCGAACGCCGAAGGGATGGACGGGCCCCAAGATCGTGGACGGCGTCCCGATCGAGGGCACGTTCCGCGCTCACCAGGTGCCCTTGAGCCACGTGAAAAACAATGCCGAGCACCTGCGGATGCTCGAGCAGTGGATGCGGAGCTATCGGCCCGAGGAGCTCTTCGACGGCGCTGGACGGCTGGTATCCGACGTGGCGGCGCTGGCTCCCGCCGGCGCTCGACGGATGGGGGCGAACCCACACGCCAACGGCGGCCGAGAGATTCCGCTGCATCTTCCGGCCTTCCGCGACTACGCGATCGCCGTGAGCCGGCCGGCGACGGAGCGCGCCGAATCGACGCGGCAGCTCGGCAAGTTCATGCGCGACGTCTTCACCCGCAATACGCAGCCGGCCAACTTCAGGCTGTTCTGCCCGGACGAGACGAGCTCGAACCGCCTCGACGACGTCTTCCAGGTGGAGAAGCGCTGCCTGGTGGAGACCGTGCTGCCCGGCGACGATCACGTCTCGCCGGACGGTCGCGTGATGGAGGTGCTGAGCGAGCACCTCTGTCAGGGCTGGCTCGAAGGCTACAACCTCACCGGCCGTCACGGGCTCTTCGCGACGTACGAGGCCTTCGCCATGGTCTCGGCCTCCATGACCGTGCAGCACGCGAAGTGGCTCGAGGAGAGCGTACGACTTCCGTGGCGACGGCCCATCCCGTCGCTCAACGTGCTCCTCACCTCGACCTGCTGGCGGAACGACCACAACGGCTTCAGCCACCAGGGACCGGGCTTGATCGACGTCATGCTGTCGAAGAAGGGGACGGTGTCCCGGATCTACCTGCCTCCTGATGCGAACTGCTTGCTCGCGACGGCCGATCACTGCTTCCGCAGCCGGAACTACGTGAACCTCATCGTCATCGACAAGCAGCCGCAGCTCCAGTGGCTGCCCATCGATGAGGCGATCACGCACTGCGCGCGCGGGGCTTCCATCTGGCGGTGGGCCAGCAACGACGGCGGAGGAGAGCCCGACGTCGTGCTGGCGGCGGCCGGAGATATCCCGACCCTGGAGGTCGTGGCGGCGGCGTGGTGGCTCCGGCGGCGCGCGCCGGAGCTGAAGGTGCGCGTGGTCAACGTCGTGGATCTCATGACCCTCTTCACTCCCGACGTGCACCCGCACGGCATGGACCAGACGTCGTTCGACGAGACCTTCACCCGCGACGCTCACGTCGTCTTTGCCTTCCACGGCTACCAGCGAGCCATTCACCAGATCGTCCACGGCCGCCCTCACGCCGAGCGCTTCCACGTCCGCGGGTTCAACGAGGAAGGCACCACCACCACGCCGTTCGACATGGTGGTCCGCAACGGCATGAGTCGTTACCATCTCTGCATCGAGGCGCTTCGACGCAGCGGCGGAAGGCTCCCGCGAAGCCAGGCGTTGATCGACGAATGCCACGCGGCTCTGGAGCGCCATCACCTCTACAGCCGCGATCATCTCGAGGACATGCCGGAGGTGCGTGACTGGGTGTGGAGCGATCGCTGACGGCGTCATGAACGTCCTCGCGATCAACTGCGGCAGCTCGTCGATCAAGTTCGGGCTGTTCGCGGCGCCCGCGAGTGGAGGGCGCGCCGGCGTCGTGCGCCGGCAGGCCGGCGGTCGTATCGAGCGACTCGGCCAGGACAAGGCGCAGCTGCACTTCGAAACGGACAGCGGCGCGCCGCTGGACACGGCGGCGGCGGTGCCGGATCACGCGGAGGGCGTGCGGCGGATCGCGGAGTGGATCCGCGCGATCGGCCTTCCTGTCCAGGCGGTCGGACATCGCGTGGTGCACGGTGGCCCGCGATTTCGGACGCCGACGGTGCTCGACGATACGGTCATCGCGGCGATTCACGGGCTCGAAACGCTCGCGCCGCTGCACAACGGTCCGAGCCTGGCGGGTATTCGAGGCTGCCGCGCGGCGTTCGGCGGCGAGCTTCCGATGGTCGCGGTCTTCGACACCGCGTTTCATGCCTCGCTGCCGGAGCGCGCGTGGCGATACGCGATCCCGCGCGAGCTGGCCGACCGACACGGGATCCGTCGATACGGGTTCCACGGAATCTCGTACCGTGCGGCGCTCGAGCGCTACTGCGCCCTCGCGGGCCGACCCGAGTCGCGAGCCACGATCATCGCCCTGCATCTCGGGAGCGGCTGCTCGGCGGTGGCGATCGAGAACGGCCGCTCGGTCGACACGTCGATGGGGCTCACGCCGCTCGAAGGGCTGGTGATGGGGACCAGATCCGGCGACGTGGACCCGGGTATCGTCGGGCATCTGTCGCGGGCCGAGGAAGTGCCGGTCGCCGAGGTGGAGCGCTGGCTGAACGAGCGGTCCGGCCTCCTCGGCCTTTCATCGCGGAGCGGCGATCTGCGCGATCTTCTGGCGCACGAGCACGATGACGACCGCGCAGCGATCGCGGTGGAGCTCTTCTGCTATCGCATCCGGAAGTACATCGGGGCGTACCTCGCGGCCCTCGGCGGCGCTCAGGCCCTCGTGTTCACGGGAGCCATCGGCGAGCGGTCGGCCGAGATTCGGGCACGGATCTGCCAGGGGCTCGACTGCTTCGGCCTGACCCTCGATCCGCGAGCCAATGCCGAGGCGGGCGGGGGCGAGCGACGGATCAGCGCCTCGGGGGCGCGGCTCGAGGCCATCGTGATTCCGACCGACGAGGAGATCGAGATCGCGCGGGACACCGTGCAGGCCCTGCATCGGTGAGGCGGATCGCGGCGCTCGTGCTGCTGGTCACGCTAGCCGGCTGTAGCATGCTGGCGCGCGCGCGGTCGAACTTCTGGGAGCTCGAGCGCGGCCCGTCGGGTCAAGCGCCAGATCCGGCCACGACGCGCGAGGCGGTGATCCAGGTGTACGCCGCCCGCACCGTGGGCTGGCGTGGCTTCTTCGCGGTGCACACCTGGCTCTCGCTGAAGCTACGCGACGCCGACACGTACACACGCTACGAGGTGATCGGCTGGGGCGTCGACCGCGGCGCGCCGGCCCTGCGCGTCAACCGCAGCGGCGCCGACAACTACTGGTTCGGTAACCGACCCGAGCGGCTCGTCGATCTCCGCGGCGAGGCCGCCGATGCCTTGATCGCGCGGGTCGAGGCCGCGGTGGCATCCTATCCGTATCCCACGAGCTATCGCACCTGGCCTGGGCCCAACAGCAACACGTTCACGGCGTGGGTCGGTCGAAGCGTGCCGGAGCTTCGGCTCAAGCTGCCGCCGACCGCGATCGGCAAGGACTTTCTCCCGGGCTCGGTCGCGGCCACGACGCCGAGCGGCACGGGCGTGCAGCTCTCGCTCTTCGGGCTCACCGGGGTCGCGGTTGGCTGGGAAGAAGGCATCGAAGTCAATCTGCTCACGCTCAACTTCGGCGTGGAGCTCAAGCACCCTGCGTTGAAGCTGCCCATGGTCGGTCGCATCGGCCCTTCATAGCGCGGCGCCGGGCGTGGGTCAGGACGGGGTGGTGGGTCTCGACGACCCCGCCCACCACCCCGTCCTGACCCACGCCCGACACAGCGTCTCGGGCGCTTCGCGCGACCACGCGCTCCACACGCGCGTCGGTGGCCGCTGCACTCCAATGCGAGCGCGCGCGTTCGTATCGGGCTTGGGCGGGCTATGCCAAGTGGTCTTGGGGTGGTATGTTCGGGCAATCCCGAATCGGGAGGCACCTAATGGACGTCCTGGAGCTCGGTCTCGCAGGCAAGGTCGCAATCGTCACGGGCGGCAGCGAGGGGCTCGGCCGCGCGTGCGTCGAGCGGTTCGCCAAGAGCGGCGCCAAGATCGCCGTGTGCGCGCGCCGCAAGGACGTGCTCGAGCGCGCGGTGGACGCGATCGAGAAGACGACCGGCGCCGACATCCTGGCGATGGCCACCGATGTCACGAACGGCCCGCAGGTCGAGGCATTCGTCGCGGCCACGGTGGGCCGGTTCGGCGGCGTCGATATTCTAGTCAATAACGCCGGCACCTCATCCGCCGCAGGCTTCGAGCAGGTGGACGACGCCACGTGGCAGTACGATTTCGATTCGAAGGTCATGGGCGCGATCCGGTTCTGCCGGCTCGTCATCCCGCACATGAAGCGCCGCGGCGGCGGACGCATCATCAACGTGACGACGGTCGGCGGCAAGGCTCCGGCGGCGCGCTCGCTGCCGACTAGCCTGTCGCGCGCGGCGGGCATCAACCTCACCAAGTCGCTCGCCCACGAGTACGCGGCGGACAGGATCCTCGTGAACACGATCTGTCTCGGACTGGTCAAGAGCGCCCAGCACGAGCGGCGCGCCAAGGGCGATCTCGACGCGCACTACCGCGAGATCGCGGAGAAGCGCAAGCTGCCGCTCGGGCGATTCGGTGAGGCCAGCGAGTTCGCCGATCTCGTCGCCTTCCTCGCCTCCGAGCGCGCGGCCTATATCACCGGCACGGCCATCAACTTCGATGGCGGGCTCACCACGGCGGTATAAGCGGAGGAGCGCATGCTGAAACGGAGCGTGATCGTCGCCAGCGTGTTGGCGATCGGGTTCGTCCTCGGATTCGGAACCCTGGCGTTCACCCAGGAAAAGAAGCCAACGGCGACACGCGCCGGACTGCACCTGATCCACGCCGCGGCCAAGTCACTCGAAGACGCCGAGAAGCATCTGCAGCGGGCCGAGCACCACTTCGGCGGGCATCGTGCCAAGGCGCTCGAGCTGGTCAAGCAGGCCGAGGGCGAGCTGAAGCAGGCCGTGGAATACGCCAAGGCCAACCCGCCGGCGTCCAGCACGACGCCGCCGACGAAGTAGTGACGGCGATGCTGGCCCTCCATACCTGGACCCTCGACACGACGCCGCTCGCGGACGCGCTTCGCGCGACCCGGGCAGCGGGGTGGGATGGCGTGGAGCTGCGCCGCATCGATTTCGCGCGCGCGGCCGAGAAGGGACAGGCCGCGGCGGACGTGCTCGCGCTCGTCAAGGCGAGCGGCTTGCGCGTCGCGTGCGTCGGCGTCGAGCTCGGCTGGATGTTCGCCGACGGCGACGCGCGCCGCAAGCTGCTGCAGGCGTTCGACGAATCGTGCCGCTGGGCGGTGGCGCTCGGGTGCCAGACGGTGATGAGCGCGTCGGATCGCGGGCTCGGCGACCTGGCGCGCGCCGCCGCGAACATGCGCGAGGCCGCCGACATCGCCGCGGCGCATCGGGTGAAGCTGGCCGTCGAGTTCAACTCCCAGGCCGAGCAGCTCAACAACCTCGACGTCATGCGCGGCGTCGTCGCGAAGGCCGCGCATCCGAGCTGCGGGCTCTTGCTCGACACCTATCACCTGCAGCGGAGCGGCGCCAGCCTGGCCGCGATCGACGACGTCGCGCTCGGCGAGATCGCGTACGTCCAGTACAGCGACGTGCCACGCACCGGGCTCGAGCCCGGCAAGGCGCTCGATCGCCTGCCGCCCGGACGGGGCAGTGTGCCGTTCAAGGAGATCTTCGCGCTGCTCGACCGGAAGGGCTATCGCGGATTCATGAGCTACGAGGCGCCGAACCCGGCGGCGTGGGCGCGGCCCGCCGACGAGGTCGCACGCGAGGCGCTCGAGGCGACACGCGCGCAGCTGCCAGCGCGTTGAGATAGTCGAGATAAGAGAGAGGACCACCATGCGCAAGACGATCACCGGCACCGGCGGCATGCTGCTCGTCCAGACCCTGAAGGACGCAGGCGTGGACTATCTCTTCACGAATCCGGGCTCCGCCGAGACCGGGATCTTCGCCGCCCTGTCCGAGGACCAGGACCAGAAGCTCATCGTCGGCAAGCACGAAGGGCTCGTGGCCGCGATGGCCGACGGCTATCACCGCATGAGCGGCAAGGTGGGTGTCGTCATCGCCCACGTCATGGGCGGCTCGTATCAGCTGGCCGGACAGCTCTTCAACGCCCAGATCGCGGGCTCGTCCTTGCTGGTGGTCGCGGGCGACTGGGCGTCAGAGCTTCAGGACTTCCGCGGCCTGGCGCCGTTCCCCGGGCTGACCCAGGCCGAATCGATGCGCCCGATCACCAAGGACGCGCGCGCCGCCTACCAGGTGGCGGCGAACCCCGCGGCGATCACCGTGGCGACGACGCGCGCGCTGCGCGAAGCGACGACGCCGCCGACCGGACCCGTGTACCTCTCGATCAGCGCCGAGCTCTTGCTGCGCGAGGGGCTCGAAGCGCAGATCGGCGAGGCCGCCGCGTATCGGATCGAGCGCCCGGGACCGGCGCGCGCGAAGACGGTCGAGGACATCGCGCGCCGGCTCGGCGCGGCCCAGTGCCCCGTGCTGCTGTTCGGTGACGACGTCTGGCGCGAGCGGGCCGGGATCGAAGCGGTGCGGTTGGCCGAAGCGCTCGAGGCGCCGGTGTTCGCCACGCGCCAGATCTTCCCGAACTTCCCGACGCGGCACCCGCTCTACTGCGGCATGTATCCGGTCTCCAAGGACTTCGAGAAGGTCACCGGCCTCAAGCCCGACCTGATCTTCATGGCCGGCGTGCAGGGCGTGCACGGCAGCGTCGCCGAGCCGTTCGTGATCCAGATCGGCCCCAACCCGCTGCTGATGGGCCGCCACTACCCGCTCGACATCGCCGCGCAGTGCGAGCTTCCGGACACGCTGCGCGCCATCACCGCCGCGCTGACGCGGCTCCACGGCGACCGCGCGGCCGGCTGGGCGCGCCAGCGCGAGACGGTGCGCGCATACGCGAAGCTCCTGATCTCGCGCGAGGAGGACCTGGCCCGTGAGCACGAGCACGACGTGATCGTGCACCCCAGCGTGCTCGAGACGCACCTGGCCCAGCTCTTGCCGAAGAACGCGGTGATGGTCCAGGAGAGCTCGACGGCGCGGACCACGCTCCTGCCGTTCGGCCACGACGCGATGGGATGGACCCGCAGCGGCGGCGGCTCGCTCGGATTCGGCGTGGGCGCCGCCATCGGCGCCAAGATCGCGGTCGGCCGCGAGCGGCCCGTCGTCCTCCATCTCGGCGACGGCGCCTTGACCTACAGCGCGGCGGGCTTCTGGACGATGGCGCGCTACAACACCGCGATCCTCACCGTGATCTCGAACAACGAGACCTACCAGGTCGTCCGCACGAACTGGGCGCGCGAGGTGCCGGACAGCAAGATGGTGCACACGGGCAAGTATCCCGGGCTCTACCTCGACGCGCCGGCGACCGACTACGCCGGGCTCGCCCGTTCCCAAGGGGTCGACGCCGAGACCGTCAAGACCTTGAAGGAGCTCGAGCCGGCGCTGCGGCGCGGCGTCGATCGCACGACGCGCGAGAACAAGCCGTACGTGATCGACGTGAAGGTCGCGCGCGAGGGTGTCGGCGCCGACTCGATTTGGTATCAGGACTGGAAGATGTAGGCGGGCTCGAGGTGGATGCCCGGTCACGCCGCGGTGCCCGCGCTCGGCGGGCACCGCGAGCGCGCTCGCCTATCTCGTGCCGTCGCGCAAGGCCACCAGCAGACGGCGGACCCAAACGCGAATCATCTCGCGCCGGTAGCTGGCGCTGCCCATGAGGTCGGAGAGGGGATCGGCCTCTCTCGCGGCGGCGTCTGCGGCGGCGTGGGCCGCGGCGTCGGTCAGAGTTTCGCCGCGCAGCGTTCGCTCGGCTCCGTCGGCACGGATCGGCGTCGGTGCGGCGCCGCCGAGTCCGAGGCGAATGTCTGCGCAGCGCCCCGATGAATCGAGCGCGATCAGGGCGGCGACGCCGACCAGCGGTTTGTCCTCCGCCGACCGCGACGTGAACTTGACGTAGCCGCTGCGCGCGCCGGCTGGCGGCGGGGGGACCCGGAGCGCCGTGACGATCTCGCCGGGCTCCAGCGCCGCCTCGTAGAAGCCTCTGAAGAAGCTCGCGATCGGTATGACACGCTCGCCGCCGCGGCCGACCACGCGCACCTCGGCGTCCAGGCACAGCAGCGCGGGCGCGGGGTCCGACGCGGCCTCGGCGTAGGCGAGATTGCCGCCGATCGTCCCCGAGGTCCGGATCGCGGGCGTGGCCACGCGACGCGCCGCTTCGGCGAGCAGCGGCCAGCCGTCTCGAACGACGCGCGAGCGTTCGATGTCGGCGTGCGTGGCCATGGCGCCGAGCTCCAGCGATCGGCCCTCGACCCCGATCTGGCCCAGCGCCGGCACGCGGTGCAAGGAGACGAGGCGATCGGGCTTCAGGAGCCCGAGACGGATCATGGCGACGAGCGCCGTGCCGCCCGCGACGAGCCGCGCCTCGCCGTCGAGCTGGCCGAGAGCGTCGACCGCGTCGGTCAAGGATTCGGGCTCGAGGAGGCGGAACGGATGGAGGCGCACGCTCACCGCGGGCTCGACGCGACGGCCAGCACGGCCTCGATGACCTTGGCGTAGCCGGTGCAGCGGCACAGATTGCCTGAGAGCGCTTCGCGAACCTCGTGCGCCGTCGGCGTCGGGCTTTCGAGCAGGAGCGCCTTCGCCGCCAGCATCATGCCCGGCGTGCAGAACCCACACTGCGCGGCGCCGCGCTCGGCGAACGCGGTCTGGATCGGATCGAGCTGTCCGTCGGCTTCGAGGCCCTCGACGGTCACGAGCGCGCGATCACGCACGTGGGCGGCCAGCACGAGGCAGGCGCGGATCGGCCGGTCGTCGGCGAGCACCGTGCACGTGCCGCACACGCCTTCGCCGCAGCCGTACTTGGTCCCCATCAGGCCGAGCCCGTCACGCAGCAGATCGAGCACCGTCCAATGATCCGGCGCCTCCGTTGCGCAGGGCTGACCGTTGAGCGTGAATGTCAGCGTCACGCCGGCCGCTCGATCGCCGCGCGGACCTTTGCGGCAAAGTCACCCGCGAGCTGCCTGGCCTTGACCTTCATGACCGCGTCGCCGACCGAGCCGAGTCGCCCGAGCACGCGGACCTCGCTGCGATATCGCACGAGCGTGCCGCTCGCGGTGGCGGGCGCGAGATCGAGCGTGTTCTTGACCTCGACCTGGCTCGCGAGCTTCCGGTCCTCGCCCCGCGCGAGCGACACCAGATGGCGCGGACGCTCCGACTCGACGATCTCGACCTTGAGATTCTGCGTGGTCGAGAGAAAGCCGACCTTGACGGTGAGCCGCACCCGGTACGTGGTGGCGTCCTCGATCTCGACGCTCTCGCAGCCAGGAAGGCAGGGCGCCACGCGCTGGGGATCGAGGAGAAAGTCCCACACGGCCTCGGGCGCGGCGCTGACCGTGAATTCCTCCTCGAAGAGCGGCACGGGCTAGGCCGGGGTCCCACCGAGCGCCGCGAGCACGCGCTCGGCCGTGATCGGCAGCTCCGTCACCCGTGCGCCGAGCGCGTTCGAGACCGCGTTGGCCACGGCGGCGATGCTCGGGGTCATGGCGGGCTCGCCCAACCCCTTGGCGCCGAACGGCCCCAGGCCGTTGCCGGACTCGAGCAGCACGGTCGCGATCTCCGGGGCGTCGAGCGACGTCGGGATCTTGTAGTCGGCGAGGTGGGGATTCTTGCTGACGCCGTTGTCGAGCGCGACCTCTTCCATGAGCGCATAGCCGAGCCCCTGGACCGCGCCGCCCTCGAGCTGACCCTCGGCGTTGGCGCGATGGACGATGCGCCCGGCATCGAAGCACGAGACGAGACGCCTGGCGCGCGTCCGGCCCGTCTCAGCGTCGACCTCGACCTCGATCGCGTGCGTGCCGAACGTGTAGTCGTTGAACGCCTTGCCCTGACCCGTGGTCGGGTCGATCGTCGGCGCCGAGGGCGCGTCGTACTTCTCGAGCACCTGCACGGGCCGCCCCTCGCCGATCGCCGCTTTCACGACGACGGCCAGCGGAATCGCGCGGTCCGGCGCGCCGCGCACGAGCGCGCGGCCGCCGGCCAGCTCGATGTCGCCCGGCGCGGCCTCCAGGAGGGCCGCCGCCGCGCCGACCAGATGTCGGCGCAGCTCGCGGGCGGCGTTGAGCACCGCGTTGCCGGACATCAGGAGCTGGCGCGTGGCCGTGGTCGTGCCGGCGCGCGGCGTGAAGTGGCTGTCGCGGCCCACGGCGGTCACGTGATCGAGATCGAGCCCCAGGACCTCCGCGGTGATTGCGCAGAGGGACGAGGTCTGGCCGCCGCCGACGTCGGGCGCGGCGCAGCGAACGACGGCGGTGCCGTCGAGCTCCATCCCGACCCAGGCGCTCGCCGAGTCGCGTGTCCAGCACATCCGGCCATACGGGGTAAACGAGGCGGCGACGGCTCGGCCGATCCGCGCCGGCGCGCGCGCCGGCCGGCGCTCGCCGAGGCCCGCCCACGCCCGGCGCATCGTCTCGGCCAGCATCGGCTCCGTCTCGAGCGCCTGTCCCGTCGCGAGCGCGTCGCCTTTGCGAAGGAAATTCTTTTCCCGCAGCGCGAGCGGGTCCATGTGGAGCGCTTCCGCGAGCGCGTCCATCTGGCCCTCGTAGGCCAGGCAGGTCTGGATCGAGCCGAAGCACCGGTAGGCGCTCGCGACGGGATTGTTCGTGTAGACCGTCGTCGCGTCCACCTTGACGTTCGGAATCCGGTAGGGACCCGTCGAGGTCACCAGGCTGTAGAGCAGGACCCAGGGCGAGAGCGCCGCGTAGGCGCCGGAGTCGGAGATCAGCTCCGCGTCGAGCGCGACCAGCGTGCCGTCGCGCGTGGCGCCCGTGCGATAGCGCATCACGTACGGATGCCGCTTGCCGTGACCGATGAAGGATTCTTCTCGCGAGAAGACCAGCTGCACGGGTCTCCCGGTCTTCCAGACGAGCAGGCCCAGCAGGCATTCGACGGTCACGTCCTCCTTACCGCCGAAGCCGCCGCCGAGATATGCGCCCTCGAGTCTCACGCGCCCGTGTGGCAGCTGCAGGACCTCCGCGACGTCACGGTAGTGCTCGAGCACCTGCGTGCTCACGCGGAGCACCAGCACACCTTCGCCGTCGATCCAGCCAATGCCGCTCTCGGTCTCCAGATAGACGTGATCGACGAACGGCGTGCGGTAGGTGTGCTCGACGACGACGTCCGCGCGCGCGAAGCCCTGAGTGATGTCGCCCGCGCGCAGGTGCCAGCTCCGGAGCAGGTTGCCGCTGTCGTGGACCCGCGGCGCGTCGGGCGCGAGCGCCACCAGCGGATCGTACACGCCCGGCAGCTCCGCGTATTCGACCTCGACGAGGTCGGCCGCCGCAGCCGCGATCTCGGGCGTCGAGGCCGCGATGGCGACGACGGGCTCGCCCTGGAAGCGCACGCGGTCGCCGGCTAGCACGGGCTGGGTGGCCAGGACCGCGCCGGCCGTGGCCTCGGCCATGCGCCCCGGCAATTCCATCCGCTGCTCGTTGCGCGGCACGTCGCGCGCGGTCAGCACCGCGGCCACCCCGTGAAGCGCGCGCGCCGCGCGCGTGTCGAGCCGCAGGATGCGCGCGGACGCGTACGGGCTCCGCACGATGCGCCCGTGGAGCATGCCCGCCAGCGCCAGGTCCCCGGCGTAGATCGGCCGGCCACGCACTTTCTCCCACGCGTCCGCCCGCGGCGGGCTCGTGCCGATCACTCGATGGGCCATGTCGTGTTAGCGGGGCCGAGGTCTTCTAGACGTCCCAGCCGCCGTCGACTGTGACCGACTGCCCGGTCATGTTCGACGAGTCGTCGGAGACCAGGAAGAGCACGGCGTTGGCGATGTCCTGCGCGACCGTCACGCGCCTGAGCGCCATCTCGTCCACGTACTCCTCGTATACCTGCTCGGGCGTCCAGCCGCGCTTCTTCGCCTTCTCGCGGCAGAGCTTGTCCATGCGGTCGCCGCCGACGATGCCCGGATGCAGCGCGTTGACGTTGATGTTGTGCGGGCCGGCCTCCAGCGCGACGGTCCGCGTGAAGCCGCGCAGCGCCCACTTGGACGACGAGTACGCGGCGCGGTACTTGTAGCCGCGGAGCCCGGACGTGCCGCTGATGTTCACGATCTTGCCGTAGCGCTGTTTGATCATGGTCGGCAGCACGTGCTTGGTGGGTAGGAACGTGCCGCGCAGGTTGACGGCGATCACCTGGTCGAAGTCGTCGGCCTTGATCTCCCACACCGGCGTCTCGATGGGGCCGGTGATGCCGGCGGCGTTGACGAGGATGTCGATGCGGCCGAACGTCTCGCGGGCGCGGGTGACCAGGCGCTCGACGGCGGCCTCGTCGGTGACGTCGGTGGGCACGACGATCACCCGGCGGTCGAGCGCCGTGATCTCGCGCCCCAGCGCCTCGAGCGGCGCCGGCTCGCGGGCGGCGATCGCCAGGTTCGCGCCCTCGCGGGCGAGTGTGAGGCAGATGTCGCGTCCCATGCCCTTCGCGGCCCCGGTGACGACGGCGATCCGATCGGCGAGCTTCATGAAGCGTCTCCTTCCGCACGGTCACGCGCCTGGAGCTCGGCCGACCGCTCTTCCGGCGGACCGTACCCGCCGCCTCCGCACGTTTCGATGACGACGAGATCGTTGGCGGCCAGGCGGACCGTCTCCTTGCCGCGGATCACGCGCTCGCGCTCCCCCGGATTGACGGTGATCCTGAACGGCGCACCGTCCCGGCCGCCGGCGAGGCCGTACGGCGGGATCACCCGGCGATCGAGCATGCTCGTCAACGTGAGCTCTGGGGCGAGGACGCGATAGGCGCGTCTGAATCCGAGGCCGCCGCGGTGGGCGCCGTCGCCGCCCGAGCCGAGGCGGAGCGCCTGCTCCTCGATCATGATCGGATACTCGCCTTCGATGACCTCGATCGGCGTGTTCATGACGTTCGACATGTGTACGCGCACCGCCGAGGCGCCGTCCTTCGCGGAGGTCGCCCCCTCGCCGCCGCCGTGAACCTCGTACAGAATCGACCAGCGCCCGTCGGGCTGGCGCGCGCCGAAGATCAAGACGCCCGACGTCGTCGGCCCGCCGGCCGAGACGCGATCGGGCAGCGCCGGGGCCAGCGCCTTGACGATGGCGTCGACGATCCGTTGACACGTCTCGTGATTGCCGCCGACGACGGGACGGTCGGGATCGGCGCTCAGGACCGAGCGCGGCGGCACCAGGACGTGCAGCGGTCGATAGCAGCCGTCGTTCGGCGGCACGTCCGGCGCGACCAACGCCTTCATCGCGTAGTAGACCGCCGAGCAAGCGATGTAATACGTCGTGTTCACGGGGCCGCGCACCTGGGGTGACGTGCCCGTGAAGTCGAAGCGCGCCTCGTCCCCCGCGATCTCGACCCGCACGCGGATGCGAATCGGCTTGTCGTCGACGCCGTCGTCGTCGACCCAGTCCTCGCCCTCCCAGACGCCGTCCGGCAGGGCGCGGATTGCCGCGCGCATTTGCGTCTCCGACTCGTCGTGCAGCCGCTCGAAGCAGGCGTCGATCGTCTCGGCGCTGTGATGGGCGTAGAGCTCCTGGAGCCGCCGGGCCGCGACGTCGTTGGCGGCGAACTGGGCAAAAATATCGCCCTCGCGCTCTTCTCGCCCGCGGAGGTTCGCGAGGATGAAATCAATTGCGTGACGTTTTGGTCCATTCGCCCCGAAGAGTCTGATCGGCGCGATGCGCAGCCCTTCCTGATAGGACTCCGTCGCCCACGGCACGTAGCTGCCCGGCACCGCGCCCCCGATGTCAGCCCAGTGGGCGAGGTTGATCGCGAAGGCGACCAGCCGGCCGCCGACGAACACGGGACGCAGCGCCTTCACGTCGGGCAGGTGGTTGCCGCCGACCTCGGGAAGATTCAGGAACCAGACGTCGCCGTCGCGCAGGCGATCCTTCGGCACCCGCTTGAGGAATTCTTTGACCGTGAAGCCCATCACGCCCAGATGGATCGGGATGTCGCGCCCCTGGGCGATGAGCCGCCCGTCGGCGTCGGTGAGCGCCGACGAGAGATCGCCGGCTTCCTTGAGGAGCGGCGAGCGCGCCGAGCGCATGACGATCACGCTCATCTCCTCGGCGATCGCGTAGAGCGCGTTGCGGACGACCTCGAGCGTGGCGGGATGCAGGGTCACGGCGCGACCTCGATCAGGAGATTGCCCAGGTGATCGGCCTGACAGCGCTGGCCGGGGTAGACGAGCGTCGTCGACCACTCGTCCTCGACGAGCGCCGGGCCGGCAACGGTCTGGCCCGGCGGCAGCGCGCCGCGCTCGTAGCGGGGCATCGCGACGGGGCCGGTGCCGCGGAAGTACGCACGGAGCTCGCCCACGGGCGAGGCCGGGCCGGCGGCGACGCTCGAGCCGAGCGTGAGCTCGTCACGGACGAGCTGCGCGGTCACACGCAGGTTGACGCACTCGACGCTCTCACCCGTCGCGTAGCCGTAGAGCCGATGGTGGCGTCGCTCAAATGCGCTCCGGAGCGCCTCCGGCGTGCCGGAGCCGTAGTCCACCTCGAGCTCGTAGTTCTGCCCGGCGTAGCGCAGGTCGGCGCTGCGCCTGAGGAGCACGCGCTCCGCCGAGTGGCCCTCGTCGAGCAGCGGCGTCAGGCACTGCGCCTCGAGACCGCGCAGCCGGTCGGCGACGATCTTTCCGTCCCAGGCCTCGAGGCGCATCCGATGGGTTTGCACCGCGTCGTATCGCAGCGGCGAGACCAGGCAGCCGAGCGCGGAGAACGCGCCGGAGTGCGTGGGCACGACGATGCGCGCGATCCCGGCTTCGCGCGCGAGCGCGCCCGCGTGGACCGGCCCGGCGCCGCCGTAGGCGATCAGGGTGAACTCGCGCAGATCGTAGCCCCGCTGCACCGAGACCAGCCGGAGCGCCCGCTGCATGTTCGCGTTGGCCACCTCGACCACGGCGTGCGCCGCGTCGAGGAGCGACAGGCCGAAGCGACGCTGGATCGGCTCGAGCGCCCGCTCGGCGCGGCCGCGATCGAGCCGGATCGAGCCGCCGTAGATCCGCTCCGGGTTGAGATAGCCGAGAGTCAGGTTGGCGTCGCTGACGGCCGGCTCGGTTGCGCCGAGGCCGTAGCACGCGGGTCCGGGCACCGCGCCCGCGCTCCGCGGCCCGACCTTGAGGGCGCCCGTCGCGTCGATCCAGGCGATCGAGCCGCCGCCGGCGCCGATCGACTCGACGGCGACCGCGGGCAGGCGGACCGGATAGTCGCCGAGCTTTCGCTGGCGCGCCGTCTCCGGCACGCCATCGGCGACGAGGCAGACATCGGTGGTCGTGCCGCCCATGTCGAAGGCCAGGGCGCGCGGCACCTCGAGCGTGCGGGCGAGATGGGCGGCCGCCGCCACGCCCGCGGCCGGACCGGACATCGCCATCGTGAGCGGACGCGCCCGCGCGGCGTCGACGGACATCATGCCGCCGGCGGAGTGCAGGAGATGAAGCGGAATCGAGCCCGAGCCGGCGGCCAAGCGCGCCACCAGATCGTCGATGTAGCGCGCGGCGAGCGGCATGACCGACGCGTTGAGCACGGTCGTGCACGTGCGCTCATATTCACGGAACTCGGCGTTGATCTCGCTGGAGACCGACACGTACGGGAAGTGCGCGGCGAGCGCCTGGCGCAGCGCCTGCTCGTGCGTCGGGTTCGCGTACGCGTGCAGGAGACAGATCGCGACGCTCTCCACGCCCTGGCGCCGGAAGCGCTCGATGATCTTCGGCAGCTCGCCGAGCTCCAGCGGCGCCAGCACCGAGCCGTCTGACCCGACGCGCTCGCCCACCTCGGCGCGGAGCCGACGCGGCACGAGGGGCTCCGGCTTGGCGGGGAGATCGATCCGGTAGAGGTGCGGACGGTTCATGCGGCCGATCTCGACCACGTCGCCGAAGCCTCGCGTCGTGACGAGCCCGACCGCTCCGACCCGGCGCTCGACGATCGCGTTGGTGACGAGCGTGGTCCCGTGGGCGAGCGACGCGCAGCGGCCTGCCACACGGCCGAGTGCCGCGAGGCCGTCGAGCACGCCGCCGGCCGGATTGGCCGGTGTCGTCGGCACCTTGAGCGAGATCGTCCGTCCCGCCGGATCACAGGCCACGAGGTCAGTGAACGTGCCGCCGACGTCGACCCCGACGCGCACGCCCTCCCGTGTCATGCGATGCGGAATCGCGCCCGGATCTCGTCGGGCCGTTCGGAGTACGGGGGGATCGGCTCGTGCG
>Ga0066710_100001150_pt1 | contig 18955 bp, 28 predicted proteins | sample GraSoiAngelo_159_FD_79666 | JGI IMG/M metagenome (GOLD analysis project Ga0066710, IMG submission 79666) | Grasslands soil microbial communities from the Angelo Coastal Reserve, California, USA - 14_1009_16_40cm | ecosystem: Environmental > Terrestrial > Soil > Grasslands | place: USA... | reverse complement strand
GTGCTATGCACGCGCGCTACTCCGAGGCCTCCTCTGCCTCGGGCTCCTCTGTCGTCGCCTCGGGTTCTGAGGTCTCCGCCACGTCATCGTCATCGAAGTCTGCCTTGGGCTTAGTCGTTCGCACCTTCTTGGTGCGAACGACCGGTTCCCCTCGAAGCCAGGTGATAGTGCCTCCGGCGGCCTCGATCTTCTCCCGCGCCGACTTCGAGAAGCCATGCGCCGAGACGGCGAGCTTTTTCGTCAGCTCGCCGCTGCCGAGGATCTTTACGTCGACCCGCGTGTGCTTCAGAAGTCCCTTGGCGACGAGGGAGTCCGGCGACACCTCGGCTCCCGCGTCGAAGCGGGCCTCGAGGTCGCGCAGGTTCACCGGTTGGCTGTAGGTGCGGAACGGGCCGATCGGCATCGCGTCCGCGGAGGTGTTGCCCCGCAGCTTGGGAAGCCGCATGTCGATGGGCATCTGGCCGCCCTCGAAGCCGGCCGGCATCGCGTGCGAGCCCGCGCGGCTCTTCTGGCCCTTGATCCCGCGCCCTGCGTACCGGCCCTTGCCCGAGCCCAGTCCGCGGCCCACCCGCTTGCGGTCCTTGCGGGGTTGCGCCGGCGAGAGCGAATGCAGGTTCAACTCGTCCGACACGGCGCTAACGATCCTTTCCTTCGATCTTCACGAGATGACGTACGTGCCGAAGCATGCCAGCGAGCGCCGGCGTGTCGGTGTGCTCGGCCGTCCGGCCGATCTTGCCGAGCCCGAGCGCACGGAGCGTGCCCTCGTGCCGGGTGCTCTGGCCGACCCCGGAGCGGATCTGTGTGACCTTAAGCCTGCTCATCCGAAGCCTCGTTGCTCTCGTCAGACGGCTCCGCCGTCTGACTAGTCTCCGGTGCCGCGGCAGCGGAGACGGTGACTGGCTCCGCGTCAGCGGAGGCGGAGACCGAGACGGGCAAGACGTCGCGGATCGCCAACCCGCGGTCGCGGGCGACATCCTCCGGCCGGCGTAGCCGCTTCAGCCCGACCACGGTGGCCTTCGCCATGTTGATCGGGTTGGTTGTCCCCAGGCTCTTCGCCAGCACGTCTCGGATGCCTGCGAGCTCGAGCACGGCGCGCACTCCGCCGCCGGCGATGACGCCGGTTCCCTCGCTCGCCGGGCGGAGGAAGACCTTGGCGGCGTCGAACTCGCCGAGGATCTCGTGGGTGATCGTGGTGCCGTGCTTCGGGACGGAGAAGAGATTCTTCCTCGCGTCGTCGACCGCCTTCGAGATCGCGAGCGGCACTTCCCTCGCCTTCCCGTAGCCGACGCCGACACGGTCGACCTCGTCGCCGATCACGACCAGCGCCGTGAACGAGAAGCGCCGGCCTCCCTTGACGACCTTGGCGACGCGGTTGATCTCGATGACGCGTTCCTTGAGCTCGCGGCTCTCGGCAACTTCGACGATGCTCAAAACTGGAGTCCTCCCTCGCGTGCGCTCTCGGCGAGCGCCTTCACGCGTCCGTGGTAGAGATAGCCGCCGCGATCGAAGACGCACGTGCTGACGCCGGCCTTCGCCGCCGCCGCCGCAATCTCCTTGCCCACCGCCGACGCCTGGTCGGTCTTCGACCCCTTGTGGCCCTTCAGCGCGAGCCAGCTCGCCGACGCCAGCGTGCGGCCCGCGTCGTCGTCGATCAGCTGCGCGAAGATCCCGCGGTTGGAGCGGAAGACCGCGAGCCGCGGCCGATCGGCCGTTCCGGCGATCTTGCCGCGCACGCGGCGATGACGGCGCACGCGCGCCTGACGGGTGCTGAGCGTGCTCATGCGCGCTTGCCCACCTTTCTCCGCACCTGCTCGTCGCGGTAGCGGATGCCCTTCCCCTTGTACGGCTCAGGGGGACGCACCTTACGGATCTCGGCGGCGGTCTGGCCGACCGCCTGCTTGTCGTTCCCCTTGACCACGATCTGGGTCGGAATCGGGACGTCGAACGTGATCCCCGCGCGCGGCTTGATCACGACGGGATGCGAGAAGCCGACGGCGAGCTCGAGGTCGGTGCCCTTGAGCTGCGCCCTGTAGCCGACGCCCTGAATCTCGAGGTGCTTCTCGAAGCCGGACGTGACGCCCTCGACCATGTTCGCGATCAGCGTGCGGGTGAGCCCGTGCAGGGCTCGATCCTCGCCGCGCTCGGTGGGGCGGGTGACGACGATCTCGTTCTCGAGCTTCTCGATCTTCATGCGCGTCGGCACCGTCTGGCTGAGCTCGCCACGCGGCCCGTTGACCTGCACGCGCCCAGGCGAGATCGCCACCATCACGCCGGCGGGGAGTTCGATCGGTTTCCGCCCAATGCGACTCACACGGACTACCAGACGAAGGCGATCACCTCGCCGCCGACGCCGCGCTCCGCGGCCTGGCGGCTCGTGATGATGCCGGTCGACGTGGACAGGATGGCGGTTCCGAGCCCGCCGAGCACGCGCGGCAGACGATCCTTGCGCGCGTAGACGCGGCGACCGGGCCGGGAGATCCGCTTGACGTCGGTGAGGATCCGTTTGCGGTTCTTGCCGAACTTCAGCTCGATCACGAGCGTGGCAAACGGCGTGCCTTCGACAACGCGGTAGTCCTTGATGTAGCCCTCGTCCTTGAGCAGGCGGGCGATCTCCTGCTTCATCCTCGAGTTCGGCATCTCGACGCGGTCGTGCATCGCCTTGTTGGCGTTGCGAATGCGGGTGAGCATGTCTGCGATCGGATCAGTCAGCATCGTGCGGCTCCTACCAGCTCGACTTGGTCATGCCCGGAATTGCGCCCTCGTGCGCGAGCTCGCGCAGACAGATGCGGCAGAGGCGGAACTTGCGGAACACCGCGCGGGGGCGCCCGCAGCGGTTGCAGCGCGTGTACGACTGCGTCTTGAACTTCGGCTGCCGTTTCTGCTTGGCGATCAAGGACTTCTTGGCCACTGCGTCTCTACCTTTCCCTTCTCTCGGTCGCGAACGGCATCCCGAGCGCGCGCAGAAGCGCGAAAGCCTGCTCGTCCGTCGCCGCCGTGGTCGTGATGGCGACGTCCAGCCCGCGGATCGACTGGACGGAGTCGTAGTCGATCTCCGGGAAGATGATCTGCTCGCGAATCCCGAGCGAGTAGTTGCCGCGGCCGTCGAACGAGCCGGGGTCGAGCCCGCGGAAGTCGCGGATGCGCGGCAGCGCGATCGCGATGAGCCGGTCGAGGAACTCGTACATGCGGGCGCCGCGCAGCGTCACGCGCGCGCCGACGGCCATCCCCTCGCGCAGCTTGAAGCTCGCGATCGACTTCCGCGCCCGGCGCACCTGCGCGCGCTGACCGGCGATCGTGGTCAGCTCTTCGATTGCCGAGTCGAGCGCCTTGGCGTCGGTCTTCGCGTCTCCGACGCCCATGTTCAGCGTGATCTTCGCCACCTTCGGCACCTGCATGACCGACGAGAGCCCGAGCTCTTCCTTCAGGGTGGAGCGAATCTCGGCGTCGTACAGCTGCCGGAGGCGCGGCACGTAGGTCTCGGTCTCGGTCGCGGTCGCCATCAGCGGTCGATCTCCTGCCCGCAGCCTTCCCGCTTGCAGACGCGGACGCGCTGGATCTCGCCCTTCACGTCCTTCACCACGACTCCGACCCGGGTCGCGTTCTTGCACGTCGGACAGACGACCATCACGTTGGAGACGTCGACGGCGGCCGCCTTCTCGATGATCCCGCCCGGCGCCACCTGCACGCCGCCCATGCGGGACGAGTCGCGCATCGGCCGCGGCTTCTGATGCCGCTTGGCGACGTTGAGGTTCTCGACGATCACGCGCCGCTCGCGCGGGCGCGCCTCGAGAACGCGGCCTTGCTTGCCGCGGTCCTTGCCGGACAGGATCTGGACCAAATCACCCTTTTTCACTCTCATGATCGCTTCGCTCTCGTGAGATTGAAAAAGCTATTGGAGCCAAACGAATGCATTGCTTTCCTCGCCATAGAAAATTGTCGCCGTCTCGCCTACAGAACTTCCGGTGCAAGCGAGACAATTTTCATGAAATTCTTTTCGCGGAGCTCGCGCGCGACGGGGCCGAAGATGCGCGTCCCACGCGGGTTCAACTGGTTGTCGATGATCACGGCGGCGTTCTCGTCGAAGCCGATCAAGGTGCCGTCGTCGCGACCGTAGGGCTTCTTCGTCCGGACGACGACTGCCTTGACGACGTCGCCCTTCTTGACCGAGCCCTGCGGTGTCGCGGACTTCACCGTAGCAACGATGATGTCGCCGACGCGCGCGTAGCGGCGGTGGGAGCCGCCCATCACGCGGATGCAGAGCAGCTCGCGCGCGCCGGTGTTGTCGGCGACCTTGAGCCTGGTCTCCTGCTGGATCACGCGCGCTCACCGTCCGGCTGCGTCACTTCGCGGCCTCCACGATCTCAGCGAGGCGCCACCGCTTCGTCTTGGAGAGCGGGCGGGTCTCGACGATGCGGACGACGTCCCCCACGTTCGCCTGATTGGCCTCGTCGTGCGCGTGGAACGTGTTCGACCGCCGCACGACCTTCTCGTACTTCCGGTGTGCCTTGAGCGTGTCGACCTTGACCACGATCGTCTTGTCCATCCCGTTCGAGACGACCGTGCCCTGGCGCTCCTGACGGCGTCCGCGCTCGTGCTCGGGCTTCTCGAGCCTGACGATCGGCTTGCGCGTCGCCGGCTTCGCGACCTTCTTCTTCGTGCGCGCCGGTCGCTCCCCCCGCGGAAGTCTCTTCTTCTTTCGTTTCTGTTCGGGCGCTTCCGCTGGCGCGGAAGCGCTAGCCTCCGGTGCCGCTGCCGACTCCGCAGACTCGGCTTCGGAAGGCTCAGGTTCCGCATCAGCCGCAACCGGCTCTGCTTCGGCTGAGACCTCCACCTCTGCCTCTGCCGCGTCGGCATCCTCGGCCGGCTCTGGCTCCTCAGCCGCCGGCTCCTCCGGCTCAGCCGCCTCAGCGGCGACTTCCACCGACGGCTCGGGCTCGTCGGCGGCGGGCTCGGCCTCCGCGACAGGCGCGTCGTCCGGCTCGGGGTCGGGTGTAGTCGATTCCGCGTCAGCGGGATCGACGTGATCCTCGACCGGTGTCTCTGCCTCGTCGGTTTTCTTCTTTTTTCTCTCTGCCATCTCGTCCTTACCCCAGTCCACGCTCGTTCTTGATCGTCAGGATGCGGGCGATCTCGCGCTTCGTCATGCGCAGCTGACCGCTGTTCTCGAGCGCCCCGGTCGCCGACTGGAAGCGCAGATTGAAAAGCTCCTGCCGCGTCTCGGCCATGCGCCGGTCGAGCTCCTCGTCCGAAAGCTCACGCAACTGCCTCGCTCTCATGAAGCTCCTCCAGTGCTCCAGTGCGAAACCCTTTCGCCGCCGAAGGCCGGCATGACGGCCGAGAGGCACGTTCTGCCTACTCCGATGCGGATCCGAGAAGGAGGGGGTCCGTGGGGGAACCACGGGTTCCCCCACGTCTGGTCAACTTTCAAAGAGATCAGCCTCCCGCTTGACGAACTTCGTGCGGACGGGCAGCTTCGCGCCAGCCAGGCGGAGCGCCTCCTTGGCGAGATCCTCGGACACGCCGGCGAGCTCGAACATCACACGGCCCGGCTTGACGACCGCCACCCAGCCTTCGGGTGATCCCTTGCCCGAGCCCATCCGCGTCTCGGCCGGCTTCTTGGTGAACGGCTTGTCCGGGAAGATGTTGATCCAGACCTTGCCGCCGCGGCGGATCTTGCGCGTCATCGCGATACGGGCGGCTTCGATCTGCCGGTTGGTGATCCAGCCGTCGTCGAGCGCCTTGATCCCGTAGTCGCCGAACTGCACGGTCGTCTGGGCACGCGAGGTGCCCGCGCGGCGGCCGCGGAACTGCTTGCGGTGCTTGCTCTTGCGAGGGAGAAGCATGGCTTACTCCGCACCAGCCTCGGGTGTCTCGGGCGCAGGTGTCTCGACCTCGGTCTCGGTCACCTCGAGCTCCGGCTCGGTCGCGGGCGCCTCTGTCTGCGCGTCGAAACCGGGGCCGCGTCCGCGTCCGCCTGCGCGCCCGCCGGGCCGTCCCGGGCCGCCCCCGGGGCGCCTGCGACGCTGCACGAGCCCGAGCCCCTCGCGATCCTGCCCGCGACCTCTGCCGCCCTCGCGCGACGCGCCCAACCCTTCGGCCGCGGCGCCGCGCTTACGGCGCGCCTGGTCCTGGTCGCCGAGGCGCGTGTCCTTGGCGGACGAGGCGCCCTCGTAGCCCTCGGGCATGATCTCGCCCTTGTTGACCCACACCTTGACGCCGATGCGGCCGAACGTCGTCTTCGCCTCGGCGAAGCCGTAGTCGATGTCGGCGCGAATCGTGTGCAGCGGCACGCGCCCTTCGGAGTACGCCTCGCGGCGGCTCATCTCGCCCCCACCCAGCCGTCCTCCGCAGACGATCTTGATCCCCTGCGCGCCGGATCGCATCGCCGAGGCGAGCGAGCGCTTCATCGCGCGACGGAACGAGACGCGGTTCTGCAGCTGCTCGGCGATCGACTGCGCGACGAGCTGGGCGTCCAGCTCGGGCCGCTTGATCTCGTTGATGTTGATATGGACGTTCTTGCCGGTGATCGAATGGAGCTCCTTGCGGAGCGCGTCGACCTCGACACCGGACTTGCCGATCACGATCCCGGGCCGCGCCGTGTAGATGTCGACCGTGATCCGCTGCTTGTCCTTGCGGATCAGGATGTCCGACAGACCCGCGTGCGCGAGCTTGCCGCGGATGTGACCGCGGATCCGCACGTCCTCGAGGATGTAGTCGGCGACTTCCTTCTTGCTGGTGTACCAGTTCGACTTCCAGTCGTGGATGACGCCGACGCGCAACCCACCGGGATGGACTTTCTGACCCATTAGGCCACAGCCTCCTTCGTCTGCTTGCGGCTCCGGCGCGCAACCTTCGGCTGCGCGCTAGAGGAGTCAGGCGCGGCCGACGAATCGGGAGCGGCTGCCGTCTCGGAAGCTTTGCTCTTCTTTGGTCTCTCTAGTCGTTCTGGCGCCGCAGGCGTCAGAACGACAGTTATGTGGCACGACCGCTTCCGGATCCGGTTCGCTCGGCCGCGCGCGCGGGCACGCCAGCGCTTCAGCGTCGGCCCCTCGTCGGCATAGGCGGCCTCGATCACGAGCTCGTCGCCGTCCAGGCCGTGCGCCGACTCCGCGTTCGCAACCGCTGAGCCCAGCACCTTCTCGATCTCCCGCGCGGCCGCCCGCTGCGTGAAGACGAGGATGGTGCGCGCCTCGGGCACCGTGCGACCGCGGACATGCTCCAGCACGACCCGCGCCTTGCGGGCGGACATGCGGACGAACTTCGCCTCCGCGCGGACGAGCAGCTTGGTGTCGGTTCCCGCGGCCATCAGCGCTTCTTGACCTGTGCCTGCCTGTCGCCGGCGTGACCGCGGAACGTCCTCGTGGGAGCGAACTCGCCGAGCTTGTGCCCGACCATCTGCTCGCTGACGAACACGGGGACGTGCTTGCGGCCGTCGTGGACGGCGATGGTATGGCCGACCATCTCCGGGAAGACGGTGGACGAGCGCGACCACGTGCGGACCATCCGCTTCTCGCCGCTCGCGTTCATCGCCTCGATCCGGCCGAGCAGCCGGGTGTCGACGAAAGGCCCTTTCTTGCTGGATCTGCTCACAGGAGCTCCACCTACCGCCTTTCCTTGCCGCGGCGGCGGCCGCGGACGATCAGCTTGTCTGATTCCTTGTGCTTGCGGCGCGTGCGCTTGCCCAGCGTCGGCACCCCCCATGGCGTCACCGGATGCCGGCCACCCTTCGACTTGCCTTCACCGCCGCCGTGCGGATGGTCGACCGGGTTCATCGCCGAGCCGCGAACCGCCGGACGCTTGCCCAGCCAGCGGCTGCGGCCCGCCTTGCCGCCCTGGGTGTTGCCGTGATCCGTGTTGCCGACCTGGCCCACCGTGGCACGGCAGCTGAGCAGGACGCGCCGCATCTCTCCGGAGGGCAGTCGGAGGACGCCGTACGCGCCGTCCTTCGCGACCAGCTGCACGCCGGAGCCGGCCGAGCGCGCCATCTTGCCGCCCTGGCCGGGCTTCAGCTCGACATTGTGGACGAGCGTGCCGGTCGGGATGTTCTCGAGCGGAAGCGCGTTCCCGGGCTTGATGTCGGCCCGGGGGCCCGACTCGACCGAAGCTCCGACCCGCAAGCCTGCGGGCGCCAGGATGTACGCCTTCGCTCCGTCGGCGTAGTGGAGCAGCGCGATCCGCGCCGACCGGTTGGGGTCGTACTCGATAGCGGCGACCTTCGCCGTGATGCCGTCCTTGCGCCGCTTGAAGTCGACGACGCGGTACCGGCGCTTGTGGCCGCCGCCCTGATGCCGCGTGGTGATCCGGCCGCTCACGTTCCGGCCGCCCGACTTGGTCAACGGCTCGACCAGCGACTTCTCGGGCGTCGACTTCGTCACCTCGTCGAACGCGGAGATCGACATGAAGCGACGACCGGGGCTCGTCGGCTTGAACTTCTTGATGGCCATGGCTAAACGTGGCCCCCTTCGAAGATCTCGATCGAGTTCCCCTCGCGGAGCTGCACGATGGCCTTCTTCCAGCCCGGCCGGACGCCCTTGATGACGCCGCGCCGCTTCGGCTTCGGCTGCACCTTGAGGATCTTCACGTCCTGAACCTGGACCTCGAAGAGCTGCTCGACCGCCTGCCGCACCTGCGTCTTGTGTGCGTCCTTGTGCACCTTGAACGTGTACTTGCGGTCGGCGATCTGGGAGTAGCTCTTCTCCGACACCACGGGCGCCAGGAGCACCTGATTCGGATCGAGGCTCACGACTCGTCCTCCGTTCCGGCAGCGCCGCCGTTGCCGGCGCGCGCCTCGACGAGCGGCAACGCCGACTCGCTGACGAGAACCGCGTTCGCCCAGACGACGTGGGCCACCTCGAGCTCGGCCGGGACGGTCACGAGCACACGCTCCAGGTTGCGGAACGACTTGATCAGCGCCTCCTCCTCCTCGTGCGCGACGACGAGCAGCGGCAGGTCGTGACTCCAGTCGGCAACCAGCTTCGCTGCTTGCCGACTAGACGGGGTCTCGAAGACCCCTTGCGCGACGATGGCAAGCGTGCCGCCTGCGGCGTGATGGCTTAGCGCGCCGCGCAGCGCGGCGCGCCTGGCCTTCCGGTTCACCTTCACCTCGTAGCTCCGCGGCCCGGGCGGGAAGACGACGCCGCCGCCGGTGAACTGCGCGGCACGGACGGTGCCGGCGCGGGCGCGACCCGTTCCCTTCTGACGCCACGGCTTCGAGCGCCCGCCGGCGACGAGCCCGCGGCTCTTGGCGCCCCGTGTGCCCGCCCGCCGCGCGTTCAGCTCCGCGCGCACCGTCTCGTGGACGAGATGCGGCCGGAGCTCGACGGCGAACACGTCCTCCGCCAGCGAGACGTCCTTACCGGACTTTCCGAGCAGCGGCGCCTTGGGCGAGGCCATCACGACACCTCTCGAATCTCGACGAGGCCGCTGCGCGGGCCGGGAACCGAGCCCTTGACGAGCAGAAGGTTTTTCTCGGCATCCACCTCGTGGACGACGAGACCGACCTGCGTGACGCGGCTGGCTCCCATGTGACCTGGCATGCGCATTCCCTTGAAGACGCGCGACGGCGTGGCCGACGCGCCGATGGACCCCGGCTTGCGGACGTTGTGCGAGCCGTGGGTGACAGGACCGCGCTTGAAGTTGTGCCGCTTGATCGTGCCCTGGAAGCCCTTGCCGACGGAGATGCCCGAGACCTTGACCCTGTCGCCGGGCTGGAACGTCTCGACGGTGACCGTCTCGCCCACCGTCAGACCGCTCTCGCCCCGGAACTCGACGAGGTGCCGGTGGGCACCGACCCCGGACTTGCGGAGATGACCGAGCTCGCCCTTCGTGAGCTTCCGGTCGGCGACGGGATAGAAGGCCAGCTGTACGGCGTCGTAGCCCTCCACGCCGGCCGTACGGACGTGGACGACGGGACACGGTCCGGCCTCGATCACGGTCACGGGGGTGACAGCCCCTGACTCGGGATCGAAGACCTGCGTCATCCCGATCTTGCGTCCGACGATGCCCCTCACGATCGCCTCCCGAGCTCAGACGCAAGATCGGGATTGAAATCGGAAAGATTCATCTTCTTCTTCCTATCGAAATCAAGTTGCTTCACAACTTGATTTCGATGTCGACGCCTGCGGGAAGGTCGAGCCGCATCAGCGAGTCCACCGTCTTCGGCGTGGGGCTGTGGATGTCGATCAGGCGCTTGTGCGTTCGCACCTCGAAGTGCTCCCGCGAGTCCTTGTCCTTGAACGGGCTCCGGATCACGCAGTAGACGTTCTTCTCGGTGGGCAGGGGCACCGGGCCGGTGATCGTCGCGCCGGTGCGCTGCGCCGTCTCCACGATCTGGGAGGCGGAGCGGTCGACCTGCTGGTGGTCGTAGCCCTTGAGCCTGATGCGGATCTTCTGTTGCGGCATATGTGTTCTGATTCCCTCGATGTGAAGGGCCGGGTGGAACCCGGCCCTTCCATCACTTGATGATCTCCGTCACGACGCCCGCGCCGACGGTGCGACCACCCTCGCGCACCGCGAAGCGGAGGCCCTGATCCATGGCGATCGGCTGCCCGAGCTGGACCTCCATGTTCGTGTTGTCGCCCGGCATGACCATCTCCTGTCCCTCCGGGAGGCCGATCGACCCGGTCACGTCCGTCGTCCGGAAGTAGAACTGCGGCCGGTAGCCGTTGAAGAACGGCGTGTGGCGGCCGCCCTCGTCCTTGGACAGGACGTACACCTCGGCCTTGAAGTGCGTGTGGGGCGTGATCGAGCCCGGCTTCGCGAGCACCTGGCCGCGCTCGACCTCCTCGCGCTTGATGCCGCGCAGGAGCGCGCCGGCGTTGTCGCCCGCCTGTGCGAAGTCGAGCGTCTTGAGGAACATCTCGAGACCGGTGACGGTCGTCTTCTCGACCTTCTCGTGGATGCCGACGATCTCGACCTCCTCGCCGACCTTGAGCCGACCCTGCTCGATGCGGCCAGTGACGACGGTGCCGCGACCGGTGATCGTGAAGACGTCCTCGATCGGCATCAGGAACGCCTTGTCGACGTCGCGCGTCGGCTCGGGGATGTACGAGTCGACGGCCTCCATCAGCTCCAGGATCTTGGGCGTCCACTCGGGGTCGCCCTCGAGCGCCTTCAGCGCCGAGACCTGGACGATCGGGATGTCGTCGCCCGGGAACTCGTACTTCGACAGCAGCTCGCGAACCTCCATCTCGACGAGCTCGAGCAGCTCGGGGTCGTCGACCATGTCTGCCTTGTTGAGCGCCACGACCATCGCCGGTACCTCGACCTGGCGGGCGAGCAGGATGTGCTCGCGCGTCTGCGGCATCGGGCCGTCGGCGGCCGAGACGACGAGGATCGCGCCGTCCATCTGGGCGGCGCCCGTGATCATGTTCTTGATGTAGTCGGCGTGACCCGGGCAGTCGACGTGCGCGTAGTGCCGGTTCGCCGTCTCGTACTCGACATGGGCGGTGTTGATGGTGATGCCGCGCTGCCGCTCCTCGGGAGCAGCGTCGATCGAATCGAAGTCGCGCACGGCAGTGCCTGTCCCCTGCTCCGCGAGCACCTTGGTGATCGCCGCGGTGAGCGTCGTCTTCCCGTGGTCGATGTGACCGATCGTGCCGACGTTGACGTGCGGCTTGGTGCGCTCGAACTTCTGCTTGGCCATGCTCTCCTCCGGTCTCCTTCCTAACCCGACTGCGTGTCGACGATCCCGGCAGCGATGGACTGCGGGACGTCGTCGTAACGATCGAACTGCATGGTGAAGGTCGCTCGACCCTGCGTCATCGAACGCAGGTCGGTCGCGTACCCGAACATCTCTGCGAGCGGAACACTCGCCTTCACGGACTGCGAGCCGCCGATCCGCTCGTGGTGCTCGACCCGCCCGCGGCGGCTGGCGAGGTTGCCCATGACGTCGCCGAGGTACTCCTCGGGCGTCACGACCTCGACCGCCATCACAGGCTCGAGCAGCTTCGGCTTGGCGCGCTTCATCGCCTCCTTGAATGCCATCGAGCCGGCGATCTTGAACGCTCTCTCGCTCGAGTCGACGTCGTGGTACGACCCTTCGACGAGCTCGACCCTGACGTCCACGACCGGATAGCCGGCGAGGATGCCCGAGTTCATCGCCTCCTGGATGCCGTCGTCGACGGGCCGGATGTATTCCTTCGGGATCTTGCCGCCGACGATCTTGTCCGTGAACTCGTAGCCGGCGCCGGGCTTCTGGGGGTAGAGGTTGATGATCACGTCGCCGTACTGGCCGGAGCCGCCGGTCTGGCGGACGAACCTGCCCTGCACCCGCTCGGCCGCCTGGCCGGCGGTCTCGCGATAGGCGACCTGCGGGCGGCCGACGTTGGCGTCGACCTTGAACTCGCGCAGGAGGCGGTCGACGATGATCTCCAGGTGCAGCTCGCCCATCCCGGCGATGAGCGTCTGCCCCGTCTCTTCGTCGCTCGTGACGCGGAACGTCGGATCCTCCTCGGCGAGGCGCTGGAGCCCCTGTGACAGCTTGTCCTGGTCGCCCTTCGTCTTCGGCTCGATGGCGACGGCGATCACCGGGTCGGGGAACGTCATCGACTCGAGCACGATCGGGGCGTTCTCGACCGAGAGCGTCTCGCCGGTGGTCGACTGCTTCAGCCCCACGGCGGCGGCGATCTCGCCGGCGCCGATCTCCTCGCGCTCCTCGCGATGGTTGGCGTGCATCTGGAGGATGCGCCCGATCCGCTCCGTCTTGCCGTTGGTCGTGTTGAGCACACGGTCGCCGGCCTTGACCTGCCCCGAGTACACGCGGAAGTAGGTCAGCTTGCCGACGTAGGGGTCGGACATGACCTTGAACACGAGCGCCGAGAACGGCGCGTCGAGCGCGGCCGCGCGCGTTGCCTCCGCGTCGGTCTTCGGGTCGAATCCCTGCACGGCGGGAACGTCGAGCGGGCTCGGGAGGTAGTCGACGACGGCGTCGAGGAGCGGCTGCACGCCCTTGTTCTTGAAGGCGGAGCCGAGCAGCACGGGAGTGATGGCGTCGGCCAGCGTGCCCGCGCGGAGAGCCCGGCGGATCATCTCCGGTGTCACCGCCTTCTCGTCCTCGAGATACGTCTCGGTGAGCTCGTCGTCGAACTCGGCGATGGCGTCGATCAGCGCGTGGTGGTACTCCTCGGCCTGCTCGACCAGCTCGACCGGGACGTCGCCGACGGTGAACTTCGTGCCCAGGTCGTCCTCGTAGACGATCGACTTCAGCTCGACGAGGTCGACGACGCCGCGGTGGTGCTCCTCCTGCCCGATCGGGATCTGGATCGGCACGGGGGTCGCGGCGAGACGGTCACGCATCGACTGGACGGCGGCGAAGAAGTTCGCGCCGGTGCGGTCCATCTTGTTGATGAAGGCGATCCGCGGCACGCCGTAGCGGTCGGCCTGGCGCCAGACGGTCTCGGACTGCGGCTGGACGCCGGCAACGGAGTCGAAGACCGCGACGGCGCCGTCGAGCACGCGCAGGCTCCGCTCGACCTCCACGGTAAAGTCCACGTGTCCGGGCGTATCGATGATGTTGATCCGATGGTCACGCCAGAACGCCGTCGTCGCGGCGGACGTGATGGTGATGCCCCGCTCCTGCTCCTGGGCCATCCAGTCCATCGTCGCGGCGCCCTCGTGCACCTCGCCCAGCTTGTGCGTGCGCCCGGTGTAGTAGAGGATCCGCTCCGTCGTCGTCGTCTTGCCGGCGTCGATGTGGGCCATGATCCCGATGTTGCGGACGCGGTCCAGCTCGACTCGTGTGGCGGTGGTAGTGCTCATCGTTCGGCTCACCAGCGATAGTGCGCGAAAGCCTTGTTGGCCTGCGCCATCCGGTACATGTCGTCCTTCTTCTTGAACGCCCCGCCCTGCTGGTTCGTGGCGTCGAGCAGCTCGGCCGCGAGCTTGTTCTGCATTCCCTTCTCACGCCGTTCGCGCGCGAACTGCACGACGTAGCGAATCGCCAGCGTGCGCCCGCGGCGCTGCGGAACCTCGACGGGGACCTGATAGTTGGCGCCGCCGACGCGGCGGGAGCGCACCTCGAGCACCGGCGTCACCGACTTGATCGCGGTCTCGAGCGACTCGGCGGCAGGCTTGCCGGTCTTCTCGGCCAGCTGCGCGAGCGCGTCGTAGACGATCTGCTCGGCGATCGACTTCTTCCCGTCCAGCATGACGGTGTTGATCAGCTGCGTCACGAGCGTCGACCCGTACACGGGGTCGCCGTCGAGGCGGCGCGGCTGGATCTCGGCACGACGCGGCACCGTCACGACCCCCGCTTCGCGCCGTACTTGGACCGCCCCTGGCGGCGGTCGGAGACACCCGACGTGTCCAGTCCGCCGCGGATGACCTTGTACCGGAAGCCCGGCAGGTCCTTGACACGGCCACCGCGGATGAGCACGACCGAGTGCTCCTGCAGGTTGTGCCCCTCGCCGGGGATGTAGGCGCCGACCTCCATCCCGTTGGTCAAACGGACGCGTGCGACCTTCCGCAGCGCCGAGTTCGGCTTCTTGGGCGTCGTCGTGTAGACGCGCGTGCAGACACCCCGCTTCTGCGGAGCCCCGCGAAGGGCGGGCGTCTTCGTCTTCTGCGCCGGAACCTTCCGGCCCTTGCGCACGAGTTGATTGACGGTGGGCACGCTGGATCCTCTGTCCTCTGGTCGGGTGTCTACACAGCAAAAGGCGGCGGGGCGCGACGCCCTGCCTACCGAAGTCAGGATGGTAGCGAAAACGCCACGAGGCGTGCAGGACAACCGCTGATTCCCGTTTACAGTCAGACGGAGGCCTGCATGACCGTCGCCACGACCCCACGCGCGCCCACGGCGCTCAGGAGCACCCGTTGACGACGGGGATCGCGATCATCCTGGCGGTGGTGGCTCTCGGGAGCTCGGGCCTCGCGCTGCTCGCCGTTCACGCCTGGCGAGGCTCGCACGACCGGCTCGCACGATCGCTTCTCGAGACGACGTCGAGACTCGCCGCGCTGGCACGGCAGCTCGATGACGCGCTCGACCGGCTACGGAAGGAAGCACGCATCACGGTCGCCCTGGGGGACATTGCGGCTTCGCCCGACCTTGCGGACGTGCTGACGCGGGTCGCCGCTGCGGCGGCGGCCGCCACCGGCGCGCGAGCCGCAGTCGCCCGGGCCGTCGCCGACGACGGCACCCTCGTGGTCGGCGCGACCGAGGAGGCTGCAGGCGTCCCGGTCACGGCCGCTCTCGAGTGGCCTCCCGAGGGCGCGCGCGCGATGACGTTCACGCTCCTCCGCGGCTCGGGGCCGAGCACCGGCCCTCACCTCGGTTGCGGGCTCGCCGTGCCCATCGCGGAGCCGTCCGCGGCGCCGGTCGGCCTGGTCGTCGCGCTGTTCGACGAGCACGAGTCGGCGGCCGAGAGCAAGCTCGGCGACCTGGAGCGTCTGGCCGCACGTGTGGCCCCCATCGTGACCGCCGTCCGCTCGGGCCGTCCCGACGGTGCCGCCGCCCGCGACCCCTTGACGAGACTCGGCAGCCGGCAGCTCTTCCACGAGAGCCTCGCCCGCGAGGTCGCCCGCGCACATCGGCACCGCAGCCCGCTGGCGCTGCTTCTGCTCGACATCGACGGCTTTCGCGCGGTCAACGAGCGGCTGGGGCGACGCGGGGCGGACGCAAGCTTGCTCACGTTCGCCACGGCTCTCGAAGCTGTCGCCCCACCGGGAGCCGTGGCGTGCCGCATCGGCGGCGACGACTTCGCGTTGATCCTGCCCGGTTCGGGCCGTCTCGACGTCGAGCTGGTGCTGGCCCACCTGCGCGCGGAGCACCGAGACCGCGGGTCGTCCGGAGACGAGTTGCTCTCGTTCTCGACCGGGGTCGCGGAGCTCATGCCGGCCGACGACGCGCTCAGGCTGTTCGAACGGGCGACGAGGGCGATGCAGGGGGGTCGCGACCCGGGCCGCGACCGTCTCGACGACACCGCGGGGGAGGTCGACGAACCCGCCTGAAACGGCGCTCTGGCGGGGATAGCCGACCGCCAGTCCCATGAGTACAGTGCGGTAGGGGATCTGGTGGAGTGAATGGTGCGGCAACAATCTGCGCGGCCACGCGTGCGTGGTCCAACCGACGGCTTCGTCGCCATGGCCTGGCGTAGGGGCTCGCAGTCGAGCGACCGTCTCGCCGACGCCGTCGACGAGATGCGGCACCGCATCGACGAGCTCGTCACGGACCTCTCCAGCGCACTGGAGCGAGCCGAGCGCGAAAGCCGTCGCAACCGACTTCTCGGCGAGCTCAGCAGCTCGATCGACCTCGAGGAGCTCGTCGAGCGTGTGCTCGATGCAGCCCTCGAGATCCCGGGCTTCGACGCCGCCGTCGTGGTGTTCGAGGAGCCTGGAGCCGACCCCACCGTCGCGACCCGCGGGCTGACGCCGGAGGAGGCGACCCATCCCCCGACATCCGGCGTCGGCGCGGGCGCGCCCGTTCGGACGATCACCGTCAGCTTCCGCTACGGCCCCGAGGAACAGGCGGGAACGCAGCCGAGCCTCATCCGCGGAGGCCTGTTCGTGCCGCTCCTCGGCCGCGACGGCTCGTCGCTGGGGACGATCGCGCTGCTCTGGCGCCGAGCGGACTGGGAGCCGAGCCGCGACCAGATCGACGCGGCCGAATACCTCGCCGAGAGCTGCATTCCGGCGATCCTCAACGCCCGCCGGTACAGGGAGGCGCGTCAGCTCGCCGAGACCGACGCGTTGACGCAGCTCTACAACCAGCGCTATTTCCACGAGACGCTGCGGCGCGAGGTCCTCCGGGCGCAGCGCTACGGACGAAGTCTCGCGCTGATCGTGTTCGACCTCGACGACTTCAAGAACGTCAACGACCGCGTCGGGCATCTGGCCGGGGACGGCGTCCTCTCACAGGTCGCCGAAGGGCTGCGCCAGGCGGTTCGATCCGTCGACATCGCCTGCCGCGTGGGTGGCGACGAGTTCGCGGTCATCCTCCCCGAGTCCGGCATCGCCGACGCGAATCAGCTCTTCCGGCGCGTCCAGGAGAGCGTCCGCGACACGGCGCACGGGCCGAACGGTCGGCTGCACTTCTCGGCCGGCATCGCCGAGCTCGAGCACGGCGACACCGCGGCGGCGCTCTTCGAGCGCGCCGATTCCGCGCTCTACCGCGCCAAGGACCTGGGCAAGGATCGCGCGGATATCGCCAGGACTTCGCCGTCGTAACGGGGTCAACAGATCCCAGGGGTCAGATCTTCGATCTGACCCGCCTTTCGAAGCTCACAACCAGAGCGGGTCAGGACAAGTCCTGACCCCTACCTATGCGGATCGCTTCGCGACGAGTCTCGGCGCGTGACTCGGAGCCTGCGCGCCGCCGGCGCGCTCGAGCGTGACGGCCACGACCGCGCCCGGAGCAACGTCGCGCCGCAGGGGCACGACCGGCTCGTTTCCCCTGAAGACGGCGGCCGAGACCGGAACCGTCTTCCCCGGCGGGATCACCCAGGCCTGATAGGACTTGCCTGCCGGTGCCTTTCCGAGATCGTGCACGACGAGCAGCCCGCGACCGTGCGGATCGACCGCGAGCACGACGCGACCGACCGAGTGGGAGAGGGGTATCCGCTCTGTGCTCTGTGCTGCAACCACGGTGAGCGCCTGTTCGAGACGCTGCGGCGACCGCGTCACGGTCACGGTTTTGGTGCGTGCGTCGCGAGTGGCGAAGGCCCACGCGCCGAGCCCGACGGCGACCAGCCCGACGACCGCCGCGAGACCGATCAGCGTCGGGCCGGAGAGCCATCCCTCGGACGGCATCCCACTCCCATCAGGCGGGCCGGGCGTCCGTGGCAAGGCCGCGCCGGCCGTGTCTCTCTCGGGCGGTGCGAAACCCACGAGCTCTCGTTGCGCCGGCACCCAGTCGGTTGTCACCGCGAGGACGTTACTCTCCAGTCCGGTCGGCGGCGGGACGGGCTCGTCCGGCGCGCCCGTCGTGTCGGTCGCGTAGTCTGGAGGTCGACCCGGGGCCCGACACCGAGCTCGAGAGACCACCCACGCAAGCAGTGCGCCGACGCCCACCGCGGCCAGGACAAGCACGAGCGACCGCTTGTGCAGCGCCGCACCTTCCCCCAGGTCGACCCCCGACGCGCTGTCTTCGTCAGGTTCCATGAACGCAGTTGCATCCGATGCTACAACCGCCTGGCTGGCACTCACGAAGCCGGCGACGATCGCGATCTACGCCGGCTCAGCCTGTCTCGCGCTCCTGTCGATCGCGCTGTTCGTCATCGCCGTCCGCCGGATGTTGCGACGTGAGGTCCAGCTCGTCGCGCACATGCTCGACCGGTACGACGAGCGTCTCGCCTCGTTCGCGCAGACGCTGAACGACGCGCTACAGGCGCCGCGAGCTGCCGAGCTCGAGTCGGTGGTGGAGGGGCCCGACGCACTCGACGCCAACCGGACCTTGCTGCGGGCGCTCGAGCTCGCCGTCGAGCGCGTCGGCGCCGACGGCGCGATGGCGATTCTCTCGAGCAGGAGCGGCCCGCCCACCCTCGCCAGCATCCGTCTCTCCCACGAAGAAGCGTCGCACGTGGCACGGATCGGCTTCCCGGACTACCACGGCGCCCGTGCGATCCAGGTCTCCTTCGGAGGCGAGACGGCACCACCGGGCGGGACTGCGCCGATACGGTCGGGGCTTTTCTTGCCGCTCCTCGGAGATGGAGCGCCGCCGTCGCTGATCGCGGTCTTGACCCGGTCGGCCGACAAGCGGTTCACCGACGCGGACATCGAAGGGCTCCAGGGGATCGTCGCCGAGGCAAGACCGGCGCTCGAGCTTGCCGTCGCCGTGCGCGAGCCGGATCCCGTCCCCGCACTCGATCCTCTGACCGAGCTCTACGACAGGCAGTCGTTCGGTGGAATCCTCGACCGGGAGATCGCACGAGCCCGCACCGGGAGATACCCGCTCTCCCTCCTCGTCGCCGACGTCGCCCGCCAGATCTCGGAGGTGAGCACCAACGCCACCGGCGCGTCGAGC
>Ga0066710_100001149_pt1 | contig 18960 bp, 16 predicted proteins | sample GraSoiAngelo_159_FD_79666 | JGI IMG/M metagenome (GOLD analysis project Ga0066710, IMG submission 79666) | Grasslands soil microbial communities from the Angelo Coastal Reserve, California, USA - 14_1009_16_40cm | ecosystem: Environmental > Terrestrial > Soil > Grasslands | place: USA... | reverse complement strand
GCGGAAGTGGCGTTTGATCTCGCCGACGATGGTGGGTACCGCGTAGGCGGCGAAGTCGTTGCCGTATTCGGGGTCGAACCGGTCGATCGCTTTGATCAGTCCGACGGTGGCGATCTGCACCAGATCGTCGAGGGGCTCACCGCGGCCGTGGAAACGCTGCGCGAGGTGCTTGGCCAGCGGCAGCCACGCCTCGATCGCCCGGCACCGCAACTGCGCCCGCTGCGGCGCCTGCTCCGGCAACCGCGCGAGCTTGCGCAGCAACCCGACCGCCTGCTCGTCGACGCCGGGCCTGCCTACCTGACGGGGCATGCGCGCACTGGAAACGGATTCAGGGATGGTCGCGGTCATCGGTGGTCCTCCCACACCCAATTCCCGCGTCGAATCCGGTACCGGAAAATGGGTACACGGAACACGACACACGGTCGCGAATACAGCCGGGGCGCCCAGTTCTTGAGCACCACCACAACCCCGACGGGGGTCGGCCTCTGGAAACGATCCAGGCACTATGACCTTACCGCGGATCGAGACCGACCGAAAGTACGAGCCGGCCTACTACCACACAACGGCAGGTCACGCAGCCTTCAGCAGGCCTTCGCGCCGGACCACCTCGACCGACAGCGTCTTGTACCCGACCTCGTCGAACAGGACCACCATGCGGTCCTCCTCGTACCGCAGGACGGTGCCCTCGCCCCAGGTGGCGTGCCGCACCGTGCTGTGCACCGGGAACGGCCCCTTGACCGGAGCCGCCGCGGCCTCCCCCGCCGCGCACCGGTCGCAGTGCCCGCACGGGTGGTCCAGGTGCTCGCCGAAGCAGGCCAGCAGCGCCTGCCCGCGGCAGCCGGCGGTCTCCGCGACGTTGCGCATCATCTCGATCCGGGAGCCCTGCAACCGTTGGTGGCGCTGGGCCTCGGCCAAAGCGAGCCGGGCCGCCCGGGACGGCTGCGGCGCGTACCGCGGCGACGCCCACTGTCCTTTGTGGACGGTCTCGGCACCGCCGACCCGTTCCAGCAACGCCAGCAGCTGCGGCAGCTTGCGGGTACCCAGACCGGTCCGCTTCGCCAGCGCCGTCCGGCTCGCCGGCCCCTCCCGCAGGGTGGCCGCGAGCGCGGTCAGCTCGGCCACGTCCGGCGCTCCGCCGGTGAAGTACCGCTGCAGCGCGACGTCCTCGGCGCGGTACAGCAGGATCACCTGGGCCGGTTGGCCGTCCCGGCCGGCGCGGCCGATCTCCTGCAGGTAGCTGTCCGGCGAGTCGGGCAGCGCGACATGGATCACCCATCGGATGTCCGGCTTGTCGATGCCCATGCCGAACGCCGACGTGGCCACCATGACGGGTACCTCGTCGGCGAGGAAGGCCTGGTGCAGTCGGGTACGCTCACCGGCCGCCAGGCCGCCGTGGTACGCCCGGGCGGCGTACCCGGCGGCGGACAGGCGCTCGGCCAGCTCCTCGGCACCGCGGCGGGTCGGCGCGTACACGATGCCCTGCCCGGACAGCCCGGCCAGACAGGCGGTCAGCCGTTGCCAGCGCAGCTCCTCGGTCGGGCAGTGCACCGCGGTGAGGAACAGGTTGGGCCGGTCGAGGTTGCCGACGATCACCCGCGGGTCGCGCAGCCCCAGCCGCTCGATGATGTCCTCCCGTACCGGCGGCGAGGCGGTCGCGGTCAGCGCCACCACCGGCGGCCGGCCCAGCTCCGTGACCAGGTGGCCGAGCTGCAGGTAGTCGGGACGGAAGTCGTGCCCCCACGCGGAGATGCAGTGTGCCTCGTCGACGGCGACCAGGGCCGGCCGCAGCGCCCGTACCTCGGCCAGCCGCTCCGGCTGCGCCAGCTGTTCCGGCGTGATGAACAGGAACCGCGCGGTACCGTCGCGCACCGCCTCCAGCGCCGCCCGCTGCTGGTTCGGCGTCTCCGCCGAGCTGATCCGCACCGCGCCCTGACCCCGCCCGGCGAGCCCCACCCGCTGGTCGTGCTGCAACGCCAGCAGCGGCGAGACCACCACGGTCGGACCGTGCAGCAGGGTCGCCGGTACCTGGTAGATCGCCGACTTGCCGGCGCCGGTCGGCAGGATGACCAGGGCGTCGCGACCGCGCAGGACGGCCCGCATGGCGGCCAGCTGTCCCGTCCGCAGCGCGCGCCACCCGAAATTCCGGCGGGCGGCGCGGCGCAGCTTCATCGAGTTCGGCAGCAGGGTCGGCATGCCGGCACGATACGCACCGCCGTCGGTCACCGCAGAGCCGGGAGGATCTCCTTGGCGTACAGGTCGAAGAAACCGGGCCAGTGCGGGCCGATGTTGTTGACGTAGACCTCGTCGTACCCGGCGTCGATGTACTTGCCGATGCTGGCCAGGTGCTTGTCCGGGTCCTTGCCGCAGGCGTGCGTCTGCGCCGTCATGTCCGGCGTCACCAGCTTGCTCGCCTGCTCGAAGTGCTTCGGCGAGGGCAGCACCTGGGCCAGCTCGCCGGGCAGCCCCTCGTTGGCCCAGCGCTCGTGCGCGATGCGTACCCCTTCGTCCTCGGTGTCGGCGTAGCAGACCTTCAGCCCGGCCGCGGCCGGCTTGTCCCCGCCGCCCTGGTCCCGGAACCGCTGGACCATCGAGGCGTCCGGCTTCGTGCTGATGTACCCGTCGCCGATCTGCGCCGCCAGGTCGATCGACTGCTTACCGAACCCGGACACGTAGACCTTCGGCGGCTGCTCGGGCAGCGTGTAGATGCGCGCGTTGTCCAGCGTGTAGTACTCGCCGCGGTAGTCGACGAACCCGCCCGCCCACAGCGTGCGCATCACGTCGACGGCCTCTTCGAGCATCTCCAGCCGCACCGACGCGGACGGCCACGCGGCGCCGTAGATGTGCTCGTTGAGCGCCTCGCCGGAACCCACGCCGAGCACGAACCGGCCCTCGTGCAGTACCGCGCTGGTGGCCGCGGCCTGCGCGACGACCGCCGGGTGCAGCCGCACCGTCGGGCAGGTGACCGCGGTGGTCACCGGCAGCCGGCAGACCTGGCTCAGCGCGCCGATCGTCGACCAGACGAACGGGCTGTGGCCCTGCGCGTCCAGCCACGGGTGGAAGTGGTCGGAGATCCAGAGGGCCTCGAAGCCGGCGTCGGCCGCCCGCCGCGCCTGGTCGAGCAGGTCCGCGGGGCCGAACTCTTCAGATGACAGGAAGTATCCGATGCGCATGCTCACCGGGTACCCGGCAGAATCGGCGGCATGCAGATCGGCCTTCAGATCCCCGACTTCACCAACCCCGCCGGCCCCGGACAGCTCGCCGCCGACCTCGCCCGGGTCGCCCGCACCGCCGACGAGGCCGGCTTCCGCTACCTCGCGGTGATGGACCACTTCTTCCAGATCGGCTACCTGGGGCCGCCCGAGCGGGAGATGCTGGAGGCGTACACGACGCTGGGGTTCCTCGCCGCGCACACCACCCGCGTCGAGCTGCTCACGGTGATGACCGGCGTCATCTACCGGTACCCGGGGCTGCTCGCGAAGACCGTCACGACGCTGGACGTGCTGTCGGCCGGCCGGGCCTGGCTGGGTATCGGCGCGGCCTGGAACGAGGAGGAGTCGCGCGGGCTCGGGGTACCGTTCCCTCCGGTCGCCGAGCGCTTCGAGCGGCTGGAGGAGGCGCTGCGGATCTACCAGCAGATGGGCCGCGGCGACGAAACGCCGTTCGAGGGCCGGTACAACCAGCTCGCCCGGCCGCTGAACTCGCCGGCGCCGCTGCGCACGCCGTACCCGCCGATCATGATCGGTGGCGGCGGGGAGAAGAAGACCCTGCGGCTGGTCGCGAAGTACGCCGACGCGTGCAACCTGTTCAACACCCCGGACGTGGAGCACAAGCTGGAGGTGCTGCGCGGGCACTGCGAGCGCGAGGGGCGCGACTACGACGAGATCCTCAAGACGGCCCTCTACGTGCCGGACGTGGGTGCCAAGGGCGAACGGGTCGACGCGGTACTGGCCGATCTGCGGCGGCTGGCCGACCTCGGGTTCGGCGCGACGATCGGCTCGGTGCCCGACGTCTACGACATCACGCCGCTGGAGATCATCGGCCAGGAGGTCATTCCGGCCGTGGCGTCCTGGTAGGCACCGGTACCGTCCGGCCCTCGGTGGCCGCCTGCTCGGCGGCCACCAGCACGGCCACCGCGTCGCGGCCGGCGTGCACGTCCAGCGGGTCGTCACCGATGCCGGCGGCCGCGTTGGCGACCAGGTGCGCGACCGCGGCCCGGAACGCGTCGACCAGCTCCGTGGTCAGCGTCGGCAGCGTGGCCGCACCGGCCGGGCCGAACAGTACCGTCTCCCAGACGGTCGCCGCGGGCGTCTGGTGGATGCTCAGGTGCAGGGTGCTGACCGCGCCGCCGGCATGGCGTGCCAGCACGTGGTGCGTCTTCGCCGGTGCGGTCATCGCGGCGACCTCGACGACGGGACCGAGCACCGGCACGATCGAGGCCAGCGCGTGCGGACCGAGGTCCCACAGGCCGCCCTTGTCGTCGCGCCACGGCGAGTCGGCGTACGGGCTGCCGGCCGCCTTGACGGCGCCGTAGAGCGTGGTACGGGAGCCGGACCAGCCACCCGTCGCGGCCGCGTCGGCGAGGAAACCGGCGACCTCCGGCCGGTACCGGTTGGTGGTGAAGACCAGCGCGGACACCCCCGCCGCGTCGACCGCCTCGACCAGCGCGTCGGCCGCGGAAAGGGACAGCGCGACCGGCTTGTCCAGCAACAGGTGCCGGCCGGCCCGGGCGGCGCGCCGCGCGAGGTCGGCCTGCACGTCCGGCGCAAGGGCCACGGCCAGCGCGTCCACGTCGGTGATCAGCGCGTCGACGTCGGAGTAGGCGCGCACGCCGTACCGCTCGGCGATGGTGCCGGCCTTCGCGGGGTTGCGGCCCCACACCCCGACGAAGTCGGCGTCCGGGTGCCCGCGCAACCCGGCGGCGTGCGTCTCGGCGGCCCAGTACCCGGTGCCCAGCAGCCCGAACCTCAGCATCGGGCAATGATATTGCGGCGGGCGCGGGCGCGGACCCTCCCGAGGCGCCTGGCGACACTCCGGCCGGATGCCGATCGTCGGGCATAGTAGAGACCCATGAGACCGGGACGCTCCGCCGTCATCGTCGCCGCCGCGATCCTCCTGGTCACGGCGTGCGACCGGGCCAAACCGCTGCAGCCCGGCCCGGTACCGTCGGAACGGGTGGTGAGCCCGGCGCCGGACAGCAGCAGCCCGCCCCTCGCCGACGGCGACTGGCCGACCTACCACAAGGACAACACGCGGACCGGGATGCCGGCGGACTTCCCGGCGCCCCGCGCCCTGTCCCAGGCCTGGAAGGCCACGCTGGACGGCGCGGTGTACGGGCAGCCGCTGGTCATCGGCGACACGGTGTATGCCGCCACCGAGCACGACACCGTCTACGCGCTGGCCGCGGACAGCGGGAAGGTCCGCTGGTCCACCCACGTCGGCGAGCCGATGCCGCGCTCGCAGCTGCCGTGCGGCAACGTCAACCCGCTGGGCATCACCAGCACGATGGTCTACGACCCGGACACCCGGCTGGTGTTCGCGCTGGCCGAGACGGCTGGCGCGCACCATACGCTGTTCGGCCTCGACGCGGCCACCGGCGCGGTCAAGGTGACCCGGGCGGCCGAAGCGCCCAAGGGCACCCCGGTGGCGCACCAGCAGCGCTCCGCGCTGACGCTGTACAACGGCCGGGTCTACATCCCCTACGGCGGCCTCTACGGCGACTGCGGCAGCTACATCGGTTCGGTGGTGGGCATCCCGACGACCGGTGCCGGGGCGGCGATCAGCTATGCCATCCCCACCTCGCGGGAGGGCGGCATCTGGTCGCCCGCCGGCGGCATCGTCCACAATGGACGGTTGCTGTTCGCGGTGGGCAACGGTGAGTCGACCGGCGGCAGCTACGACGGCAGCGACTCGGTCATCGCGCTCGATCCCGACCTGCACCTCAGGGACAGCTTCGCGCCGGGCACCTGGGCGCAGGACAACAACCGCGACCTCGACCTCGGGTCGATGACACCCGTCGTGGTCAACGGGTACGTCCTCATCGCCGGCAAGCGCGGCGTCGGGTACACACTGCGACCGGACCGTCTCGGCGGGATCGGCGGGCAGGTCGCCCAGGCCGAGACCTGCGAAGCCTACGGCGGCGCCGCGGTCGACGGCGACATGGCCTACCTGCCGTGCACGGACGGGACGCGGGCGGTCCAGGTGGACGCCGCCGGGCACCTCGCGGTGCGCTGGCACGCGGCGGTGGCGGCGGCCGGTTCGCCGACCCTCGGCGGTGGGGCGCTGTGGGTGATCGACTACGACGGCGGGGTCCTGTACGCGCTGGATCCGGGCAACGGCACGGTACGGCAGCAGCTGAAGATCGGTACCACGCCGCACTTCGCCGCGCCGACGCTGGCCGGTGGGCGGGCCTATGTCGGCACGCTCGATGCGGTGGTCGCGGTCAACCCGGGCTGAACCCTTTCGCTGCCGCGTCACTACGGCATCATGGATGCGTGACGGCTTGGGAGTACGCGCGACTGGAGTACCGCTCGACCGGCAGCTTCGGCACCGACAAGTTCATGGACTGGCAGGCCGTCTTCTACTACCCGGGCGGCGCGAAGAACTGGGGCACCGACGAGCGGTTCGACGACATCAAGCACCTCAACCGGGCCGGCGCCGACGGCTGGCAGGTGTACGACCGGGCCGCCCTGCTGGTCGGGCAGCCGCAGCGGCTGCACATGGTGACCTACTCGATGAAGCGCCCGACCGCGTGACCGGTCGGGCGTAGCGGCCACCGTCAGCGGCCTCGGGTCAGCGCAACATGCGTTCCAGGCGGTCGCGGGCGCCGAGCAGCGCCGCGACGATCTGCTCCTCGCGGCCGCCGGTGAGCCGGGCCACCGGTACCGAGCAGCTGATCGCGTCCCGCGCCGGCCGGCGGTACCGCAGCGCCGCACCGAAGCAGCACACGCCCAGCACGTTCTCCTCGCGGTCCACGGCGTAGCCGCGTTCCCGCGTGGCGGCCAGGTCCCGGGCCAGCTCCGCATGGTCGACGAGGGTGTTCGGGGTCAGCCCGGACAGCGTCGCGGGCAGCAGCGCCCGTACCTCCTCGTCGGTCCGCTCGGCGAGCAGCGACTTGCCCAGCGACGTGGTGTGCGCCGGCAACCGGCGGCCGACCCGCGACATCGGGCGCAGGTAGTGCTGCGACTCGCGGGTGGTCAGGTAGACCACGTCGGTGCCGTCCAGCCGGGCCAGGTGCACCGTCTCCGTGGTCGTCTCGGCCAGCCAGTCCAGGGTGTCCCGGGCCCCCCGCACGACGTGGTCACCGTCGATGTAGGAGGTACCGACGAGCAGCGCGCGCAGTCCGATGCCGTACAGCGTGCCGGTGCTGTCGGTCTCCACCCAGCCCAGGTCGGTCAGCGTCCGCAGGAGCATGTACAGGCTGCTCTTCGGGTACCCCAGGCGCTGCTGGAGCTCCGCCAGGCTGTGCAGGCCCCGGTGCCCGGCGAAGAACTCCAGCAGCTCCACCGTCCGCAGCGCGGACTTGACCGGCGATGCTGGCGGTGCGGCCAGCGTGTCAGCCACGAACCTCGATCCTTCCGTCCACCCGGCGCGGCAGGCCGAGCGGGTTGTCCTCGGCCAGCTCCGGCGGCAGCAGGCCGGCCGGCGCGTCCTGGTACGTCACCGGCCGCAGGAACCGGCGGATCGCCGTGGTACCCACCGACGTGTGCGCGGAGAACGTGGTCGCCGGCCAGGGCCCGCCGTGGTGCTGGGCCCAGGTCACCGCGACCCCGGTCGGGAAGCCGTTCCAGACCAGCCGGCCGGCCCGTTCCCGTACCTTGAGCGCCACCCGGTCGGCCAGCGAACCCGGCTTGCCCTCGTCCGATCCACTGTGGATGGTCGCGGTGAGGCTGCCGGGTACCCGGTCCAGCGCGGCGAACAGCTCGTCTTCGGTCGCGTACTGGACGACCATCACCAGCGGGCCGAAGCACTCCTCGACGAGCAGGTCGTCCAGTGCCGTCGCGGGCGCGACCAGGACGTGCGGGCAGACCTCGCCGTCCTTGGCCAGTACCGTGCGCACCCCGGCGTGCGCCACCCGGGCCGCGGCACCCTCCACGAACGCCTCGTGGATGCTCGGCGTCAGCATCGCCCCGCCGGGGATCTGCGCCGCGGCCTCGCCGAGCGCGCTGACCAGCCGCTCGCCGTCCTCCCCCGCCGGTACGAACGCCAGGCCCGGCTTGGTGCAGAACTGGCCGACGCCGAGGGTGACCGAACCGGCCAGCCCCGAGGCGATCGCCTCGGCCCGTTCGGCCGCGGCCGACGGGGTCACCACGAGCGGGTTGATGCTGCCCAGCTCGCCGTAGAACGGGATCGGGTCGGGCCGGCCGCAGGCCAGGTCGAACAGCGCCCGGCCGCCGCCCAGCGAGCCGGTGAACCCGACCGCCTTGACCAGCGGGTGACGGACCAGCCCAGTGCCCGCCTGGCGGCCGTGGATCAGGGTCAGCACGTCCTCCGGGAAGCCGGCCGTGGCGGCCGCGCGGCGGACCGCGGCGGCCACCAGTTCCGACGTCAACGGGTGGCCGGAGTGCGCCTTGACGACGACCGGGCAGCCGGCCGCGAGGGCGCTGGCGGTGTCGCCGCCGGCCACGCTGAACGCCAGCGGGAAGTTGCTCGCGGAGAACACCCCGACCACGCCGACCGGTACCAGCATGCGGCGCAGGTCCGGGCGGGGCGCCGGGATCGCGGTCGGGTCCGGATGGTCGATGATGATCTCCAGGTATGCCCCGTCGGCGAGTACCTCGGCGAACAGCCGCAGCTGGTAGGTGGTACGGGCCAGTTCGCCGCGCAGCCGGGTGGGGCCCAGCGCCGACTCCCGGTCGGCGGCGGCCACGATCGCGTCCGCGTCCGCCTCGATCGCGTCGGACACCGCCCGCAGCAGGGTCGCCCGGCCGGCCAGGCCGGCGTCGACGAGCGTCGATCCGGCCGCCGCTGCCGCGCGGACCGCCGCGTCGACCTGCTCCGTCGTGGCGTGCTCGCCGACCCGCTCGACCTTCTCGCCGGTACGCGCGTCAATGCTCCAGACCTCCGTCACCGGTCTGCTCCCTTCGCCAGTGTCTGCGTCAACTCGCGGATCCCTGCCAGGTCGGTGGCGCCCGCCAGGCCCGCGTGGTACAGCCGGATGCCGTCCGCACCCGCGGCCTGCGCGGCGAGGCCCTGCCCGGCCAGCGTGTCCGGCCGGCCGCCCATGCCCTCGATGGCGAGGAAGCTCGCCATCACGCCCAGGCCGGGGGCGGCGGACGCGCGGGTCGCCTCCAGCGCGGCGAGGCCCTGCCAGCAGTTGACCACCAGGCCGTCGAACAGGTCGTCGGCCCGCGTCGCGTCGACCCCGGTGAAGGCAAGGTACCGGTGTGCCTGCGGGCTGGCGTGGGCGAGCACCGCGAGATCCGGTCGCTGCTCGCGGATCCGGCCCACGACAGCCGCGCGGTACCGGTCGATGACCCGGTCGCGGGTAGCCCGGACCGCCGCGGACAGCTCGCCACCGAGCAGCGCGTCGATCGCGGCGACCTCGTCCTCCGGCTGGGCGGCGTCCGCCGGCTGCGCCACCGGGCCCGCGCCGGCGAACACCGGGTCCAGCGCGGCCCGGACCCGCCCGCGCAGCTCGTCCGGGTGGATGCCGGCGGCCCGGTAGGCGCCGTCGCAGGCGTCGCAGAAGCACAGCGAGAACAGGTACTGCTCGGCGCCGGTCAGCCGGACACCGCCGACCTTGTCGTGCGCGGAGAGATGGTCGAAGCCGTACCAGCCGAACGACTCCAGCTCCACGCCGGTGATGCCGGGCAGTTCCGCGACGTCGCCGGCCAGGCCCAGGGCGTACTGGTGCACCGCCTCCTGGGCCGGGCACAGCGCCCACGGGTACCGGTCGCCATAGGCGTTGACGACCGCGAACTCGGCCGGCCCGGGCAGGTCGACGTGGTTGACCACGACCCAGGCGTGTACCGGCAGCCCGGCCGCGAGCAGCGCGGCCGTCGCCACGCCGAACGCGTCGGTGCCGCCGGTCCACTCGGCGCCCGGCGGGTACAGCAGGGTACCGTCCCAGCGGTCGGTGGACAGCGGGTAGTAGGCGGCGGAGTGCTCGGCCACCACCACCCGGTGCCGGGGATGGCGCGGGGTCAGCGCGCGGGTCGCGTGGTACACCGCGGCGAGGGTGACGTGGTGCAGGCCCAGCCCGGCGTACAGGTCCGCCGCGGCCGGGTCGCCGACCACGTCCCAGGGGTACAGATAGGCGGCGGTCTCCATCAGAACCGGGGCCTCTTTCCTGTCCAGTCCGGGTGTACCACGCGCATCGGCGTGATGTCGTCGCGGTGCCGGACACCGCATTCACGGTACTGCTCGTGCAGCCGGGCCAGCGCGTCCCGGTCCAGCGTCACGCCGAGGCCCGGGCCGGGCGGCACGGGTACCGTCCCGTCGACGAACCGCACCGCACCCGGCTCGATCACCTCCTCGGTCTGCCACGGCGAGTGGGTGTCGCAGGCGTAGGTGAGGTTCGGCGTGGCCGCGGCCAGGTGGGTCATCGCCGCGAGGCTCAGCCCCAGGTGGGTGTTGGAGTGCATGGACAGGCCCAGCCCGAAGGTCTCGCAGATGCCGGCGAGCTTCTGCGAGGCCCGGAAGCCGCCCCAGAAGTGGTGGTCGGACAGGATGATCTGTACCGCGCCCTGGGCGATGCCGTCGGGTACGTCCTCGAAAGAGGTGACGCACATGTTCGTGGCCAGCGGCAGGCTGGTCCGCGCCGCGACGGCCGCCATGCCGGGGATGCCCGGCGTCGGGTCCTCCAGGTACTCCAGCACGCCGTCCAGCTCGCCCGCGACATGGTGGCTGGTCTGCACGGTCCAGTTCGCGTTGGGGTCCAGCCGCAGCGGGTGGTCCGGGAACGCGGCGCGCAGCGCGCGGATCGCCGCGATCTCCTCGTCCGGCGGGCAGACCCCGCCCTTGAGCTTGAGCGAGCCGAACCCGTAGGTGTCGACCAGCCACTTGGCCTGCGCGACGATGCCGTCGGGGTCCAGCGCCGCGCCGAACCGGTCCGGCTCCTGTCCGGGATGCCCGGCCCACTTGTAGAACAGGTACCCGCTGAACGGCACCGCCTCGCGGACCGCCCCGCCGAGCAGGTCGCAGACCCGCCGGCCCAGCGCCCTGCCCTGCGCGTCGAACAGCGCGACCTCGAACGCCGACACGGTCGACGCGACCGTCTTGGCCACGCTCGGCGCGCCGACCAGCTCCGTCGGCGAGTCCGGGGTGACCTGGCCGAGCGCGAGCGCGACGCGGCGGCCCAGACCGTTGATGTCGAACGCGTCCAGGCCGACCAGCGCCGCCGCCGCGGCGCGCAGGTTGGCCAGGGTCGGGTCGTCGCCGTACGCCTCGGACAGGCCGGTGATCCCGGCGTTGGTGTGCACCTCGACGATCGAGCGCAGCGCGAACGGCTGGTGCACCCCGACGGAGTTGAGCAGCGGCGGGTCCTTGACCGCGATCGGGGTGATGGTCGTACCGGTGACGGTGAGGCCGCTCACCCGAGCAGCTCCCGTCCGACCTTGATCAGCTCGGCGAGCCGGACGACGTGTGCCGGGTCGGGTTCGGCCAGCGGCGGCCGGACCGGTCCCACGTCCAGCCCCTCCAGCCGTACCCCGGCCTTGACCAGTGCCACCGCGTACCCCTTGCCGAGGTTGCGCAGCTCGACGTAGGGCCGGAAGAACCCGTCCAGCAGCCGCTCCACGGTCGCGTCGTCGCCGGCCCGGTATGCCCGGTAGAACGCCAGCGCGATGTCCGGGGCGAAGCAGAACACCGCCGAGGAGTAGTGCGTGACGCCGACCGACCGGTACGGCAGCTGGGTCATCTCCGCGGTCGGCAGCCCGTTGAAGTACATCAGCGCGTCCGGCCCGTGCTCGGCCCGCACCGCGCCGACGATGCGGCGCATCAGGTCCAGGTCGCCGCGGCCGTCCTTGAACCCGACGATGCGCGGATGCCCGGCCAGCTCCGCGACGGTCTGCGGGGTGAACACGACGTTGTCCCGCTGGTAGATGATCACGTCGAGGCCGGCCCGGTCGGCCAGCGTGCGGTAGTGCGCGGCGAGGCCGGCCGGCCCGCCGTCGACGAGGTACGGCGGCATCGCCAGCAGGCCGTCCGCGCCGGCCCCGGCGGCCGCGTCGGCGAACGAGGCGGCCAGTGCGGCGCCGTACCCGACGCCGGCGATCACCGGTACCCGCCCGTCGGCCACCTCCACCGCCACCTCCACCGCGGCGGCGTACTCGTCGATGCCGAGCGAGAAGAACTCGCCGGTACCGCAGCACGCGAAGATCGCGGCCGGCCCGGCGGCCAGCCGCGCATGCAGGTGCGCGCGGTACGCGTGCAGGTCCAGCTCACCGTCCGCGCCGAACGGGGTGACCGGGAAGAACAGCAGCCCGTCCATCCGTTGCGCGAGACTCGTACCGGGTTGGGTCATCGTCATCCCTTCAGTGATCCGCTGAGCAGACCCCGTTCGAACAGGCGCTGAAGGCCCAGGTAGATCAGGATGCTCGGCACCATCAGTACCACGGCCGCCGCCAGCCGTACCCCTTCTCCCTGCTCCTGGCTTGCCGCCAGGCCCGTCACGACCAGGGTCAGCGTGTTCATCCCCGGCGTCTGCACGACCAGCAGCGGCAGCAGGTACTGGTCCCAGATCATCAGGAAGCCGAACACCGCGCAGGTACCCAGTGCCGGCAGCGACAGCGGCAGGATCAGCCGGAAGAAGATCCGCAGGTCGCCGGCGCCGTCCACCCGGGCGGCCTCTTCGAGCTCCAGCGGGATCTGCCGCATGAAGCCGGTCAGCACGTAGATCGGCAGCGCCCAGCCGACGATCGGCAGGATCAGCCCGGGGTAGGTGTTGAGCAGCTGCATCCGGCCGATGAGCAGGTACAGCGGGATGCTGATGACCTCCTCGGGCATCATCATCGTGGCCAGCAGCGCCAGCAGCACCAGGCTCGCCCCGCGGAACCGCTTGCGGGCCAGCGCGTACGCGGCGAACGCGCTCACCGTCACCTGCAGGGTCAGCCCGACGGTCACCACGATCAGCGAGTTGAGCAGGCCGCGGCCCATGCCCAGCTGCCAGGCGGTGGTCAGGTGGCCGAGCGACAGCCCGTGCGGTACCAGGAACACCTCGCCGTTCTTCGGGTCCGCCGCGCTGAACGCGGTGGCGACCATCGACCACAGCGGTACCAGGAAGATCGCGGCCACGATCGCGTACAGCGCCAGCCGCACCACCAGCCGCCCGCCGTGCCGCGCGGTCCAGCGGCGCGGCAGCCGCAGTCCGAGCGCCGTGGTCGTCATGCGTTCTCCCGGTGCCGGCGCCACCACAGCGTGACCGCGGTCAGGAGGATCGTGGCGGCCAGCAGCAGCGCCGAGATCGCCGCGGCGTACCCGATGTCGTTGTTGACCACGACGTTGCGGTACACGTAGGTGACGATCGACTCGGTGGAACCGCCCGGCCCGCCGCCGGTGAGCACGTAGATCTCGGTGAACACGCGCAAGCCCCGGATCAGGCCCAGGATCAGCACGATCGTGGTGATCGGCCGCAGCGCCGGCAGGGTCACGTTCCACAGCCGCTGCCAGGCGTTGGCCCCGTCGATGCTGCACTGCTCGTACAGTTCCCGGTCGATGCCGACCAGGCCGGCGATGAAGATCACCATGTCGTACGGCGCGTGCTTCCAGATCTGCACCAGCATGATCGTCCACAGCGACGAGTTCGGGCTGGCCAGGAACGGCAGCGGACCGAGCCCGACGTCGCCGAGCAGGCTGTTGACCGCGCCGTACCGCCCGGGGAACAGCAGCGCGTGCCACAGTTCGGCGACCGCCACCATGGCGATCACCGCGGGCAGGAACACCGCGGTGCGCAGGATGCGCAGGTGCCGGGCCGGCCCTTCGAGCAGCAGCGCGAGCACGAACCCGACCAGCATCGACCCGGCCACCTGGACGAACGCGTCGAGCACCGTGTGCCACACGGCCGCCTGCAGGTCCGGATCGTCGAGGGTACGGGTGAAGTTGGCGGCGCCCAGCCACTGGTCGCCCAGGTACGGCTGGACATGGAACAGGCTGAGGTAGACCCCCCAGATGCTCGGCCAGAACTTGAACACACCGAAGAAGATCAGCGCCGGGGCGAGGAACAGCCAGGGGGTCAGCGACCGGCCGAGGCGCTGCGGGACGGTACGCCGGGAACCGCTCCGGTCGCGCTGGGCGGGCAGCGCGACCGGAGCGGCGGACGTGCGCAGCGCGGACATCTACCCCGCCGCCACGCCCTGCTGCTTGAGCAGGGTGTTGAGCTTGTCGTTGAGCTGGTCCAGCGCCGCGTCGGAGTCGCCGCACTTGGCGATCACCGCGTTGAGCGCGTCGGAGGACGCCTGGCGCAGCGCGGTCCAGTTCGGCATGTTCACCGGCTCGTAGTGGCCCTGGTCCTTGTACACCTGCTGGGCCAGCGTCCAGCGGTCGTCGCTCTTGTGCGCGCTGGCCGCGTCGACGCTGGTGTTGACCGGCAGCCGGACGATCGTGGCCGACGGTACCTTGGTCATGCCGAGGTTCTGCGCCTCCTGCGTGATCATGAACTCGGCGAGCTTCTGCGCGGCGTTGGGCCGCTGGCCCTGCATCAGGTAGATGTTCGTACCCTCGGCCAGCGTCTTGGCACCGCCCGGACCCGGTGGCGGGGCGATGACCTCGTACTTGCCCTTGACCGCGCTGCCGTCCATGGTCGCGTAGGCGTACGGCCCGGTGAAGTACATGCCGGTCACGCCGGTCTGGAAGGCCTTGTTGGTCTCCGTCGTGGTGTCGTTGAGCGAGCTGGGCTGGACCACCTTCGGCGAACCGCAGTACATGCCCTCGAACCACTTCAGCGACTGCTTGCCCGGCGGGCTGTTGACGGTGGCGGTGAACTTGCCGTTACCGGCGTCCTTGAAGTACTCGCCGCCGGCCTGCCAGAAGAACGTGGACCAGTACCAGGAGATGTACCCGCGGGTCGTCGAGCCCGGCACGTCCAGCCCGTAGGTGTCGGCCTTGCCGTTGCCGTCCGGGTCCTGGGTGGTGAACGCCTTCGCGACGGCCGTGACGTCGTCCCAGGTCTTCGGCTCGGACAGGCCCAGCCTGGTCAGCCAGTCCTTGCGGATGAACAGCAGGTTCGCCTGGGCGGAGAACGGGATCGCGTAGGTCTTGCCGGACAGGTCGCTCGCCGAGGCCCAGGAGCCGGGGGCGAGCTGGTCGGCGCCGGCGAGCTTGCTCTTGTCGACCGCCCGGATGATCCCCTGGGTCTTGAAGTTGCCCAGCTGGGCCGCGTCGTCGACGACCAGGTCGGGCAGGTCGTGCGCGGCGGCTGCGGCGGTCAGCTTGGTCTCGAAGTCGGTGAGCGTGAAGAACGGCTCGATCTTGATACCGGTCTTCTGGGTGAACGCGTCGTAGATCGCCTGGAACGCCTTGGGCGAGTCGTTGGCCGCCCGCGCCCAGACCTTGAGCGCCCCGGAGGCGTCGGCGGCCGGTGTACCGCCGTTGCCCGAGCCCGATGAGCAGGCGGCGAGCGCCGAACCGACGCATATGGCGGCGGCGACCGCCGCCGTGACGCGGTGTCGTGCCGCGGTGAATGCCATGGTTCCTCCCGTCACATGCGTTCAAGAACCTGAACAACAAACAGAAAGGTGAACGCCGCCCTGGAACCTACGACGCCCGGCTTACGCGGGTCAATACGTCGACACCCGTCAGTTATAGACGGCTGTGGATGAGGGGAGGTCCGGCCAGGCGCGCCGCCGCACAGCCGGTGACCGGCGCTTCCGCGGGACGGGAGCCGGGTGGCGACGAGCCGCGCCGCCCGGCCGCGCTCAGCCGCGCCGGACCGCGTCGGCGACCTCGGTACGCGACGAGACGCCGAGCTTGTGCAGGATGTTCGAGACGTGGATGGCCGCCGTCTTCGGCGAGATGTACAGCCGCCGGGCCAGCTCCGCGTTCGTGAGCCCGTCCGCCACCAGCAGGGCCACCTCGCGCTCCCGGGGAGTCAGCGCGGCGGTACCGGTGACCGTGCGCCGCCCGTCCGCCGGGGCGAGACCCAGCCGCTCGCGCACCTGCGCCAGCTCGGCCACCCGCCAGCCGCCCCACCGGGCCAGCAGCGGCCCGGCCCGGTCGACCAGTTCGGCCGCCTCGGCGACCCGGTCCAGCGCGGCCAGGCAGCGCGCCGCGCCGACCGCTGCGGTGCCGCGCACCGCCGGCGGCAGCTCCTGCTCGATCGCGGCGAGGTACCCGGCGAGGGCGTCGGCGGTGCGGCCCTGCGCCTCGGCCAGCTGCGCGTCGATCAGCCAGTGCCAGGCGCCGACCGGCGCGACCAGCACACCGGCCAGCGCGTGCAGCTGGTCCCGGGGCAGCCCGGCGAACAGGGCGGCCGAGATCAGGTCGTGCGCGAGATCGCCGTTGTGCTTGCCGTAGGCCGCGACCGCGCTCAGCAGCGGCCCCAGGGCCTGCTGCGCGGCCGGCAGGCCGTCGCGGCGGCACGCCAGGTGGAAGCCCAGCCCGGCCAGCGCCAGCGGCGCCACCTCCGGGGCCGCCGCCAGCTCCGTGAGTACCTCGTCCACGACCGGGAAGTCGCCGTTCTCCAGGGACAACCCGGCCAGCAGCACCGCGTGGTACCCGATCCGCCGGCCCCGGCGCTGGAACGCCTGATCGCGCCGGCGCCCCTCCTCCAGCGCGGCCAGCGCCTCGCCCAGATCCCCGGCCGCCATCGCCAGGCGCGCCCGGCCGGAGAAGTAGGCGGCCACCGCCATCGCCTCGAAACCGGCCCGCTCGGCGTCGGCCCGCATCCGCTCCAGCAGCTCGGCCTGTTCGGTCAGCGACGTCGTGGGCAGCTCGAACACCAGGTTGTTGATGGCGCGCGCGGCCAGTACCCACTCGCCGGCCTTCTCCGCCCGCTCGACCATGCCGGACAGCAGCGCGCGGCCCTCGTCGAGGGTGGCGGGGTTGTTCACCAGCACCGATCCGCGCTCAACCAGCGCGGCGAGGCGGATCTGCGGCAGCTGGCGGTCGTCGGCGATCGCGATGGCCCGATCGGTCCAGGCGATCGCCTCGGCACCCCGCTCGCGCAGCATCATCGACTGGGCGACCGCCACCATCGCCCGCGCCTTGTGCTCGCCCGGCGGCAGCTGGTCGACCAGCCGGACCAGCTCCTCGGTACGCGCGTTCATCTCGTCCAGCCGGTCGAGGTCCCAGGCGAGGCGGACCAGCAGGTACAGGGCGGCGGCCCGGTCCTCGGGCGCCTGCGCCAGGTCGTGCCAGCGCCCGGCGTACCCGGTCGCGTCGTCGAGCAGGTCGGCCAGCCAGGCCGCGCGGGCCGCCCCGGCGAGCAGCTGGAGATCGTCGCCGACCTCGTCCAGCCCCAGCTCGGCCAGCTGCAACGCCTGGTACGCCGAGCCGATCGCGAGGTAGCTCTCGGTACCGCGGCGGGCCGCGTCGACCATGTCGGCGTACCGGCCGGCCGCGCGCGCATGGTGGGCGACCAGCGCCGGGTCGGCCTCGCCACCGGCCAGCAGCGCGTCCAGCGCTGTCTCGTGCAGCCGCCGCCGCTGCCGGCCCAGCATCTGCCCGGTCAGCGCCTCGCGCAGCAGGGCGTGCCGGAAGCTGAACTCGTCGTCGTCGGACTCGGTCAGCACGCCGCGCGCGACCAGCTCGCGCAGCACTGCGATCAGCTCCTCCTCGGGCTCGCCGGTCACGGTCGCCAGGAGGTCGAAGGGCACCCGCTGCCCCAGTACCGCGGCGGCCTCCGCGATCCGCCGCGCGTCCGGGTCGAGCTCGGCCAGCTGCCGGCGCAGTACCTCGGCGAGGCTCCACGGCAGCGGCTGCTCGGTCAGTGCCGCGATGTCCGTGCCGGCGCACCCGCGCAGCAGCTCCTCAAGGAAGAACGGGTTCCCGCCGGTGCGCTGGTGCAGCTGCATGCCGGCGCGGAACGGTACCGGCCGGCCGGTCGCCGCGGCAAGCAGCGCGCTGGTGTCGGCGACGCCGAGCCGTTCCAGCCAGATATGGGTGACCGCGTGCCGGCGCTCCAGGTGCGACAGCAGGGCGGCGACGGGCTTGCGCGGGGTCACGTCCTCCGGCCGGTACGTGCCGACCAGCAGGCGGGGTCCGGGCAGCTCGGCGATGCGCTCGAACAGGGCGGCGCTCTCCGAGTCGGCCCAGTGCAGGTCCTCGAAGACGACGACGGCGCGGCGGTTGCCGATCAGGCGAGCGACCAGGGCCACGCCGGCGTGCAGCCGCTCGACCGCGCTGCGTCCCGCGTCGGTCAGCGCGGCGAGCAGGTCCGGATCGGCCGGCTCGGCGCCGTCCAGCGCGTCGAGCAGCAGCTCGTACGGGCGGCCCAGCGAGCCGGGTTCGGCCTGCCCGGCCAGTACCGCCGTGTCGGCCGGCAGCCCGGCGAGCAGCTCGGCGATCAGCCGGGACTTGCCGATGCCGGGCTCGCCGGCGATCATCGCGACACGCGGCCGCTCCGCGGCGAGGAGCCGCTTGAGCTGCCGCAGCTCCTCGTCGCGGCCGACCATCACGGGGCTGGCCCCCATCCGCGTGCCGCGCACGGAGGCCAGGGTACCGGCGGTCGGGGACCGGGCGTTCGGCACAGCGACCGTGCCGGCGGTCACCGGTGCCGCCGGCGTGCCACCTTGCGGTACCGGCGGGCCGCGCTCAGCAGCCGCTCCTTCGCCGCGTCGTCGAGCATGTCGTGACGGTGCTCCTGGGCCACGATCCGGATGATCTCTGCGTGGGTCATCATCGTTCACTCCCTCGGCGTTCCGGTGTTGGATCCATCCTCGACCGGTAAGGGACCGCTGCCATCGGTACCGGTTACCTATCCGGGGCCGGGCGCGTTCCTAGCTCGGCAGCCGGCCCCGTCTAGGTATCCCTATGCCGAAGGTTTGCGCAGGTCAGCGGCCTACTGCCTCGACCGACAGGCCACGG
>Ga0066710_100001146_pt1 | contig 18971 bp, 20 predicted proteins | sample GraSoiAngelo_159_FD_79666 | JGI IMG/M metagenome (GOLD analysis project Ga0066710, IMG submission 79666) | Grasslands soil microbial communities from the Angelo Coastal Reserve, California, USA - 14_1009_16_40cm | ecosystem: Environmental > Terrestrial > Soil > Grasslands | place: USA... | reverse complement strand
TGGGCAGTCCACGGGGCCGAGAAGCCGCCAGGGGATGCACTGGATGGTGGTCGCGATGAAATGACCAGGGAAGCGCCCCCTGAGAGGCCAGTCGAAGTGCCCGATGGGGAGGCGCCGGAGGAAGCGCCCGCGGCGGAAAGGCCAGAGGAAGTGCCCGCGGCGGAGGGGCCGGAGGAAACGGCGGAGGATGGGCGGCTGGAAGCGCTGGAAGTGAGACGGGACCAAGCGCGGAGCAGGGCAAACAGTAGTGCCAGGGATGAGGCGGCGTAGAGGCCGAGGGATAGCAGGTGCTGGTCGGGTAAGAGGACGTCGAAGAAGGACTTCAGGGAGGCCATGCGCCAGGCGTTGGCGGTGGCGTTGCCTGTCTCGGGCTCGATCAGGATGCGCAGCCAGGCTTGCATGCCGGCTGGGCCGACTACGGCGACGGAGAGGGCAAAGAGGGCCGCGGCGGTCAGGCCGTAGGCGACGAGCGCGCGCCAACGGCGAGAGGCGAGGAAGATCAGCGGGAAGATGAAGAACAGCTGGGGTTTGAAGAGGCCGAGGGCAGACCAGATGCCGGCGGCGCGATCTTGCTTGTGGGCCACGGCGCGGTAGATCAGGGCGTACAGCAGCAGCGAGATGATGGCGTTTTCGCCATCGATCAGGCCGAAGTAGACGGGCGGGAACGCCAGCACCAGCACCACCAGGCCGCGCCAGCGTTCACGAAGCCGCGGCGTGTCGCCGAGCAAGAGCGCGTCGCCAAGCAAGCGCGTCTCGCCGAGCAAGAGCGCGTCTCTGAGCAAGAGCCACAGCGCTAGCGCCAGGCAGGCGGCGCTCAGGACCGAAAAGACGGCGAAGCCGGGCAGCAGGTCCAGTAACGCCAGCGGCGCGAACAACACGGCATAGAACGGGGGATTGCGAAACGCGTCGTAGAAACCAGGAGCGCGGCCCCCCAGCAAGGAGTCCTGGACGGCGGATACGGCCGCGTGGTCGTAGAGCTCGCTCGCGCGTCCACTTAGCAACAGACGGCCGGCGGTGTGGAAGGCGATGTAGTCGCCGCCCAGCGGAGTGCCGCTGCTGTTCAGCGGCGGGCTACCGAGCGCCAGCACGTCGAGCCAGGCGACCACGTACAGCAATAGCAGCACCAGCGCGTACGCCCGCGCGCGCCTCCACGTCAGAAGGGTCAGCAGGCGGTCGACGTGGCACGGCCAGGCGAGCGCACGGCCAACAAGACCGCCAGCAGTGCGCGGAGAACTCGGTGGAACGCGGTGCCGCGAGCGCGTCAGCACATTCATATTGTCGGGCCAGTCAGGCGCACTGGCTGAATCAGGGCAGCTGGGCGGACTGGCTGAAGGTGCGCATCAGCAGGATCGCGGCGGGGGCGGTGGTAACGATGCCGAGCGCGGGCAGCACGCAGAAGATGAGGACTGGAACCATCTTGATCGGCGCCTTGCGCGCCAGCTCTTCGGCGGCCTGGCGCCGCATGATGCGCGCGTCGCGGGCCAGGTTGCGCAGGCTCTCGGCAATGCTGATGCCCATGCGGTCCGACTGCACGATGTCGTCGGTCAGGCGCTTCAGCCCGGGCGCACCGGTGCGGTCGCCCAGGTCGCGGATGGCGTCGGCGGTGGGGCGGCCGAGCGCCATCTCCTGCAGCGTCCTTCGAATCTCGATCGCCAGCGGTCCATCGGTCTGCTCGACCACCTTGGCCAGCGACGCATCCAGGCTCAGCCCGCCCTCCAGACAAGCCACCATCAGATCGAGCGAGTACGGTAGCGCGCGGTCGATCGCCCGCTGCCGGCTGCGCATGCGCCGCTTCAGCCACATGGTCGGCATGCGGCGGCCCCAGATCAGTGCCAGCGCCATGACGACGATGTCCGTCGTGTTCAGATCGCCCGAGGTGAGCACGTAGAGCGCGCCCATAATCGGCATGCCGAACAGGATCAGCGTCCGCAGACCCAGGAACACGGTCGGGTTCATGCGCGAGCCGGCCATCTGCAGGTCAGCCGCCACCGTCCTGCGCGCACGCGACGGCGCGGCGCGGGCGGCCAGCTCGATCACCTTCTGGAACAGCGGCGCGATGATGCGCTCGCGGAGGGTCAGCATCTCGGCCTCGGCGCCTGGCGAGCCGCGTCTTCCCGTGTAGCGCGCGTAGCGCGCCAGACGCTGGGCGGGCGTGACGTGGGGCGTGGTCAGCGCCATCACCAGCACGGTCGTGGCGACGAAGGCGGCCAGCATGCAGATCGCCAGCAGCAGCGGGCCTGACATCAGCGACGCGTCGAATGTGGGCATTTACGTGCGCCTCCTCTGCGATGGCGTCTCAGGCGATAACGCACCCTCACCCCACGCTCCGCTGCGCTCCACGGGGCAGGCCCAGCCCTCTCCCAGAGGGAGAGAGAGACGTCGAATGGGCATCTACATGTCCACCTGGGCGATGCGGTGGTTGAGGAACAGGCCGACCAGCACCAGCATGCCGCCGACGGCGGCGGCGATGCGACCGATCGGCTCCGCCAGCAGCGTGTCGATGTAGTACCGGCTGGTGACGTACATGGCGACCACGGTCAGCAGGGGCAGCAGCGCGACCACATAACCCGAAACACGCGGCGCGGTGGTGATCACCCGCACGTCGCGCCGCAAGCGGTCGCGCTCTCGCAGCATGCCCGCCATCTGCATCAACACCTCAACCAGGTTGCCGCCGGTGCGCCGCTGGACGGCAACGGCGGTCGACAGCAGCCGCGCGTCTTCGCTTTCGACGCGCAGAATGAGTCGCGCCAGGGCTTCCTCGAGATCGCCGCCCAGGTTCAACTCCTGCAGGATCTGGCCGAACTCTTCGGAGCAGGGCGGCGTGCCCTCGCGCGCGACCAGGTCGAAGCCGTACTCCAGCCCGTAGCCCGCGCGCAGCGCACCCGTGACACGGTCGAGCGCCTCAGGCAGGCCCTGTTCGAAGGCGTTTCGGCGTTGGCCGATCCGATAACGAAGCCAGACCAGGGGTCCGACGAAGCCCAGAATCGCCCCACCCAGCGCCCCCAGTGGTCCGCCGAACGCCTGCCAGCCAAGCAGCGCGCCGGCCAGGCCGCCGATTGTGGAGGCGACCAGCTGCAGGAACAGGAACTCTCCCGCGCGCAACGGCAGACCAGCTTGCTGAAGCTGCAGCGCGATGCCGTCGCCCAGATCGAAGCGCGCGAGAACGAGGTCGAGCCAGGGCAACTTGCTATAGCGGCGGCGACGCAGCACCGTGATGCTGGTCTGCATCCGACTTTCCCACGTCGGCAGCGCGTACGAGCTCAGGCGCTTGGCGATGCGCTCGCGTTCGCCCGCCCTGCCCACGCCGCCGACGAGCAGCACCGCCTGCGTGATGAGCAGGAACACCAGTGCCGAAATCAGAGCGGTCTGGTCCACGTGCTGACCTCCTGACCTACGACGCCCGAACGCCGTCGGTGGCGGAGCCGACCAACGGAAGGAACCACTCGATCGGCACGTGCTCGCCGTACTGGCTCAGGCGATCGAGCACGTGCGGCCGAAGTCCGGTCGGCTGCAGTTGGCCGACAATCTGCCCCTGCGCGTCAACACCGCGACCCTGGAACTCGAAGATGTCGTGCATCGACACGACGCCACCCTGCACCCCCACGATCTCGGTCACGTGCGTCACGCGCCGCGATCCGTCCTGGAGGCGGGAGATATGCACGATGACGTTGATACCTGAGGCGATCTGTTCGCGGATGGCGCTGATCGGCAGCTCGACCGCCATGAGCACCATGTTCTCGATGCGCGAAAGCGCGTCGCGCGGCGAGTTCGCGTGAATCGTCGTCAGCGAGCCGTCGTGGCCGGTGTTCATCGCCTGCAGCATGTCGAAGGCTTCGCCGCCGCGACACTCGCCAACGATGATGCGGTCCGGGCGCATGCGGAGCGCGTTCTTGACCAGGTCGCGTTGCACGATCTGACCCTTGCCCTCGATGTTGGGTGGACGAGTCTCCAGGCTCACCCAGTCGTCCTGGTTGACCTGCAGCTCGGCGGGATCCTCGATCGTCACGATCCGTTCGGCACGGGGGATGAACGCCGACAACAGATTCAGCAAGGTCGTCTTGCCGGTGCCGGTGCCGCCCGAGACCAGCACGTTGGCGCGCGAGCGTACGCAAGCGCTCAGGAAATCGAGCGTCGAGCGACCCAGCGTGCCCAGCCGCACCAGGTCATTGGCGGTGAGCAGGTCGCGCGAGAACTTTCGGATCGTCAGCGAGGGCCCGTGGACCGCCAGCGGCGGGATGACGGCGTTGACGCGTGATCCGTCGGGAAGACGCGCGTCGACCATCGGCGACGAGTCGTCGAGGCGGCGACTGACCGGGCGCAAGATCTTGTCGATGATGTTCAGGATGTGCGAGTCGTCGCGGAAGGAGGTATCCGCGCGATAGATCATGCCGCCGCGTTCGAAGTAGACGCGGTCCCAGGAGTTGACCATGACCTCGGTAATAGTCGCATCGCGCAGCAGCGGCTCGAGCGGACCCAGGCCGAGGACTTCGTCGGCGATCTCCGAGGCCAGTCGCAGTCGTTCCTGGCGTCCCAGCGTCGAATCGGCCAGAGCCAGGCGCTCCTCGGCGGCCTGCTCGACGGCGCGTCGCGCGGGCGAGGTGTAGCTCAGGTCACCTTGCAACTGGTCGGGGTCGAGCTCATGTATCAGCTCTTCGTGGACGCGCGCCTTGAGCTCCACGAGGGCCTCGTTGCGCACGATGCTGCGTCCCCGGGGCGATGCGTCTTGCGCGGCCGGCCCAGCCGCAATCGCCGCCACCGACTCGTTCGTCGAAGGCGGCGGCACCGCAACGGGCGCGGTTGGCACCGGAGCCATTCGCGAACTGGACCGGAAATGCTCGAGTAGCGACATGAACTAGACCCCTGGCCCTCCGACGTTCACGCGGTTACCAGCGCCGTCCGACGCCGCCACGGCAGCCAACTGCTGCGGCTGGCCATCGGTGCGCCGGCGAGCTGGCGCGCGATGAGCTGAATGTCCTTCGAAATGTGTGCCTTCGGCGCTGCCTCGACGACCGGCTGGCCGAGCGCGCTGCTCTGCATCGTGTGGTAGTCGTTGGCGATCCGCCACACGACCGGATGGCCGAGCGCTTCGATCGCCTCAGCGGCGCTGACGCGGGTCTTCGATTCCGCTCGGTTGAGCACCAGCTGCAGCTTGCTCGTCGAGAACTCCAAGCCTTGCAGCAATCGCAGGCAGGCGTGTGTACGGCGCAGCGCGGCGACCTCGGGCGTGGTCACCAGCATCGCCAGCTCGGACACGTCGAGCGCGGCCGCGGTGAGCTCGGTCAAGCCACTCGGCGTATCGACCACGACGAACTGGTGTAAAGCGGCGAGCCGTGTCAGCAGGCGCCCGACGCGGCTGCTGTCCAAAGTGCCCGAATCGTCGGGCGCGAGCGGCGCCGCCAGCACGTGTACGCCCTGGGGCGTGCGCACCAGGAGCTTCTGCAGGCGCTCGAGGTCGTCCAGCACCGGGTCGCTCAGCGCGTCGAGGACGTCGTTCTCAGGGTGGATGTCGAGCATGAGCGCGACGTCGCCGAACGGCACGTCCAGGTCGACGAGCGCAACGCTCGCCGAGCTCTCTTGAGCCAGCGCCACGGCCAGGTTGGTGGCCAGGGTGGTCCTGCCGACGCCGCCCTTCACGCCGAACATGGTGATGATGCTGCCCGTAGGCGCGGCGGGATCGACGCCGGAGGCGGCGATGCGCAGCGCGTCCGCGTTGTGTGCCTGGATCAGCGAGTCGTGGAGATCGCTCGCCGATGAATTGCGCACCAGGACATCGCGGGCCCCTGCAAGCACCGTGCGGCGGAACACTTCGCGATCGAACTGGTTGACCAGTCCCACCACGGTCCAGCGCGGATTGCCTCGCGTCAGCGCCTGGATGGTCGTGAGCGAGCGAGTAACTGGCTCCTCAACCGAGACGATCACGATCGCCGGCTCGAGCGTGTGTGCCCAGGTCGACGCCACCGGCCCGAAGCCGGCGTCACCCACCACCTCCAGCGTGCCAGAGGAGTTGAGGGCGCGCCGAAGGCTGGTGACCGCCTCGGGATGCGGGTCGATGATGAGGATCTTGAGCGGTTCCGCCACGATTAGTGCCTCCGGCCGATCACTGCCCGGCCGTCACGATCCAGCCAGCGGCAACCCATCCCTCGCGCTGGTCTGGCAGCTTGATCTTGAACCAGTCAGCACTCTGACCGATGATCTGCAGCTCGGTCCCGTACTTCACCTGGTCGAGGACGCTCGCCGCGATCGACGGGCTGCTGCGCACGTTGGCCGCGTCTACGGCGACGATCGCCAGGTTCTGTGGCAGCGACGTCACCAGCGTCATGCCGACGCCCGTCTGGACCACCGTGCTCGGCTCGTTGACCAGGGATGCCCAGAAGTTGGTGGTTTTGAAGTCCTGGGTGACCTTGATGTGCCCGGTGATGGTGGTGGTCGCGCCGGGCGCGAGATCGCCGCCCAGTCCCCAACGGTACGGCAGGTCGGTGCTGTCGAGGCCGGCCGAGCCCAGCGCTACGCGCCATTTGCCGGGTTCGGAGGCAAACTGCTGGGTGAAGTAGGTCTGGCCCTGCACGTAGGTGTAGCCCGGCTCCGGGCCCATCGTCTGGAGTGGTTTGTCCGACGTGTTGCGGACGGTGATCTTGACGTCGAGCGTGTCGCCGACCTTGGTGTTGGTCGGATTGATCTCGGTGGCGATGATCTGGCCCGCGGCCACCTGGAGCGGACTGACCAGCGTGGTCAGGTCGGCGGGAATGACCGAGGACTGGGTCCGTTCGGTGCCCGGTCGCACGATGTAGCGCAGGTGACCGTAGTCTTCGGCAAGCGCCAGGCGCTCGGCGGCTTCGGGGTCGACGGCGAGCGTGACGGTGCGCGTCTGTGCGGGCGCGAACGGCACATTGGCGGGTGTCGATTGGGGCAGCGGGACGCTGGTCGAGCCGCCGCGAGTGGGCAGTGGCAGAGCGGACTGGGTCTGAGACGAGCCCGAGGCCGACGAGCCCTGGCGCGGAAGCTGGTCGACCGAGGTATTCTGCGCAACGGCCAGCACCAGGATGTCCTGGAGCAGAAGCATCGACTGGTCCTTGCCCAGCGTGGTCTTGTTGAAGACGCCGATCACGTCAACGTAATCGCCTGGAGCGACGAGGCCACCCGCGGTATTCAGCTCCGTAAACGTGACCGACATGGCGCGCTTGCCCGCTGGCACCAGGTCGGCCAGCTTCTTGACGTCGGGCTGATCGGCATTGGCCAGGAACGGCGTGAGGATCTGCTGGCTCGCGGCCACGGGCACGGTCAGCGCCTTGCCCTGGACGTCGTTCAGCGCGGTCGCCGCGTTGGGCTGGATGGCGTCGTTGGTCACGTCGCGCAGCTCGACGTTGTCCTGGGTGAGGACCGTCTGAGCCGGCAGCGTGGTTTTGGCGACAACGACTCTGGCGCGCGTCGCAGCGGCGGTAGTCACCTGCTGAGCGGCGGCACGCGCGCTCTGCTGCGCGGTTTGCTGGACGCTGCCGACGTACATGTAGACGCCCGCGGCAGCCGCGGCGCCCAGGGCGATCGCCAACACCAGACGGGGGCCCCGTCTGCCCGACGACTTCGGACCTCCGTTGATCATTGCTCGATACCTCGCATGTTTGGCTCTACGTCACCAGTCGTGAAGCTAGATGTCCGGTGCCAGTCGAGCTGACGCCAGTTGGAGAGGGGTAGCCGATGGTCGCCCGCGCAAACGCTCTCAGGTGCACGGTGGCCGGAATGCCCGGAAATACGCGGGCGAACCAGTACGGCGCGTCGCAGTCGACGGTCATGATGTAGTAGGTGAAGTTGTTGCCGGGCGCCTCGGTGCGCGCGGCCGGCACCGGCGCCAGATTGCGGCACAACGCGCCGGTGTAGCCCAGGTTCGCTTGAAGGACAGCGTCTGCCACGCAGTCCGCGTAATGGTTGACCGCATCGCAGGGAGTCCAGCCCGCCGGGGGCGCAGGGAGATTCGGTGGCGGGCCAGGCGTATTCTGACAGTCGGGATTGGGAGCAAACGAGCTGCACACCGGCGTGTACCAGACGGCGGCGAGCGCAGCGGCATCGACGGCGGTCTGCAGCTGGCGTTGCGTCACGAAGAATACCCCTGCGTCGACCACCAGTGACAGCGCACCGACCAGAACCAACATGGCATACAGCGCGAGCGGCGTGATCTGCGCTCGCTGTCGGTGCTTCACGTGCACGGTTCACTGGCCCTCGTAGCGCATCATGGCCGAGCTGGCCAGGCGCACATTGCAGTGGACCTGGCTGCTCGAGCAGCCGAAGAATGGCCGCACCAGCGGCGTGACGACCTCCATGCCGGGCGCGGACAGGCTGACCACGATCATGTCGCTGCGCAGCGGATGGATGCTCGCGCACGGCGTTGGCCAAGTGTTGCAGCTGAACGTTCCGCCCCAATAGTGATTGTCGACCGTGCTCGCGCTCACCGGGTTGCAGCCCGCGGCGCCCGGAACACAGCCGGTGTAGTACTGGACCGTGAGCACGATCTCGTCATCTGACCCGCCACTACCGCAGCAGTAGCTGGCGAAAGGTGAGTACGGCGTTCGACTGACCCCCGGTAGATTCAGACCGCTGACCATCGTGGTGAGATCGGTGGCGAGGAAGCCGACGGTGGTCGCACGGGCCACCTGGCGTGTGCCCGAGCTGATGGCTACCCAGCTGTTGAGCAGCAGGCCGAAGTCGACCACGGCGAACATCAACAGCGTGAACAGGATGGCCACGATGCCGAACTCCACCACCGATTGGCCGCGTTGACGGGATCGCATCACGTCGTGCGGACCTCAGTGGAGCACGCCAGGCAGAATCAATGAGAGGTACACACCTGACGCGATAGCGACTCCGTATGGCGCGGTGGCGCCGCTGAGAGTCGGCGCGCGACGCTGGATCAGCAGCTCGTCGAGCGCCACGAACAGGCGGCCGCGCGCCAGCAGAATGACCGCCGACATGACACCGCCCACCAGCGCGCCATAGACCGCCACGGACACCAGTAGCTGCGGCCCGAGTAGCGCGCCCAGACCTGCCAGCAGCTTGACGTCTCCAGCGCCCATGGCTCGGATGACGTAGAAGGGCAGGAGCAGCGCCGCGCCCAGCGCGGCGCCAGCCAACGCAGCGATCGCGCCACTGGCGCCCCCCAGCCAGGCATTGATCAGCACACCGCCGATCAACGCCGAAAAAGTCACCCAGTTCGGGATGCGGCGAGTGAAGACGTCAATCATCGCCGCGACGCTCGCCGCGGATACCGCGCACCCTTGAAGAACTTCCATCGACTCCTCTCGACCGGCTAGACGCTCGGCGCCTACGTGCCAGTCGTGGTGATCCGACCGGCGAGGTTCTGGAACCAGGCGTTGATCTGGCTACCGAAGACGCCCACTCCGATCAGAACAACAATGGCGATCGTTGCGATGAGGAGCCCGTACTCGACAACGTCCTGGCCAGACTCATCCGAAAGAAAGCGAAAGACGTGTCGCAAGCTCGTGCTCCTTGCCATTGCCGACGACTACGTGCCAGTCGTCGTGATGCGGCCGGCCAGATTCCGGAACCATGCGTTGATATTGCTGCCGAAAAAGCCGACACCGATGAGGACAACAATCGCGATGGTCGCGATCAGCAAGCCGTATTCCACGACGTCCTGACCATCTTCCTCGCGAACGAAGCGACGTACCGATTCCATGCTCCGAGAACCCCCGAGTGATTGATGAAGCCGTTGGGCACGCCTTCGTCTCGGGTGCCCGGGCACAGCATAGGCGCACAACGTTGACGCCACTGTAGCCAGATGTGAAGGGCCGGTTGAGAACTGGTTGAGTCGACTGTGAACCAGGGGCCGACGCACGGGCATGTTTCCTGCCGTGGCTGATGCCACACACATGCGAACCAACGGAGTGCTGTGGCGTGGCTGGCTGCCGGTCAGCAGAGGGCGCCGAATCGAGCTCAGCGTGCACTGCTGTTTCCCCGCCACGCTGGTGGCCGTTACATGGCTGCTGGCCATGGCCTGCTTTCCGCGCTTCTTTCCGGGCTGGCATCCCGCCGCGTACTGGCTGGTGGCGACGACCGTGGCGCTCGCCGACAGTGTGGCCGGCCTGGCGCACGAGCTGGGACACGCCGTGGTCGCGATGGCGCGTGGGCGACAGGTGTACCGCATCACCCTGTACGGGTTGGCAGCCGCGGTGCGGCGCACAAGCGGAGCGGCCCGACCGCGCGACCAGTTCGCGATCGCGCTCGCCGGGCCCGTGAGCCATCTCCTGATCGCCTGCGCACTCCTGTGCGCGTGGAATGTGCTGCCGATCGATAACGAGCCGCTGCGCGTGGCGACCGGATTTCCGGCCGCGAGCAACTTCGCCGCGGGCCTGCTCAACCTCGTGCCGATATCGCCGCTGGATGGCGCACGGGTCGCCAGGGCGCTGATCGCGGGCCTCGTCCGCGTCTAAGCGCTCTAGCGCTCGTCGCCCTTGCTGGGCGTCATCATCGCTTGCAGGCGATCGGAGTCGTAGTCGCCAGGCGTGGTCGAATCGCCATCGATAGGCTTGTTGATTCGCGCGCGGTACTCCTGGCGCGTCACACGCTTCAGCTCGCTCATCTGTTCCGCGGCGGCCCTGGCTCCATCCATGGCACGCTGCGCGTGATCGCGCAGATCCTCGGGCAAGCGCGGGTCGGTCACCAGAAACTCGGTGTAGCCGACGGTCAGCGACAGTTTGTTGGCGATGCGGTCCTGCATCGCGCTCGCGGTCATGCGCGCGCCTTCGAGGCGCGCAGCTTCCGACTCGGCTACGCGTCGCACATCCTCAGCCCGCAGGTACACGGTGATGTGCATCACGATGGCCCAGCTGGCGATCAAGATGACCCCCATGGCGAGCCGGGTGCTCAGCTGTTGGGGCATCTCCTGGCCGCTCTCGAGCGTGCCGATCAGGGCGACGCAGGCAACCAGCGCGAACCAGATCAGCCGCTTGACGCGGCGCAGGACATACGGCGTCGTGGTGTACTGAGTCGAACGCCCGAACGGGCTGCCCAGAATGGCTGATGCTGACAGAATGCGGATCACCTTCCCCTTTCGGAGGGGGACAATGCTCGAGCGGGGACGCTCAGCTCGCCCCATGCCATCCGTGAAAATGTTTCCCGCAAAAGCATCGTCCGATACGCTGCCAGTCACGGGAGGTACGATGTGCAGCGTCCTCCCCGCTGTTCGGTTCCCATTCTCGGGACGGAAAGTTGAGAGCTGGTTGAGGCGGAGGGCCTATGAGGTTGCGCCGGCTACACTCCGGCCAACCTGAACGTCGGAGCCAGTCATGAGCCCAACCACGGTTGGCCTGCTGATCGTCGCGATACTGGCGGTCATCACGATCCTGTCGTCGCTGCGGATCTGCAATGAATGGGAGCGCAAGGTGGTGCTCCGTCTCGGCCGATTCGGCGGCGTGCGCGGGCCGGGCGTCTTCTTCCTGCTGCCGTATGTTGAGCAGACGCCCTTCACCATCGACACCCGTGTGACGACGACCGCGTTCATGGCCGAGCAAACGCTGACGAAGGACGGCGCGTCGGTGACGGTCGACGCCATCATGTACTGGCGGATCGTCGACGCCGGGCGCGCGGCGATCCAAGTAGTCAACTTCACTCAGGCGGTGATGGGCGCGGCGCAAGGTGGCCTCCGCGACATCATTGGCCGCAACGATCTGTCCACAGTGCTGTCGCAACGCCGCGAGCTCGACGAGCAATTGACCGTCACTCTCGATGAACAGACCGAGCCGTGGGGCATCAAGGTCCAGTCGGTCCAGCTGCGCGACATCAAGGTCCCTGACAATCTGCAGGACGCGCTTTCACGCATGGCCCAGGCCGAGCGTGAAAAGCAGGCGCGCGTGATCCTCGGCGAGAGCGAGATCCTGGTCGCCAAGCAGTTCGCCGAGGCTGGTGAGCTGTACCGAGCTCACCCGACGGCGCTCCATCTACGTGGGATGAATATGCTCTATGAAACGATGCGCAGTGGTCTGTCCACGGTCATCGTGGTGCCGTCCTCGGCTTTGGAATCTATGAATCTTGGCGCCATCGGCGGCATTTCGGCGCTCGGCTCGATGCCTGATGCCAGGGCGCCCGACGTCAAGACTGAGCCAACAGAATTACCCCGATAACCGAGCACACGGTACCCAGGGCGATGCGCCAGCTGCCGGTCTCGCCGAGCATGAGTATCGAGATCGGCACGGCAAACAGGGGCGAGGTCGCGGTGAGGACCGCGGCTCGCCCTGCGCCGGCCAGCGCGACGCTCATCATGAAGAACGCGGTCGCGGCTACCGAGGCGAAACCCGTTACCAGAATCGCCACGAGGGCGCGGCCGCGCAGGCGATCGACTTTGGGGAGAACACCGGCGCGCCGCGCGGTGAAGAACAGCAGCGCGCTTGCCAGTGGCGTGCGGACGGCGCTCGCGGTCGGCACATCCACCAACGCCAGGGCTGGCCCGAGCGCGAGCGTGGAGCACGACCAGCTCACCGCGGCGGCCGCGGCCAGGCCGACGCCAACCCAGTAGCCACGTCCAGCGCTCGCGGCCGTCACCGGCGCCGTCGCTGAGCGGGCGGCAACCAGGTAGACCCCGCCCAGGGTGAGCGGAATACCCACCGCCGCCAGCGGTCCCATTTGCTCGTGGAGCAGGGCTACCGCGCCGATCGACGCCAGAACGGGGTACGCCATCGAGATCGGCATCGCGCGCGCCACGCCGATGCGTTTCAGCGCCTCGAAGTACAGACTGTCGCCGACGCCCAGACCGGCGATTGTCGAAGCGAGGAGAAACAGCCAGGCGGCCGGCGGCACCGGTTGTCGGCTCGACAGGAACGGCCAGGCGATGACGAATACGCCGCCCGAGATCGCACACCGCAAGGCGTTGATGACAATCGCGTGGATGTGCACGCCGTGCGCGCGGACCAGCAGCCCGGTCACGCTCCAGGCCAGCGCCGCGAGCAGACCAACGAGCTCGCCCAGCTCGACCGCCGAGAGCGTCACGCGAGAACGTGCCGCAGCAGACGCGCGTTCACACGCGAAAGCCTGCCGACGTCGCTCGGCTCAACCCAGGCGACCTCCGATACTTCGGCGCTCGCGCGGAACTCGGTCGTCGCATCGAGCAGCTGGGTGTCCATCAGCAGCACGATGGCGAATCCGGCGCGTTCGACCGCGCGAACGGCGCCCACCTTCACCCGCAGTCCGGTCTCTTCGTGCAGCTCGCGCTCCAGCGCGCGCTCGATTGCCTCGTTGCCTTCGAGCCAGCCACCGGGCAGCGCCCAAGGTTCGTCGCGGCTGTACGTGCGGTGAACGAGCAGGATCCGTCCGCCCTCGTCACGGATGAGGCCAGCGACGCCCACGGCAAAGCGGCCGTAGCGCAGGCGCAGATACAGCATCTTGAGCGGCGAAGGCAGTCTGCGCCAGATGCGCAGCAGCCACGGGAGAATCGCTTGGCTCAGGGGAGGCGCTCGAGGAAGCGGATGTAGCGCTCGGCCGAGCGCTCGACGGCATCTTTGCCGGCGCTCGCAACCGTTCGACCGTCCCAGGCGCCGTAGATGCGCTCGAACGCGAAGGGTCGGACACTGGCGGCGATGCGCCGCACCGCGTCCGCTGGCAGCGGGATCAGGTTGGGATAGCTGTACATGAAGCTCAAATAGCGGCGATCCATGACGACGGTGAGCGAATCGCCGACAAGGAGCAGGCCGCGACCACCGGCGCCGTCGGCCCAGTGCAGCGCTGCCGAGCCCGGGAAGTGTCCCCCGGTGTTGATCAGCGTAACGCCTGGCAGGATCTCCTGGGTTTCAGCCTGCCACAAGCGCAGGCCCGGGCTGACGTACTGCACCCATTCCGTGTCGGCAGCGTGGACGTAGATCGGGCAGTCATCGAACGCGGCGCTCCAGGTGGCCATGCTGGCGTAGAAGTGTGGATGCGAAATGGCAATCGCGCTCAAGCCACCGCGGGCTCGCAATGCCTGGATCGATTCTTCGTCGACCAGGCTGACGCAGTCCCACATCACGTTGCCGGCTGGCGTCTGGGCGATGAGGGCACGCTGGCCGATGGCCACTGGTGGTCGCGTGGCGATCTGCAGCAGGCCAGGCTCGAGCTCTTCGATCGTGTTGCGGCGGCCCTCGGCCACCAGATCGTCGAGCGTCGTCCACTGCTGTCCATTCCAGCCCACGTACTGTCGTTCGTCCTCACAGATCGGGCAGCGCGGCGGCGGCGCGTGGGACTGGGCGAACTGGACGCCGCACGTGCGGCACATGAAGGCTGGCACTTGATTAGCGGAGCGCTGGCCGGCTCTTGGAAAACGTCAGCGATTGGACTCGGGATTCTCGCGCCAGCCGTCGGGCTCGCGCACCTCGTCGCCCGGGATCAGTCCACTGCCGCAGCGGCCGCAGCTCAAGCGGCGGCCATCGTAGCGCACGCTGCCAGGCAAGGCCGGTCGTACGACCCGCCGGTCCTCAAGAATGCCGGCCACCGCGCCACACATCAGACAGTGCAGTTCGAGGCGCACCGTGGGGCGGCGCCGGGCGCCACTCGGCTCGGACGAGAAGGGACGCACGCCGGCCCAGCTTATCGAAGCCTTGGGGTCGCCTCAAGGGGGTCTTGCGACGCGGCCGCGGTGGTCGTGGGTCGAAGCAAACACAGTTTTGGCTCGCACCTGTGCAGCTATCGGCCGCCTACCGGCGAGACGCCCGAATCATGCGACGCAATCAGGAATGCAAGACGTCAGTCGCGCCGCAGGCGAGGTGGTCCCCTTCGGGAGAATTGGAGCTCTGTCTCGCCTCCGCACGGTTCTCGGCGGCTTGCGCGCAGACGGCCGACAGCCCACGAAGCGCAGCGCCACGTGCGTCTTCGAGGTCTCGCCAGCGTGGTGCGGCGGTCTTTGCCGAGAGAATTGACATCCGATAAATCGCAAATTTCCGCCGCTTTAACAATTAAGCGGCACACTTGCGGAGGAAGGGTTTCTCTGAATCCGTATGACACGACTTTTGCGGGGACTGCTGGTCCTCGGACTTCTCATCGCAGTCGCGGCGAGCTTGAGCGGCCGCCTCGGCGAGCTGCTGCCGCTCGACATCTCGGCAGGCTCCACGCAAACGGCGGTGGCCGCGCCGGCGCGCATGCTCGAGGCTGCCGATCAGGACGTCAATGCTGCCGTTCAGCAGGCCATCCAGCGCAGCAACGACGAACAGGTGCAGGCCATCAGCTCACGCGATTCGTCGCTGATGGCCGACACGGTAACGAGCGACCACTACCGAGAGCTCGTCCGCGTCAACCAGGACTTGCTCGACAGCGGAGTTTCCCGCATCAACCTGGTGAGGCTCGAATGGGGAGCCATCGCCGTCGACGGCTCGACAGCCACCGCCACCACATACGAGACCTGGCGGACCACCTTCTCCGACGGCACGACTCAGCAGTCTCGCGATCGCAACGATTACACGCTGGTGCTGGACAACGGCGCCTGGAAGATCAAGGCGGATGCGCATCCCGACCAGGGCCAGCCCGGAATTGGTGCCGGCGCGCCGCCCCAGACGCAGCCGTTCCCGCTCCCTGATAGCCAGAACACGTCGCACAACTGGTCCGGGTACGCGACCGCCGGCGGCACGTACACCGCCGTGAGCGGAACGTGGACCGTGCCGCAGTTCAACTCCGAGAGTCCGTCCGGTATCGATGCCGCGTGGGTCGGCATCGGCGGCGTGCGGAGTCGCGACCTGATTCAGGCTGGGACGCAGCAGAGCGTGAGCGGTTCGGGCAGCACGCAGTACGAAGCCTGGATCGAGATGCTGCCGCGCGCGTCGCGGCCAGTTCCGCTTTCGGTCCACGCGGGCGATTCGGTCACCGTCAGCCTCTCCGAACAGGCCCCGGACCAGTGGCTGATTCAGTTCACCAACAATACGACTGGCCAGACCTACCAGACGACGCAGCAGTACGCCTCATCGCACTCCTCGGCTGAATGGGTCGAGGAGGCGCCCAGCGGCGGTCGCGGCGGGGTGCTGCCGCTGGACAACTTCGGAACCATCCAGTTCAGCGAAGGATCCACCGTCAAGGACGGCCAGACCGACACGATCGCCGCGGCTGGCGCGCGAGGCATCACGATGATTGGCAACGGTAATCAGGCGCTCGCGGTTCCATCGGCCCTCGCCGATGACGGCGCCAGCTTCACCGTCGCGCGCACCGATGCGCCGTCCAACGTCGCCGGCCAGCAGAGCGGCGGCTTCCAGCCGTTCCCCTTCCCGCGTCAGGACGGCGGAGGGAGCTGACCGCGGACGACGCAGGGCGGCTCGAAGTCGCGATTCGGGCGGCTCGAGCGGGGGGCACCGTCGCCCTGGCTCACCTGGGCGACCCCCTCTACGTCTCGCTGAAGGGGCGCCGCGATCTGCTCGTCGGCGCCTCAGTGGTCGTCCAGGATGCGATTCGCGAAGCGATCCTCAGCGCGTGTCCCGAAGATGCGTTCCTTGGCGAAGAGGGGCCTCAGGACGAGGTGCTGCCGGTGGCCGCCGAGCGGTTGTGGATCGTCGACCCGATCGACGGATCCAGCAACTATCTGCGCGGCCTGCCGTGCTTTGCGATCAGCATCGGCTACCGCGACGCGAACGGCTTTCGGGTGGGCGTCGTGCTCGATCCATCGCGCGACGAGCTTTTCTCGGCGCGCTTCGCCGACGGGGCGCACCTGAACGGCGAGCGGATATACGTGCACGTCGCGGGCGAGGGCGAGGAGGCGTATGAGTCGAGCCTGATCGGCACAGACCTGCCGGGCGATACCGAGGGGCGGCTCAGAGCGTCGCGAGCCGCGACGTATGTCGCCAGTCGGATGCTCGGGCTGGTGATGCTGGGCTCGCCGGCGCTCGGGCTGTGCTATGTCGCGGCGGGGCGGCTGCACGCGTACTTCCATCTGGGACTTCAACTCTGGGATATCGCCGGCGCGGCGGTCATTCTCCAGGAAGCCGGCGCGACGCTCACCAACGGCAGCGGCGGCTCGTGGCTGTATTCAGACGGCAGCTACCTGGCAACCAACGGTCGCCTGCACGGCGGCATGCTGCGGCTTCTGCGCGCGGCGCTGCCGGACCCGAAAACTCCCTCTCCCCCTGGGAGAGGGCTGGGGTGAGGGGTGCGTATCAACGCGAACGCTTGAATCTCGTACGCACCCCTCACCCGCGCTTCGCGCGGCCTTTCCCAAAGGGAGAGGCGATTTACTACCTCAATGCTTGTAAGAGTGTCCTTTCGATCAGGTTCTGGGCAACATCGACCTTGTAGCCGTTGAGCGACATTGGGCGCGCCACGGTGCGAATCTGGGCCGCGGCCTGTTTGGCGGTGCTTCGGACGTCTTTTCCCTTGAGCGCGCTCTCCACGACAGCGGCACGGTAGGGAACCGGGGCCACGCCACCCAGCACGATGCGACCGTCCGACCAGCTGCCTGAGCCATCCACGGTGAACGCGACCGCCACCGAGACCACGGCGAAGTCGTACACCTGACGGTCCTTGAGCTTCGTCCAGGCCATCTTCGTCCCGGCCGCTGGCGCGGGCACGGTGACTTCGGTAAGAAGCTCGTTCGGCTTGAGGATGTTCTCGGTCAGCACGTCCTCACGCGGGCCGTGGAAGTAGCTGTCGAAGGGAACATCCCGCGCGCCGCTCGGTCCGGCGATCCTGGCCGACGCGTTCAACGCCAATAAAGCCGTCGCCGTATCGGACGGGTGAACGATGTAGCACAGCTCGCCACCGATGATGGCGTGGTACGTGTTGTCGCCGGTGACCGAATAGCAGAAGTCGCCGCCCTTCTTGTAGCAGTTGAAGTCTTCGCCCCGGAAGAACCAGCAGCGCGGGCGCTGATTGATGTTGCCGCCGAGCGTGCCGAAGTTGCGGATGAGCGGCGAGGCGATCGTCTTCGCGGCGTCCGAAAGCAGTGGAATCGTCTTCTGGACGTCGGCAGACTCGATGACTTCGGTCAACGTTGTCGCGGCGCCCAGGCTCAGGCCATTGCCGCTGGGCTTGATGCCCTTCAGCTCAGGGATGGTGGTGATGTCGACCAGGGCGGACGGGAGCGGCATGCCCTTGCCGGTGACCCAGTCCTTCATGATGCCGCCGACGATGTCGCTGCCGCCGGCGAGGATCTTGCCGGTCGCGCCGAGCGTGTCGAGCAGGCCCACCGCCTCGGCCACGCTCGTCGGTTCGTGCAGGTCAAAGGCTTTCATCGCGTCCCCCCTTCCTCATGACGCGCTCTTGAGGGCTGCCAGCACCCGCGCTCGAGTGAGCGGGATGTTCTCGACCCACACGCCAACCGCGTTGTAGACGGCGTTGATGATCGCCGAAGCCGGCGAGGCGATCGGCGGCTCGCCGATGCCGTGCGCGCCGAAGGCGCCATAGTTCTTGGGCTTTTCGACGATCACCACGTCGACCGGCGGGACGTCTTTGATCGACATAACCTTGTAGTCGAGCAGGTTGGGATTCAACGGCACGCCGGTGGCGTTGTCGCGCATCAGCGTCTCCGTCAGCGCTTGACCGATGCCCATGATCGCGCCGCCCTCGATCTGCTGCTTCACCCCCAGCGGGTTGATCGCCCGCCCCACATCGTGCGCCGCTACGTAGTTGAGCACCTTGATGCTGCCCGTGCCCGTGTCCACCTCCAGCTCGGCGACGCCCGCGGCCCAGGCCATGCGCTGCCAGGTGGTTTCGTGGATGTGGGCGCCTCGGCCGATGACCGGGTTGCCGGCGAACGAGATGACATCGGCGATGAGCAGCTTTCGATTCGGGTCGTCCTTGAAGACGATCACGCCGCGCGAAACGCTCAGATCGTCGGCAGTGACGGCGACCGTCTCAGGTGGATTCTTCTTCTTGCCATCCTCGACGAGCTTCTTGACCGCCCAATCCAGCAGCTGCGTCCTGGCGTCCTGAGCCGCCTCATAGACGCCCCAGCCGCCGGAAATCGTCTGGCGACTGCCGGCTGTGACACCGGTGTCAGAGGTCACGTCGCTGTCCACATCGACCGA
>Ga0066710_100001145_pt1 | contig 18972 bp, 22 predicted proteins | sample GraSoiAngelo_159_FD_79666 | JGI IMG/M metagenome (GOLD analysis project Ga0066710, IMG submission 79666) | Grasslands soil microbial communities from the Angelo Coastal Reserve, California, USA - 14_1009_16_40cm | ecosystem: Environmental > Terrestrial > Soil > Grasslands | place: USA... | reverse complement strand
GTCGCGAGCTCGTGGTCGGGGCCGAACGGCTCCATGTTCGCCGACACGGTGACGAGCAGCTCCGCGCCCGCCCGGGCGAGCTGGCGCGCCGGCTCGGGGAACTCGACGTCGAAGCAGACGAGCAGCGCGACGGCGAGCCCGGCGAGCCGGACGACGACGAGCGCGTCGCCGGCCCGGAAGGCCTCCCTCTCTGCCCCGAAGAGCTGCGTCTTCCGGTAGACCGCGGCGAGCGAGCCGTCGCGGTCGATGCACGCGACCGAGTTCGAGAACGTCCCGTCGGTGTTGCGCTCGGCGAAGCCGACGGCGACGGCCGTCGAGACGGCCTCCGCGGCCTCCGCGATCGTGCGCAGCTCGGCGCAGTCGGCCGGGCGCGCCGAGTCGGCCAGGCGCGCGAGCTCGTAGCCGCCGAGAAAGAGCTCCGGGAAGACGGCGATCTCCACGTCCGGATGCGCGGCGAGCGCGGCCGCGGCCCGCTCGGCGTTCGCCGCCGGACTGCCCGGAACGGACGCCATCTGCGCGAGCAGCGCGAGCACGAGGAAAGCTTAGGTCACTCGATCGAGGTAAGGCCGAGCGGGGCTCGCACCGATTTTGCCGCTCAGGGTCATGGCAGGCACGTCCCTCTCGGCGGCAACGCGCTCGGCGGCGATTCTCGCCGTCGCGACCGCGTTCCTCCTGTTCGCGGCCGCGCCGGCCTCGGCGGCCGTCAACTCGTCCGTCGCCGGCAACCTGCTGACCGTGACGACCGACGGCCCGGCGGTCGCGGTCGGCTGCGCCGGCGGGAACGTCACGGTGAACGGCTCCGACCCCGACTCGGGTGGCCCGCTCGCCTGCATCCAGATCTCCGCGAGCGCCGCCGCGAACATCGATCTGACCGGTGTCACCGCGGCTGCATTCCCCGCGGCGTCCTCGCAGGTCAACGGCAGCCCCGGTGACGACTCCTACTTCCTCGCCGGCGGTGCGGTGACGATCGTGGACGGCGGCGGCTCGGACACCCTCGACTTCTCGGCCGCGTCCGTCGGCGTCAGCGTCGACCTCTCGCAGTCGTCGGGCCAGCTGCAGACGATCGACGGGCTCGGCGACACCCTCAGCCTGACGGGATCGTTCGAGACGCTGAACGGCAGCACCCACGACGACGTGCTGACCGGGTCGTCCGGGAACGACGACCTCTGGGGCGACGCCGGCAACGACACGCTCTCCGGCGGAGGCGGGAACGACAGCATCGCCGGCGGCGCCGGCAACGACACGGTCTCGGGCGGGGATGGGAACGATCTCTACTCGTTCATGGTCCAGGTCGAGGGCAACGACACGATCACGGACAGCGGCGGCACCGACGATCCCATGGTGAGTGGGTTCTGGCCCGGCGGTGTGCCCGGCAACACCATCACCTTCACAGGCTCGACACTTACGGGCCAGGGCACGACGCTCACATACGGCGGCATCGACAGCGTTCTCGTGATCGGCACCGATGGGAACGACGTCATCGACGCGTCAGGGGCCGCCGCGGGGCCGACCTTCGAGCTGCACGGCCGGCTCGGCGACGACACGCTGATCGGCGGCCCGGGGAACGACCTCGTCTGGGGGGACGACGGAAATGACACGCTCGCCGCCTGGTCAGGCCGCGACACCCTCGACGGGGCCGGCGGCTCGGACACCTACAAGATCACAGCTACGGGCTCTTCGCCGGCTCGCCGTCGGCGACCATCGCCACCGTCGGAGACAGCGGCGGCTCCGGCACGGACGCGCTCGTCTACTACGGCGCGCAGGCCGGTGACGCGTTTGCCATCAGATCGTCGAGCGTGATCGACAACGCCGAGAGTGTCTCGTACTCCGGCATCGAGGGTAGCCTCACCGTCTACGGCGGCGGCACGGGCACTGACCTGTTCTCCGTCGTGTCGTCTCCCGTGGGCGGCGTCGTGCTCGACGGCGAGGACGGGTCCGATACGTACACCGTTCACTGGGGGTCGCTGGTCGGCAACGTCCAGATCATCGACCGCGGCTCGAGCGGGACCGACAAGCTCGCCCTCGAGTGCGCCGGCACGACATTCGGGTCGGGCACTGCCTTGAACAGCGGCCACACCGTCACCTTCTCGGGAATCGAGCAGCCGCCGTCGCCGTGCACCGTCTCGTCGGCGTCGGCTTCGTCGGCTGCGGCAGCGGCCGCGACGACGTCGACCTCGACGACGACGGTTCCCTTCGCCGGCTCGGCCGGCGCCTCGCTGGGCACCGCGACGCCGGCCGCCGCAAGTAGCGGCCTGGTCGTCCGGCTGCTCGGCGCCCCGAAGGCCGGCCGCGTCGTGTGGGCCCTCGCGAACACGACCCCGGACGCCGTCACCTACGAGTGGCAGCTCTGCAAGGGGAAGTCGTGCGTCACGATCGCCGCCGGCAACGCGGCCGGGATTCGCGTCCGGCCCGAGTGGGTCGGCAAGCAGCTCCGCGTTCTCGTCCACGCGCGGGCCGACGGGAGCAGGCCCGCGGCCGTCGCCGCCGCGAAGACGCCCTCGCTCCGCCGCCGCTAGCGCGTCGACGCCGCAGCGACCGCGGCCTGGCCGTAGCTGATCCCGCCGTCGTTCGGCGGCACCAGGCGATGCGCGAGCACGCGGAAGCCGAGCCGTTCGACGCGCCGCCGCGTCGATTCGAGTAGCCGGAGGTTCTGGAAGCTGCCGCCGGAGAGGACGACGGTTCGCGGCTCGGCGACCTCCGCGCACACCGCTGCGGCGCCGGCGGCGACCGCCTCGTGGAACGCGGCGGCGATCTCGGAACGCTCGCGACCGGCGACGAGGTCCGAGTAACAGTCCGTTACGAGCGACGGATCTCCGAACCGCCACGCGTACGGCTCCGCTTCGACCGCTCCGGCCAGGTGCTCGAGCTCGACGGCCGCCTGGCCCTCGAAGGTGACCTCCTCGCGCCCGCAGAGCAGCGCGTCGACGGCGTCGAAGAGCCGGCCCATCCCGGAGGAGAGCGGCGCGTTGACCTGCAAGCTCTCACGGACGGCCGGCCAGCGCTCGAACGGCACCGGCACACCCGCCCGTTCGAGGAAGCAGGCGGCGACGCGCCACGGCTCGCGGATCGCGGCGGCCCCACCCGGCAGCGGGACCGGATCGAGGTGCGCGAGCCGGTCGAACGACGCGAGGTCGCAGCGGAGCAGCTCTCCGCCCCAGAGCGTGCCGTCGCTGCCGTACCCGGTGCCGTCGAAGACGAGCGCGAGCACCGGCCCGGTCTCTCCGTGCTCGGCGAGGCACGCCGCCGCATGGGCGTGGTGGTGCTGGACGCCGACGAGCTCCGCGTCCTGCTCGAGCGCCCACTTCGTCGCGAGGTACTCCGGGTGGAGGTCGTACGCGACGACCTCGGGCTCGGCGCCGAGCATCGCGAGGTAGAGCTCGAGGTCAGACCGGAAGGCGGCGTATGCGAGCTCGGTGTCGAGGTCGCCGAGGTGCGGAGAGAGGAACGCCTGGCGGCCGCGCGCGACGCAGAACGTGCTCTTCAGCTCGGCGCCGGCCGCGACGATCGTCCTCCCGGCGCGCACCGGGAGCGGCAAGGCCCCGGGCACGAAGCCGCGCGAGCGGCGGATCGGAAACGCTGCGCGGACGACCGAGTCCTCGCAGCGCCGGTGGATCGGCCGGTCGTGCGCCAGGAAGAGATCAGCGATCCCGGCAAGGCGCTCGCGGGCCTCGTCGTCGTCCACTGCGATCGGCTCGTCCGACCGGTTGCCGCTCGTCATCACCAGCGCGCCGCCGAAATCGGCGAGCAGCAGGTGATGGAGAGGGGTGTACGGGAGCATGACGCCGAGCCAGGGGACGCCCGGCGCCGCCGAGTGCGCGACCGGCGCGTCGGCCCGCCGCCGTAGCAGGACGATCGGCCGCTCGCGCGACCGAAGCAGCTCGTCGTCCCCCGGATCGGCCTCGACGAGCGCCGCGGGATCGTTCGTCATCACCGCGAACGGCTTGTCCTCGCGGTGCTTGCGCGCGCGGAGCCGCGCGACCGCGTCCTCGTCCGCGGCGTCGCAGGCCAGGTGATAGCCGCCGAGTCCCTTGACGGCGACGATCGCGCCGGCGCGGAGCCCCGCGACGCCCTCCTCGAGCGGAACCGAGAGCCGTGGCCCGCAGACCGGGCACGCGATCGGCTCCGCGTGGAAGCGCCGGTCGGCCGGATCCTCGTACTCGCGCCGGCACTCGGCACACAGCGGAAAGCCGGCCATCGTCGTGCGCGGCCGGTCGTACGGGACGTCGACGACGATCGTGAAGCGCGGCCCGCACTGGGTGCAGTTGACGAACGGGTAGCGGTAGCGGCGGTCGTCCGGGTCAAAGAGCTCGCGCAGGCAGTCCTCGCAAGTTGCGACGTCCGCCGGGACGAGCGCAGTTCGGCCCGTCGCGTCACTCGGGAGGATCGAGAATGCGCGCTCGCCGAGCGCCGCGAGCGGTGCGGCCGCGACGGACTCGACGCGGGCCAGAACCGGAGCCTCGTCCCGCAGCCCGGCCGCGAACGCGTCGAGCGCCCGGCCGTCGCCCTCCGCCTCGACGACGACGCCCGTGCCGTCGTTGAGCACGAAGCCGCCGAGCGAGTGCCGACGCGCCAGCCCGTACACGAACGGCCGGTAGCCGACTCCCTGGACGACACCGGAAACGCGGAAGCGCCGCCGTTCGACAGCCATGCGCGCACATTGTCCATGACCGGGTACCTCCACGTTTGTACGACGCCGTTACAAGGTTGACGGCTCCATCGTCAGCCGAAACAATCCCGCTCTCGCCGTCCACCTGTGGGGGGAAAGCCGCCGATGTGCCTCGCCATTCCGGGGCGCGTGCTGGAGATCGTCGACGAGCGGAATCGGCTCGCCCGCGTCGACGTGGCCGGGGTTCAGCGGAACGTCAACGTCGGCCTGCTGGACGCGGTCGACGCGGGGGACTGGGTGCTGATCCACGTCGGCTTCGCCATGTCGAAGGTGGACGAGGAGGAGGCGCAGACGACGCTCGGCCTGCTGCAGCGGATGGGCGAGGCGTACGAGCAGGAGCTCGAGGACCTGAAGGGGAGCGCGATCGGGTGAGCTGCGACGCCGACGGGCACTGCGTCACCTGCTCGGACGAGGGGGTGCCGATGCGCGTCGTCGCGACGAATGCCGAAGGGCTCGCGGTTTGCGCGGGCGGGGTGGAGGTCATGACCGACCTCGTGGGGGACGTCGAGCCGGGCGATGAGCTGCTCGTCCACGCGGGTGTCGCACTCGCGAGGCTCGGAGGCCGCGAGGCCGACGGATGAAATATGTAGACGAGTATCGGGACGCGGAGCTCGGCCGCGCTCTTGCCGCCGAGATCGTCGCCACCGTCGAGCCGGGCCGCCACTACAAGGTGATGGAGGTCTGCGGCGGCCACACGCACACGATCTACAAGTACGGCGTCGACGACCTGCTGCCGGCGAACGTCGAGCTCGTCCACGGTCCCGGCTGCCCGGTCTGCGTGATTCCCATGGGCCGCGTCGACGACGGGGTCGCCGTCGCGCACGAGGAGGGCGTCATCTTCACGTGCTTCGGCGACATGATGCGCGTGCCGGGCGGCGACGGGACGCTGCTCGAGGCGAAGGCTGAGGGCGCGGACATTCGCATGGTCTACTCGCCGCTCGACGCGCTGCGGATCGCGCGCGAGAACCCGGACCGCGAGGTCGTGTTCTTCGCCGTCGGCTTCGAGACGACGGCGCCGTCGACCGCGCTGACGCTGATGCGCGCGAAGGCCGAGGGCGTCCGGAACTTCTCGGTCTTCTGCAACCACGTGACGATCGTGCCGCCGCTGCGGGCGCTACTCGAATCGCCGGACCTGCGGCTCGACGGCTTCATCGGCCCGGGCCACGTCTCGACCGTCGTCGGCGCGCGGCCGTTCGAGTTCATCCCCGCGGACTACGGGAAGCCGGTCGTCATCTCCGGCTTCGAGCCGCTCGACCTGCTGCAGTCGGTCTACATGGTGCTGCGGCAACTCGCGGACGGCCGCTGCGAGGTCGAGAACCAGTACAAGCGCGTCGTCCCGTACGACGGCAATCCGCAGGCGCTCGCCGTGCTCGCCGAGGTGTTCGAGCTCCGGCCCCACTTCGAGTGGCGCGGCCTCGGGTTCATCTCGCACAGCGGCCTGAAACTGTCGGAGGCGTACCGCGACTTCGACTCCGAGCTGCGGTTCGCGGTGCCGGGCGTGCGCGTCGCCGATCCGAAGGCGTGTCAGTGCGGCGAGGTGCTGAAGGGCGTCATCAAGCCGTGGGAGTGCAAGGTCTTCGGCACCGCCTGCACGCCGGAGCGGCCGATCGGCACCTGCATGGTCTCCTCGGAAGGCGCCTGCGCCGCCTACTACAACTACGGGCGCTTCGCGCGCGAGCGGGTCGTGGTCTGATGGAAAGGACCGAGGACCATGTCCTGGGGCTGATCGAGCGCGTGAAGTCGAAGCCGCTCCGGTTCCGCGACGAGCAGATCACGATGGCGCACGGCGCCGGCGGCAAGGCGACGCTGACGCTGATCGAGGGCCTGCTCGCCCCGGCCTTCGGGATCGACGAGCTCGCGGACGCCGCCGCCGTCGGAGAGCTCGCGGTCACCACCGACAGCTTCGTTGTCAGGCCGATCCGCTTTCCCGGCGGCTCGATCGGCGAGCTCGCGGTGAACGGCACGGTCAACGACCTCGCGGTCAGCGGCGCGCGACCGCTCGCGCTGACGCTGTCGCTCGTGCTCGAGGAGGGCCTGTCGGCGGACGAGCTACGTGCCGAGGTCGAGGCGATTGCCCGCGCGGCAGAGGCGGCGGGCGTGCGGATCGTCGCCGGCGACACGAAGGTCGTCGAGCGCGGCCGCTGCGACTCGATGTACGTGACGACGACCGGGATCGGCCGGCTCGATCCGCGGGCGCAGCTCTCGCCGTCGTCGTTGCGGCCCGGCGACCGGATTCTCGTGTCCGGTCCCGTCGGCGAGCACGGCACCGCGATCATGCTCGCCCGAGGCGAGTTCGAGCTCGACGCGGCGATCGAATCCGACACGAAGCCGCTCTGGCCGGCGGTCGACGCGCTGCTCGACGCGGCCGGCGACTCGCTCCGGTGCGTTCGCGACGCGACGCGCGGCGGTGTCGCGAGCGTCCTCAACGAGCTCGCCCGCGCCTCCGGCGTCGCGATCGTCGTCCGCGAGGCGCAAGTGCCCGTGCATCCCGCAGTCGCGGGCGCCTGCGAGATCCTCGGCATCGACCCGATGTACGTCGCGAACGAGGGGACGCTCGTCGCCTTCGCCGCGCCCGAGGCGGCCGACGACGCGCTCGCGGCGCTGCGCTCGGTCGCGGGCTGCGAGGCCGCGGCCGAGATCGGCGAGGTGAAGACGGAGCCGCCCGGGATGGTGCTCGTGGAGACCGGCTTCGGCGGGCGGCGGGTGATGGACATGCTCGTCGGCGATCCGCTGCCGAGGATTTGTTAGTGCCCCTCCCAGCGATACACGCCGGCGCCTGGCCCGCGATCACGCGGCGCGAGAGTCCACCCTCGCCCTTGCCAAGGCGCCCAGCCTTGGCTGCGGGCGAGTGCGGCCTCCCGCTTGGTGCTCGCGACCCAGGCACTCGGCCGCATGACTGGAAGGGGCACTGATGCACGAGCTGTCGATCGCCGATGCGATCGTGACGATCGCCCGCGAGCACGCCGGCGACCGGCGCGTCGCCGCGGTCGAGGTGAAGATCGGCCACCTGCGACAGGTCGTTCCGTCCGCGCTGAGCCTGGCATTCGAGCTCGTCGCGGACGGCACGGTCGTCGAGGGGGCGGAGCTGAGGGTGGAGGAGATCCCGGCGCGGGTCGCGTGCCGGGAGTGCGCGGCCGAGCGCCGCGTGACGGAGTTCCCGTTCCTATGCGCGGAGTGCGGCAGCCTGGACGTCGAAGTGATCGCCGGCGACGAGCTGCTCGTGGACGCGCTCGAGCTCGAGGACGCAGTAGCCGTAGCGAGGTAGAGGAGGACAAGGTGGCGACGAGCTTTGCCGAGCAGCCGTCCGGCCAGACCGGTTCGGGCGTCGACGAGGTGCACATCCTCTGGATCTCGGAGGGGATGAGCTGCGACGGCGACACGGTTTCGATCACGGCGGGAACGCTGCCGGCAATCGAGGAGGTGGTGCTCGGCCTCGTCCCCGGCCTGCCGAAGGTGCACCTGCACAACAAGGTGCTCGATCCGTCGCTCGGCGGCGAAGAGTTCCTGACGCCGTTCCGCGCGGCGGTGCGGGGCGAGCTCGATGCGCCCTACGTGCTCGTGATCGAAGGCTCGATTCCGAACGAGAAGATCAACGGCGAGGGGTATTGGACGTCGTTCGGGAACGACGACGTGACCGGCGAGCCGCTGACGCTGAACTGGTGGATCGACCACCTCGCACCCGGCGCCTGGGGCGTCGTCGCTGTCGGCACCTGCGCCGCGTACGGCGGCATCCACGCGATGGCCGGCAATCCGACCGGCTGCATGGGGCTCGCGGACTACCTCGGCTGGGACTTCCGCTCGGCCGGCGGCCTGCCGATCGTGAACATCCCCGGCTGCCCGGTGCAGCCGGACAACTTCATGGAGACGCTGACCTGGCTGCTCTACCAGGCCGCGGGCCTCGCGCCGGTGATCCCGCTCGACGAGCAGCTGCGGCCGCAGTGGCTCTTCGGCAAGACCGTCCACGAGGGGTGCGACCGCGCGGGCTACTACGAGCAGGCCGACTTCGCGAAGGACTACAACTCGCCGAAGTGCCTCGTGAAGATCGGCTGCTGGGGCCCGGTCGTCAACTGCAACGTCACGAAGCGCGGCTGGATGGACGGGATCGGCGGCTGCCCGAACGTCGGCGGCATCTGCATCGGCTGCACGATGCCCGGCTTCCCCGACAAGTTCATGCCCTTCATGGACGAGCCGCCGGGCGCGACGGCGTCCGGGTCGATGATCGCGATGTACGGCCCGCTCATCCGCAAGCTTCGCAGCATCACGAACAAGACGATGAACAAGGAGCCGAAGTGGCGGCACAACCGCGACGCCCTGACCACCGGCTACGACCCGCGCTGGCGCGCGTAGGAGGGAGGACGAGCGATGGCAACCACGCGTGAGCGCATCAAGCCGGAGAGCCGCAACGTCGTCGACATGTCGTGGGATCCGGTCACCCGGATCGTCGGCAACCTCGGCATCTACACGAAGATCGACTTCGACAACCGCGAGGTGATCGACTGCAAGAGCACGTCGTCGATCTTCCGCGGCTACAGCGTCTTCATGAAGGGCAAGGATCCACGCGACGCCGGCTTCATCACGAGCCGCATCTGCGGGATCTGCGGCGACAACCACACCGTCTGCTCGATCTACGCGCAGAACATGGCGTACGGGATCAGGACGCCGCCGCTCGGCGAGTGGATCATGAACCTCGGCGAAGCCGCGGAGTACATGTTCGACCACACGATCTTCCAGGACAACCTGATCTTCGTGGACTTCTGCGAGCAGATGGTCAAGGACACGAATCCCGGCCTGCTCGACAAGGCGAACAAGACCGACGCGCCGCGCGCGGAGATCCACGGCTACAAGACGATCGGCGACATCATGCGCGCCTTCAATCCGTTCGAGGGCGAGATCTACAAGGAGGCGCTGCACTTCAGCCGCGTCACCCGCGAGATGTTCTGTCTGATGGAGGGCCGGCACGTCCATCCCTCGACGATGTATCCGGGCGGCGTCGGGACGGTTGCGACGCCGCAGCTCTTCACCGACTACCTCGTCCGGCTGCTGCGCTGCCTCGACTTCGTCAAGCGCTCGGTGCCGCTGAACGACGACGTGTTCGACTTCTTCTACGAGCAGCTTCCGGGCTACGAGAAGGTCGGCCTGCGGCGGACGCTGCTCGGCTGCTGGGGCGCGTTCAACAACCCGGACCACGTCGACTACAAGTACGAGAACATGAACCACTGGGGGAACGAGATGTTCGTCACCCCCGGCGTCGTCGTCGACGGGGAGCTCGTGACGCACGATCTCGTCGACATCAACCTCGGCATCCGCATCCTCCTCGGCAGCTCGTACTACGAGGACTGGGTGAACGAGGAGACGTTCGTCGAGAAGGATCCGCTCGGGAACCCGATCGACAAGCGTCATCCGTGGAACCAGACGACGCTTCCCAAGCCGCAGAAGCGCGACCTCGAGGGCGGCAACTACAGCTGGGTGATGAGCCCGCGCTGGTATGACACGCGGACGGGCGACCACCTCGCGCTCGACACCGGCGGCGGCCCGCTCGCGCGGCTCTGGGCGACGGCACTCGCCAATAAGGTCGACATCGGCTACGTGAAGGCGACCGGCTCGAGCGTGCAGATCAACCTGCCGCGGTCGGCGCAGCTGCCGGAGATGCAGCTCGAGTGGAAGATCCCGCAGTGGTCGAACACGATCGAGCGCGACCGCGCCCGCATCTACTTCGTCGCGTACGCCGCGGGGTGCGCGCTCCACTTCGTCGAGCAGGCGCTGAACCTGGTGCGGCAAGGGCAGACGAAGGTCTTCCAGGACTTCGAGGTTCCCGACGAGGCGATCGGCTGCGGCTTCCACGAGGCCGTGCGGGGCGTGCTGTCGCACCACCTCGTGATCCGCAACAAGAAGATCGCGAACTACCACCCGTATCCGCCGACGCCGTGGAACGGCAGCCCGACGGACAGCTACGGGACGCCGGGACCGTACGAGGACTCGGTGATGGGTCTCCAGCTGTTCGAGGAGAACGACCGGGAGAGCTTCCGCGGGATCGACATCATGCGAACCGTCCGTAGCTTCGACCCGTGCCTGCCGTGCGGCGTCCACATGTACCTCGGCAAGGGCAAGACGCTGAAGCGCGTGCACTCGCCGATGCTCGGGATGGGCGGCTCGACGTGAACGTCGAGCGGGTCGAGCAGCTCCTCGAGTCGATCGAGGACGATCCGCGTGCGGTCGAGGCGGTGCAGGCCGTCGTCGACCTCTACGGCGAGGCGCTCGCGCGGCTGCTCGCGGGAGCCGACCCGGTCGAAGACGAGCTCGTCTCGCATCTCCTGCTCGTTCACGACCTGCATCCCGTCGACGTCGAGACGCGGATCAGGCAGGCGCTCGACGGCGTGCGGCCGTACCTCGGCTCGCACGGCGGCGACGTTGAGCTCCTCGGCGTCGAGGACGGCGTCGCCCGGGTGCGGCTCGGCGGAACGTGCGACGGCTGCCCGTCGTCGGCGGTGACCCTGCAGAACGCGATCGAGGCCGCGATCCTCAAGGCCGCCCCGGACGTCGAGCGGATCGAGGCGGAGGGCGTCGCGGAGCCCACGGCGGCGCTGCTCCAGATCGGGTCGCTGCAGTGTCCGACCGAGCTCAGCGCGTGAGCACGCGGCTCCGGAGCCTCGCGCAGCGGCCGGAGCCCCCACCGGCTCCCGTCGAGGAGGAGGTGTGCGAGCTCTGCTCGGAGCCCGTTCCGCCCGCCCACCGGCATCTGCTCGACCTCGAGAGCCGCCGCCTGCTTTGCGCGTGCCGTGCGTGCTCGATCCTGTTCGACTCGCGGGCGGCCGGTGGCGGGCACTTTCGGCTCGTGCCGGACGGGGTGCGCCTCGTGCGCGAGTTCGAGCTCGACGACGCGCTCTGGAACGGCCTGCGGATCCCGGTCGACATGGCGTTCTTCTTCCGGAGCAGCGCCGCCGGACGGGTCGTCGCGTTCTATCCGAGCCCCGTCGGCGCGACCGAGTCACTGCTCGAGCTCGACGCGTGGGAGGACATCGTCACGCGGAATCCGATCCTGGAATCGGTCGAACCGGACGTCGAGGCGTTGCTCGTGAACCGGACGAAGGGCGCGAGCGAGTGCTGGTTGGTGCCGGTGGACCGCTGCTACGCGCTCGTCGGGCTGATCCGTATGCACTGGCGGGGCTTCGGCGGCGGCGAGGAGGTGTGGTCCGCGGTCGGCGAGTTCTTCGACGGCCTGCGAGGCGACGCGAAACTGGTTCGCGCGTCGGGTATTGAGTTCCCGCGTGTCGACCGGTCAGTTCAGACGGGCGCAGGGGCAGAGCCCGCGCGCCCCGACAGCGGCGCCGCAAGCGGCGCCGCGGCGAAGGAGGGGGAGCGGTGGCAAACCTGAGAGTCGGCAAGCCCGACGCGAAGCCCGACACGCCGGCGCACACGCGGGGCGTCAACGAGGGCAACAAAGGGCCGACGGAGAAGCAGCCCGGCCACAAGCCCGACGGGACGGTGACGGCCGAGCGCTCGACCGGCGTCAATCCGAAGGCGCACAACCCGATCGACCCCCGCATGCCCAACCTGCCGCCGGCGTGACTTCGAGTGTCCCCGAGACGCTTCCACAGCTCGCGTTCGCGGTCGAAGGCGCGGAGGCCGTCCGGTTCGCCGCTGCTCCGACGCTCGCGTTCGCGCTGCGGATCGAGAGCGACCTGCCGGTCCGCTCCCTCGCGCTGAGCGTGCAGATCCGGATCGTCCCGACGCGCCGCTCGTACGACGCCGCGGACGAGGACGGGCTCGTCGAGCTCTTCGGCACGCCCGAGCGCTGGGGCGAGACGCTGCGCAGCTTCCTCTGGACGAACGCGACGCTGGTCGTGCCGCCGTTCGAGGGCAGGACCGTCGCCGAGCTGCCGGTCGCCTGCACGTACGACCTCGAGGTCGCGGCGACGAAGTACTTCCACGCGCTCGGCGACGGCGACGTGCCGCTGGAGCTGTTGTTCAGCGGGACGGTCTTCTACGTCGGTGACGAGGGGCAGCTCCGGACGGCCAAGGTTCCGTGGGAGTGCGAGGCGCAGTTCCGGCTGCCGGTCGGCGTCTGGAAGGAGGCGATCGCGCGGAGCTTCCCCGGCGCGGCGTGGCTGCGGCTCCGGCAGGACGTCTTCGACCGGCTCGCCGCGTACAAGGCGCGCGGCACGCACCCGACCTGGGAGGCGGCGATCGAGGAGCTGCTCGAGCGGTGAACGAGCAGGTGAGGCAGATCGCCGACGCCGTGCTCTACGAGGGCTACATCCTGTGGCCGTACACGCGCTCGGCGACGAAGAACGCGCAGCGCTGGACGTTCGGCGGCGTCTATCCGCCGCGACGGAGCGCCGAGCATCCCGACGATCGCGACGAGATCCGCTGCGAATGCCTGCTCGAGGGCGACGGCGACGTCGACGTGACCGTCCGCTTCCTCCAGATCGTCCGGCGCGACCCCGTGCAGGATGGGCAGCGCGTCGACGAGATCACGGTCGACGGTGAGCGTCACCTCGCATGGGACGAGGCCGTCGAACGCGAGCTCACTCCCGGACCGTTCGCGATCGCGGGCGGAGTCGCCGAGGAGCCGCTCGGCGCAGGCGCGGCGATCGTTCGGTCGTGGGAGTCGCTCGCCGGCACGATCGAGGTCCGCCGCGACGGCCTGTGCGTCGCCGTGCGCGTCGCGAACGAGACGCCCTGGGACGGCGGTGACCGCGACGACGCGCTGCGGCGCACGTTCTGCTCGACGCACGTCGTCCTGCGCGCGGAGCGCGGCGCGTTCGTCTCCCTCACCGATCCGCCCGAACGCCATGCGGAGGCCGCGGCCGCCTGCGACAACGTCGGCCTCTGGCCGGTGCTCGTGGGCGATGAGCGCACGCTGCTCGCCGCACCGATCATCCTCTCCGACTATCCGCAGATCGCACCGGAAAGCCCAGGAGACCTGTTCGACGCGACGGAGATCGACCGGATGCTGATCCTCAACGTGATGTCGCTGACGCCGGAGGAGCAGGATGAGATGCGCGCCACCGACCCACGCGCGCGCGAGATCCTCGACCGCTGCGCCGCACTGAGCCGCGAAGAGCTGCTGCGCCTGCACGGAGTGATGCGATGAGCGACCCCTGGGACGAGCTCCAGCGGCCGGGTCCTTCGTCGGCAGAGGTCGCGGGCGTCACGATCCGGCGCGGCAGCCGCGTGCGCCTGCACCCGCGCGCAGGCGGCGACATCTTCGATCTCGCGCTGGCCGGCAAGCTCGCCGCCGTCGAATCCCTCGAAGAGGACGACGAAGGTCGCGTGCATGTGACGGTGACGCTCGACGACGATCCGGGCCGCGATCTCGGCGCCGCGCGCGTGCTCGGCCACCGCTTCTTCTTCCGCCTCGACGAGATCGAGCCCGTCGAGGGCGGCGACGAGCAGGCGGCGAGCGCGGGCACGCGGATCCTCGTTGCGGGCGTCGGCAACATCTTTCTCGGCGACGACGGCTTCGGCGTCGCGGTCGCGAACCGGCTCGCCGAGCGCGAGCTGCCGGAGGGCGTCGACGTGCGCGACTTCGGGATCCGCGGCATGGATCTCGCGTACGCGCTCCAGGACGGCTACGACGCGGTCGTCTTCGTCGACGCGGCGCCGCGCGGCGAGGCGCCGGGGACGCTCTCGGTGATCGAGCCGGTGCTCGACCTCGACGAGGTCGTGCTCGACACGCACGGCATGGATCCGCTGCGGGTGATTGCGCTCGCCCGCGCGCTGGGCGGCATTCCGCCGCGCGTGCTCGTCGTCGCGTGCGAACCGGAGACCGTCGTCCACGGCGAGCACGACGAGGAGCTCGTCGGCGAGCTCAGCGCTCCCGTACGTGCGGCCGTCGACGAGGCGGCAACGCTCGTCTGCTCGGTCGTCGAGGCGGAGATCAAATCGACCCGAAAGGCGGTACGACAGTGAAGAAGCTCCTCGGAATCATCTTTCTCCCGATCGCGGCGATCCTCGCGCTGGCCGTCCCGTCGCTGCGCCGCTACCTGAAGATCGAGAAGATGTAGCCGTGCATCGGACGAAGGTGCGGATCGTCGAAGGAGTCCTCGACGCGAACGACACGATCGCGCGTGCCAACCGCGCCGACTTCGACGACGCGGGCGTGACGGTCGTCAACCTGATGAGCGCGCCGGGCGCGGGGAAGACCTCCCTGCTCGAGCGCACGGTGCGGAATCTCGAGGGCATCCGCATCGGCGTCCTCGAGGGCGACGTCCAGGGCAGCCTCGACGCCGACCGGCTCGCGTCGCTTCACGTCCCGGTGACGCAGATCAACACCGACCCGGGCTTCGGCGGCGAGTGCCATCTCGACGCGAACATGGTCCGCTCGGCGATCCCGTCGATCCCGCTCGAGGAGCTCGACCTGCTCGTGATCGAGAACGTCGGCAACCTCGTGTGCCCGGCGGAGTTCCGCGTCGGCGAGCACCACCGCGTGATGATCTCGTCCGTGACCGAGGGCGAGGACAAGCCGCTCAAGTACCCGCTGATGTTCCGCGCCTGCGAGCTCGTGCTCGTGAACAAGATCGACCTCGTCCCGCACCTCGATTTCGATCTCGGCAAGCTGCTCGCGAACGTCGAGGCGGTGCATCCGGGGATGCCGACCGCGCTCGTCAGCGCGCGCACCGGCGAGGGCGTCGAGGAATGGCGGCGCTGGCTCGTCCAAGCCGTGGGTCCCGTCGCGCAGCCGGCGTGACCGTCGCTCGCATCGAAGGCCTCGACGCGCTGCTCGCGCGCCGGCTCGATGCGGGGGAGCGCTTCTTCGCGGCCGAGGCCGGACGCATCGCAGAGCTCTGCCGGCAGATGGCGGAGCGCTTCGCCGCCGGCGGCCGGCTCCTCGCGGTCGCCTCGTCGCCGCAGGGCCGGTCCGACGCGCACCACGTCGCTGTCGAGTTCGTCCATCCGGTGATCGTCGGCAAGCGCGCGCTGCCGGCGCTCGCGCTCGGCCCGGACGATGTCGCGACGCTCGCGGCTCCCCACGACATGACGATCGCCTTCGACGGTCCGCGGCTCGTCGTCTCCGCCGGCGTCGACTGGGCCTTCGAGCCGCCGAGCGACGATCCGTTCGTCCGCCAGGAGCTCGAGGAGACGCTCTACCACGTCCTCTGGGAGCTCGTGCACGTGTTCTTCGACCACCTCGGCAGCTCGACCGCGGGCGCCGGTGCGTCCGGCTTCCTCTACCCGTTCCTCGGCGAGCAGTCGCGCGATCTCGCGGCCGTGGAGGAGGACGTGCGCCGCTCGGTGCTGATGAAGGCCGAGGAGGCCGCCGAGCTGCGCACACGGACCGTCGAAGGGGCGCGGAGCGCGCTGCTCGCCGCCGCCGTCGCCGTCCGCGACGCCCTCGATGCGGGTTCCGCGCTGCTCGCCTTCGGCAACGGCGGCTCGGCGACCGACGCGATGGATCTCGTCGCCGACTTCCGTGCCGCGCCCCAGGGATGGCCGGCGCGGCGCGCGCTCGACCTGACCGCCGACAGCGCGATCCTGACCGCGCTCGCGAACGACATCGGCCCGGACGTCCTCTTCGCGCGGCAGGTGATCGCGTACGGGCGCCGGGGCGATGTCGCGGTTGCGCTCTCGACGAGCGGCGGCTCGTCGAACGTGATCGAGGCGCTCGCCGAGGCGCGCACCCGCGGCCTCCGCACGATCGCGTTCGTCGGCTACGACGGCGGCCGGATCGCCGCCGAGCAGCTCGCGGACCACGTCGTCGTCACTCCGTCGCAGCACATTCCGAGGATCCAGGAGGCCCAGGCGACGGCGTACCACGTCCTGCGCGAGCTGGTCGAGACGTGACCCGCAAGCGCGAGGCGCCCGCCGCGCAGCCCGACGAGATCTACGCGCGCGTACGCGAGGAAGGCAGGCGCCGGCTGTCTCGGCCCGTGAAGGAGCTGGCCGCGACCGCGCTCGTCGGCGGCTTCGACGTCACCTTCGGCGTCGTCGCATTCGCGCTCGCCGCAGGTGCCGTCGCGGCTCGATCGGGCACACAGACCGCCCAGCTGGTCGGCGCGCTCGCCTTCGGCATCGGGTTCGTGTTCGTCGTCGTCGGCAAGTCCGAGCTCTTCACGGAGAACTTCCTCGTCCCGATCGCGGGGCTGAACCGGGGGCGCCGCGACTGGGCGAAGCTCGCGGAGCTCTGGATCGCGACGCTCGTCCTCAATCTCGCCGGCGGCGCACTGCTGGCGGTGATCGTCACGAGCCACGGCCTTCTGCCGGCCGCGGCGCAGCAGGCGGTAACGCAGCTCGCCGAGCGGCTCGCGGGCTACGGCGCGTTGACGGCGTTCCTGAGTGCGCTCGTCGCGGGAGCGCTGATGACGCTGATGACGTGGTTCGTCGAGGGGGCGGCGGAGACGGGGGGCGTGCGGATCGTGATGAGCTGGGTGGTCGGCGCCCTGATCGTCCTCGGTGGGTTCAACCACGCGATCGTGAGCACGATCGAGATGCTGTTCGGCATCCGGTACGGCGCCGGCGTCAGCACCGGCGATCTCTTCTCCAACCTCGGACTCGCCGTCGGCGGCAACCTCGTCGGGGGACTGCTGCTCGTCACGTTCGCGCGGTCGACGCAGGCGCTCGCGGCCTCGCCGACGTGAGTGCGCGCGCCCGCCCGGCCGCCGCCAGCTGGAGCGCAGGCACCGGCCGCTCGTCGTGATCGACCTGATCGAGACGCTCGCCCATTACCTCGTCGCGGTCGTGTTCCTCGTGATCGTCGGCGTCGTCCTCTCCCGGACGGCGTCCACCTCGTTACCAACCGACACCACTTCGCCGTGCAGGTGACCTCCGGTATCAACGACGTCCTGTTCGTCGTGATCGTGCTCGAGCTCCTGCGCACCGTCGTCGCGCACCTCGAGACCGAGGACTTCCAGCTCAGGTCGTTCCTGATCATCGGGATCATCTCCGCGGTGCGGCACATCCTCGGCGTCGGCGCTCGGCTGACGCTCGAGGCCGGGATCACGGACACCCAGTTCAACCGCGCGCAGATCGAGCTCGGCGTCAGCGCGGCCGTCGTGCTCGCGCTGGCCGTCAGCTTCATCCTGATCAGCCGGGCAGGCGTCGAGTGACGTTACGTCCCGGCCCTGGGCACCGCCGGTATCGCGGCGAGCGGCGGCGAGGAGCTCAGGCGGCGGCGCGTTGCGCGCCGCCGCCTGTCGTCCGTACGAGCTGTGCGATGCGGTCGCGCAGCCGTTCGATCTCGTCGCTGTGCTCCTGGATCTCCGCCGTGCTCGCGCCGCGCTCCTCGAGGAGAGCGCGGACGAACACGAGGCCCTTCAGGTGCAGGAACAGGTCGTCGGCTTCGCGCAGCCGTTCCATCAGGCCGCCTCGAGCGCGAGATCCTCGACGGTCTCGACCTCGGCCGCCTTCGCCCGCGACTCGATCAGCACACCCGATACGACCGCGCCGGCGAGCGCGATCGCCGCGAGCACGTAGAAGGTGATCTGGAAGCCGTGCGTCAGCGCGGCGCCGCTCAGCGCGCCGACACCGGGGTGCGAGCTGACGTAATGGCCCGTGAACGTCGTCGCGATCGTCGTAGCGACGGCGACTCCGATCGCTCCGCCGATCTGCTGGCTCGTGTTGAGGAGCCCGGAGGCGATGCCCGCCTCGGACGACGGCACGCCGGCGAGCGCCCCGATCGACATCGGCACGAAGGCGAGCGCGAGTCCGAATCCGCTGACGATGAACGCCGGGAACAGATCCCAGAAGTAGTGACCGTGCACCGGCAGCTGCGCGTAGAGGACGAGCGCGCCCGCTGCGAGCACCATCCCGAGCGGGAGGAGCGGGCGGACGCCCACGCGTGTCGCGAGCGCCTGAGCGACGCCCGAGAAGCTGATGATCGTGAGCGTCAGGGCGACGTACGCCACGCCGGTCTGCAGCGCCGAGTAGTGGAGCACCTGCTGCATGTAGAGCGTCAGCAGGAAGAACTGCGAGAAGAGCGCGGCCCCGAGAAGCAGGCCCGCCGCGTTCGATCCCGCGAGCGTGCGCAGCTTGAAGATCGCGAGCGGCAGGAGCGGGGCCTTCGAGCGGAACTCGATCACCACGAACGCGAGGATGAGCGCCACCGAAGCGGCGATCAGCCCGATCGTCTCCGTCGTTCCCCAGCCGTGCTGCGTCGCACGGGTCATCGCATAGACGAGCAGCATCAGCCCGGACGTGATCGACACGGCGCCGGCGGCGTCGAAATGGCGGTGGTTCAGCACCGCGCGGCTCTCGCGGACGAGCAGCGGGGTGACCGCGAGCACGAGCACGCCGACGGGGATGTTGACGAAGAAGATCCACGACCAGCTGAACGCGCTCGTCAGCGCGCCGCCGAGCAGCACGCCCGC
>Ga0066710_100001144_pt1 | contig 18981 bp, 15 predicted proteins | sample GraSoiAngelo_159_FD_79666 | JGI IMG/M metagenome (GOLD analysis project Ga0066710, IMG submission 79666) | Grasslands soil microbial communities from the Angelo Coastal Reserve, California, USA - 14_1009_16_40cm | ecosystem: Environmental > Terrestrial > Soil > Grasslands | place: USA... | reverse complement strand
CGCAGGCACTGTTTTTCGATGACGATGTAATATGGCATCAACAGCAATTCGGTAAATCCGGCCAGGTAGCAACCGCGAATCTCGTGCGGGCAGGCAATAGCCTTTATTCTATGGTTCATATCTCGGATCTGGTTCAGAGAATATCGAGAAGAAGGGAATTCAAGACACGAATAGAAAATCGATTCAAAGGTTGGTCGCACATACTGCTGAATAGCATACTAAACTTCGCTATCGAAAATGATATCGCAACCATCCACTCTCCCGTTTCCGATTGGGCGCTGGCGAATACGGATCCCAAGCGAACAGTTCAAAGGGAACTATTTGAAAGAGTCTATGATTGGTCCCTTCAACAAAATTTTGTTGCGCTGAGGGAAGGAAATTGGTGGACATGGAGTGTGGCTGAAAACAGGGATAGAGCTATTATTGCCGAACCTGGACAAGAGGTGTTGCAGAACGGGAAAATAGTCTGCGTCTGTCACGATATCGAAAGGGGTTTCGGCCACGTTGAAACGGATCCGGATTTTGCGGCGTTAGCTGACAAGACCTGTCCGAATAATCTCCGGCAGATGCTTAGGATTGAAAAGGAACTAAGCGTGAAGGCCACATACAACGTACTCGGTTGCTTTATGAATGAAGTAAGAGCAACCATCGAGGCGGATGGTCACTGCGTTGCCTTTCATTCCTATGACCATAAGATCAATACCGATCAACTCCCTAACTGCAGGGAAATAGATTACAGGATAAAAGGGTACAGACCCACGCAGTCAAAAATAACCGCTGAATTGACGGACGAAAATTTATGCTTTCACAACTTTGAATGGCTGGCCAGCTCTGCCTATTCGCTTGGGCTCAGTTCTCCCATCATGGAAAAGCGAATTGTTAAAATTCCGATCCGGTTTGATGATTTCGACCTCTACAAAGGAAAGGTCGACTTTGAAGGGTGGAGCCGGGAGGCAATAAACACCATCAACGAAAGTGATTTCGTCGCCTTTTGTTTGCATGATTGTTATGGATCTTTTTGGCTCCCACGCTATAAAGACTTTCTGGGGCAGATTGTTCAATTCGGAAAGCTTAAAACGCTGAACGAAGTCAGCAACGAAGTTATTCTGGCCCATTCTGCATAGTAATTTCAGCGGGACACATCTTTCTAGGATCAAAGTCATGAGTCAGGATGGCGTAACGGTACTCATGCCGTTAAAAAATTATCATCCTGTGTTCTTAAGAAAAGCTCTTGAGTCTGTCATGAATCAGAGCTGTCCGTACTGGCGCTTATTGATCATCGTGGAAAAGGGAGACTTCGAACACTTTAGGAGATTATTGGCGATAGAGTTAGCCGATTCACGCATTGAGATCATTCCAAATGAAGGGCGGAAATTGGCCGGCGCGCTGAATACCGGGATGAGACACGCCAGAACGAACTTTGTAGCGATCCTGTTGGCGGATGACATGTGGTCAGCCGATGCCGTGCTTACACTGACCAACCACATAGCGGGGTTTCCGGAGGTTGATTTCTTTCATTCCTCAAGAAGGTATATTGACGAACACGACCGACCTATCAGTTCAGTCTATAAGAGCAAGTCATCTTTCAGCCTGGAGGACTTCAAGTCCTCGTCCCCTGTCAAACATCTCCTCTGTTGGAGAAAAGAAAAGGCTTTATCCTTAGGCGGCATGGACGAGTCCTTGAACTCCGTAGGACCAGATGACTACGATTTTCCATGGTGCATGGCGGAAAGCGGAGCCAAATTTATGGCCGTCGAGGAGTGTCTTTACATATACAGAGATCATCGCGACGGTTATCGATTAACGACCCATCTCCCGCTAACCGTTCACAAAAAAGAGTTAAGAAGAATCATGAGAAAACACGGCGTCAACGACGCCGCTATTGAACATACGATTTCAGTCGCCGCGTCAACTTATCTGCGGCAGTGCTTATACGAATCGTTTTTAGACAAATGCATTAGAACGGTGCTCCGATATCGCCAACCTCCAGTTTGGAAGGAAAAGTACGAATAATCACGCGCGCGCGAAAATCCTAAAACCGGCTGTCGCTCTATACGTCTTCCTATGTCCCAGCTGCCGAATGTTTCGGTCATTGTTCCTGTTTATAATGCGCAGGAAACAATCCGAGATTGCATCGACTCTCTCCTGGAGTTGAACTATCCCAAGGAGAATCTGGAACTCATTTTCGTCAACAACGCGTCAACAGACAAAACCCATGAGGTTCTAAAACAATACAGCAACGACATCCGGATAATGTATGAGGCCAAAAGAGGTCCGGCCGCTGCCAGGAATAAGGGGATCTTGAATGCAAGGGGCGAAGTTGTCGCGTTTACCGATTCGGATTGCGTTGTGGACAGAGATTGGCTGCTAAATCTCATTCAGCCTCTCCGAAACTGCCGTGTAGGCATTGTCGGTGGAACTATTTTATCTAAACGGCCGCACAATGCGATAGAAGGGTTTGGTGAATACATTCATGACCACAACAAGGCCATCAATGAGTATAAACCTCCCTATGCGATCACCATGAATTGGACGTCACGTTTATGTGTTCTGAAGGAAATGAATCTATTTGATGAGAGTTTCATCCGATGCGAGGACGTTGATTTGTCATATCGTATCTTGCAATCAGGCTATATACTGGCTTTGCAACCCCAGGCAATTGTGCGGCACAGAAATGAAAGTACTTATTCGGGTCTTTTCGGCGAGGGTATTCTGCATGGTTTTCATTCGGTCCTAGCGGCAAAGAAACATCGAGATTTTGTAAGTAGTTTTTATCGGAAGAGGTCTAGTAGAGGATCCTACGTAGCTATCGCCTCAAGTCTAATGCGTTACCTCTCCGGAGAAGAACCCGATCATTCGATCCGCTATTTCATATTTAACTCGGGCAAAAAGATCGGAAAGATTTTTGGCTCCATTCGTTGGTTTTGTCTCGATCTATGACGACCCCGTGGCTGGCCGTTATTTTTTTAAGATCATTGGGCGCTATCATGATGACTGATACGCGACTTGGAATTTGGATTACATTCAACGATACGTTAGCTAGAAGTCCGATCCAATGAAAATAGGTGATCGTAAATATTTGAATTTGTTGCGCGAGATGACGCTTGCGCAGTTTAAACTTCGGGATCAAAGCACCTTTTTTGGTTTCCTATGGAGCTTTCTCAATCCGTTAATTGTGGTTGGTCTCCTTTTTGCCGTTTTTAGCTCGAGATTAAGCGGCGATATTGATCACTACGGCCTTTATCTCCTCATTGGCATCATTCACTATACGCACTTTTCCAACGCCACGATTGCCTCGATGCAAGTCTTATACTCTATGAAGACACTAACACGAGATGCCATATTCCCCAAAGACGTGCTGGTGCTAGCTTCTATCCTCACCCATACGATCGACTTTGTCTTATCGATGCTGATCTGCGTCGCACTTGCTATATTCTCAGGAGTAAAACTGACCAGCGCTATGGCGGCGCTGCCGTTTGTTTTAGCTTTGCAAGTGACGTTGATTTTATGGGTCTCATTTCTTTTATCAGGCTTATACATCTACGTGAGAGACCTTGCGCATGTTTATCAAGTCTTTCTAAGGCTCCTCTTTTTTATAACGCCGATCTTCTACGGACTTTCCTTTGTCGGTGGGGGTGTTGCGAAGTATTTACTCTTAGCAAACCCCTTAACGCACTCTATTAATTTTGCGCGTACGCTTATCATTAAAGGACAGCTTTTCGACATGAACATCTTTCTCGTTCTCGTCCTGTCGAATGGCTGTTTAGTTTATGGAGCCTACAAAATGTTCAAGAAACTGGAGCCAACATTTGCGGAAAACGTTTGACCCTGATTGTGTAGTCAGAATTAGCCACCTCGGCAAATTCTTCCCGCTAAACGGGCATTACGGGTCACTCTATAGGCTGATTAAGGGGAAACTCCTCGGCAATAATTCCGATTCCCAGACCTTTGCGGCATTGAAGGATATCAATATTGAGATTAGGAGAGGGGAGAAAGTTGGGCTTATTGGTAATAATGGCGCGGGGAAAAGCAGTCTTTTAAAACTCATAGCGGGCTTGTATCTACCGAGTAACGGAGAGCTTTATGTGAACGGGGACGTGACCTTTTTGGCAGGTCTGGGCCTGGGAATGGTAGACGAACTTAGCGTTGAGGAGAACATTTATTTATATGGGGCGATATTTGGCCTGGAAAGAGAAAAGATTAAGCAAAGTTTGGACGAGATTATTGAATGGGCTGAGTTACAAGACTTTGTAAGGGCGAAGTTGAAAACCTTATCGACGGGCATGAGAACACGTTTGGCTTTTTCCACAACCAGGCATATCGAGGCGGATATAGTTCTTATGGATGAGGCTCTCTCGGCGGGAGACAGGAATTTCAAAAAGAAATGCGAAGATGTCTTTGAAAGTTACAAAAATAACAGTAGGACATTCTTATTTGCGAGTCATGATATCGAATTTGTAAAAAAATTCTGTTCAAAAACTCTCTGGCTTCATAAGGGAGAACAGATGGCATTTGGCGATACCGACTTGGTTCTGCAAGAATACAACGGTGCGAAATGACGACAGTGATCCTTCGTGGGTGAAACTCCCCTGTGACGGCCAGTGGCCGACGCCATTTGTCGTATCCCACGTTGCGAATCCATCATGGTCACCGACGTCCTGCGGTGCTCAAGACGCTCTGGACGCTCGAAGTTTCGCGGGGCAGCGGCAAGGTCGGTTTGAAGATCCTGTAGAGGATCGGAATGTCAATGAATAGTAGAATCGCCATGACCGCCGCACAAACAACGACCGCAATTACAAGAAGTGGCTCGCGGTAAAGCTTCTCTGGAGCCTGGACTGCGCTTTGTGGTTTGAAGGCGAGACCTAGATAGATCGACATCACGAGCGCTACGAGTGGAAAAGAAAGGACCAGCTCTAATCGATAGCGCATGATGAACGCGCCGAGGAAAAGCATGGCCGCCGAAGCATAAAATAGGATGGAATTCAGCAATCTAGGCTCGCTATAAAAGGCGAATGAGCGGCGGTAACGCGCCGCTTGAGCGGCATTTTCCAAGTCTCGGAACTCGGCGAAGCGTTTGATTGCCATGAAATAGGCGCCAATCATCCAGTAGCTTACTAGCAATGAGACGGGAATGAGCGACACCGGCGGCTCCACGATAAACCATCCCGCGAGCATCCGAAGAGGATTGTTCAGTGCCTCCGTTAGAACGTCGACGTAAGGGATATCTTTGCTTCGAACCGGCTCAAAATTGTACACACAACCCATCAGCCAGAGAGCGAGCATGGTGATGGCAAAAGGGAGCGAGATCAATGCCCCCAATCCCACTCCGACGATCATGAGAGCGACCCATTGCAGATACGCGAGCTGCACGTTGACTTGTCCGGTGGGAACCGGACGCTGGCGCTTGGTCGGATTCTCACGATCGTAGCGAGCGTCGAGCACTTCATTGATCACGTAGTTGCTTGAGGCAACCAAGCCGATCGCGAGAATGCCAAGCAACATGGCAGAAACTAGCTCGAAAGCCGCCTTCTTTGGTTCGACTGTGAGCGCCACCAGTAGGCCGGGTAAGACGAACAGGTTTTTGATCCAATGGTCGATCCGCATAATCGCGGCATGACCAGCCAATGACGGAGCATTTGCGCGCATAAATTTTACTTATCTTTATAGCCAGCTAAGCTTTAGGAAACGCAGGGACCAGCATCCCCCACGGACAAATACGCTCGTGCCGCAAGCTGCTGCCAGTCATTGATCTTATTTCCAGTGTTCGATCTGCCAGTGGCGCTTGACTGCTATACGCGCCAATCTAGAACTAGGATTCACCGCGACAACGTTGCCCACTTGCTCGAGGATCGGCAGATCCGACAACGAATCGGAATAAGCGTAAGAGCGTTTCCAGTCGATATCATTCTCTCTATATTCCTCTAGGAGCCGTCGTAGTTTTTCCTGCCCCTTACAATTTAGTCCTTGAATATCGCCGGTTAGAGAGCTGGATTCCGCTAAGAGTTTTGTACAAATCAGCTTTTTGGCTTCGACGGCCTCTGCCAGTACCTCCAGATAAATATTCAGGGATGCCGATAAAAGAACGACCTCATGCTGTTGTGTCTTGTGCCAATGGATCCGCGCCAAGGCTTCTGGATAAAGCTTTGAACGAAGGCAGCTCTCGGCGAACTCGCGCGCCAATGCCCTAACCTCCAACAGCGGCATTCCGCCGCATAGCATTTTCATGTAAGGAGCTTTTAATTCCCCGGCATCTTTCAGGACGAGGGACCATCTCAATAGGAAAGCGATAAACGCGAAAAACCGAAGGAGCCGAATGCCTTTCTTCCTCCAGATAAAGAGACCAAACAGTTTCAAACTGTCACATTTGACCAGAGTGTGATCGACATCAAAGATAGCGAGAACCATGAACGTTTCTTATAAATAGCGTTATGCGCCAGCAGACGAGCCCTTAGCAGAACGACACGCCTGTGCCAGCCACAGCACAATACTCAACAGAAAATCAGGAGTGAGAGCGAGCCCTCGAGATGACGGCCCGGACTGAGTTGGTGCTGCGGGCGACCAATGATTAGTTGCGGCGTGCATAGAGTTCCGAAGCGATTGGCTCATCGGCGAGCCGTCTTATCAATCGCCAATCGTTCTTTAGTGCGTACGTCCTCAGTTCTTCCATTCCGAAGGTGACAGGAGTCGTTGACACAAGAATCAGGTCAACCTCCCGCAGAATTGGTTGATCCGCGAGCGAAGTCGCGCTCAAGTCTTTGCCAGGTAGCGAAACGACGCGCAACGGCTTTTTTACATAACCCAGATGGGGTTGCTGAAGCTGTCTGTCATGTGGCCACGCTGTTAGTGTGCGAGAGTGGAAAAACTCGGACGCGATAAACTCACACATTTCTCTATGGACCCTAACCACGTCGAGATATCTAAGATTTAACTCCGCGTTGTTGCCGGTAAAAGGCTGAGTCGCCAGGAACCAAACCAGAACCAAAAGAAGCACAATCGCTGCGGGTATTTTCGAGGCCGCCGGTTTGACCAGTTCCATGAGCGACCAGGAGCCCAGCAAATAGAGATAGGGGAGCACGGGCAGGAGATATCTGGGAAGGAAAAATAGCACCACAAACGAATAGCCGGAAAACAAGCATATTAGGAAGAACAACCACAACTCCGGCCGGCCTCGTGACGTTCGGTTGACGATCAGATTAAGGGCGATCAGCGAAGAAAAGATATAACTATGCTGGTAGATAAAGAGCCATCCAGTAATCGTAGCAAATTTGTTGGATATCAAGCGAGGGGTTAGGTCCAAGAGTTTGATCTCGAATGTAGGAGCGTAAATAAAAAAGAAGTAACCGGTAGCAACCTTTTGCCAAATAAAGAAGAGACCGATCAAAAAGAGCGGAACGCTGTACTTCACAAGAACTGTTAGTTTCTCCTTCGTCTTCGATCTGGTCGTAAAAAAATGATAAAGCAACAATGCGACCAATAGAGCGATGGAAGTCTCTTTTATGAAAACCATGTACGTGGCGGATAGAAGATAAGCCAGGTAGTGTCGACGCAAGGCGAAATAGATGCTCATGACCCCCAGAGAGGCAACAGGAACGTCCGCGAGAAACATTCCGGACTGGGCGAAATACATGGATGAAAGGAAAAGAAAAAGGGCGGCAAAAAAACCGGTTTTGGCGTCGTAGAGCAGGCGACCGAGAAGAAAAGTAAACGACACTCCGATAAAGGCAAAGCACACGGGGATCAGATGGGATAAAATAATCGAATAGCCAAATATCTTCGCGAGAGAGGCCAACGTCAGGTGTAACCCGGGTGGGTGACCCCAAAACGCATCGGGAGCGCGAAGGCCCGGTAGAGCGCGCAGGAGATTGACCTGGGATAGCCAGTGGGCTTGGCTCACCCAAGCCATTTCGTCCCAATAATGAGGAACATCGAGGATTGGCAGCTTGGCAAAGAAGACCAGGGCTGCAAAGAAGCAAAAGGTCAAAAGGTGCCAGGAACGATTTGACATGGAACGCATACTGATTACTTGCCCTTCGTATGAAATTCAACAAGACGTAGCGCGGTCGCGTGGACTTGAGATCGAGCGGGACCATCGATAAGCTCGGCTACAGTCAAAGCCGTTAGCCGATACGTTTTTATGGGGGCGGCGTGATGACACGTCTTTAGCTACTCTTTCATCGATGAAGATACCGGCAAAAATCCTCTTCGCCGGCGCCACTATTCTCGCGGGATTTGCATTTCTTCTCCTCGTGGTCGAGGCGAGATTTAAGTTGTTTTCCCATTGTGCAGTTTCCGCCATTGCCTATGACGAGAACTTAGGCTGGAAACTCAAAAGGGCCCGTAGCTGGAATTTAAACAGCGCCAACTCTGAGAAGCCCAATGGCAATGTAACCACTAACTCTAAGGGGTTTAGGGATATCGAGCATTCAATTGCGAAACAGCCGGGCCGCAAAAGAATCATGTTCGCGGGAGATTCCTATACCGCGGGTCTCCATTATCCGAATGAGAAGATTTTCACCCAGCGCTTCGCACAGGCACTCGATCAATTGACCGCGCTGAAGAACCGCTTTGAAATAATGAACGTGGCCGTTCCCGCCTGGGCAACCGACCAGGAATACCTGTATCTCAGAGACGAAGGGATGAAGTATCGTCCCGATTATGTGTTTTTAATGATAGCTCCCAATGACATTCGAGAGAGCTACGGAAAGCAATTTTTTTCCTTAGGAAACCAGCGTCTGACAGAAAACGGGCCACCATCTGTTCCTTGGAAAACGCGCTTTTACTGGTTCCTCGCCAATCATTCCTGTGCTTTTCAGTATTGGCAAAGTAAATCGAAATCAAACTATGGGAGCTTCGCAGATATTTTCCAATACTTTCCCGTAAGTTTTCCTGTCGGTTCAGAGATATCGAGTGATAAGCATCTCTTTTTGCAAGACGCACCGTCGGAAATAAAAACAGCCAAAGAGTTGTTTAAGGCGCTCCTGCTGAAAATTAATCGGCTTTGCAAGGAGAACCATTGCAAGCTGTTACTGTCAATTATTCCAACCAAGGTCGAATACGACGGCAGCTTGAAAGATAAACGGTACCAGCCCGGCGCGATAGCGGACTACGTTGAGACTCTTGCTAGCGAAAACAACATGCCATTTTTGAACCTGGTTCGTGCCTTAGATTTGCAAGAAAAAGACCCCATGAGAATCTTTATCGCAAACGAATATCACTTGAACGATTACGGTCACGCTTTTGTGGCGCGAAACCTACTTTCTTTTTTCATCTCCAATCAATAACTTTCTGTGAAGTGTGTTACACTTCGGTTTCGTTTCAGCAACCAAAATGGCAGGGCGGAGAATTAATCGTTAGTGTAAGTCATATTGATGACTTGCCCCTTATCACGGAATTAACAAGACGCAGCTAGATTTGATGAAAAAGAAAATACTTCTAGGATGCTTTGAGGTTCCCGGCTGGGGAGGCGCAAGCACTTCCACCTACAAGCTCTTTGAAATCATGCGCGCCGACGGGATTGAAGTGAATTATGTCAATCTTATTGCCCTGGAGGATGCAGACTTTTTTAGAGGCCTGTTCGGGGATAGGCTGGGCAACCCCAAACAATTACCGGAAGTTTGGAATTGTTTTTTGAAGGAGCCGACCTATAATCGTCACCCCGAATTAGAGGATCGGATCCAAGGTATATCGCCGGACATCATGGTCGGCGTGGGATGGATCGCGGCTCTGTTGATGAAAAGAGCAGCTCCTGATAGGAGTTTGATTTATGTGACATCGGGCTGCGACCAGATGAAAGCCTATATAGAAAAATATGCGATCGATTTTCTCTCCCTTTTTAGCCACGACGGCAACTCTGAACTCTGGCCCTTAGTGTCTTCTCCTCTTGAAAAGCAAGCCGTGTCTCTTGCGGATTATATTATCACCCATTCTGAGATGAACTTATTTTTGTATCGGTATTTTTTCCCTTCGTTCGCGGGCAAGATTTATCCGCGGGTCGTTTGGTTTACGGAGTGGATCTATCGAAACGCCTCTGAATACTCTTACTTGGCGCGCCCGTTCCACCAGAGGGACATTGACGTTCTCTTCATCGCAAGCAATTGGCGCCGATCGGAGAAAAATTATCCGTGGGTCAAAAATCTCGTCGCCAGCGCAACGGATCTCAAAATTCATATTGTCGGCGCGGCGGAGCAAGAGATTCCTCAAGCCATCAACCATGGCCCCATGGCGGATCGCCACGCGCTGTTTTCGCTGCTAGGAAGGGCTAAAACCATTGCCTGCCCTTCGCTCTTTGATGCCGCACCGGGTATCCTGTTTGAGGGTTCTGCGCTGGGATGTAACCTTGTGGCGTCGAAAAATTGTGGCAACTGGTCGCTCTGCAATCAGAGCCTTCTCGCCGATCCGTTTTCGCACCAAGTTTTTTTGGATAAGATCCGTCTTTCGTTAACGGGTCCTTATCAGGATAATATCCACAATTGTCTTCAAAGCGGCTCCTATTCGGACTTGCTGGAAACGGTCCTAGCCTTTTGATGCGACTGGACGGGAGTCTTTGGCCGATCCAACGTCAACGGAGGGCGTATTGTATGAAATCGATTTTCGCCAGAAACAAACAGGGGATTCTACGAGAGTCCGCGAGAAGATCGTTGATACTGAAGCATTTGCCCTTCTATTACCATATTCATCTAAGTATGCCCTGCAATCAGAGATGCATTATGTGTAAGCCGGATGGCAAGCACCCCAAAGAAACCCTGCCGTTCGATGAATTTGTCGCTTTTTTTGAGAACATCAAGCCTTTCGCGGAGCATATAACGCTGATAGGCGGGGAGACCCTTATTTACCCATGGATCGGTGAAGTGATCGATCTTCTCGCCCAACACGAAATAGCCGTAACGATCAATACCAACGCCACCATGTTAAATAAGGATCTAGTTACGAAACTCCTCCGTCTTCATGAATTGAATCTCAAATGCTCCATCGATGCGGCGACTCCGGCGACGTATTTCAAGATTCGCGGGACGGATGTGTTCCACCGGGTCGCAGCCAACCTGACCCAGTTTTCCTCCGCGAGTAGAGACAAACCCAATATGAAGCAGATACTGGTATACGTTGTGATGCGGGAGAATTTAGCGGAGGTTCTTCCCTTCATAGAGTTTGCCAAAGCGCTTAACCCGCACCGAATTGAGTTTCATCCGGTGCGGCATGTCACCGACTGGCAGGTTACGAACAAGACAGGTTGGTTTTTCGACGGCAGGGAACAATCCTGCGAGTTTTTTCAGGATGAATACAACAGCGTCATGAAGGAAGCCGCAGCGGCCTGTACGAAGGAGGGGATTTCCTATGAAACGATACTTATCTAAATTGCTTAACTTGGCAGGTCGAATAAGGTTTTTTAGAAAACAGTCGTACTTTTGTTCTGAGCCCTGGACCGGGATTTTTAGCGTCAGAACTAACCAGGACGTTGTGTTTTGTCCTTGCTATCTGCAGCTCAAGATCGGCAATTTGAGCGAGTCGTCTATGCAGGACATTTGGAACTCATCGAAGCTCGTAGAGTTAAGGAAATCCTTCAGCCAGGGAAAGCTTCCTGAAATTTGCAGCCGGCAGCTATGCCCAGTAGCCCGGGGCAAGGAATCCTGAAGAGTGTTGCGTCAAGGGTTCGTGCAGTTCCCTCTCCTCTGGGCAAGACAGCTGTGCGTTTTACCTACCCAAAGAGTGTAGAATCCTGTCCTGAAATCGAAACCGGTTCGGTCTCGTCCAGATTTGGTGTCCCCACTTTGCGTCAGACAAAGCTCGCAACAACGTGATGAAAGAACTGAGCAGTGCTTTGAGGAAAACGCGCTGTCACATCTCGAGGCGTGCGCCCGCTCCTCCTCTCCTTCATCGTCTCTACAGGGCAGCAGTCCACTGTCTTCGTCGATGGCCGATCCCCGCGACTGCGCCAACCAAAAACAAAAAAACCAAAGTCAATCACCCTAAGCGCATTGGTTACTTTATCTGGCAGTATCCCGTTCTCAGTCAAACCTTTGTCCAACGGGAGCTGGCGGCTTTAACTCACTCCGGCCTTTCTGTCTTTGTCGTTTCAGATATTCCCTCCGATGACGCATTTCCGAACGAGAGCCTTGGCGCTTCTAGCCCGTCTGCAGAGTGTCTGCATTTCATGGACGAGAATACGGCCCATAGATACAAACGATATTTCTTTTTTAGAAGCCCTCTCCTGTGTGTGAGACTTTTTCTTTATCTCCTCGGTCATGACTACCACGGAAATAAGAATTTTGGATTCGACAAAATACTTTTCTCCAAGGCTGTCTGTCTAGCTGGTCTAATGAAAGAGAACGGTATTACGCATATCCATTCTCCGTGGGCGGATAATTGTGCCTTGATCGCGTTATTGGCTTCACGCCTTTTGAGGATCCCATACAGTGTGCAGGCGCGCGCGCACGATATCCATAGGAGAACCTATTTATGCGGGCTGGCGGAGAAGCTCGACAACGCGGATTTCATCATCACGAATACCCAGTATAATGCGTCCTATATTAAAGCTTTGATGGGCGCAAAGACGGCGGAGAAACTCCACGTCATCTATAACGGATTAAGACTCGGTCAGTTTTCACCCCAACAAGAAGAAAAGATCTCGCCTGTTCCTAGAATTTTGTCCGTGGCAAGACTGATAGAACAGAAGGGCCTCATCTATTTGCTCAAAGCATGCAAGATTCTGAGAAATCGGGGATGCTCATTCACATGCGAAATCATCGGTGGGCCGGAGAGTCCGCTGTTCATGAACTATTACGTCGCGCTCAAGAAGCTTCATAGGAAATTGCAGTTGGAGGAGTGCGTCTTTTTTCTCGGGACCCAGCGGTTCGAGCAAGTTCTGGAAAAGTATCGAGAAGCGGACATTTTCATTTTGCCCAGTGTGATTGCAGAAGACGGCAGCAGGGACATTACTCCGAACGTCCTGATTGAGGCTATGGCCATGAAGTTACCGGTGATTTCAACGACTGTGACGGGCATACCTGAGATCGTCGAAAACGAGGTGAGCGGCATCCTGGTGCCGGCCAATGACGAAAACGCTCTAGCGGATGCCATTATCAAGTTGATTCACGATTCGAATTTGAGAAAACAGCTGGGAGAAAATGCCAGGAAGAGGATAGAGGAAAGATTTGATAGCAACAAAAATATCGGCCAGTATATCCATTTGTTTTCAGGGCGATCAAAATTTGACCGTTCTTCTTTTCCGTGGGCGACAGGGGTCACTGGGGTAAAATCGGAGAACTGTAGTTGAGAATTGTCATCGCCAATTTCTCCGAGCCCATAGGGAAACGATTGGATTTCAGGTCAGACTGGGCCCGGCACGTCATGCCTCGAAAACGGGCAAGAACGTCGTTATTCGATCAAAGAGCCGATTGGGGGTTTCACATTTACGCGATTGGCGTTTACTTGCTGGATAAAGGCATAGCCGATGAAGTCGAGTTCTGGGATTATTCCGAGGAGAGATGCACCAGATATCATTCAAACGGAATGTTGAGGGTGATGTTTCTTAACGAAGAAGATGTAAAAGTCTACATGGAGCGTTACGGCTATCCCGACCTGTTTATCAATCATGGGAGGAACGGTCACGCGATTCTCGAATATCTCGCGGATAAATGCTTCAGAGTCCACGTGCCTGCTTTAAGATCGGGGCTGGATCGAGAAGAGAACTTTGGTGCCGAATGTTATCTGGTTGACTCCGAAGAATATCTGGATGATCGCTCGATGATGTACGTTCCCGTCGTAAACACGAAAAAAATATATCCTGGCGCTTGCGACAAGAAGAGAGACTTTATCTATCTGGCCCGATCTTACCACGGCAAAAGACACGATATCCTCCTAAATGCGGTCAGAGGGACTGAGTTAACCGGTCATCTACACCCTGTAGATGGATCAAAGTTGGATTTATCAAATACAAATATAACGACGACGGATTGGGATGAGCGAGATGTGGTTGATCTGTTAAGGACATCGAGAATCGCCGTCTATCCCGGCGACGACACTTCCAGTCCCGCAGCGATGTGGGAATGCGTTGCCGCTGGATTACCCATCGTTGTCAATGAAAAGATTAAGGGGGGTAAACATCTTGTGGTTTCAGGGGTTACCGGCGAGTTCGCTTCAGAAACTAATTTTCTCGAGGTTATGAGGCGCGTCCTGGCGAATCGCGAGAGTTATAAACCGCGAGAATATTTCATGGAACATTGGGGTACGGTTTCCATGCTTGAGCACTATCTTTCTTTTTTCCGCAAGATGGGATGGAAATATTGACATCGTGTGTCCGTCTCAGACCTTCATCACATAACTCGACCTATTCTTCGTCATTCCTGCGAATTCGCCAAACGACGGATCCAGCCTCAGACCGGAGCGGTCATCCTGTACTCTTTCGCTTACAAAGCCGCGGTAGTCGACCGATGATAGCTGAATACGAATGCCGTCTGGGTCGTGTAGAAAAATCCGTTGGCCTCTACAAGTTGGTTTTAAAAAAGGAGGGCCCTGGTTTAACTTTTCCATGACGAGGTCGAATTGAAATGCCGCGATCCCAATGCAGACGTGGTCTAGACTCGCACTTTCGGTCTCATAAATCCCTAAGAAGCTGTCTTCGAGGCCAAGATTGTAGCCATCATCCGTCTGTTTGCTGACGGGCAAACCGAACATTTCCTGATAGAAGTGTCTGGAGCGTTCCAGGTGAGAAACCTTAAGCGTGATATGATTCAATGTTCTACCCGGAAACGGATGAAGCAGCCCGCGATTGTGGCGACGCCGCCATGCTCGCCCGGGCTTCCACGAGCTGCGCTCTGGTTACCGAGCCACGCTCATAGTCGTCCAGCAGATTTTCAATCGTTTCCTTCATTAAATCTCCTTTCGCGTGCCGTTAATCCGGCCGTGTATTTCTTCTGTAAGAGCTGTAAAAGTAAACTGCATGCGGAATCCTAATATAGTAAAACGGTGAGCATGTTCAATCGATTACGAAATTCACCATCCTAGGCGTTCGAATCGCAACGGTGAAGACTTGTTTAGCAGACGCGATCCAGAGTAACTTTACAAACCGATTGGGGTCAAAACTTCTGCGCCTCCTACTTCTAAAAGAAATATGGCCCTTGTAAAAGATTCAGGACGATAAAAGCCCGATGAAGTGTGTGCCACAGTCAAAGTCCAATTGGAAACAATTGACCCTGGAAGAGGTTCACCAGTTCATTGAACAAGGATATCTGGTGGTTCGCGAAGTGTTTTCGCGCGAGCTCGCTGAGCGTATTATCCCTATGGTTTGGGCCGAATTGGACATCGATCCCGGCGATAGGTCTACCTGGGCCAGTCCCATGGTCATGCTGAAGAAGGTCTTAGAAAAACCGCCATTCCCTCAGATCCACACCGAACGTTATCTCGGCGCCGTTGACGATTTGTGCGGGCAGGGACGATGGCATGCGACCACAGGTGTCGGCCATTGGCCGATCCTGCTCCCGGGTTTTGCGAGCCCGCCGTGGCGTCCGCCGGAAGGCGGTTGGCACGTAGATGTTAAACTTGATCATCCCCGCATTAACTCAGCGGAAGTTGGATTACTCAATATAGAACTCTTCACCGACATCGAGCCGGGTGGCGGGGGTACGGCAATACGTGTTGGCTCTCATTGCTACATCGCCCGTATTCTCGCTGAAGCCGGGCGCGATGGACTGACGACCGAGCGTGAGCTATACCTACGTGTCGAAAACGATACCGATCACTTGCCCGTGATAGAAGTTACCGGTCAAGCCGGGGACATACTCGTGATGCATCCCTTCACGGTGCATGTCACTAGCTCAAACACCAGCGATCACGCCCGCATTGCCGCTGTGAAGCTTGTTAGGTTGAATGATCCGATGAACTTAAGACGACGGGATACGGCTGATTATTCTCCCGTTGAGCTTGCGATTGTTAACGCGCTTGACGGGAACCGGCCATCGTCCGGAGGATGAGTCGGGGCGCGAGCAGCGGTTCCGAGTAATTTTCGAAAACTTACCGTCGCCACACGGGAGACAGGAAACCGCCGAAGCCGTCTGAGAAGCCCTCTCCCACGCGATATCCCCGATCTCTCAGGATCTGCTGCGGGAACTCCTCCCTGGACCTGGACGCAACCCAGAAGTGATCCCCCTCGACCTTGTCTAAAGTGAAGATCCGTTTGGTTTGAAACCTCTTTTCGTTAACCTTCTCCAAATAAAACCTTATGATCTCATCGCTGCTTCCAAAGGCGTAAACAATAATATTCTTCGCTTGCGAAGTTTCGGCTCGAATCATCTGGTAAACCAACGGTTCCCATGCACGTTTGTCTGTGTTGTTCAACGCTTTAATGCCCGCCGCACTTGCCCATGCGATGACAAATAGCAGTGTGGCGCTTCTAACTAAGCCACTTCGGGTGCAACCGGTATATCGCCATTGCGACCAGAATCAGGTAGGGCACAGCCGCATTGATAAAGAAACGGTCGCCCCAGATAGATTGCGGAGCCACTTGGCTAATTAAAAAAGAGACACCAACGGGTAGGACGGAAAACAGTAAAAGCGAGCAGAAGGCGATAACGGACCGGCCGTCGTTTTCACTTGGGGTTTTAAGGCTGTGCCAACCCCATAGTAGCACAGGATAGACAAATAAAGTCTGCCCTAATACGCCGTACCAGCCTCTGGCTAAGGGGCCATTGAGGGTCGCGTAGTACGCACCCAGATCTCTTAAAGTCGGTCGAGAGAACGAACCAATGTTCCCTTCCAGACCTACTACGGCTACGGCGACACTAGTTACCCTATATGCCCAGGGGCTGAAGCACACGATCAAGGCGGCGACGGAGAACAAAAACGCCGGTAATTTGTTCCGCGCCCATAGTAGCAGCAGAAAGGACTCGCCAACCACGACCAACCAACCATAATAGTGTGTGTATACAAGCAATAGGTTAGCGGTAAACAACGCTAGAACGTGAGCCGCAATTGTCGCAGATGCGTTGAGGAATTTTGCAAAGAGCCAAAGTGAAGACAACGTCAGGAGCAGTAGCAAACTGTACATGCGTAACTCCTGTGCGAAGTAGATTAGATAACCGTTGACGGCGATCAGCATAAACGCCAAATTTACCTCTGACGCTTTCAGCTTTAATTCCCGACAGAGAAGGACGAACGGACAAATAGTGGCAACGGCAGTTAGAACGGGAAACAGTCTTAACCAGCCCTCGGACTCGCCACCTATGCTGCGCCAGATTTTGAGCAGCATGTAAAAGAGCGGCGGATGAACGATATCCCTAATGACATAACGAAAAAGATCAAGCCAACCGCGACGCGCAGCCTGTATGCTAAAAATTTCATCAGCACGTACACTATAGGCCGTAAGACACCATAGCCGAGCTGCGACGAACAGCCCAAAGATGAGACAAAACACAGTGGCAGAAAGTTTGGAGAAAATTTCAACAAAGCGTTCGTTCGGATTTCGCTTCAATATTTTCCAGCCCGCCTTTCTGAAATAGAAATCAATCGTTCCGTGATCTCCCTTTATAAAACAAAGTGGCTTAATCAGGGGCACCGCCGGCATGCGGCTTTTGTCCTTTCGGTTTTCGCTCCGGCTCTCGGAGCGGCCGCGTACCTTGACTGGTTCAGTTATTCTATCATTGGGACATCTTACCGGCCGGAGCTCGTTTTCGAGTTCGGGATTGTACTTTATTTCGCATTGATCATCTCTACTTTTCAACGCTCGAAACTGATGGGAGCACTCTTAACCTCCGTGGCATTGAGGGGGGGCTCCGCTCCAGAGAACATTCAATGGTCAGATACAAGTGTTGGCTTCATCATCAGTTGTAACAAGCAAAAATGGTTCAGCCAGAGCAGTGTCTTACCGCAAAGTAGGCGATGTAAAAATTTTTGCCGCCCGGTGCGTCTCTGCATGAATTGTAAAACGGTCAAAAACGCAAAGGCGCTAAGAGGATTCAAAGTCCTCGTGTCGTCTGATTCTTTCCCGCGAGTCGATAAAGAGTGAGGGATGGGGAACATATTCCACTTCGCGTTAACGACCCGTCGTTTTCTCCGAGAGCTTGACGGGCCATACTGGACGGTGAAATAAGCAAAATCACGTAACTGCTGCTTGCCAGCCAAATCTAGTCGGCCACGTCTCTCGCGCAAACGTGGTGTGTCTCCTTCCAACTTGGAGTGCCGAGCAGGGTCATCTCAGCCAAACGGCGAATGCACAGAAACTACTCGCAAATGAAGTGGAGTTCTATGGTAGATCTGAAGCGTTGAAGCGAGGATACGGTGAGTAAGAGCAAAGTAAGGCTGGCTGCCATCGCTAAACTGGGCGTCTTACCCGCGTTATTCTACTTTACGAGCTTCATCGTTTTGACTTACCCTCTAATTCGCAGATTCTCCACTCATCTTTTCGCGGATCCGTGGGATGGTGTGGTCTTTTACTGGAACCTGTGGTGGGTTAACAAAGCTGTTACGGACCTCCACCAATCCCCCTGGCATACGTCCTATTTGAATTATCCGTTTGGTGTTTCTCTTCTCCCGCACACCTTGAATGTCTTCAATGGATTTCTGGCCATTCCGCTGCTGCGTTCCTTGACGCCAATCCAGGTGTACAACGTTCTGGTAACCTTCTCGTTCGCCGCGTGCGGAGTCACAGCATTCCTGCTGGCACACTACTTTACGCGATCCTATTGGTCCAGCATTTTTGCAGGCTACGTCTTCACTTTTTCCAGCTACCACTTTGCGCACATGGAAGGCCATTTGAATCTCGTGTCGCTGGAGTGGGTCCCTCTCTTTGTGCTGTGCTGGTACATCGTCGTGGTCCGTCCCGGCGTCACGATAGCCATTGCCGCAGGCATCGTGCTCTTCGCTGTCTTACTGTGCGATTACTACTACTTCTTTTACTGTACCCTGATCGGCCTCATCATCTTTGTCTGGCATGGACTGCGCACGAAGAACGCCGGCTTCTTCCTCGAGCGAAAGTATCTCGTTTCGCTTACT
>Ga0066710_100001143_pt1 | contig 18983 bp, 19 predicted proteins | sample GraSoiAngelo_159_FD_79666 | JGI IMG/M metagenome (GOLD analysis project Ga0066710, IMG submission 79666) | Grasslands soil microbial communities from the Angelo Coastal Reserve, California, USA - 14_1009_16_40cm | ecosystem: Environmental > Terrestrial > Soil > Grasslands | place: USA... | reverse complement strand
TGACGCCCTTGCCGGTCTCGCCGGTGTAGGCGTTCAACGCGCCCAGGAACATGTTGTCGCTGATCTTGTCGAGGTGGCCGCGGAAGCGCAGCCACGGCCCGGCCGGCGAGATGTGATCGGTCGTCGTCTTGCCCTTCGTCTTGACCAGAATCGGAAGGTCGATGAAGTCCTTGCCGTCCCAGGCCACGAACGGCCCGAGGAACTGCAGCCGCTCGCTGTTGGCGGGAATCTCGACCCGGACGGAATCCCCGTTGGCCGCCGGCTCCTCGTAGCCTTCGGCGCCGCGCGCGAAGCCCTGCCTGGGCAGCTCCTCACCCTCAGGCGGCGTAAACCTCACGCGCTGGCCGTTGGGCGCGGTCAGCGTATCGGTCAACGGGTTGAAGTCGAGCGTGCCGGCGAAGGCGAGGGCGGTCACCACGTCCGGGCTGGTGATGAACGAGAGCGTTTCCTGGCTGCCGTCGTTGCGGCCGGGGAAGTTGCGATTGAACGAGCTGACGATCGTGTTCGACTGGTTCGGGCCGATGTCGGTGCGCTTCCACTGCCCGATGCACGGGCCGCACGCGTTGGCCAGCACGGTGCCGCCGATCTGCGCGAACGTGTCCATGAGGCCGTCGCGCTTGATCGTCTGATAGATGCGCTCCGAGCCGGGGGTGATCAGGAACTTGGCCTTCGCCTTCAGGCCGGCCTTCAGTCCCTGGTTCGCGATGTGAGCGGCCCGGCGCATGTCCTCATAGGACGAGTTCGTGCACGAGCCGATCAGCGCGTTGGTGATCGCGGCCGGCCATCCGTTCTGCCGCACCTCGGCGGCGAGCTTCGAGAGCGTGCGCCCGCGGTCGGGCGAGTGCGGCCCGACGATGTGGGGCTCGAGCTCGTCCAGGTTGATCTCGACGATCTCGTCGTAGAACGTCTTCGGACTCTCGGCCACCTCGCGGTCGGCCACCAGGTGCTGGCGGCTCTCCTCGGCGAGCGCGGCCAGATCGCCGCGGTCGGTGGCGCGCAGGTAGGCCGCCATGCGCCCGTCGAACGGGAAGATCGACGTGGTCGCGCCCAGCTCGGCGCCCATGTTGCAGATCGTCGCCTTGCCCGTCGCGCTGATCGACTCGGCGCCCGGACCGAAGTACTCGACGATCTTGTTGGTGCCGCCCTTCACGGTGAGCAGCGTGCAGAGATAGGTGATGACGTCCTTGGCCGCGGTCCAGCCCGACAGCTTGCCGGTCAGGTGGACGCCGATCAGCTTCGGATGCAGCACCTCCCACGGCAGTCCCGCCATCACCTCGCCACAGTCGGCGCCGCCGACGCCGATGGCGATCATGCCGAGCCCGCCCGCGTTCGGCGTGTGCGAGTCGGCCGCGATCATCAGCGTGCCCGGCGTCGCGTAGTTCTCGAGGACGACCTGGTGGACGATGCCGGAGCCCGGGCGCCAGAAGCCCATCCCGTACTTGCGCGCGGCCGAGCGGATGAAGTTGTAGACCTCTTCGCTCTCGCGCATGGCGCGCTGCAGGTCCTCGGCGGCGCCGCTCTCGGCGCGGATCAGGTGGTCGCAGTGGATCGTCGACGGCACCGCCACGCGCTTGCGGCCGGACATCATGAACTGGAAGAGCGCCATCTGGCCGGTGACGTCCTGCAGCGCGACGCGATCCACGCGCAATTTCAGGATCGCCTTCCCGCGCTCCCACGTTTGCGCGTCGAAGTCCCAGCAGTGAGCGACCAGGATCTTCTCGGTCAGGGTGAGCGGCCGCCCGAAAGTCCGCCGCGCGCGGGCGAGACGATCGGGCATCGCGGCGTAGAGTGTGCGGACGAGCGGCTCAGCGGCAGACATCGCGGCCTCCTGACGGACGTTCGCCTCCCGCCCGAGAAGGGCATGGGAGGCGATTGAATGCAAATAACTCTAACGCCACGCGGCGTTAGTCGTCAAGGAAAGGGAAGCTCGGCGTACGTCCCGAAAGGCGCGATGCCGGCCACGCGCTGAGTGATCGTGATGCTGCGCGCCGCGATGTCGACGCACGAGCGGCCGGGAAGATCGAAGCCCCCCGGCTCGGCGTCGGTCGCCACCACCGCCGTGGTGTTCGACGCGTTGCACACACGATAGCGGCGCGCGGCCGGCAGCTGCGAGACGATCGTGGCGCGACGCGCTTCGTGACCGGGCAGCGTCCACGATCCCGCGCCCGAGACGGCCCCGACCGGCGGCAGCGCCACGTACGGCGTCACCGGTTGGGCGAACGCCTCCGGCGCGATCAGCAGCAGGCCGAGGACGGCGAGTGAGCGCACGCCGGTACTATAGCTTGCGGGCCGCGCGAACCGTGTGTCATCATCGATCCACGTTGTCACGATTTCTGCTTGTCCTGCTGTTTCTACTGTCGTTGACGTTGCCGGCCGGGTCGATCGAACCGCCGCCACTACTGCTGACCATCGACGCGTCTCCGTCGCTGGGGGTCGGGCAGGCCAAAGTGGTCGTGGTCGAGTTCTCGGATTACCAATGACCGTTCTGCGCCCGGCACGTCCGTGTGACGATGCCGCAGATCGAAGAGGCGTACATCAAGACCGGCCTGGTGAAGTACGTGGTGCGTGACTTTCCGCTCGAGCAGATCCATCACGACGCGTTCAAGGCCGCCGAGGCGGCGCATTGCGCCGGCGACCGAGGCGCCTTCTGGCCCATGCACGCGCGCCTCTTCGCCCGCCAGACCGACCTGACGCTCGACGAGCTACCCGGTCACGCCCAGATGCTCGGGCTCGACGTCGCCGCCTTCCGCCAGTGCCTCGAGAGCGGCAAGCACACCGTGCGCGTGCACCGCGACCTGGCCGAAGGTATCCGCGCCGGCGTCAACTCGACGCCGAGCTTCTTCATCGGCGTCCCGGCGGCGGATCAGAAGATGCGCGTCGTCAGGATGGTGCGCGGGGCCCAGTCGTTCGACGCGTTCAAGGAGATCATCGACGGCCTGCTGGCCCGGTCGCCGTCATGACAAGGCATCGCCTGCTCGCGGTCGTGATCCTCGTGGTGCTGCTGGTCACCTTCGTCCGGCCCGCCCGGGCCGAGGCGCTCGAGCCGATGACGGTGATCCTCATCGTGTCGGGCGCCATCGTCGTCATCGCGCTCGTCGCCGTGCTCATCATCGCGAACGTGACGGAGTACCGGCGGGGCACCCGCGCTCAGGAGCACGACGGCCCCCTGATCCTCGCCTGGCAGGCACCGGCAACCACCCAGAGTCCGTGAAAGAGGAGCGCCCCGGCTTCGCCGGGGTGCTCTGAACGGTGCCGGGGGAGTCCGAGGGGGGCGTAGCCCCCTTCGCTTGACCAGAATGGGGGGCCATATCGGGGCCCCCCATTTTTCTAGACGCCGAGCAGCCGGGCCGTTGCCATCTGGCGCAGGCGGACGATCGAGCGCGTCGGCGCCAATCCCATCGGACACACCTCCGTGCAGTTGCCCTGCCCGTGGCAGCGAGCCAACGCGTCATCGGAGAGCAACACGGACCAGCGCGCGGCCTTCTTCGTGTCCCGGCTGTCACGCTGGAGTGTGAACGCGCGGTTCAGCGCGGCGGGGCCGGCAAACCGCGTGTTGTGGGCGACGATCGTGCACGCGGAGAGGCAGAGCCCACAGCCGATGCACTCGATCGCTGCGTCGATCTCCTGCCGCCCGGGTGAATCGCCCGCGATGAGCACCTCGCGCCGCTCCTGATCGTCGCCCGCAAATGCCGCGCCGGTGGTGCGCATCTTCGCCGTGAACGGCGCCATGTCGACCACGAGGTCCCGCAGCAGCGGAAAGTGGTAGAGCGGGCGCACCGTGACTCGTCCGTCGCCGAGTGTGGACAGGCGCGTCCGGCAGGCCCAGCGCTCGCGCCCGTTGACGACCACGCCGCACGAGCCGCACATCCCGACGCGGCAGGCATAGCGGAACGCGAGGCTCGGATCCTTCCCGCGCTGGATCTCGACCAGCGCGTCGAGCACAGTGGTGTCGCTGCCGGCGTCGACGGCATACTCCTGCCAGCGCTCGTCGTCGCCCGGCGACCACCGGAACACGCGGAGCGTGACGATCAGAGCCTCCCGACGAAGTCGGCGACGGCGCGGCCGATCTCGGCCGGCGAGTCCTCCTGGATGAAGTGCAGGCCGCGCACGGTGATCTCGCGCTGATTCGGCCACGTGCGACAGAACTCGCGCTGCGCCCCGACGAGGATCGAGCCCGGCTCGGCGTTGACGAACAGCTTGGGCACCGGGCTCTTGGCGAGCCACTGAGCGTTTTCTTCCGCGATCCCCATCACGTCGGCCGGCTCGCCGCCGACGGGGATCTCGCGAGGCCACGTCAACGTCGGGCGCCGCGACTCCCCGGGCTCTCGGAATGGCGCTCGATACGTCTCCATCTCCTCGGTCAGCATGCGCTGGATGCTCGCGGGCAGGATGCGCTCGACGAACACGTTCTTCTGCAACACCAGCTCTTCCCCGGCGGGCGATCGCATCAACTGGAAGATCTTGCGGGCGCTCTCCGGCCATTCGTCCCATGTGAGCGGCCTGACGATCGCTTCCATATATATGAGGCCGGCCACGCGGCCGGGATGGCGGCGCGCCCAGGCGAAGCCGAGCGCCGATCCCCAGTCGTGCACGACCAGCGTGACGTCCCGGAGCGCGAGGGCGTCGAACCACGCGTCCAGATAGCGCGCGTGATCCACGAACCGGTAAGAGCCGGACGGCGCCTTCCCCGACCGCCCCATGCCGATCAGGTCGGGGGCGAAACATCGCGCCGTTGTCTCCACGTGAGGGATGACGTTGCGCCAGAGATAGGACGACGTCGGATTGCCGTGGAGGAACACGACCGGGCGGCCCCGACCGGTGTCCACGTAGGCCATCTCGCTGTCGAGGACGGCAACACGGCGGCGGTCGTAGCGGTCGGCGGCGGAGATCTGGGCGTCAGTCATGGGCCAACTATTGCACAAGGCGTGGCGAAGCGCCGGTGGGTGGGGTCCGGAAACCTGCCCGTGCGCCCGATTCCCACTGGTACGGACGGCTCAGGGAGGACTGTGTGGCAAAGCAGATTTTGCTGGTCGACGACGAGGTGGCGATCTGCGAGGCTCTGAAGGCGTTTCTCGACGAGCAGGGTCATCAGGTCAGCTATGCCACTAACGGCGACGGCGCCGTCGCCGCGGCGCTCCACGCCGACCTCGCCATCTGCGACCTCCGGCTGGGCAACGAGAATGGCCTCGACGTCATCGAGCGTCTGCGACGCGTGCGGCCGGAGCTGAAGATCCTCATCCTCACCGCCTATCCCTCGATCGACGCGCTCCAGACGGCCACCAATCTGGGCGTGGCCGGCTTCCTGTCGAAACCGCTCGGCATGCCCGAGCTGCTGTGCTCGGTCGACAGGGTGCTGGGGTCCGAGTTGGGCCCGTTTCTGCTCTTCCCGTCGACGCTGAAGGAGAAGCTGAAGGACGTGGTGCCCTATCTCGGCGAGGTGACGTCGGTCGACCCGTCGAACTGGCTGCGCGTGAAGACGCTGCTCAGGACGGCGGCGCCCTCCTGCGTGCTCGTCGACGCGGCGGCGCCGGACGTGCTGGACTTCTTCGACGCGTGCAAGCGCGAGCTGGAGGGCCGGATCGTGCTCCTGCTGTGCCGCGACGACGACTTCGTCACGGCGCGCGAGCTCCTCGGCCGCCTGTCCAATGTGAAGTGCGTGAGCATGGGCGGCTCCCCGAGCCGGATCCTGCGCACGATCCGCGAAGCGGTCACGATGCGCCGGCAGGAGTCGGAGCGGGCGCGCGCGACGCTGGCCCAGCAGCTCGCCCGGTGCGAGTACGCCGCGCCGCTTCACATCGGATACTACTGCACCATCCAGGGGGCCTGTCCGTTCGGCGAGCAGAAGGACGCGGTCGTCACCGTGAAGGGCAAGGACCATCATCGCTGCCCCAAGCGGCCGTTCGTGATCCCGAACGCCGATTGCGTCGGTCTCATCACCTGGAGTGGCGTGCCCGACGAGACCGAGATCATCGGATATCGCGAGCAGGCCATGGCTGAGGTGCGAAAGGGCAAGACCCACATCGTGATCAACTGCCAGGCGCTCGAGATTCCCCACTTCAACCTGGTGGAGATCCTGGCCGACCTCGAGTCCGTGCTGGCCGACAAGCCCGACGCTCGCGTGGACGTCATCAACCTTGCGCAGAAGCTGTTGCCGGCCTTCCTCAAGGCCGGTCAATTCCTCGTCGGCGTCCACTTCTACGGTCGGGTGCTGATGGAGCTGGAGTCGCGCCCCGCCTGATCTCCTAGTACCAGCGCCAGGACCACACGACGACGAACAGCAGGACGGCCAGCGCGAGCGCCGCCACGAACAGCGCGCGGTGCCAGCGGATCGGCAAGCCAAAGTCCAGCAGCAACGACCGCACGCCCAGCAGCGCGTGAACCAGCGCTAGCGCGAGCAGCGCGGCCTGAATCCCGCGGCGGAACGGATTCACCAGATGCCACGCGATCACGACGAGCAGCAGGATCGCGGCCGCCCGCTGGATGAGCCACGCCCACATTCCGGCCTTCGTATCACGCCAGCCCTCGGCCGTCGTCCACTCGCGCCGCAGGATCTTCTCCATCAATCGCCGATCTCGACGGCCGCAGGCGTCGGCGCGGCGGGCTCCGGCCGGGCCCGCGTAAGGGCCACGGGCTCACGCCAGGTCGTCAGGTCGTCGCCCCGCCTGCGCACTCTCACGGAGTAGAGCGCGTCACGACTCGATGCGGGGAAGTCGTTCCGCCAGTGAGCGCCGCGACTCTCGGTCCGCTCGAGGGCGCTGGCGACGATGAGCCGGGCCGTCGTGAGCTGGCTGCGCAGATTGAGCCAATCCTGCCAGGCAAGATTCAGCGTCGCGCCGCCGGGAACGGCCACGGTGTCGAGCTGCCGCTCGAGGTCTCCGATCGCCGTCTGCGCCATCGTCAGACCTTCCGCATCGCGAACGAGGCCTGCGTGCTCCCACATCACGTCGCGGAGCCGGCCCTGCAGCGCGTACAGCTCACCGCCCGATCGTCCGAGAGGCTTCTGGGCATCGCGCGCGGCGCGCTCGAGAGCCGCGGTGTCCGGACGTCGAGCGCGCGTACCGACGACGCCCTCGGCCATCACGTCGCCGGCAATCCCACCGAACACCGTCGAGTCGGCCACGCCGTTGCCTCCGAGCCGATTGGCGCCGTGGATGCCGCCCGCGTCCTCGCCGGCAGCCCAGAGGCCTTCGATGGCCGTGCGGCACGTCGGATCGATCACGACGCCGCCCATCATGAAGTGCGCGGTCGGCCCCACTTCCACGGGCCCACGCGCGAGATCGCGACCGAAGTCGCGACAGCGCCTCACCATTCCTCTGAAACTCCGCTCGACGACGTCGGCGCCCAGGTGCGAGACGTCGATCCACACGCCACCGTTCGGCGTTCCCCGTCCCTCCTGGATCTCGAGGAACGACGCGCGGGCGACCAGATCACGCGTGGAGCGCTCCATGCGCTGAGCGTCGTGCCGGGCCATGAAGCGCTCGCCGAGCCTGTTGCGGAGCTGACCACCGGCGCCGCGCAGGCCTTCTTCCAGGAGCGCGCCCGTCATCAGCGAGCCGGGAATCACGAGGCCAGTGGGATGGAACTGGATCATCTCCATGTCGCGCAACGCGAGCCCCGCGCGCCAGGCCAGCGCGATGCCGTCGGCGGCCTTGTCGGCCGAGCAAGCGAAGATGCGATACATCGTGGGCCCGCCGCCCATCGCGAGCAGCGTGGCGCGGGCGCGAAGGACAAAGAATCGGCCCGAGCGTTGATCGAGGACGAGCGCGCCGGCGCAACGGCCGTCGGCGTCGAGCGCCAGCTCCATGGCCCGGCACTCCTCGTACGCCGTCACGTTCGGACGTGCCACCACCTGCTCGGTCAGGCGGTTCATGATCTCGATGCCGGTGAGATCGCCCTTGTGCACGGTGCGATCGTGGGTCTGGCCGGCGAACGGCTTCTGGTGGATGCGCCCCTCGGACGTGCGGTCGAAGAGACAGCCGTAGCGCGATTCCAGCTCCAGGAGGCGACCGGGTGCCTCGGTGACGAGCGTCCACACCAGCTCCTGGTCGTTGATGAAGCCGCCGCCCTTCAGCGTGTCGAGCAGGTGGGCGTCGAGCGAATCCGGCGCGGTGAGCACCGCGTTGTAGCCGCCCTGGACCATGCGCGTGCACCCGGCGCGACCGAGCAGGCCCTTGACGACGACGCCGATGCGCAACCGGGACGACGCGTCGGCGGCGTGGAGCGCCGCGCAGAGGCCGGCGCCGCCGGCGCCCAGGATCAGGAGATCGAGGTCGAGCTCATCCACCGTTCAGGGACGGATGTAGACGTAGCCCTGCTCCACCAGCTCCATCACGCGCACGACACCGCCCTGGGGCAGCGCCTTCGTGCCGGCCGGGAGCTGCTCGAGCGTGATGCTGAACGCCTTCATCGTGTTGCCGCAGAAGCCGACGCCAACGCCTTCGCTCTTCAGCTCGTCGAGAGCGCGCTTGATGTCTGGATTCATGTCCCTGGCAATGAAGTTGCGCAGGGCGGGCCCGTGAACGACCAGCTCGATGGCCTCGACGTTCTTCATGCCGCCGACGCCTTCGATGTGGTTCTGGATGTTGCCGAGGACGAAGCGCACCTTGTCGAGGCTCGGCTCGTTGAGGTGATAGACGACCTTGTGCTTCTTCGGCTGCTCGGCGAGATGCGAGGCCTCGGCCGGAGCGATGGCGGCCAGGATGGCGGCGATCAGGGCGACGATCATCGGATCCTCCTCGAAGGCGGATTCACGCTCACGGGTTCACGCTCATTGGACGAGTGTCTGCAAGAGCGCGCGTCCGGCCGGCGACGTCCACTCCTTGGTGCCAAGCGCCTTGCCGAGCAGTCGTCCGTCGGGGCCCACGACGAACACCGTGGGCGTCGCGGTGACCCCGTACTGTTTGGTCACTCGGCCGTCGGGATCGAGCAGGACGGTGAAGGAGACGCCCTGGCGGGCGACCCAGGCGGCGACGGTCTCGCGACTCTCCTGGATGTCGATGGCGACCACGCGCAGCCCGCGATCTTTGAACTCCCGGTGCACCTGCTCGATGGTCGAGGGCAACTCCCTCGTGCAGTACGGTCACCACGAGGCCCAGAAATAGAGGAGCGCAGGCTGACCCGCCAGATCGGCGAGCGTGAGCCGTGTTCCATCGAGCTTCGCAAGCGTGAACGGCTTGGCTGGGCCGGTGAGCGGGACGAGCTGGAGATTGGCCATGCGGGTTTCGAGCGTCCCGCCCATCGCGAGCGACCCGAGGGCGACGACCATGACGACGAGACAGAGGACGCCGGGGACTCGACGGCCGGTGATGAGCATGGCCGCTATTCTAGACGACCCGGACGCGAGGGCGGGGGTCGAGACGGAGACGCCCGACGCTACGCAGATGGGAGGCCACGACGTCCCACGCCGGCGGCCCACTCGCCTCACCCAGGCTCGCCCAGCCCGTCGCCTTGTAGCGGCGTACGGGATCGAGCGTGCGGCCGCCAATGCGGACGTCCGTGATGCGACGCCCCATGGGCTTGGCGGGGTCGATGGTGTAGGTCAATCCGCCGAGGCGCACCATGTCGCCGCCCTGCCGGTAGTACGGATCGGGATGGAAGAGGTTGTCGGCCACGTCTTCCATCACGCGGTGGATCTCGGCGCCCGTCATCTCGCGCTCCCACGTGTTGGCGTACGTCAGCGCGGTGTGGCTATAGACGTCCTCGAGCGTGATCGCCTGCCCGGGGAGGATGGTGACGCCCCAACGAAAGCCCGGCGAGAACGCGATCTCGGCGTCGGCACGCTTGAGGAGCGCGTCGAGGATGACTTCGTCGAAGGGCCCGTTGAAGTTGCCGCGACGATAGAGCAACGACTCCGAGACGGCCAGGCGCTCACCGAGCTTCGCCTCGTGAGGCCCGCGCACCTCGCGGATCAACTGCGCCATCGCGGGATCTTCGGGCAGGAGTCGCGAGAGCACCGGGATGAGGCGATAGCGCGACGCCGCGATCCGTCCGCTTCTCACGTCGAGATCGAGGCGACTCAAGAACTTTCCGTGTGACCCCGAGTTCACGACGAGCGTGCGCCCGACCCGGATCGGCTCGACCAGAGCGTCGTGGGTGTGGCCACCCAGGATCACGTCGAGACCGGTTACCCGCGCGGCGAGCTTGAGATCGACGGCGATACCGTTGTGCGAGAGCAGCACGACCACGTCGGCCTTGCGGCGGTCGCGCGCCGCGTCCACCAGCTTCTGGACCTGATCCTCGCGAATACCGAAATCGAGGTCGCCGACGAGGCGCTTGGGATGCGCGACGACCGTGTATGGAAACGCCTGGCCGATGACGGCCACGCTCACGCCGCCGACCTCGCGCACCGTGTAGGGCTTGAAGATGCGGTCGCCGAACCCTGACTCCGAGACGTTGTGGGCGACGAAGTCCCCTTTGAAGAGCCCGCTCCGCTCGGCGTCGCCGAACAGCTCGCGCACACGCTCGACCCCGTAGATGAACTCCCAGTGCGCGGTGACGACGTCCACTCCGAGCAGGTTCATCGCGCGCACCATGTCCTCGCCGCGGCTCCAGAGCGCCGTCGCCGAGCCCTGGAGGGTGTCGCCGCCGTCGAGGAGCAGCGTCCGCCCCGGCCGCTCCTCGCGGATGCGGCGCACCAGCGTGGCCAGGTGCGCGTAGCCACCGAGGCGACCGTACCGCGTCGCGAGCTGGGCGAAGTCGAGGGACGTGTAGACGTAGGCTTCGGGAGTTCCCCGCGCGAGTCGCCAGGCCCGGAGCGCGGCGTCACCGGTGACGTACGGAGGATGGCCGCGCTCGGCGCCGACGCCGATCAGCGTGTCCGGCTCGCGATAGAAGACGGGCAGAAGCGAGGCGTGCGGATCGGTCATGTGCAGGAGCGTGACGTTGCCGAGCGGCTCGAGCTCCAGCAGTCGCCGCCCGCCATCGTCGGCCTCGAGCACTCGCGGGGCGATTCCAGCCCCGGCGGCGATGACCAGGAGCTTGAGCAGGTCGCGCCGCGTGAGTTGCACGCGCTAGTGCCTGATCCCCGGCACGCTCATCGGCTTGCCGTTGTCGAACGACGCCAGGTACAGCTCCAGCTCGGCGTATTCGATCGCGTCGGCGGCCAGCATGTTGGCGCCGAGCGGCGTCATGCACCACTGGAAGCGCCGGCGCATGTCCCACGGCGCGCCCTGACTGGTGCGCCACGTGGGGAAATGGCGCGTCAGCCCCTCGGTCACGTCGGCGAGCATCCGGCCGCCCAGGAACTTGTTGGCGCCGCGCTCGGGCGTATGGCAGTCGGCGCACGAGTGATTGCGCTCACCGATGCGGCGATAGAACGAAGCCTTGCCCCGAGCCAGCGCCGCGCGCGCCTCCGCGCTGGTCACGTCGACGCTCATCGGCATTCCGTTCGAGCCCATCTTGATCAGCATCGTGAGCTCGACGTTGTCATCGCTCTCGGCCAGCAGCGGCCGGCCGGTCCGCTCCGGGCTGTGGACGGCCAGGAAGTCCTCGATGCTCATCACGCGGCGGTACGTCTCGACGAACTTCGGATAATGCGTGGCCACGCCGCGCATCGCGCGCGTCGCTCCTCCCTCGTGGCAGTTGGCGCACGCACGCCCGTTCGGCCCCGGCGAGGCCCACAGCTTCTCCGAATCTTCGGCGAGCACGATGGCGGGATTGTTGGTCGGATCGAGGTTGTCGCCGAATCCCGTGGGCCTCGGCCGCGTGAACGGGTTGCGCTCGACCTCCTTCTCGAGCGGCACCGGGCCCTTGAGGGTCTGCAGATACGCGACGAGGTGGACGATCTCGTCCGGCGTGAACGCTCCCGACGCTCCCCACGGCGGCATCGTGGTGTTGGGAAACGTCACGCGAGGATCCCAGATCTGCTGGTAGAGATACGCGTCGGCCAGTCGGCGATCGCCGATGGTGGAGAGATCAGGGCCGACGCTGCCGGCCGGCCACACGTCGGCGCCGGGCACGAGGTGACAGCCGGTGCACGGCGCCTTCGCGCGCGAGAGGAACAGCGAGCGGCCCTTCTTCGCGTCGCCGACCGTTCCCGCCCGCGGCGACGCTCGCGACACGGGGACGTCGGGGCGCGTGTCGTCGTAGGCGTACGTGCGGAAGCGTCCGAAGTCCGCCGTCGTCCATCCGGCGTAGCGAACGGCCTGATGCGTTCCGTCGGGGAGCACGCGGACGTCGCCGCGCGCTTCGGGAACGGCGTGCGTCGTCCAGCGGGGAAGCTGCGAGTAGTCGGGACGGTCGGCGGCGGTGGCACACCCGGCGAGGATCACGGCGAAGGCCACGAGCCGACGTATCGGCTCAGGCAAACTTGACGTCTGCGGTGCCCTCGTACTTGCCGCCGTGCGTGTCGTGGAAGGTGATGGTCAGCGTCCCGGGGTCGGTGGCGCGAAACGTGAACACGAACGTCGGGTTCTCGCTCACGCTCTGGGTCGTGTCGAAGGCCGCCACGGTCTTGCCGAGATACGTCGCGACGACCCGGTCGATGTAGAGGTACTTCTTGTCGATGATCTTCCCTTTGCTGTCGCGCTCGATGCGCTCCATGGGATGGATCACCAGGCTGCGCACGCGGACGATGTCGCCCGGCTTGATCGAGGAGGGCAGGCGGACGCGAACCTTGCCGATGTCCGCCACGTCAGCCTCCGCACCCGCCGACGGTGACCTTCACCTCGCGCTTCACGGCGAGGAGCGTCCCGTCGCTCTGCTCGACGATCGCGCGCACGTCGCCGGTCTCGCCGAGCCTGATGGTGGCGCCGATCGCCGCCTGGCCGGCTTCGGGCCCCAGCGTCGTCCGAAACACGACGGGGATCCGGTTCTTGTCGGCGACGACGTAGATCGCCTTCACGTGGTTGGCCGCGGTCATCGGCGACGCGACGTCCACCGACACCGGAACCACTGCGCCGTTCTCGGCGATGAGCGGCAGGTCGAGCTTGACCACACCGCTGCCGTCCTTCATCGGCCGCGCGCCGAAGATCCGCTTGAGCGCCTCGTCGACCGTCTCGTGCTGACCGAGCTGCTGGGCGTGGGCTCGACGCGGCGCCAATGTGAGGCCGCCGGCGCCGGCGAGCCCGAGAGCGCCGAGCGTCGTGATCACAAGACGGCGGCTGATCGAGTGATCGTTCATCGTTCAGGAATTATATACGCCGCCGCCGCGGGCTTGAAAGCCCTCGGCAGCCAGAGCGGCCGCCGCAGATTGCCCGGACCCGGCGCCGGGCGCGCGAGCGCGAGCCAGCGGCGGTACATCTCGTGCGACTTGGCGGTGTCGACGAAGATGTCGCCGTAGCGATCGTCGGGCCCGGCCTTCGTCACGCGGACTTTCTGATGCCAGCAGTGCTGGCCGGAGACGGGATCGGGCTGGACGGGAAACGTCAGGTTCTGATTGACGCCCGCGTCCTCCCACCAGATGCGGCTCGAGTCGGGATCGGCGCTGGCGAACGGCCTCACGCCGTGGACCTGCCTCATCTTCCACTGGCCGGGCGCCACCTGCTCGAGACTCACGAGCGCGGTCGACCAGCGTTCCCCGCCCTCGTCTTCACGCAGCCGCCAGCGCCCGATGTGGTGCGAGCAGGCCACGATACCCGGCCGCAGCGCCTCGGTCACCCACGCGCGATCGACGAAGTACCCGATGGCCGTTTCCACGCGGAGCAGGTCGCCGGTGTCGACGCCGAGCCTTCGGGCGTCCCCGGGATTGATCCACAGCGGATTCGTGTGGGAGATCTCGTTCAGCCACTTCGAGTTGCCCGAGCGCGTGTGAATGAGCGTGGGCAGGCGGAAGGTCGGCAGTAGGACCATCTCACCGTGCGCGCGGTTGATCTCTGACGGGTGGACGTGGCTCTTCACGTAGCCGGGCACGGACTGCTCGGGCCAGCGCCACGCTTTCAGCGTGCTGGAGAAGAACTCGAGCCGGCGCGACGGCGTGGGAAACCCGACGCGCACGACGCCGTCGATCTCGATGCCGACGGCCTGGCCGCCTTTCGTCACGATCCTCGTCACGGGATCGACGCTGGCACCGTCGAGACCGACGGTCTTCTCGTGGCTCTCGTAGACGTTGTCCTCGACGAGGAAGGCGCCGTACTTCCGCATGTACTTGAGCGGCGTCAGGCCTTCCTTGCTCGCCGCCGCCGGCAGACCCGGCACCGAGTTCTCGAAGATCCAGCGATAGAACTCCTCGATCTGGAGCTTCTGGCCCGCGCGATACGGTGACTCGAAGTACTTCCGAATGCCCAGCGCGCCGTCGGGATCGATGCGCCACGACAGCTCGATCCAGAACTCGTCCTCCTCCCACACCTGCCCGACGCCGGCCGCTTCGTGGGCCTGCCACGTCCACTCGAACGTCCGCCCCTGACGCTCCATGGCCACGCGCAGCACGGGCTGGCGGAAGCCGATCCAGCGCGCCGCGTGCGTCTCCTGCGACATCAGATCGTGACGCTCGGAGGCGTGGCCCATGGGCAACACGTAATCGGCGAACCACGCCGTCTCGCTCCACACCGGCGTCAGGCACGCGTGGCATTCGACCTGGCTCTCGTTGGTCAGCATCTCCATCCACGAGAGTCCGTCGGGATTCGTCCACACCGGGTTGTAGACGCGCGTGAAGTACATCGCGAGCTTGCCCCGGCCCTCTCTCAAGAAGTGCGGCAGCAGGAAGCTCATCTCGAAGAAGGCCAGCGGGTACTCCCGCGGCATCAGCAGCTCGCTCCACACCTTGCCGGGCGGCGGCAGCATCGGTGGCGCCGGGATCACCTTGTTGTAGACGTTGGGCGCCGTGCCTCCCGGCGTGCCGACGGCGCCCATGAGGACGACGAGCAGCTCGAGCGCGCGCGCCACCTGCCAACCGCCCAGGTTGCCCGCGGCCGTGTTGCGCCAGACGTGGGTCGCGAGCGCCGTGCCGGCCTGCCCGATCGCGCGCGCGACCTCGACGATCGTCGCGGCCGGCACCCCGCTCTCGCGCTCGGCGAGCTCCGGTGTGTAGGCCGCGTACAGCTCTTCGAGCGCGTGCTCGAAGGCCTCGAACGTCGGCGCCAGGTCAGGGCGTTCCTCGCGCAGATACTCCTGCCAGTTCACCCAGCGCCGTACGAACTCGCGGTGATAGCGCCGCTCGTTGACGAGAATGCGCGCGATCGCCAGCAGGACCGCCGCCTCCGAGCCCGGCCAGGGCGACATCCACCAGTCGGCCATCGACGCGGTGTTCGACAGCCGTGTGTCGAGCACGCAGACTTTGGCGCCGCGCATCTTGGCTTCCATGATTCGCTGCGCGTGCGGATTGAAGTAGTGGCCGGTCTCGAGGTGCGACGAGAGCAGGAGCAGGAAGCGGGCGTTGGCGTGGTCGGGCGACGGGCGATCCATGCCCATCCAGAACGCGTAGCCGGCCCGCGCGCTCGCCGAGCAGACGTTGGTGTGACTGTTGTGGCCGTCGATCCCCCACGCGTGGAAGACGCGCTGCAGATAGATCAGCTCGTGGCCTGGCCGTCCGAGGTGGTACATGACCTCTTGCGGCCGTCCCTCCACGAGCGCCTTCCGGATCCGGCCCGCGATGTCGTCGAGAGCCTCGTCCCACGTGACGCGCTCCCACTGGCCGCTGGCGCGTTTGCCCTTGCGCCGGAGCGGATAGCGAATGCGCTCGGGATCGTCGATCTGGTTGAGCGTGGCCGGGCCCTTGGCGCAATTGCGGCCGCGGCTGCCGGGATGCACGGGATTGCCCTCGAACTTCTGGATGCGCCCAGTCGCCTTGTCGACGTAGGCGAGCAGCCCGCACGCCGCCTCGCAGTTGAAGCAGATGGTCGGAATCAGGCTGTAGCGGCGCTTGACCTTGCGCGGCCACGCGACGGCGTCGTACTCCTCCCAATCGTCCCAGCGCTCGGGCGGCGGATAACTCGCCAGGCGCTCCGGCGGCGGCAGCTCGCGCGCGGTGGGATGAAGAGGCTCGCCGGGGCTCATGTCAGCTGAGAGGTATCGATTGGCCGGCTTTGACCCACAGGTCTTCCCACACCCAGAGCCCGGCGAGCGCAAGCACGGCGGCCGGCAACGCCGCCGCATCGTGGACCCACGCGCCGAGCCAGCCGAGCAGCGCGGGTGCAACGGTCCCCGCCGCCATCACGCCGCCCCAGAACCTGACGCGGTAGTGGCCGCGCGCGATGAGCCGTGCCGCGCGCACGGCGTCGACGCTCGGGTGATGGGCGAACAGCTCGATCAGCAGCGCGACGCCGTGAGCGAGCACCGCGGGGATCAGCCAGAGACTCAACGCCGCCAGCACTTCGGGATCACGACGACCGACAGCCTCGGCGACGAGGAGCGCGGCGGCGCCCGCGACGGCGGCCGAGAGGAGCAGTTGAGGCAGCACGAGCGGGCTCTGCCAGAAGTCCCGGCCTTCAGCCTGACCGAAGAGGAACGCACTGTAGCCGGCGGTGGCGGCGGCGAGAAGAACCACGGGCGCCGCCAGCACGTGCAGCGCGTCGCCGGCGTCGCTCCATCCCGCAATCAACCACGCCACGGCGACGATGCCATAGGCGAGCAGGATGAAGGCGCCCCACACCAGCCACGAGCGGAGATTCGGCTTCAGCAATATATAAAGGAAGCGCTCGGGCCGCTTGAGATCGAACACCAGGAGGCCGGTCGTGAGGCCGAGGAACACCAGCGCCAGCAGCGGCGCGACGGTGCCGCTGAGCCAACCACCGTCGGCGAGCTCGAAGAGCGCGGCCAGCCCGGCGATCAGCAACGCACCGGCCGCGACCGACTTGGTCCACAGATACGCGGCGACCTTCCATCCCCACGGTCGCGGAGCGTGAGGCACGTCGTACACGGGCCGCGTCAGCGCAGCGTCGTCGAGGCCGGCGACCATCGTGACGAGGGACACTTCAGCCGCTGGCCGCTGGGCCCACATGTAGGTCGTCGCGGGAGCCTGCAGCGACGGCGTCAGCGCCGCGGCGTCGGCGCCCACATAGAAGACCTTCGGGCGCGTCCCCTGCTCGGGCTTGCGCACCTGCACCGGCTCGGTGGCGACGAGCCGCGCGATGCGGCTGCGCGAGTCGTCCAGGTCGCCGGCGATGATCGCCTGCTCCGGGCACACGATGACGCACGCTGGCTCCAGACCGACTTCCAGGCGATGAGCGCAGTAGTTGCACTTGGCGGCGGTCTGGGTGGCGGGGTCGATGTAGAGCGCGTCGTACGGGCAGGCCTGCATGCATGATTTGCAGCCGATACACCGCTCGCCGTCGAAGTCCACGACGCCATCCGGCCTCCGGTAGAGCGCGACGGTCGGACAGATGGTGACGCAGGGCGCATCGTCGCAGTGATTACATCGGAGGACCGAGAAGTATCGCCGCGTGTGCGGGAACGTTCCCCGCTCCACGTATTTCACCCACGTGCGAAAGGCGCCCAGCGGGACCTGGTTCTCCTCCTTGCACGCCACCGTGCACGCGTGGCAGCCGATGCACTTGCGCTGGTCGATCACGAAGCCGTAGCGCACTCGTCCTCCGATGAGCCGGGATCCCTGGGTGTCGGTCGCACTCCGGGCCGGGGCAGCCGATGATAGCAGAAGCATCCGCCTCGGCGGCGGGACGCGAAGTCAGCCGAGCAGTCGGCGAATCTTGGGCAGCACGCGCTCGGGGTCGAGCTCCACCGACGTTTCGCGCCCGGCGATCCGACCCCGGGCGTCGACGAAGAGCAGCAGGTTCGTGTGACCGATCCGACCGGTGGTTCCGGTGAGGAGGCCGACGTCGCGTGTCACACGCTCGATGTCGGAGGCGGATCCGGTCAAGAAATGCCACGTCGTGAGATCGGCGCCGTAGGCGGCGGCGTAGCGCTCGAGCGCAGGCGGAGTATCGACGGCGGGATCGACCGTGATCGAGACGAACCCCACGCGATCCCCGAGGCCCTCGCTGCGCAGGCGGGCCTGAACGCGCACGAGCTGAGTGGTGACGAGCGGGCAAACGTCGCCGCAGGTCGTGAAGATGAAGTTGACGACGGTCGCACGGCCGCGGAGATCGCCGGCGCTGACGACGTGTCCCGATTGATTCGTCAGCGTGAATGGGGGAAGCGGCGGCGCGGCCGCCGTGCACGCCGTCAGCAGTGCCGTCGTCACGGCGAGCAAAGCGACGAGCCGCATCACGCTTCCAGCCGGATCCGGCTCTCCATCCGTACCCGGCCGACGACGGCCGCGACGAGCAGGGCGTAGCCGGCCGGGATCAGCGCCGATTCCAGACGCCCGAACCACTGGATCGTCGCACTGGAGATTCCGGCGATCGAGAGCAGGATCCCGAACGATCCGAGCCCACAGTGCGTCAACGACGACACGCTCGCCCCCAGCAGCCCGATCAGCCCGGCACCGCCGAGCGATCCCACGCCCCGCCAACCGGCAGCGCGACCACCCAGCCCGAGCGCGAGGCCGAGCAGCGCCGAGAACGACAGGAAGAAGAGCAGGCTGGACCACGTCAGCTCGAAGCTCCACACCGCCGCGCCGAATTGCGGGTGGAGCCGTCCGTACTCGACGATCGGCTCGCGGCCCAGCAGGACGAGCACGTCGGACGGCGCGGGCGTGAGCGCCACGATGCGACGAGCGTTCTCCCACACCGGATACACACGGGCGAAGTTCGGGCGACCACCCACCCCGACGACGAGGAGCACGCCGATCGCCGCCTGGTAGACGACGAACACGGCCACGGTGACGACCACGACGCGCCGCCAGCGCCCGCGGAGAACGGCGACGGCGGAGCTCATCGAAGAGCTTCCTCGCGGACCTCGGCGAAGACGTGCTTCTTCAGTCGCATGAACTCGGACGCGGTCGTGATCTCCGGCGCGCGCGGACGCGGCAGGGGCACGTCCACGATGTCGCGCAGCCGGCCCGGCCGCGCCGTCATCACCGCGACCCGATCGGCCAGGAAGATGGCCTCGTCGATGTCGTGCGTGACGAAGAGCACCGTGGTGCGAACCTCCTGCCACACGCCGAGCAGCAGCTCCTGCATCGTCAGCCGCGTCTGCGCGTCGAGGGCGGC
>Ga0066710_100001141_pt1 | contig 18994 bp, 22 predicted proteins | sample GraSoiAngelo_159_FD_79666 | JGI IMG/M metagenome (GOLD analysis project Ga0066710, IMG submission 79666) | Grasslands soil microbial communities from the Angelo Coastal Reserve, California, USA - 14_1009_16_40cm | ecosystem: Environmental > Terrestrial > Soil > Grasslands | place: USA... | reverse complement strand
GCGGTATGGAGGATATGGGCGACCGGGCGAGGGCGCTCGCCGGTGACGATCACAAGGTCCAGCTCGACGAATTCGCGCCCCTTCTTGTCGAACAGCGAACGCACGCGTCCGCGCGTGGTGAGCGTCTCGCCCACGCGGGCGCCGCCGAGATGGCGGATCACGCTGCCGGCGTGAATCCACGGGCCGAGGCGGACGTTCTGTCGCAGCGCGCGGTTGGCCTGGTCGAGATAGAAGGCGGGATGGATCCAGCCGTCGCGGCCGCGATAGAGCGGCAGCGGGTCGCCGACCTTGGCCAGCCACTCGCCGGCCGCCGCCTCATCGTAGGTGTTCACCGGCGAGCCGAGCACGTCCAGCGAGCCCAGGTGCGCGCGCGTGGCCTCGGGGCGTTCGTCCGGCAGCGGCGCCGTGCTGTACTGCGCCAGGTTCACGGGCGTGGGCGAGCCGGCCGGTAGCGTGGCCGCCAGCGTCGCGGCCTCCGGCGCGCCGGCGGTGGCGCCCGTGAGCGCCAGCGTGGCGCCGCGCGCATCGCGCGCCGTGGTGGCGCCGGTCACGGCCAGCTCTTCACCTTCGAACACCGGCTTGTGGAATCGCACGCTGGCGGTCCCGCGCTCTAGCCACGCCGAGCCCAGCGCCGCCACCAGCGGCACGGTCAGGTAGGCATAAACCGTTACGCCGGGCACGAGGCCGCCGCGGAAACCGTAGCGGCGCGCGGTGGCATCGTCGTGGATCTTGTTCTCGCTCGTCGGGGAGGTGTTCCGCGCCTTCACGCGATACTCGGGCAGCCGGTCGCCGGTCACGGGGCGGAGTCTACGCTATAATCCGCGCGGGATGAAACACGTCGTCCTCCTGCTCGTGCTGCTCCTCCTCGTCGGCGGGCTCGTCGCCGGCGTCGGCGTCGTGTGGGGCATCGGCGTCAACAACGCCCTCGTGCGCGCCGAGCAGGACGTCAACGAGAAGGGGGCCCAGGTCCAGAACGTCTACCAGCGGCGGGCGGATCTCATTCCCAACCTGGTGGAGACGGTGCGGGGCTTCGCCACGCAGGAGCGCACCGTGCTCACCGAGGTCACGCAGGCGCGCGCCCGCGCCACCGGCGTGCAGCTCACGCCGGAAGCGCTCAACGATCCGAAGGCGATGGAGCGGTTTCAGGCCGCCCAGCAGCAGCTCAGCGGCGCGCTGAGCCGGCTGCTCGTCACCGTCGAGCGCTATCCCGATCTCAAGAGCAACCAGAACTTCCTGGCCCTGCAGTCCCAGCTCGAGGGCACCGAGAACCGCATCGTGGTGGAGCGCCGGCGCTACAACGAGGCCGTGCGCGAGTACAACACGCGCCTGTCGCTCTTTCCGCATCGCATCGTCGCCAGCTTCGCCGGCTTCAAGCCCAAGGCGTACTTCGAGGCGGCGCCCGACGCCGCCACCGCTCCCAAGGTGAAATTCTAGCCTGCTGGCAGTCGTCGTCCTCGCCCTCGCCCTCGTTATCCCGCCCACGCCGACGCAGCGCGTGAACGACTATGCCGGCCTGCTGGACGCGGCCGCGCGCCAGCGGCTGGAGTCGAAGCTGGCCGCGCGCGAGGCGGCCACCGGCGTGCAGATGGTGGTGGCGCTCTTTCCCTCGCTCGAGGGCGAGAGCCTGGAGGACTTCGGCATCCGGCTGGCCGAGCGCTGGCGGGTGGGCGACAAGCGCCTCGACAACGGCGTCATCCTGCTGGTGTTCGCGCGCGAGCGCCGCGTGCGCATGGAGGTCGGCTATGGGCTCGAGCCCGAGCTGCCCGATGCGATCGCGGCCCAGATCATTCGCGAGACGATCGGCCCGCGCTTCCGCGAGCAGCGCTACGCCGCCGGTCTCGAGGCCGCGGTCGACGCGGTCTACGCGCGTGCGCCGGCGCGCGGCGCGCCGCCGGCCCCGCCGCAGCGCACGTTCGGCATGTCGCCGTGGACGCTGGGCGCGCTCGCCCTCTTCGGCATCGTGGGCTTCATCCTGCTGCGCGAGGCGATGGGCGGGGGCGGACGCCACGGCTACACCGCCACGCGCCAGGGCTGGACCTCGCGCCGCGGCAGCGTCCTCCCTCCCATCTGGTGGGGCGGCGGCGGCTGGGGCGGCGGCGGCAGCAGCAGCAGCGGCGGAGGCGGCGGCTTCTCCGCCGGCGGTGGCTCCTTTGGCGGCGGCGGGGCGAGCGGGGAATGGTGAAGCACCCGCGCTGGACGCGTGCGCTCTTCACGGCGGAGGACCTGGACGCCATCGCGGCCACAGTCGCCGGCGCCGAGCGCGGAACCTCGGGGGAGATTCGCGTGCACCTCGAGCGCCGGCTGCCGGGCGCGACGACGCCGATGGCCCGGGCCACCGCGGTGTTCGACCGGCTGACGATGCACGCCACCGCCGATCGCAACGGCGTCCTGATCTACCTGGCCGTCGAAGATCGCAAGCTGGCGATCGTGGGCGACGTCGGCGTCCACGCGCGCGTCGGCGACGAGTACTGGCAGCGCGTCCGCGACGAGATGGTCGAGCGCATGCGCGCCGGCGCGTCGCGGGACGCGATCGTGCGCGCCGTCATGGACGTCGGCCTCGTGCTGCGAAAGTTCTTCCCCCGGCGGCCCGACGATCGCAACGAGCTGAGCGACGAGGTGAGTCTGAGCTGAGGCGGGTGTAGGCTGGAGCCGGAGGTCACCGCGATGTCGCTCCGAGTCATCGTCGCCGCCCTCGTCGCCGTTCCCCTGCTGCTGCCGACCGTCGCGCCGGCGCAGAGCGCCGCCGTCGACACTCAGCTCCAGCTCGAAGCCAAGCGCAAGCGGCTGATCGTGCGTCCGGAGCCGCCGGTCGCGGCCGGCGTGCGCGACGCCGAGCGCGCCGCCGACGAGGCTGCCGTCGCGGAGTATGCGCGGCAGGCCAACGATCCGGTGCGCCGCACGCCGTCGCTGGACTACGACGTGTCGAGCGCGCTGACCTCGCGCAACGCGCAGAAGGCGCTGCGCCGCTAGGCGCCGAGCAGGAACTCCTGGGCGGCGGCCACGCCGGCGCCCAGGCGCAGCGGCACGCCGAAGTCGCGCAGCGCCATCTCCACGCCGGCCAGCCCGCCCAGCAGCTCGAGCTCGTTGAGGCTGCCGAGATGGCCGATGCGGAAGACCTTCCCCTTGACGTCACCGAGCCCGATGCCCAGCGAGAGGTCGAGGCTCGCGTACGCCTGCCGGATGAACGCGTCGGAGTCGAAGCCGGCCGGCATCACGACCGCGGTGAGCGTGTTGGAGTACTGACGCGGGTTCTTGCAGAGGATGTCCAGGCCCAGGGCGCGCACGGCGCGCCGGCAGGCCTCGGCCAGCCGCGCGTGGCGCGCGAAGACGTTGTCGAGTCCCTCCTCGCGAAGCATCGCGATCGACTCCCGCAGGCCGAACAGCAGCGTCGTCGCCGGCGTGTAGGGGAACTCGCCGCGGCGGTTGCGCTCGAGCACGGGCCGCCAGTCCCAGAACGCGCGCGGGCAGCGCGCCTTGTCGCCGGCCGTCACCGCCCGCTCGCTGATGGCCAGGATGGCCATGCCCGGGGGCAGCATGAGCCCCTTCTGCGGGCCGGTGAGCGTCACGTCCACGCCCCACGCGTCGTGCCGCACGTCGATCGAGGCCAGCGACGACACGGTGTCGACCAGGAGCAGGGCGGGGTGGCGCGCGCGGTCGAGCGCGGCGCGCACGGCGCCGATGTCCGAGGTGACACCGGTGGACGTCTCGTTGTGCACGACGAGCACGGCGCGAATCTCGCGGGCGGTGTCGGCGGCCAGCCGCGCCTCCAGCGGCATTACGGGCGCGCCCTCGCCGTACGGCACCTCCAGCCGCTCGACCTCCACGCCGTACGCCTGCGCGGTGCGCGCGAAGCCGGCGGCAAAGTGGCCGTTCACGCACGCGAGCACCCGGTCCCCCGGCGACAGCGTGTTGACGATCGCCGCCTCCCACGCCCCGGTGCCGGAGCCGGGATAGAGCACGATGTGGCCGTTGGGGGCCTTGAACACCTCGCGCAGGCCGTCGAGACACTCCTTCACCAGCGCGCCGAACGTGGGCCCGCGGTGATCGATGACCGGCTGCGACATCGCGCGCACGATGCGCTCGGGCACGAGCGTCGGTCCCGGAATCTGGAGAAACGGCCGCCCTGGCATGGTGGAGCGAGTCTAGAGAAGGGTCGGGGGGTCGTCAATCTGTCGCGTCGCCTCAAAATCGTGGTTACCCGCGGCGGAGGGACGCGGTAACCCTGTGTTATGAGGTTCCTCGTCTGTGTATAGTCGGGGCGATGCGACGCGACGAGATTCCCACGCCGGCGCTGTTGCTCGACCTCGACCGCTTCGAGCGCAATCTGGCGCGCATGGCCCAGCACGTGCGGGCCACCGGCAAGGCGCTGCGGCCGCACGCCAAGACGCATCGCTGTCCGGACATCGCCAAGCTGCAGGTGGCCGCGGGCGCGCTCGGCGTCGCCTGCGCCAAGCTCGGCGAGGCCGAGGTGATGGCGCGGGCCGGCGTGCGTGGGCTGCTGATCACCACCGAGGTGGTGCCGGCCGCCTCGATCCGCCGGCTCACACGCCTGGTCGGCGAAGCGCCGGACACGATGGTGGTCGTCGATCACGCCGACAACGTGCGCGCGCTGGCCCGCGCCGCCGCCGAGGACGGCGTTCGGCTCGACATGCTGGTCGACGTCCACGTCGGCGGCCGGCGCACCGGCGTTGAGCCGGGCGAGCCCGCGCTGGCTCTGGGCCGGCTCGTCAGCGAGCAGCGCGCGCTGCGCCTGCGCGGGCTGCAGGGGTACGCCGGCCACTGCGCGCACGTGATGGGCTGGGCTGCGCGCCGCACGGCCTCCCACGCGGCGATGACGCCGCTCATGGAGACGCGCGCGCGCTTCGAGGCCGCCGGCCTGCCGGTGGAGGTCGTGGCGGGCGGCTCCACCGGCACCTACGACATCGACAGCGAGCTGGCCGGGCTCACCGAGCTGCAGTCCGGCTCCTACTGCGTGATGGACCTCGAATACCGCCGCATCGGCGGCCGCGAGCGCGAGGCGCTCACCGACTTCGAGATGGCGCTGACGGTGGTCGCCACCGTCGTCAGCGTGGCGGTCGATCGCGCGATGGTGGACGCCGGGCTCAAGGCGTTCTCGACCGACAAGCCGTTTCCGCCGGAGGCCGTGGAGCGTCCGGGCGTCGAGTACGGCTTCGCGGGCGACGAGCACGGACGCCTGACGCTCACCGATCCCTCGCGCCGCCCGGAGCTGGGCGAGCGCATCGAGTTCTTCCCGCCGCACTGCGATCCCACCTTCAACCTCTACGACCGCGTGTGGGTCCTGCGTGGGGCGAAGGTCGAGGCCGTCTGGGAGATCGCGGCGCGCGGGCGCTCCGACTGATCGCGCGCTGTCCGCGGCTCAGCCGCGCGCCGCATGCCGTGGCCGTCGCGAGTCCATCGGGCGTCCGCGCTCGCGATCTGCCATGAGAACAACGGCATCTCCGCGCCATTCCGGTTGGAATCCTTGCCAGCGGTCCGGACGTCTCAAGGGGCGGAGGAAATGGCGATGCTGATGGGGATCATCGGGGCTGCGTTTGTTGGTGGGTTGGTGCTGGCTCCGCTCGCGTGGCGAGTGTGGCAGGACCGGCGCGCCGAGCGCGCGCTGACGGTCCGCGCGTACGTGCACGCCGCGCTCGTCCGCGCGCTCGGCGGCGAGTCGCTCGTGGCGGTTACCGTCCGGCCGCCGGCGCTCTGGCGCCCGGGCCGGATCGAGCTGACGGCGCCCAGTGACTGGCGGTTTCTGCTGGAGCCGGCGTGGAGCGCGGTGATGTCGCGCGTGCCGGCGGACTACGAGCTGGTCGTGCGGCCGCTGACGGCCGAGGCCGGGCTCGAGGCGGACGAGCTCGCGTGGCGCCGCGCGGCGTGACCGACGCGCGGGGGTGATGGAGCGGCGGCGGCTGGGGCGTACCGGGCTCGAGGTCAGCGTGCTGGGATTCGGCGGCTCGGAGATCGGCTTCGAGCGCGCAGAACCCGGCACGGTGCAGCGGCTGCTCGACGAGGTCCTCGACGCCGGGCTGAACGTGATCGACACCGCCGAGTGCTACGGCGACTCCGAGTCGCTGATCGGCCGGGCGGTGGCCGGCCGCCGCCGCGACTATCACCTCTTCACGAAGTGCGGTCACTACGACGGCAGCGGCCGCGACGACTGGCACCCCGCCTCGCTCGAGAAGAGCATCGCCCGCAGCCTCGAGCGGCTGCGCACCGATCACGTCGATCTCCTCCAGCTTCACACCTGCTCGGAAGAGGAATTGCGGCGCGGTGACGTGCTGGAGGTGCTGGAGCGCGCGCGCAAGCGAGGGCAGGCGCGCTTCCTCGGCTACAGCGGCGACAACGCCGCCGCGCGCTACGCCGTGGAGTGCGGGCGCTTCGACGTGCTCCAGACGTCGGTCAACGTGGCCGATCACGAGCCGCTCACGCTGACGCTGCCGGCGGCCCGCGCGGCCGGGCTCGGCGTGATCGCCAAGCGTCCCATCGCCAACGCCGCCTGGCGCTCGGGTGCCAGGCCCACCAACGCCTACGCGCATGTCTACTGGGATCGCCTGCAGCGCTTGCGCTACGACTTCCTCGCGCGTCCCGTGCCGGAGTCGATCGGCGTCGCGCTGCGCTTCACCGCGTCGCTCCCCGGCGTCCACACGCTGATCGTTGGAAGCACCCGGCCCGGCCGCTGGCGCGAAAACGCCGCACTGATGGCGGTTGGCGCCCTTCCCGCCGCGGACGTCGACGCGATCCGCGCCCGCTGGCAGCAAGTCGCCGACCCCTCCTGGATCGGCCAGCGTTGAGGCGGGGTTCGAGGCCCCCGGCCGATCAAGCGTGATAGAGGAGCGTCACGGCTCCGCCGGGACGCGCCGAACGATCGGAGGGCTTGGGGCCCTTCGAGGCCCCCCGGCCGATCAAGCGTGATAGAGGAGCGTCACGGCTCCGCCGGGACGCGCCGAACGATCGGGGGGCTTGGGGCCCTTCGAGGCCCCCCGGCCGATCAAGCGTGATAGAGGAGCGTCACGGCTCCGCCGGGACGCGCCGAACGATCGGGGGGCTTGGGGGGCCCTATCGAGGCCCCCCATCTAAGGAGACTGTCCCGGCGCTGGGCGCGGATCGCGGGTGGCGATCTCGGCGAGCAGCGTGCGGGCGCGGGGTACTTCGCTGATCGTCCAGCGCGGGAGATCGGTGGCGGCCGGCTCGTCCAGGAGCTGTTGCAGCTCGCGGCGCGCCTGCGTCCAGCGCTTGGTCTCGACGTAGAGCTCGGCCAGCTCCATGCGGGCGCTGGTCTTGTGCGGGTCGAGCTCCAGCGCGCGCCTGAAATGCGCCTCGGCCTTCGTGCGATCGCCACCCATGAGACGCGGCACGTTGGCGAGGATTCCACCGGCCAGGATCCAGCCGTCCACGTTCCTGGGATTCAGCCGCAGCACGGTGTCCGACGATTCGCGGATGGCCGGGAGCAGCACGAGGCCGGCCGTCATCCCGCGCGCCTCGGCGAAGCGCCCCGTGTTGATCGCGAGCCAGAGGTGCGCGTGGTCGTTGCCGGGCGCGAGCGCGACCGCCCGCTTGGCCGCTTCACGCCCGCGGTCGTAGGCGGCCAGCTTCTCGGGGCCGGGGCTCGCGCGAACGTCGCCCGTGAGGAACCATGCGCGAGCCAGCTCCACGAGGACGTCGGGAGTCGCGCGCGTGGCCGCCGCGCTTTCCAGCAGCATCCGCGCGCGATCGATGCGCGCCGGGTCCTGATGCCACGCCGCCAGGAGGGTGCGCGCGGCCTCGAGCGGCTCCTGCGCCGCCGCGCCCGACGCCAGCGAGACGGCGGCGAGGAGCGCGACGAGGCCGGTGACGAAGGTCCGCACGGGCGTGCGTCAGGCGGCGCGACGGTAGGCGACGAGGTAACGGTGCTCACCCTCCAGCACCGTCGCGCCGCCCTGATTCGTGAGCGTCACCCGCAGCGTGAGCAGCCCGGCGGAGCGCTTGCGCTCGAGGGCGATCACTTCGTGCCGGGGCTTCAGCGTGTCGCCGACGAACACCGGCGCGCGAAAACGCATCGTCTGCTCCAGGAAGGCCACGATCGAGTCCTCGATGAGCGGCGACAGCGTGGAGGCGCCGACGGCCGTGAGCGACGTCAGCAGCAGGCCGTGGGCGAGCGGGCGGCCGAAGCGCGTGCTCTTCGCGTACTCGACGTCGTAGTGGAGGGGATGCGCGTCGCCGGTCAGGCCGGAGAAGAACAGGAAGTGCGCGTCGGTCAGCGTCTTGGACGGGCTCTCGAAGCGGTCGCCGACCTTGAAATCCTCGAAGAAGTACTGGCCGCCGCTCACCAGCCGCTCCAGAACAGCTCGCGAACCTCCGCCGGCGTCGCGGCGGCGAACAGGCGCGGCCGCAGCGCGGCGGAGCCGGGACGGCCCGTCGAGTACCAGGCCAGGTGCTTCTTGAGCTGCACCAGCGCGAGGCGCTCGGGCAGGTGCGCGTCGATCAGCGCGCAGTGGCGCGCGATGATCGCGGCCCGCTCGGCGCGGCTCACCGCGGCGCCCCGGAAGATCCAGGGGACGCCGAGCGCGCCGCGTCCGATCATCACGGCCGCGCAGCCGGTGGCCGCCACCATCGCGTGCGCGTCGTCCACGCTGCGCACATCGCCGTTGCCGACGACCGGCACGCGGACGGCGGCGACCACGGCCGCGATCACCTCCCACGGCGCACGCCCCGTGAACTGCTGCGAGCGCGTGCGCGGGTGCACGGTGATCGCCTCGACGCCCTCGCTCTCGGCCAGCCGCGCGATCTCCACGGCGTTGAGCGTGCGCTCGTCCCAGCCCCCGCGGATCTTGATGGTGAAGCGGCCGCTGACGGCCTTGCGCAGCGTGCGGAAGACGACGGCCGCGGCCAGCGGATCGCGCATGAGCGCGGCGCCCTGGCCTTTGGCCACGATCTTGGGCACCGGGCAGCCCATGTTGAGGTCGATCGCGTCGGCGCCGCCGGCCTCGAGGCGCCGCGCCGCCTCGGCCAGGACGTCGGGGTCGGCGCCGAGAAGCTGCATGGCCAGGGGCCGCTCCTCGGGCAGGTAGCGCGCGAGCGTGGCGGTCTTGTCGTTGCCCAGCACGAGGGCCCGGGCATCGATCTCCTCGCTGGTAAGCGGCCCGGCTCCGCACTCGCGGCACACCAGGCGGAACGGCGCGTTGGTGACGCCGGCCATCGGGGCCAAGCGCAGGTCGAGCGAGTCCATCACGGACGTATTGTACGGCGGGCGCCGCCCTAATCTACGAGCGCGACCGCGCGCACCGGCGAGCCGTCGGCGCCCTCGATCTTCAGGGGCAGCGCCACGAAGCGGCAGCGCTCGGCGCCGATCTGATCGAGATTGGTCAGGTACTCGATCACCACGATGCCGGCCGGAAAGAAGACGTAGTGCGTCGTGCACTCCTCGCGTGGCACCTTCGTGCCGGGCGAGAACATGGGCGTGCGGACGGTGTAGTCGGGCGGGTAGTCGTAGCCGACCGCCTTCACCCGCCGCGCCACCAGCCAGTCGCACGCGCTGCGCCCGGTGAACGGCGCGTCCTTCCAGAACTTCTCGCTGGCGACGTCGACCTTCCGCGGCCAGTCGGTGCGCAGCAGCACGATGTCCCCCGCCTGTACGTGGCGGGCGTGACGCTCGAGCTCGGCCGCCGAGACCTCACCGTTGTCACCGAGATGCGTGAGATCCACGACGGCGGCCGGGCCCATCCACTGGTCCACCGGCATCGCGGCCACGTCGCGGTCGCCCGGCAGGAAGTGCACGGGCGCGTCCACGTGCGTGTAGGCATGGCAGGAGATCGTCAGCACCGTGGACTGGAAGTTGTCGCCGCGCGCGTGCGAGGTGCGCAGCGTGGACTCGACCTTCCAGCGGAAGTGCGGCCGGATCGGGAACGAGAGGTCGACGATGCGCATGGCTCAGCTCCGCCGGGCGGCCAGGATGGCGACGGGATGGCCGAGACGGATCTGGTCGCCGGCGCGGCGCACGTTCAGATCGAGCGCGTCGTCGGGCAGCGAGGCGGCCACGAGCGCGCGGATCTTCTCGGCGCTGCCGGGATCCGGGAACGAGCGCGCCAGCAGCGACTCGAGGTCGGTATCGAGCCGGTAGCGCGTCACGCGCGGCTCCGGCAGCCCGGCCCGGCGGAAGAGATCGAGGTGCTCGTCCAGCGTCAGCGCGCGGACGTGCGAGGGGTCCCGCAGCAGCTCCACCCGGTTCAACGCGTCGACCTTCTCCGGCGCCGGCGCCGTGTCCACCACCACCATGGTCCCGCCCGGCGCGCACACGCGCGTCATCTCGCGCAGCACGGCGAACGGGTCGAGGAAGTGGTGGAAGGCAAAGCGCGAGCTGACGATCGAGAACGACGCGTCGGGATAGGGCAGCGGCAGCACGTCGCCCTGCCGCCAGGTGACGTTGCTCACGCCCTGCTCCGCGGCGTACACTGTCGCGCGCTTCAGCATGGCCGGCGTGATGTCGATGCCGGTTGCGTGCTTCACGACGCGGGCGAACGCCACCACGATGAGCCCGGGGCCGCAGGCGACGTCCAGCACGGTGTCCTCGGCCCCGGCGCCGCTGAGCTCCACCACCAGCTTGAGCGCCGCTTCGTCCTTGATCGACGGCGCCGTGGCGAACGGCACCGCCTGGCGGGTGAACTGATCGAGGATCAGCTCAGAGTGTTTGCTTGACGACATGGCCGCCCTTCATGATCATTCTGAGGTTGTCGGTCTTCTGGAACACGCGCAGGTTCTTGAGCGGATCGCCCTCGACGACGAGGAGGTCGGCGTACTTGCCCGGCTCCACCGAGCCGATCTTCTCGGTCATGCGGAAGAGCTCGGCGTTGACCTTGGTGGCCGACAGCAGCACCTCCATCGGCTTCATCACCTGGGCCTTCAGCTCGAACTCGACGGCGCGCTGCGCCGCCATGTCGCCGAGCAGGTCGGAGCCCGAGCCGATCTTGCAGCCGGCCTTGTAGGCGTACGTGAGGCCCTGCACCGACTGCTGGCGCGCCATGTCGATCTTGGCCACCTGGTGGTCGCCGATGCCGTACTTCTTGCCCTCGCGGTAGATCGCCTCGTACGTCACCATCGTCGGCACCAGGAAGGCGTCGGCGTCCTTGATGGCCTTGGCGGCGGGCTCGCGGATGAGGTTGCCGTGCTCGATCGAGCGCACGCCGGCCTCGATGGCTTTCCGCACGGCCGTGTCGGAGTACGCGTGGCTCAGCACGTACTTGCCGACGGCCTGCGCCTCCTCCACGGCGGCGCGCATCTCGGCCACCGTGAACTGCGTGGTGTCGAGCTCGTCGGAGGGCGACATGGCGCCGCCCGAGGCCATGATCTTGATCTGGTCCACGTCGCGGCGGATGTTCTCGCGCGCGGCGCGGCGGACCTCGTCGGGGCCGTCCGCGATGAAGCCGATCATGCCCACGCAGCAGTCGACCGGATCCGTCCACTCCGAGCGGCGGCGCTTGTCGCCGTGGCCGCCGGTCTGCGAGATGTAGCGCCCCGACACGAGCAGCCGCGGGCCCACGAAGTGCCCTTCCTCCAGCGCCATGCGGAACCCATAATCGGCGCCGCCGGCGTCACGGACCGTCGTGAACCCCTGCATCAAGCACTCTTCGGCCCGCTTCATCGCGCGCGCCGCGATGTACGACGGCGGATAGAAGCGATGCTGGTCGGTGATGTTCTCGGTCACCGCGCAGATGTGGACGTGGGCGTCGGTGAGCCCGGGCATCAGCGTCTTGCCCTTGAGGTCGAGCGTGGTCACGCGCCCCGGCTGCGGGCCCACCTTGCCGTTCGGCAGCACGTCCTTGATGCGCTCGTCCTCGACGACGACCGCCGCGCCCTCGACGGGATCCGCCCCCGTGCAGTCGATCAGCACCGCGTTGGTGAAGACGGTGATGGCCATGTGATGTCTCCTATCGCGCCACGACCTTGGCGTCGTACATCCACACCTTCTCGTCGCCGCGCGGCGTCCACTCGATGGTCTGGGCCACGCCGTAGAGGTCGTGCTGCTGCCAGAGGAAGACCCACGGCGCCTCGTCGTGGACCAGCTTCTGCAGCTCGGCATAGGCCTCGGCACGGGCCTTGGGATCGAGCAGCGTCTGGGCGCGCGCGATCTTGTCGTCGAGCACCTTGTTGTTGCCGTACGACGCGTACGTCTGGTCGGCCAAAAAGAGCGGCGGCATCGTGCCCTGGCCGTGCAGGGCCGGGCCCCAGCCCAGGAAGAACATGTCGCCGGTGTTCCGGTTCTTGATCTTGTCTAAATGAGTTCCCCACTCGTTGACGACCACATTGGTCTTGATGCCGAATCGCTGCAGTTGGGCGGCGATCGCGAGCGACACGTCTTTATCGAGCGGATACCGCCCCGAGGGCGTGTCCAGCGTCAGCGAGAGCTTCGTCGGATCGACGCCGGCCTCCTTGAAGAGCGCCTGGGCGCGCGCCGGGTCGTGCTTGTAGCACTCCACCGGCGCGTAGTCGACGTTCGTCGGCGCCAGCGGCCCGCACATCTTCGTGGCGCGGCCCTTCAGCACCTGCGTGATGAGCTCGTCCACGTTCACCGCGTGGTTCATCGCGCGGCGCACGCGGACGTCCTGCATGGGCCCGGACTTGAGGTTCACCAGGGCCAGGTAGTTGATGCGCGAGGAGACCGTGGCGCGCAGCTTGGCGCGGCCGCTGCGCTCGATGGCCTCCACCGCGTGCGGCGGCACGTCCTTCATGATGTCGATCTCGCCCGAGAGCAGGGCGGCCATGCGCGCGCTGAACTCCGGGATGAAGCGGAAGGTGACGCGGCTCACGTCGGCCGGGCCCTGCCAGTAGTCGGGATTGCGCTCGAGCACCAGGCGCTCATCCCGCTTCCACTCCACGAAGCGGAAGGGGCCGGTGCCGATCGGCTTCTCGGCCAGCTTGGCCGGGCCCAGCTCCTTGAGCGCCTTGGCCGGCATGATCAGCGAGTTCGTGGAGGCGGCGCTGTCGACGAGATTCGCCCACGGCTGCTTGGTCACGAAGCGCACCGTGTAGTCGTCGACGGCCTGGACCTCCTTCACGAGGCCCCAGTAGGCCGCCGCCGCGAAGTGCGTCTTGCTGGCGGGGTCGAGGGCATACTCGATGGTCGCCTTCACCGACGCGGCGGTGAAGGGCTCACCGTTGTGGAACTTCACGTTGCGGCGAAGCTTCATCTCCCACGTGGTGTCGTTGACGATCTTCCACTCGGTGGCCAGCATCGGCCTGGGCTTGAACGTCTTGGGGTCGCGGTCGAGCAGCCGATCGTAGATGTGCTCGAGCATGTTGTTGGTCGTCCAGTCCACGATCGTCGCCGCCAGCATCGTGCGCGGCTCGGCGCCGAGGCCCACCACGACTTCCTTGCTCTTGGCGCGGTCCTGAGCGTGAACGGTGGGCACCGCCGTGGCGAGCACGGCGACGGCGAACGCGACGACGGCGGTCCAGCGACAGCGCATGACGGCCTCCTGGGCACGGGCTCTCATCGGAGCCCGCAGTGTAGCGCGACACGGTCCGCGCGGCGACTGACACCGCCCGTCACGTCCGCGGGGCGGACTGTCACGCGCTAGCGCGCGGGAAGCGGGCACGCCTCGATTCAGCGCGGAGTTGCGAGTCTGGCACCCGGCCTGCAGCCCGGCGGAGCGCATCCACGATGAACCAGGGGAGGGACAGTCATGAAGTCGACGATGCTCGGGCTCGCGGTGATGGCGGTGCTGGTCGGACTCGGAGCGTGCGCGAAGTATCCGGTGGTCGTCGATGCCTCCGGGGCGCCGGCGCCCACGGCCGCCGCGCCCGCGCCCACCCGCTGAGGGAGACTACACGCGCAGCTTGGGATCCAGGGTGTCGCGCAGCCAGTCACCGAGCAGGTTCACGCCGAGCGCGGTGAGGGCGAGCGCGGCGCCCGGGAACGCGGCCAGCCACCACGCCACGTAGAGAAAGTCGCGGCTCTCGCTGAGCATGCTGCCCCAGGCCGGCGTGGGCGGCTGCACGCCGAAGCCGAGGAAGCTGATGGCCGCCTCGGCCACGACGAACTGCGAGAACTGCAGGCTGGCCACCACGATGATGGACGGCGCCACGTTGGGCAGCACGTGGCGGAACAACAGGCGTGCCCGACCCACCCCGAGCGCCGCGGCCGCCTGCACGAAGTCGCGCTGCTTGACCGACAGCACCTCGCCGCGCACGACGCGCGCATACACGACCCAGCCGGCTGCCGACAGGCTCAGGATGATGTTGCGCAGGCCGAGCCCCACGATCGCGTTGATCGTGAGCGCGAGCAGGATGAACGGAAACGAGAGCTGCACGTCGGCGAGCCGCATCAGCACGGCCGACGGCCACCGCTCGACGAAGCCGGCCACGAGCCCGAGCAGGCCGCCCACCACCGCGGTCACCACCACCGTGCACACGCCGATGAAGAGCGCCAGGCGGGCGCCGTAGAGCACGCGCGCCAGCAGGTCGCGCCCGAGCTGATCGGTGCCGAGCGGATGGCCCGGCGTGCCGGGCGGCTTGAGGCTCGCCACGAAGTCGGCCAGCAGCGGATCGTGCGCGGTGAGCCACGGCGCGGCCCCGGCCACCAGCACGACGGCCACGGTCAACACAAGGCCGAGCCATTTTTTCACGGGCGGATTCGGACACGCGGATCCAGCCAGCCGTAGGCGAGGTCGACGCCGAGGTTCATCAGCGTGTAGACGATCGAGGTCAAGGACACGGCGGCCATCACGACGGGAAAGTCGCGGTTGAGGAGCGCCTGCACCGTGAGGCGTCCCAGCCCCGGCCACGCGAAGATCGTCTCCGTCACCACGGCGCCGCCCAGGAGCTGCCCGGCCTCCAGCCCGGCCAGCGTCACGATCGGGATCGCCGAGTTCCGCAGCGTGTGCTTGCCGATCACCCGGGCTTCGCCCAGGCCCTTGGCCCGCGCGGTCTTGATGTAGTCCTCGCCGAGGACGTCGAGCACGGCCGAGCGCGTGAGCCGCGCCACGCGGGCCGAGAAGAACGCGGCCAGCACCACCGACGGCATGACGAGGTGCGCGAGCGAGCCGGTGCCGCCGGTGGGCAGCCAGCGCAAGTGCACGGCGAAGAGATAGATGAGCATCAACCCCAGCCAGAATCCCGGCGTGGCCTGGCCCAGCACCATCGCCACCGTGCCCACGTGGTCCACGAGCGTGTCGCGGCGGACGGCCGTCAGCAGCCCCAGCGGCACGGCGACGATCAGCGTGAGCGCGATCGAGGTGGCAGCCAGCAGCAGCGTGGCGGGCAGCCGCTCCAGCACGAGGCCGAGCGCGTCGCGGCGATAGCGCAGCGACTCGCCGAAGTCGCCGCGCAGCGCGCCGCCCATGAAGCGCGCGTACTGCACGGCGAGCGGGTCGTTGAAGCCCAGACGCTGGCGGATCGCGTTGACGTCCTTGGCCTGGATGTCCATGGGCAGGAAGAGCAGCACCGGGTCGCCGCCGAGCCGCACCATGCCGAAGACCGCGGTGAGCGAGAGCAGCACGACGAGGACCGCTTGGGCCAGGCGGGCGGCGATGTACCGGCGCATCGGCGAGCCGTCAGTCCGCGCGGCGGCGGGCGCGGCGGGTCCGGTAGCGGAGGTTCAGCATCTCGACGCCGAGCGCGAACGCCATGGGGAAGTAGACATAGCCCTTCGGCAGGTGATGGCCGAGGCCGTCGGCGACCAGCACGACGCCGATGAGGATCAGGAAGGAGAGCGCGAGGATCTTCACGCTCGGATGCGCCTCCACGAAGCCGCTCACGCGCTCCATGGCCAGCAGCATCACCACCATGGCCAGGACGATCGCCACGATCATGATCGGCACCTCGTCCACCATGCCGATCGCCGTGATCACCGAGTCGAGCGAGAAGACGACGTCGAGGATCATGATCTGCACGACGACGCCCACCATCCCGCGGCGCCCACGCGCTGCGCGCGCGTCCTCGTGGGCGCCCTCGACCTTGGCGTAGATCTCCCACGTGGCCTTGGCCACCAGGAACAAGCCGCCGGCCAGCAGGATGAGGTCGCGGCCCGACACGCCGCGCCCCCCGACGTGGAAGAGCGGCTGGACGAGGCCCATGATCCACGACAGCGTGAGCAGGAGCAGGACGCGGGTGATGAGCGCCAGGGCGAGGCCGATCCGTCGCGCCATCGGTTGCTGGGCCGCGGGCAGGCGCGCGCTGACGATCGCGATGAAGACGACGTTGTCGACGCCGAGGACGACCTCGAGCGCCGTGAGCGTGGCGAGCGCGACGAGACCATCGGACGTGAGAAAGGCGCCCATGGAGTCCGCGTATTATCGCAGACGCCGAGCGGGCGGCTCAGGCTAGCAGCCGGTCCAGTATCCCGCGACCCAGAGCGGCTGGTAGTAGCCGCCGTTGTACCAGGCCGGCTCGTAGTGGCCCTCGATCCAGCCGCCGTCGGGCGACCACTGCCCCGGCACCCACGCGGAGTACGAGTAGGACTGCGGCACCCACTGGTAGCTCCAGTACCCGTCCTGCCAGCAGCGTCCGGGCGAGACGACCACGACGCTCGGCGCCACCACGATCGTGCGCTGATCGGGGCGGAACCGCTGCTGGTCGCGGAAGAACTGCTCGCGGAAGTTCTCCACGTCGCGGTAACGCCACCCCGGACCGGAGAACGCCCGATCGGTCTCCACCGCCTGCGCGCGGCGCTGACCGGCCTCCGCGACGGCGAGCGGTGCGGCGATGACCGTGACCAGCAGTGCCAGCACGAGCGCGACTCGCATCCTCAGCCTCCTCGTTCGCTCTACTCCGCCGGCCCGTAGGACGACGGCGCGCCTGTCACTATTCACGGCCGGCCCAGGCGCCGCTCGACACCCGCCCACACCAGCTCGGCCCACCGCGCGTAGCCCGCGTCCGAAGGATGATAGCCGTCGCGCGAGATCAGCTCCGGCCGGGCCGGGACTTCCGCCTGACTCGGACCATAGAGGTCCACCAGCTCGACGCCGTGGCGGCGCCCCTGGCGGGCCAGCGCCGCGTTGAACTCCACCGTCAGCCGCGCGACGGCCGGCTTCGCCTCGTGCGCGCGGAAGCGCGGCGTCACCGCCAGGTCGGGCAGCAGGTTGGCCACGACGACGGCCCGCGTCCCCGCGGCGAGCCGGGAAAAGATGGCATCCACGTTACGCTCGTACTCCGCGACGGGCACGCGCGTGGTGATGTCGTTGGGACCGATCGAGAGGGTCACGAGCTGCGGGTCGAGCTTCACGGCCCGGTCGAGCTGGTTCGCGACGACGTCGGCCGAGGTGGCGCCGCCGGCGCCGAGGTTCACCGCGCGCGTGCCCGGGTAGCGGGTGCGCAGCCGTCGATGGATCTGCGCGACGTACGTGGTGGACGATGACGTGGCCCCGATGCCTTCCACCGTGCTGTCGCCCAGCGCCACGTAGAGCAGCGGCGCGCCGCCGTCGGCGGGCAGCCGGCGCGCCGGCCCCCCGCGCGCGCAGGCGGCCGACAGGGCCACCGCCACCACCAGCGTGAGGCGCGTCAGCCCGCAACGTCTTCCAGCGTACGGCGGTACCACGGCGCATCGGGGAACGTGATGGGACGCACGGCGGGCAGGGTGACGCCGGCGCGACGATAGGCCTCGACGAACTTCCGCGCGGTGGCGGCGTCGCCGATCCCGCCCAGCGCCTCGGCCATCACCGCCGGCACCGCGCCGTCGCGATCGGCGGTGCGCAGCGCCTCGCCGAGGCCGCTCGCCTCCATCATCGCGCGATAGAAGGGCAGCGCCACGTAGCGCGCCAGCTCGGTGCGGAAGGCAGCCACCGCCGCCGTGCGATCGTCCGTCACCGCGAGCGGCACCGCGGCCACGACCTCGAAGCCCTGAAGCGTCTTGCCGGCCCGCCGGCGCCCGCGCTCGATGGCGGGACGCGCCACGTCGCGCACGTAGTCGGGCGACGTCAGCCAGAGGATCGCGCCGTCGGCGATCTCGCCGGCCAGCTCGCACATCTTCGGGCCCAGCGCGGCGAGGTAGATCGGCGGCGCCGGCGGCCGCGTCGGCACCGCCAGGCTCCAGTGGGCGCGATAGTGCTTGCCCTCGAAGTCGGCGCCGGCGCCGAGCGCGCCGCGCAGGACGGCCACGTACTCGCGCATGACGGCGAGCGGCTCCTTGATGGGCACGCCGAGCATCGCGTCCATCGAGGCGCGGTGGCTCACGCCGATGCCGAGCGTGAAGCGCCCGCGCACCTGCTCGTTGAGGGTGAGCGCGGCCTGCGCCATGACGACGGGATGGCGCGGGTAGATCGGCACCACCCCGTTGCCGAGGCCGATGCGCGACGTCGCCTGCCCGTAGGCGGCCAGCACCAGGAAGGAGTCGCGCCCGAGCCCGTGCGTCACCCACGCGCTCTCGTAGCCCGCGCTCTCTGCGCGCCGCACGAGGTCCACGGCCGCTCCGAAATCAGCGCCGGGAGAGATGAAGGTCGCCAGGCGCATCCCGCTAGACCTTCCGGACGCTTACTTCCATGCAGTCGTCGCCGAAGTCGTACTCGCGCGAGTCCCACGGGCCGGCGGGATCGCGCATGTACTCGAGGTAGGGCGCCACGTCCTTGCGGAAGACGCCGGTGTTGTCGGCGATGACGAGCGCGTCGGCCGTCAGCCTGGCCTCGAGCTGGCGCAGGTAGTCGAGGTAGTCCTCCTTGCGCGCGTCGATGAAGACGAGGTCGAAGCGGCCCGGCAGCAGCGGAATGGCGCGCAGCGCGTCGCCCACCACGACCTTCACGCGCGAGGCCAGGCCGGCCTCCGCGACGTTGGCCTTCACGAACTTGGCCAGATAGTCGTTGGCCTCGATGCAGATCAGGCGGCCGCCGGCGGGCAGCGAGCCCGCGATGAGGATGGCCGAGTAGCCGAGCAGCGAGCCGATCTCCACCGCGCGCGTCGGACGGTGGCGGTCGATCAGGCGGCGGATCACGCGGCCCTTCGCGCGGCCGACGTTCGGGATGTGCCAGAGGTTCGTGGCGCGGTCCATCGCGCCGAGCATCCGCTGGCCCTTTTTGGTCATTTGTAG
>Ga0066710_100001140_pt1 | contig 18998 bp, 12 predicted proteins | sample GraSoiAngelo_159_FD_79666 | JGI IMG/M metagenome (GOLD analysis project Ga0066710, IMG submission 79666) | Grasslands soil microbial communities from the Angelo Coastal Reserve, California, USA - 14_1009_16_40cm | ecosystem: Environmental > Terrestrial > Soil > Grasslands | place: USA... | reverse complement strand
GTGATAGAACTGCCGCAGCTCGGAGTTGCCGTCGGTATACGGACACATCGGGCAGCCGAAGTTGCACGGGTAGATGATGGAAATCACCACCATCAGCGGAAAGTCCTCGGCGCCGGGCCGGAGTCCGTACTGCTTGGCTTCGGTTGCAGCCTTCGGCTGGGTCATGGCTGCGGGGGCTCGAGCGTATGTTTCCGCACCCAACCCTCCATGAGTCGATCAACGAAGAATCGCGGGCGGGATCCAATGCGTGCCCCCCGGATCACGAAACGGCTGGCTACTTCAGGCGAACTTGCGTCCCGACAATTTGCAACGACCACATAGACCTCATCATTCGGGCCCGAATCGAAACGGTAAAGAGGCGCCGGCGGAGCCGGCGGCAACAACCAGGCCGACTGGTCATGATTGAGCACACCCGCACACTCGTGCCCGGCTTCAACAGCAATCTGGACCTCGAGGGATACATTGGCGCGTCGTGCGACAGAGACCTTGGGGCTCACGATTTGATAGCCATTCGCCGAAGCATTGCCTGCTACAAGTAGCCCTCCGGGCACAGCGGTCGTGCGTACGCCGTGAGGGATGTCGGGTTTCCATTCGCTCGGCGGCGGCAGCGCGGCCAAGCCCAGGCGGTCGCGCTCGTCAGAGAATTCCTTCATAGGCGCGAGCGGTCTGACCTCGACGCCGGCAATCACGGCTCCGGCGCTGCGATCGAAGAGCCCAACATACACGGTTCCTCCCGTGTGCCGGTGGAGGAGATCAACGTGATCATCCAAAGATGTATAGAACGACAGGTCGCCTTCCGGCGGTAAGTCGCCGGCGACGTAGTCGACCCGAGACCGGGAAGCGACGGCGACGACCCGCTCGGCCGGGCCCGTACCGTGCCGCACGCGAACGCGCAGCAGATACCAGCCGCTCGGGAGTTCGGCGTTCACCCCCTGTGTGGCGCAGTGCTCGCGGGTGCTGCCGCCGGAACGGCGGTCGTAGCAAACCGGCTGGCCGGGCCGCCACGTCGTACTCGCCGCCTCGCCGACCTGTTCGATCCACTGATCCGCTGTCGCCTCCCAGGCGGCGACGCTCGGCCACACGTCTGAGTGTCCAGGCGGAGTGTCGGTGCGCTCGTAGACGCGGGTTACCGCATAGGGCTCGCCGGCGACGAGCCTGACGACGGTGAACCGGTGGCCGGGGAACAGGCTTCCGAGCTCCTCGAGCTGGTTCGTCGAACCACGAGTTACCCGCTCCATGCCGAAGCGATCCTCCACCGTTCCCCACAGCAGATACTCTGGGGCCACAGCGAACCGGGCGGCCAGGGGCTTGGCGGCGGCAATCCGCATAGCCACGTTTAAAGCAACCACCTCGCCCCGGCTCGGCAGCTCGATCACGAAGGGATAAGCGCCCCACGCGTAGAATCCGCGTGGCAGCTGGTCGATGAGGTGTTCGATGTACTCGCTGATGCTGACCCAGCGGGCAGCAACACGGCCTCTGTCGCTCATGGCTTCGATCTTCTGCACCGACAAGGCGACCGCCACGCACGATACTGCTGTCGCGACCAGGGCCGAAAGCAACCGGCCGACGTGCGGCCGCGATACGGCCGAGATCACAAGGGTCACCACGTAAACGGTCGCGGCCACGGACCAGAACGCGAGTGTCTGGCTCAGAATCGTGTAACCGGAGTGGAAGTTCGAGTAAAAGCCCAGGCTCAGGTGATACAAGGCAAGGCTCACCAGCGGTGGGAGCAGATACGCGCGCGCCAGGGCTCGCAGGCGCGGCTCGAAGCGAAACGACAGCAGCGCGAGCGTACAGCCGAGCATCACACCCGCAGCGACGACTGCCCGCGCGACCGGCCCGAGGTAACCGAATCCGTTGTACAGGTGCTGCCAGAAGATTCGACCGAATCCAAGCGGCATCTGCCCCTGGAGCCGAGCCGAAGTCAATTCTCTATAGACGAAAACGACCTCAAGCTGCTCCTTCACCTTGAAGCCAAAGGATCCATAGAACATCAGGGCCGCAGCCGCCACGCCTGCACCGACGGCGGCCAAACGCGTGATCACCGTGCGCCTCTCCGCCCGAAACGGCCAGGTCGAAATCGCGAAGAGTACTGCGCACGATCCAACCAGGCTGACCGCGGCGAGGTGGCTGAACGCCCCGCACCCGGCGCAGAGCCCCGCGAGAAACCAGGGAATCGGCGTGTTGCGGAGCATGCCCACTCCGGCGCTCACGAGGAAGCCGACCGCGAAGAAGCTGACCATGATGTCGGGCCGCACCATGGGCCACTGCACGGTGTCCAGACAGTAGAAAATGCCGATCGCGAAGATGGCGGTCGGTATCAGCCCGCGATCGCGCTGAAACCACCACCACGCGAGGCCGGTGACGAACAGAAGTACTCCAGGATGAATCCAGCGGAGCATCTCGAAGTTGAACCCGAAGGTCCAGATGAGCGCGGCTCCCAGATAAAAGTACCAGGGCCCATACGTGAAGAACGTGTCATGCCGTGGAACGTCGTATGGAGGGTGGACCGGATATCCAAAATCCCCATAGCGCCCGGTGGTAGCGATGCTGTTCATGATGGTCGCCAGTCCGTCATCGAAGGACATGTACGGATAGCGGTCGATGTAGTGGGCGAAGTCGCGAATCACCAGAAGCACGTACATGGCGGCGAGGGTCGCAATCACCCAGCGAACGGCCGTTGCCCACCTCACCGACGATTTGCCTGCGGTCGGCATTCGGATTCAGTGACCCCCGCCTCGGGAGACGAGGCTGGGCGCGGTCTTGCCCCTCGCGCGTACTCGGACCGCGCGCCGCGATATCGCCGCCGCCAGCCGCCGAATGGCCAATGGTACAGGAGCGCCATCGTCAGGTAACCCAAGGCCGTGACGCTGCCAACCATCTTGCTGGAGCTCGCCTTCAGGTCGTATCGAAGGACGAAAGGCACTTCGGCGAACCGGCAGCCGAGGCAATTGAGCTTGACCAGCATCTCGAGGGTCGACGTGAACCCGAGGCCCTTCAGCTGGATGAAATCGTTCCCGAAGACCTCAATGGCGTCCTGGATGGCGCCAGCGCGATAGGCCCTGAAACCGCATGAGTAGTCCCGCACGTTGGGGATCCAGAACACGACCTTCATGAACACATTCGCGGCGCGACTCACGAAAGCGCGGTAGGCATTGACGCCCAGCTGGCCGCCGCCCGGCTGGAAGCGCGACGTGTTCACGACGTCGTACCCTTCGTCCAGCTTGTCGAGCAGCGCGAATACATATTCAGGACCGTGGGTGTTGTCGCCTTCGACGCGCACGACGACGTCGTGGCGATCAGAGTGCGCGCTCACGAACTCGAACGCGTCGCGCTCGGTTTCGCCGAGGCCCCGATTCATGGGATGGCGAACCACATCGATCGGCAACGTCTCGGACAGCGTCGCAAGAATCGACGCGGTGCGGTCCGTGCTGCCGTCGTCGACGACCACCATCCGATAGTCGGCGCCTCGGTCCCGCAGGGCGCAATCGAGCTGCGGCAGCAGCACGGGGAGCGCATCCTCCTCGTTGAAAGCCGGCAGCAGAATCCAGATTTTGCGCATCATCCGCCCGGAATCAGATGTCTTCATAGAGGAGCTGCGCGATCCTTGCGGAGGGGCGTGAGTGGCTCTCGAGGGCCGGCGTGATCGCGGGGGCGGCCGCCATGCGGGTCAACCGGACAATGCGCGCCGGATCGACTCCAGCGAGCACGTTCGCACCGGTGCTGATGATCTCTCCCCACTCGGTTTCGTCGCGGAGAATCACGCAGGGTACACCAAGCCAGTACGCCTCGCGCTGGACGCCGCCGGAATCCGTGAGGACTACACGGGCGTCGCTCTGCAGCTTGAGCATGTCAAGGTACCCGATGGGGTCGATGAGCCGCACGTGGCTGGCGGTGGGCACTCCCGACGCCTCGATCGCGAGGCGTGTGCGCGGATGCACGGGGACGATCACGTTCTCCCCAATCGCCTGGAGGCCTTCGAAGATCCGGCGAAGACGGACCGGGTCGTCCGTGTTTTCGGCGCGATGCACGGTCGCAAGCAGATACGTTCCAGGCGCCAATCCGAGCCGCTCAACCACCGTGGAGATCTGGCGGGCGCGGCCGATGGCATCACCGCAACTCTCGGCCATCAAGTCGCCAACCTGGTGCACGCCCTGCGTGATGCCCTCCCGCTCCAGGTTCCGCACGGCCAGCTCCGATGGGCAGAAGAGTAGCGTCGACAGGTGGTCCACGACTACGCGGTTCTGTTCCTCCGGCATCCGGCGGTTGTACGAGCGCAGACCGGCTTCGGCGTGAGCCACGCGCAGCGGACATTTGGCCGCGGCGAGCGCGCCGGCAAGCGTCGTGTTGGTGTCGCCGAAGACCACCACCCAGTCCGCGCCGCTCGCACGTAACACCGGTTCGAGGCCCATCAACATGGCCGCGGTCTGGCGGCCATGCGAGCCGGACCCGACGCCCAGGCAATGCGTCGGCGCCGGGATCGCGAGCTCGTCGAAGAAGACGTCCGACATCGCCGCGTCGTAGTGTTGGCCTGTGTGGATGAGCACCGAGTCGTGCTCTTGTGCCAGCGCCCGGAGCAAAGGCGCGGCCTTGATGAATTGAGGCCGCGCCCCCACAATCGAGACAACGCGCATGCCGGATCAGTAAGCGAAATCACACCGGGTGCAGGCCGGGAACCGTTTTTCGGCCCGGAGCGATCGGCGCCACTCACGCGCTTTCGGTCCGTTCCAGATTTGCAAGAACGGTTCGTCGTTGATGTTGCCCAGCGGTACGTGATAGCAGCGAGTATATGGAATCACTTCTCCGCTCGCGATGATCTCCGCCACGAACCACGTGACGACGCACCGGGTGCCACTCATGAACTGGTTGGGCTCGTAAAAGAACTTGCACAGGTCGGCGAGGCTGAAGTCCGGCAGGAACGACGCCATGCGCCGGTCTGCGTCGAGCGCCTTGACCTCCAGGATCTGGCGATGCAATACCTCGACAACGACCCGCGCCGGGTCGGTCTCCGCGTTCAGGCAGTTCACAGTCGCCCGATACGTGTCACCCCAGATCGCATTGTGCGCGTCCGCGAGCTCGGCCGTCACGAAGCTCATGTAGGTGAAGTTCAGCCGATCGGCGCCCGCGCCGCGGATGGTCTTGTAGAAGTCGACCAGGGCGTTGAAATTCAGGTTCGTGATCGTGTAGCTCACCATCACTTCCGGCTTGTGCCCACGGGCGGCCGAGGCTTCGCGAAAGCGGCGGATTCCGTCGACCGATCGCTCGAAACTGTCCTTCCGGCCACGAATCATGTTGTGGACCTCGGATGGACCGTCGATGCTGACTACCAGACGCGTGAGACCCGCCGCGGCGAGATCGTCGGCGCGTTGCGGCAGCGTGTACCCGCCGGTCGTGACCGTGGTCTCGAGCTGGCGCTCCGTGCAGTGCGCGACGGCCTCGGGCAACGGTTTGTACATCAGCGGTTCGGTGCTGGTGATCGCCACCATGGGCTTCGAGGGCGCCACTTCATCGATCACGCTTCGAAAGCGGTCGATCGCGATCTCGTGCAGCTTGCCGTCGATCCGGAGGTTCGCGAAGAAGTTCGAGTCGGGGTTGGCCAGACCGACGTCGCACATCTTGCACCGCAGGTTGCAGACGCTGTTGACGCTCCAGTACAGCGTCAACGGCGGGCGCGCGCGGCCAGACGGGCTCAGCACAATCGGAGCGGCCTGCCGCATCAGGACGGGGAGATTGATCCGGCTGCTGATGCCGGGATGCTCATGCGCGCTGAGCGCCTTCTTGAATTCGTCGAGCACCTGCTACCTCAGCACCTGGCTATTGACACACCGCCGACCATCCCAGGCAACAGGCACCTGCCAGCCACCGAGCGATTGCAATTCGGAATCCTGAAAGTAACGGGCGCTCGCCATGTGCGCGCCGGTGACTCGTCTGCAGCGCCACATGCTGCCCGCAAGAGAGGTGTCGCTGTCTACAGTATCATCGAACCTCAGGCCGTTGCCCTCCATCTTGATGCGGCGGGTCAGGGTCATGCCCAGCCAGGCCCGATCGACCATCAGCCGTCCCACGACCAGCTTGCGAAACCAATCGCCAATCCACTGCGACCGCAACACCGTCAGGTTCAGGACACGAAGCAGGACGAGACGCGCCGGCGTCAGCTCGTCGTGAAGGACGCGCGCAAAGCGCGCGCGCACGGTCACGCCGCCCTCATCGTCGGCCACGACGGTTCCCGCGCCGGGTATGCGCGTCAGCCACGCGCGCCCATTGACTCTGAACAGGTAGCCGCTGTCCTCGAGCGCCAGCCGCCATCCTGACGGATCCCGCTCGTAAACCACGACCACCCCGCCGAGTGCCGATGCGACATAAATCTGGCGCTCAGGCGTGCGCCACACGGCGAGCCCGGCCCGGGTGAATGTGCGCTTGCCGGGGGCCGCTTCGGGCGATGCCTCGACGAGTGGCACCACCAACTGGAAGGCCTCGCGGGCATCGTCGGCAAGTCGGATGGCATTGGCGAAATCCAGGGTCGAAGGCAAGGGAACCAGCCCTCGATCCCATCCACGGCGCACGCGAGCGGCGAGCGCCGAAAAGCGGTCGGGGTCACGGCCAGCCAGCACTTCGATACCGGAGGGATAAAGGATGGCCGTTGAACGGGCTCCGAGCATCGGGTGAACGCTGCCGTCGGGCATGACGAATTCCGTCAAGAACTCGCCCGCGCGAGTTGCCACATCCCAGAGTCCGTCGTAACCGGGACACGCGGCCAGCTTCACCAGGTACCGGAGCGTCCGTGTCTGATAACCGGGGTCAGGACCTTCGTACTCCCTGAACCAGCCTTCCTCTCGATCGAAGAGCGACAACAAGCGATCGAGATAGCGGTTCGCCGCTGCAGTGGCGCGTGCGTCTGAAGCAAATCGCGCGTACACCGCGAGCTCGTACGCGTACTGGGCGAGGTGGTTCGCGATCTCGCCATGACCCTCATCGGTGCGCAACGCAAAACCGGCCGCCCGCTCGATGATCGGCGCGAGACGCTGGCGCGATGCCGCCGAGAGATGAGGACTCCCATGAATGTCGATGAAGGTCGACAGGACGTCAAACACAACTCCGGGTGTTCGCTCGTACGGATACGCCTGATCCAGGCTGCCGTCCCGGTGCTGGATTGCGGCGATGAACTGCACCCATGCATCGAGCCATTCCCCAATGGGATTCTGGACGCCCGCACGCTCCGCATAAGACACGGCCAGACGCACCGCGTACTGGAGCGTCGCGTCGCTGAAGTCCTTGAACTTCCACCCCCACCACGCCCGGTCGAACGATCCGTAAGAAGGAGACGCGGGATCCCGATTCCACATGCCGAACGCCAGACGGGCGGTCGCCGCGAACTCGCGTTCATACACCATGCAAGGTCAGCACTTTCTCGAGAATCCTTTCTGCCCGCCGGAATTCATCGGCCGACTGCCGTCCAAGAAATGGCAGTCGAATGGCGTCCTTGGTGAGTGCGGCCGCGGCAGGCCACGACCCGGAATCGTCGCCTTCGGGAAAGGGCTCGCCGGCGGCGGCGCAGTCCAGTCCGGCGGCCCGCAACGCGCGTACAACGGCGTCTCGATCAATGCCAGGCCTGAGCCTGAGCACCTGGCGGAGCGGGCGCGCAGAGCCGGAGCACGTTGCCTCGACCGATCGGCAGGAGAGCTGCACAGCCGCCATTCTGCCAAGTGCGGCGCTGCGCTCGGCGGCCCGTTCGAACTCGGATGCGACGATTGGCAGGCGTTCGAGCCAGTAACCGGCGATCGCGATATCCATCTGCTCAACAGGTGTGACGGTCGCGTCGTTGGCAGACATCCGATCGACCACCGGGAGGAGGGCGCGATAGGCGCCGAGTGCGATCGCCACATGGATCGCCGCGCTGCGACAGGCAGCCTTGGCGACCGCCGGCCCGGCCCGGCGCGTGATACGGCTCGGCGAGACGGTGCGCCTCGTCAGCAGCAACCCCCCGCCGGTATCGAAGCCTTTGCCCACACCGAAACTGAAGACAACGGCATCAGCACGGGACAAGAAGTCATGACCAAAAGCCGCAGCCGAAAACGGGGCCTGCGCCAGATCCACGACGACATCCATCTGCGGCTGCAGCTCGGGTAGTAATGCCGCCCACCCATCTTGGACATACCCGCTCATCGGCGCCACCAGAATGCCGATGGCGCTGGAATCGGCGAGCGCAGCCGAGTATTCCGCTGGCGATGGCGTTGCCAGCGTGCCGTCCCCATCGAGCCCCCGCGGCTCGTGCCCGGCGGCTCGGATCACGGCCGGCACTACCGGACACACTTGTGCCGGCAGGAGTACGACGCCGCGACCCAGCCGCTCGCGAACCTGAACGTAGTGGGCCAGGAGTCCCTGTCGAGCGCTCGGGACCACAAACGCAGTCGTGTCACCGACGAGGGGCAGCAGCGTGTCGATCACCTCTGCAAGTGCCGAAGCAGGCTGATGCGTCGCGCTCGTGAACAGGCGAAGCGCCGCAACGGCCGGGGAATATCGAGGAAGCAACGAAGGCGAGCGTACCATCACCACCGCCCCGCCGTTCCTCCGCCGAAGCGCACCATCGGCTCGTGCCTCGAGAGCCTTCAACCGAACAGCCTCGCGGCAAGACTGGTCAGCGGATACAACGGAGGAGGAAACCCACGCAGGATCGTTCGAGCCACTTCGTAGCCGCGGCTCGAACTGTCTTGCGCGCCGACTGTGGCAGCACCACCCAGGTAGGTCGGTATCGCGGTCTGGCGCGCCAGCCACTTTCGCTTGAAGAACAGAAGTCCTGATTGCGACGGGGAATCGCTGCCCATGTCGAACCGTTGGGCGCCTTCGGCAAACGCCCATTGAATGGCGCAGGAGACGAGCAAGTCTCCAGCCGGTGGACCCGCGCTACGGGCCGAGGCTGCGTAGGCGTACATCACGACATCGCGATCTCTCAAGACCAGCGTCGTCGCCACGTCGGAGTCACGATGTCTGACGACGAGCACGCGAACGGCTGGGGCCAGGTGGCGCTTGACTCCTTCGAAGAACCGCTTCGGAAACGCGGGAATACCAAGCCGGCGCTGCGTAACAAGGTGAAGGGCGTACCAACGGTCGATGGCGTCCGGCTCCTCCGTGACGTCGTCGCCGGTCATACCGTTTTTGGTCGCTTCCCGAATCGAGTGGCGCACTTTTCTGCTGAGCGCGGCCGAATACTGCTCCCAGGTCTGACCGGTCAGATCGATGTCGCTGTGCACCCAGTAATATTGCTCGCGCAGACCGGCCGCTTTCGCAATCTCGGGTGCATACGGCATCAGAGTCTTGATGACGAGTCCACCGGCGTTGATGCGATCAGCAAGTGGCTGTATGGCTTCAAAGAGGGCAAGTCCTGCCTCCGGCGTCGACCAGATTGGCCCTCCCCGGTCGCGAAACGGCACGGCCACGAGCCGACGGCCCGCGAGACCACGTACGACGAAGAGCGCGGCCACGCCCTCGATCGTGCCTTCCGCGGTACGCGCCAGCAGGTGATGGGAACGATAGCCAAAGCCGTCCTCGAGGACGCGGCGCCAACGCAGGCTGTGATAGAGCGTCCCCTCCGGATGGCCGGCTACGTACGTCTCCCATGCGAGCTCAGTGTCGAGGGAGACCGCTTCAACTCTCACTCGTGTCACCGCCCGACATCAGACTCACGAGCTGCCGCAGCCCCGGTTCCCACCCGTAGTCTGGCGCCAGCGTGTGCGGGTGCCAGAGCACGGCGGCCGTACCGCCGACCGCCTGCACCTCGCGCGTCCATGTCGACATCGCTGCTGCCCTTTGCTCGTCCGCCACGAGCCCGTAGTCGTACAGATGGGAGTCCATCAGCATCAGCGGCGTCGTCAGCAACGAACGCTCGTCACGCGTGCTGCCGAGCGGCCGGTATTCGAGCGCGGCGGCCGTTCGAAAGCCGGGCCGGTCGTTGAAACCAAGACTGGAGTCTCGAAGAAATCCAGCCTCTTGCTGTGCAGCCCACGTGCCCGACCAGCTGAAACGGAGCCAGTGCTGACGGCAGTCGTGCACTGGAGTCCCGAGTGCCGCTTCCAGCCGCGTTCGAGCGTGCCGCAACGCCTCCGGATCCTTCCAGGCATCGATCGAAGGGTGAAGACCGATCGTCCAGCCATCTCGGCCGAGCGACATGAGGTCGCGAACCACATCGGGCGTCAACGAATACGACGGGTCGAGAAGCCGTTTGGCGACGGTCGTGCGGCTGCCGCCGGCAAACACATAAATCACTCCACGCCGGCCTTCGGCCAGTTCGGTGGCTCGGCGAAGCAGGTTGTAGGAAGGAGTTGACAAGGCAAATCGCACACCACAGCCCACACGGCGCCGCGCCTGTGACATTTCGCCTCGACCCAGCAGACGCAGAATGTTCACCGCCGCGAACGCGGTTTGTTTGGAGCGGATCGCGAACGTCTTGGTCACCGCGTCCAGATCGTGGGTCATCGTGAGGCGCGACCGGGGGAATGGCCCGAGAGCCTGTTCGTCCTGATTGACGGCTCGCGCGGCCCAACGTCGAAGGAACATGGCGATCCTGTTGACCCATGCTCGATCCCACAACCGCGAATCCCATCCCGCGAGCCTCGAGGAGTAGGAGGCGATCGAGCCTTGTCGCGCTTCATACGCGCGCTCAGCTGCGCCGTCAAGAAACCAGGCGGCTGCCTGCCACCAACCGCACCGGCTCCAGGCCGCCGACTCACCTGGCCTCACGGCCCAGGCGGGGACGCACAGGGCGCCCGTGACGCCGACATCGGACGCCCACTCCGGCAGGAGGACCGGCTCCAACGCGGGAGGAAGGACTTCTTGTGCTGGACGCCAAGCTGCAGGAACAGGAAGCGTTGCGAGCCGGTCGGCGCCTTGCGTCCAATACACCAACGCAGCGTCGACGATCCTCGATCGCGCCGCGAGTGCCGCCGGCTCTCCGCTCATGCCTGTTCAACCATCGACGCGGGGGCAACCGCCCACTCGGACGGCTCGGGCGTGGGCGCCCGCAGGTACGCGAGCGCCCACAGTTCGAGGCTCAGCAGTCCCCACATGCTGCGATCGAACGACTGCGGAGCCTGGCTTCCGTTATCGCCGGCCCAGGGCCTGTCGAGACGAAGGCCGCTGTCCCGCGATCGAAACACGTCGCCCAGGAAGTCCTTCACCGGTTGTCGTGTTGACCACTCGGCCAAGGGAACCGGAAACCCCATCTTGCGGGTCTGGTCCGCCCAGCCGGCAGGGAGCTGCGAACGCATGACTTCCCTCAGCAGATGTTTGCTGCGGCCGCCCGCATACTTGAAGCGGGGTGGCACGGTCCCCATGAACTCGACAATGCGATGGTCGAGGAGCGGCGTGCGTGACTCCAGGCCCACGGCCATGCTCATGCGATCCTCGACCTGGAGCAGCGCCGGGAGAACGGTCGTCATGTCGAACCACGTCATCTTGTTGATCAGGGACTCGCAAGGCGCCTGTTTCCAGTGCTCGCGCGCCGTCTGCCACGGGTCGTATTCCGACGGGGAAGGCAAGAGGTCGGGGTTGAGGTGCTCGATCAGCCCGTCACTGCGATCGATGAGTTGCAGGTACCGCTCGTCCTCGGGCCCGAACAGCCCATCGCGCCAGAACGCGCGAAGCATCGGTTCGTACCCCTGGAGCTGCACAAGATTCGGCAGAATCGATTCGAACGTCACGACGAACTTGCGTGATTCCTGCGTGCCCGCGATGCCGCCATGGAGGCTCCGCTCGAGGTACGCGACGAGGTAGCGGATATAACCACCGAAGATCTCATCGCCGCCGTGACCGCTCAGGGAAACGGTGACACGGCTCCGTGCCATGCGCGACACGACGAACTGCGGGAACATTCCGGGACCAGCCGCGGGGTAGTCCATCTGCGCGGCCAGTTGCGGCATGAGCGCCACGAAGTCCGCAGGCCCCGGCTCCACGGTGTGATGAGCTCCGCCGAGTGATCGCGCCAGGGCCGACGCCATCGGGCGCTCGTCGTATCCCGCCTCGGCGAAACCACCCGAGAACATGTCCGGGCCGCGCGCCAGAAGCCGCGCGGCGATCGTGGCCACGGTGGCGGAATCCATCCCGCCGCTCAGGTGCGTCCCGATCGGCACATCCGACCGCAACTCGAGCCGCACCGCATCGTCCAGCAACGCGCCCAGTTGTTCGGCGTAGTGGCGCCCGTCGTCGATCCTGGATATCGGGTATTGCGGTTGCCAGAAGACGCGCGTCTTCACGCGTCCAGTGGTGTCGGCGGTGAGGACGTGACCGGGCAGGAGCCGGCGGATGCCCCGAAACAGCGTGCGATCGCCGAGATAGAACTGAAACCGCGCGTAGTCGGCGAGCCCTTCGGGATCCAGGGCGCGCGGGACGCCCCCGTGCAGCACCAGCGCTTTCGGTTCAGAGGCAAAGAGCAGCCGTTCAGGCGAGACGGTAAAGTAGAACGGCTTGATGCCGAGCCGGTCCCGAGCCGCGAAAAGGCGACGCCGCGAGACATCCCAGATCGCGAACGCAAACATCCCGTTCAACGCGTCAACAGCCGCTTCGCCGTCACGCTCGTACAGATGCAGGATCACCTCCATGTCCGAGCCGGTCCGGAACCGGTGACCGTCGGCGATCAGGTCTTTGCGGAGCTCCCTGTAGTTGTAGATTTCCCCGTTACCGACAAGCCAGAGCGTTCGATCCTCGTTCGACATCGGGTGACGGGCCTCAGGCGACAGGTCGATCACGCTGAGTCGACGATGGCCGAGCCCCACGCCGGCGTCACAATAGAATGCTTCGTCATCGGGGCCTCGATGGGACAGAGCCCTCGTCACGCGCCACAGCAGGCGGCGATCGACCGGGCACCCATTGTCGAAGTTGACCACTCCGGCAATTCCGCACATCTGCTACGCTGCCTCTCTCACTTCAACGCTGCCCCGATGCTGCATCGATATCCTGTCGTCGCTGGCTATCTGCCCCTGGCGCTCTCGAGGGTCTTGTTCGGGGATCGGGAACGTCACGGCATCGTGCCGGACTTCTCGGATTCCGACTGGTGCGAATGGGAACGGCTGATGCCGACCGCGTACGACACGTTGCAACGGCGCTCGGTCGGCGCCTTCGTCAACTGCGCCGGCTATCGCGTGATGCAGCAGGTCGATCTCAACGGGCGTTACGTCCTTGAAATCGGGCCGGGCGATCTGCCGCACATGGACCAGTGGCGCGGCGTCCCGTCGCGATATACGCTCGCTGACGTCCGCCAGGACCTCCTGGATCGATCCACGGCGCGGCTCGATCAAGCCCGAGTCCGCAACGACGCACACCTGCTCCCGGACCGGCGCATTGGACGCCTGCCCTTTTCCGATGAAACCTTCGATGTGGTCGTCAGCTTTTACTCGCTCGAGCATCTGCATCCGATCGGTGAATTCCTCTCCGAGATCCGGCGCGTGCTGCGACCGGGAGGGACTCTGGTTGGCGCCATCCCATGCGAAGGTGGTCTGGCGTGGGGCACGGGGCGGCTGATCACGAGTCGACGGTGGTTCAAGACGCACACGACGATCGACCCTGACAAGCTGATCTGCTGGGAACACCCGAACTTTGCCCCGGCGGTCCTGCTCGAGTTGGACCGACAGTTTCACCGACAGCATCTCCACTTCTGGCCCCTGGGTGTTCCTCTGGTGGATGTCAACCTGGTTGTGCGGTTCGTCTATCTGCGGCAGGGCCGCTGAGGCCTCCGGGCGCGGCCAACGGTCTTCAGGTGTTCTCCCCTGAGACAAAATATTGTCCGCCCAGCGGAATCCAGGCCAGCGCAGGCTCGAGAAAGCCGAACCACTTCCAGAGCGTTTCCGGCAGGAAGAGCAAGTAGCCCTGCTCCACCCGGTCCAGGCCTGCTTCGCGAAACAGCGCCCGCAATCTGGCGGGCTCAATCATGTGGCACCCGTGATCGATGGGAGCGCGATCGAAAATCCGTTTCGTCACGGGATTGAACGGGTTGTGCTCGAAGACATAGACGTGACCGCCGCGAGCCACCACGCGTTTCAATTCGCGAAGGTGCCTCGCCTGCTGGCCATCGTCGATGTGATGGTAGACACAAAACGCAAACGCGGCGTCGAATGTTGCGTCCGCGAACGGCAGGTCGAATGGTGCCTGCACCGCGACGGGCCCATGGTGCACGGCCTCGCGCACCATCGGGAGCGACACGTCGGTCCCGATGACGCGCGCGTCTTTCGACAGGAAGGCGATCGCCGTGCCGTGTCCGCAACCGGCATCGAGCAGCCGCAGCCTTCCAGTCGTGCGCTGGCGCAAATGCCGCATCAACACGCGGCACTTCTGGTGGATGAAAAACTCGTCGTCGCGCGCAAACTTCTGGCGTAGCGGGTCGGACAACAAGTTGTCGTAGTCTGTGGCGAACCGATCGAAGGATTCCATCTGTAATCTGTGCTCAGACTATGGCGTCACTCGCTTCGAGACCTGATCCATGAGTTGGGCTCCTCTTTCATAGGTTCGATAGTAGTATCCGGCTTTTCGCTCGGATACGAGCACGTCGCTCCATTTCTGCAGAAATACCTCAAAAGGCTCGCCACCGGCCGCTGCGTTGTCGCGATTCCAAGTAAGGAGATAGAGATCTTTACTTTCGGACAATACGTGTGTGACCAGCCGCATGCGTGACCTGATGGACTCAGGCGTAAAGAGACGCGAAAATCCGCTGAACGACACGGGAGAGTTGCTCGAGACATCGAACAGAAAGTAATCGACTTGTGCCGCTGCGTAGACTTTGATCGCCTGCTCCTCTGAACCGTACAGGACCTTGCCGGTGTCCCGGATGTACGCGCATCCATCCGACCTCTGGAACGGAGTGGCGGGAATTGCCGTGAAACCCGGCATGAAGTTGAGCAGCTCCACCCTTTTGTGGCCGGGAACGAACCCGGCTAACCGATGGGCGGTAATAGTGTCCCAGGGATAATCCTCCATGGCCGCATACGTGTTCCTGCCGATGAGAAACGGGACACTGGAGCGCCAAGGCAGGGAGAGGACCGAAGGATAGCCGACGAACATGGACGCGCACGCCACGCCGGCAATGGCGATCGCCAGAATTCCGCGCGAGAGGCGGCTCATCGCCAGAGCCCAGGTCGCCGCCAGCAGTACGACGCCTAGCGCGATGCCAAGGGGATCGATGAAGTCGGTGGACCGTGCCGCCGATCCGCTCGAGCCCCCGGTGAGCGTCCGGAGTCCAATAAGCAGCGCCAGAACGGCGACCAAATACATCGCAGCCGCGACAGTACCACCTCCGGAACTTCCAGATGGCTTTGTCGCTTCGTGACGGCGCAAGGACCCCGGGGCGGCGCGCCAGAGCGAAAGAGTCACGCCTAAAGCCCCGGTCAAGATCGACCCGCCGATCAAATACATCGTTGACAGGTTGAATGACTCCAGCAGGATCCGCCTGAATCTGACCGCGAAGTCATTCAGGGGCATGGTTTGCAACGCCCCGAGCACGACCTGCCGAGCCGAGATCGTGACGTCATTGTTCGAAATGTTCGAGGGTCCACCGTACTGCATGTATGCCAGTACAGGATCGACCCACTGACTGAATCGATCGACGTTCATGAAACGCCCTTGCATGATCAGCGGGGCCTCGGGCAGTCCGACCTCGACAAAGTTGTAACTCCAGACCAGCGCCGTCGCGGCAAGCGCCCAACAGGGATAGATCAGCGAACGCCTGGCTTCGACAGCATTCTGTGAGACCACGATGAGAACTGTTTCGATCAAGAGAATCGGCAGCAGCAAGGCGACGGCGGTTGGCGAAAGAAGGATGACCGCCGTCATGACGAGGATCCTGGACAGAGCGTTGAAACTGACGGCTCGTCCGCGCGAACCTATGAGATGGGCGAAAGAGAGGATGAGATAAAGAATGAACGTATTGCGAATGATGTGCGACTTCCCGTACCCCCCTCGTTCGGCATAGAACAGCAGATACAGACAGAATCCGACGAGGCCGATCGCCTGGCCTGCGTGGTTGGAGCGGGCAGCCAACCGCCAGATCATCGCCCCTCCGAGCATCAGAATCAGATAAGACGCCAGGGGCGCGCCTTGGACGTCGGAGAGAATGTTCGACAGGAAAGCCAGTCCGTTCCCCTTGGACACGAAGAAGTGCACGTAATAGTCGTTGGGTCCGTTCCAGTGACTTTTCAGCACCGCTTCGTAGTAGGGCAGATAATTCCCCGGAACGTCGTTGTCGCCCCCGGAGCTGCCCCATAGCGCGATCGTCAACAGGACGGCGGTTGCTACGAAGGTCCAGAGAACGCGCAGCAGGCTGACAGGCCGCCACCACCGCTCCCGTGCGACCGGCAGACCCTGAGAAATGACGGGCGCGCCCCGAGTCGCAGCGAGGTCGGAGATGGCCAGGACGGCTGCCACAGCCACGAGGGGCAGGATCATCCACACGTAGTAGAGGTGCAGCATCGCAAGAAGAACCACCCCGACCGACCACGCGGCGGCTCCGCAAAAGGCACATTCGATGTGTCGGCTACTCCAGTGTTCAGAGGTGTCACGTGGGGTCGACGCGTCCCCAATGATGCGCGCACCAGTGGCCCAGAACGCCGAGAGTAAAACGAGCATGGTCCAAAGGCGCGCCAGATTGTAGAGAAAGTAACCGTAACCTGGCTGGGCGTAGTGGGTCCAATAGAACCGGCTGAAAGCCAGCCATACCACAGGCGTCAGGACGGCCGCGGCGCTCAGGACGATCAGGAGGCTGTTTTTCCAGTCGTGAACGAACTGCCGGGCCGTGTTCCATCTGCAAGCGAGCCACATCACGGGCGACCGTTCGGTCGTGGCGTTCAGGCGCATCAGGAGGCTGTTTTTCGAGTGGTGCACGAAGTGCCTGGCCGGATTCCCCAAGGCCTTGACCTTTGCGTGCCCACCCATGTGGTACCAGAGAAAGCAGAGCACGCTGCCGCCAACCAGACCGTACCAGAGCAGGTACAAGGTCATCATCGAAGGGGCGCAGAACTGGCTCCACATGTTCTCGTACGACAGGGCCCACGCAGTTTTCGACGCCCCGAGTCGTTCCCAGACTTCGGCTCGGACCTGCGGCGGTTGGATGGGTCCTCCAATGGGCGAAAAGACGCGAGAAGAGATCGCTTGCGCCGACAACAGGCTGGCCATGGCGACGGTCGTCGAGCCAACGCCCGCGAACGTGACGGCACGGGCGATCAGCACGTACACCACCGGCGAGGCGAACACCAGCAGGCGTTCAGTCTCGCCGCCACCAATCCATGCCAGCACGGCGAGTAGAGACAGGTACGCGGGAAACGCAGGCCGCTCACGAAGATAGCTGAGCGTACGCCGCCAGAAATAGGCCGGCACCGCGAGGAGTGGGCCAAAGACCAGGAACCACGCGACGCCGTACCGCAGGAGCGATTTCTCGCGAAGCCACCGAAGGGCCTCAGCCGGAACCGAGTGGTCGGACGGCGTCGCGACCACCCACCAGTGAATGGCCAACAGTGTCAGGATGCCGCTGACCAGTGGGAGCCAATGCCAGCTTCTGCCTCGCCCGGCCAACGCTTCGGACCAGCTCGAAGGCCGGGACCCGAGACCCGAGGCCGTTCCAGACGCCCGACAGAACAGGGCACACACGCCGACGACGAGCATCACCTCGCGAAAGGTCACACCTATGGCGACCACCAGAGCCAGCAGTGCCGCGCGTGGGCGTCCGGGGCGCGAGTGGAACCATTCGATGCCAAGAAGCCCGACGAGCAACCCGGCAAGTGCCGCCGGATCCACGTCCACGGGATAGAAGTACGAATACCGCACTGGGGAGTGCGGCTCCACCATGAAGGCTCCGATGACGAGTAACCGTGCGAACACGCTGGCGACGTGACGTTGCAGGAGCAACGCGAGAAGAATCACCGACAGCGTGTTGAACGCAACGTTGAGGCGATCGAATCCGGCGCTGATGACCCAATCCCGGCTTTTCGCCAGACCGGCGGCGAGCACGGGTGTTCCGAGTCGATAGACGAACGGGGACACCCCCCGGGGTGGCAGTACCCGAGGCAGGTTCTTCGCCATCGCATGGTAATGCGGCCCCTCGGACCCGAGCCCTTCGTTGAACGTGGTGACTGGCTGAGTACTCGCGTACGTCAGATTCAAGAGAAGGAGCGAGACGAGAATCCACAACCATTCCGCCGTGCGCGACATCGTCATCGAGGAACCGTCGATCGGAGTCTTGGGATCATTCGGGCTGCGTCGAGCCCGTGGATGGATCGGTCACGTTTGCCGAGTCTTTCACGAGATAGAGAGGCCGGCGCTTCGCTTCTTCGTAAATGCGCCCGACGTACTCGCCGAGAATGCCGATGGCCAGCAGCTGCAGGCCGCCGAGAAAGAGGACGGCGACCGCCAGCGACGTCCAGCCCGGGACGAGTCCCGTTCCGCCCGCGACCTTGTAAACCATGAGCCCCACCATCAGCGCGAGGCTGGCGGCCGCGGACAGCAGCCCGACGTGCGACGCGAGCCGCAGCGGCTGGCTCGAAAACCCGGTGATCCCATCCAGCGCGAATTTCATCATCTTGCCGATTGAATACTTGGAATCGCCGCCATACCGGCGATCGCGGTCGTACGGCACGGGCGTCTGGTTGTAGCCGACCCACGTGACCAGCCCGCGCACGAACCGGTTCTGCTCCTGCAGGCGCTTCAAGTCGTCGACCACCCGCCTCGACATCAAGCGGAAGTCGCCGGTGTCCACTGGAATTTCGATCGTGGTCATGCGGCGAATGAGGCGATAGAAGAACGTCGCCGTCGTGCGCTTGAACCACGTCTCGCCCTCGCGCTTTCGGCGTTGCGCGTAGACGACATCGAACCCTTCGCGATACTTCTGGTACAGCTCGGGGATCAATTCCGGCGGATCCTGCAGGTCGGAGTCCATGATCACGACTGTCGCCCCGGTGCTCACGTCGATGCCCGCGGTAATCGCAATCTGATGGCCGAAGTTCCGGCTCAGGTTCACCGCCTTGACGTGC
>Ga0066710_100001139_pt1 | contig 19007 bp, 17 predicted proteins | sample GraSoiAngelo_159_FD_79666 | JGI IMG/M metagenome (GOLD analysis project Ga0066710, IMG submission 79666) | Grasslands soil microbial communities from the Angelo Coastal Reserve, California, USA - 14_1009_16_40cm | ecosystem: Environmental > Terrestrial > Soil > Grasslands | place: USA... | reverse complement strand
TAGCGCGTGGCCGTGATGGGCGGCAGCTGGTGACGCCGGCTTGGTTGAGCCGCTCAGGCCGATCGAGGCAAAGAGCGTCGCGACCGCAAACAGCGCCACGGTGGCAGCTCGCATGCGTCGCGGAGTCAGCCAGGTCAGATGCCGCGCTTGAAGCCACGAGCGGGCTCCGTTGGCGCCCGCCATCGCCGCGATTGCGCACGCTGCACACATCGCGGTGATTGTAGGCAGCTGCCCGCGGCCGCGCGGCAGCGGGGCAGCGCGAGCAGACGCTTGGCGTCTCACGCGGACGCCGCCTCGCGCAGCAGCTCATCGAGCGTGCGGTGGCTGATGACCGAGGCCGGCTGTTCGGCGACGATGTCCGATCCGATACGCGCGTGCTCGTCGCGGCGCTTGATGAGCAGCCACTGGGGCTTGCGTCCGCGACCGGTGCGCTGCAGTGCAAAGCCGCCGCGAAGCTTCTCGCCATGCAGGACGAACACCGCGTGACCGCGGTCGAGCGCTTCGGGCCACGCCACCCTGCCGCCCTGCTCGTATGTGCCGCGATCCCAGATCACCACCGCGCCGTGGTCGGTGCGGCCCTCGAAGTCGTTGTGCTCGATCGAATGGTCCTCGACCTGCACGGCCAGGCGCTTGGCGGCCGGGTCCATCGACGGGCCCTTGGGCACCGCCCACGATCGCATCACCCCGTCGACCTCAAGGCGCAGGTCGAAGTGGCGTGCGGTGGCAGCGTGCTCCTGCACCACGAACGCGCCCGAGCTGAGGCCGCGGATCGCGAAGTGCTCGTGGCCCTCGACGCGCACGTCGCGAACGTCGCGTGCGGAAGCGGACGCGCCCGCCAGACCCTCGCGCAGGAGCGCCAGCAGCGCCTCGACCACCGCGGAGGGGCCCTCCGCGTGTAGCTCGAGCGTGCCCTTGCCGTCAGCGCGCACCCATCCCATCACGCCCAGCTTCCGCGCGCGCTCGCAGATGACCGCTCGCACGTCCTCGTCGTCGCGAGCTCCCGTGATCAGCGCCCGGATCGCCCGAGCGCCGGGTTCGCGGGTGCTCCGGTCACGCGGGGCGGCTTCGGCGGCGCGGCGCGATCGGGGGGCGGCCTCGCTGGCGCGGCGCGATCGGGGGGCGGCTTTGCGGGTGCGGCGCGAGTCGGAGTCGGCCATGTCGCAGCCTCGGCGTGACCTGCCCTACGTCGTGATCGCGCCGATCGCGCGCAGGGCGCTCGTGTCCTCGTGGAGCGGCGCCAGCGCCGAGCGCTGCGCGAGAACTGCGGCGCCGCCTCTTGAGTCCAGCTCGAGGTCCGCCAGCGCCGCGAGTGCCCGGCGCAGCCGCTCGGGCTCGGTGCGCGAGACGTCGGCGATGAAGCGCTCGGCGGCTCGCCCGGGCATGCGCAGCGACCGCTTGATTTGCGCCGCAGACTCGCCCGCCTGCAGGCGCAGCGAGACCGCGAGCGCCTCGCGCAGCCGCCTGGCCATCAGATAGATCAGCCCCGAGAGGCTCTCTCCCTGCCCGCGCACGCCCAGGTAGGACTCGACGGCTCGCGCGGTGTCGCCTGCAACGAGCGCGTCGGCGAGCTCGTACGCACGCCATTCGGCCGAGTGCGCCGCGCGTCGCTCGATCTGCTCAGCGTCGATCGCCGGCGCGCGCGCGAGCGCCGCAGTATCGCCCGCGCCAGTGGTGTCGGGCAGGTCGGCTTCCAGCGCCAGCTTCTCGAGCTCTCGCAGAAGCCGCTGCTGGCGCTCGCCAACCTGCTTGACGAGCGCGTGAGAGGCATCGCGATCGAGCGCGATGCCCAGTCGCTCCGCCTGCTCCCGGACCCACCCTGGGAGCTCCCACGGCTTGACGTGCATGCGGGCGACGATCTGGCCGCCGGCGCCGCGCACCGCCTTGGCGAGCGCCTCGGGTGCCTTGACGCGCGGGTCCTCGCGCGCGAAGAACGCCACCGTCGTCCCCGGCGCGAGGTGCTTCAGCGCGGGCGCGAGCTCGCGCTCGACATCGGCCTGGCGCCAGCGCTCTGCCCCCTCGACGATCACCACGCGTTGACCGACCGCGAGCGTCATGGCCGCGAGCGCAGCCGCCACGTTCGCGGGGGTCGCGGCGTCGCCCTCGAGCGCCTCGACGCCCGCGCCGCCCTCGGCGCCGGCCTCGACCAGCGCTCGCAGGCCGGCGCGGCGCTCGGCGATCGCGCCGTGGTCGTCTCCGTGGATCAGGTAGGCCGGCTTCAGCTCGGGCATCGACGCGTCTCCGGCGCGATCGATCGGGCCGACACCCTCAGCGCACCACCAGGTTGACGAGCTTGCCGGGCACGACGATCTCCTTGACGATCTCGCGGCCATCCACGTGGGCCCTGACGTTGGGCGCCACCCTGCAGCGTTGCTTTAGCTCCTCCGCGCTGGTGCCCGCCGCCACCTGCACGCGGTCGCGCAGCTTGCCGTTGACCTGGCACACGAGCTCGTATACGTCGCGCTCCAGCAGCGCCTCATCGGCCTCAGGCCATGGCTGCTCCCACACGCGTGTCCCCGTCAGCAGCTCATAGGCATCGGCACAGGTGTGCGGCGCGAACGGGAACAGCACCGACGCCGCGCTCGCCAGCGCGAAGCGCAGCGTCTCGGTCCCGGCGGCGTCGCGCAGGCGGCGGCATTCGTTGAGCAGCTCCATCACGGCCGCGATTGCCGTGTTGAACGCGAACCTCCGCAGATCGCCGGTCACCTTGTCGATCGCCCAGTGCGCCTTGCGCAGCAGCTCCAGGTCGGGACCCTGCGCGTCGGCCGCGGCCGGAGATCCCTCGCCGAGCGGACCGGCGAGCTCGGCGACTTCGGCGGACAGGCGCCACAACCTGCCGAGGAAGCGGTGCACGCCTTCCACGCCCTCGTCTGACCAGTCGGCGTCCTGATCGGGCGGGCCGATGAACAGCACGTAGCAGCGGGCGGTGTCCGCGCCGAAGCGTTCGACGATGCTCGACGGCGCGACCACGTTGCCCCTGGAGCTCGACATCTTGGCGCCGTCGCGCGTGATCATGCCCTGGGTGAACAGGGACGAGAACGGCTCCTGCACCTCGAGCAGCTCCATGTCGGATAGCGCCTTGCAGAAGAAGCGCGCGTACATCAGGTGCAGGATCGCGTGCTCCACCCCGCCGATGTACTGGTCCACGGGCATCCACTCGCGCAGCGCCGCCTGATCCCAGGCGGCGCGATCGTTGTTCGCGTCGCAATAGCGCAGGAAGTACCAGGAGGAGTCCACGAACGTGTCCATCGTGTCGGTCTCGCGTCGCGCCGGACCTTCACAAGTGGGGCAACTCGTGTTCACCCAGTCCTCCGCAGCCGCCAGCGGCGAGCGGCCCTTGGGCGTGTAGTCCTCGATCTCGGGCAGCTCCACCGGAAGCTCGTCCTCGGGCACCGGCACGATGCCGCAGCGCTCGCAGTAGAGGATCGGGATCGGGCAGCCCCAGTAGCGCTGGCGCGACACGAGCCAGTCGCGCAGCCGGTAGTTGACCGAGGCGTGGCCCTTCCCGCCACGATCGAGCCACGCGACGATCTCTGCCAACGCCGTGCGGCTGTCAAGCCCGTCGAACTCGGGAGCGGAGTTCACCAGCGTTCCCTCGCCGCTGTAGGGCAGGCCCTGCTCGTCGGCATCGGGGTCAGTGCCTTCGATCACGCGCCGGATCGGCAGCCCGAAGGCGCGCGCGAAGGCGTAGTCGCGCTCGTCGTGCGCGGGCACGGCCATGATCGCGCCCGTGCCGTACTCCATCAGCACGTAGTCGGCCACGTACATCGGGATGCGCTCGCCGTTGACCGGATTGACCACGGTCCGCCCGAGCGCGACGCCGGTCTTTGGCTTGTCGAGGTCGCCTCGCTCCTCGCCGGACTCGGTGATCGCGTGATTGACGTAGTCGCGCACCTGCCGCTCGTGCTCGGTGCCCTCGGCCAGGCGCAGCACATCCGGGTGCTCGGGGGCCATCACGAAGAAGGTAGCCCCGAACAGCGTGTCGGGACGGGTGGTGAACACGGGGTAGTCGATGCCCAGTTCCTCGCAGCGAAACGTCACCTCGGCTCCCTCCGAGCGCCCGATCCAGTTGCGCTGCATCGTCTTCACGTGCTCCGGCCAGTCGATCCCATCGAGGTCGCTCAGCAGCCGCTCGGCGTAGTCGGTTATGCGGAAGAACCACTGCTCGAGCTGCCTGATTTCGACCAGCGAGCCGCAGCGCTCGCAGCGACCTTCGGTGTCCACCTGCTCGTTGGCGAGCACGGTCTGGTCTTTGGGGCACCACTTCACCGCCGCCTGCTTGCGATACGCCAGGCCGCGCTCGTACAGGCGCAGGAAGATCCACTGCGTCCAGCGGTAGTAGCTCGGTTCCTGCGTGCCGAACTCGCGTGACCAGTCGATCGATATGCCCCAGCGACGGAACTGCCGCCGGTACGAGTCGATCGAGGCCTGCGTGGCGTCGCGGGGATGGATGCCAGTCTTGATCGCGTTGTTCTCAGCCGGCAGACCGAACGCGTCGTAGCCCATCGGGTGCAGCACGCGCTCGCCGCGACGGCGGCGGAAGTGCGCGACCGTGTCGCCGACGGCGTAGTTCTTCAGGTGACCTACGTGCGGCTCTCCGCTGGGATACGGCAGCATCTCGAGCACGTAGGAGTTCTGCTCGCGCCCCCCCGGCTGCATGAACCCGCCCGCCCCCTGGAAGCCAGCGCGCGGCGCCGCCACACCGTCGGCGGCGCTCTCGTTGGCGACCTCCCAGGTGCGCTCATCCGCCCACACCGCCTGCCAGCGCGGCTCGATCTCCTGCGGGTCATAGCGACGCTCTGCCATCGCGAAACGCACATTAGCGGGCGGCCTGGAGCCGACCGCCGCGACCGCTCAGCTGCGCCGCGCAGGTGTCGCGAGCCGCCGCGCGCGCTCAGGCGGCCGTGCCGGCCGTGCTCTTCGGCGAGTGCGCAAAGCGGCTACGGGCACGCAGCAGCTCGACGATCGCGATCGGCGCCTTGCCCGGCGAGCCGGCGTCGAACGGTGGCTGCGGGTCGTACTCGAGCCCGAGCTGGATCGCCTGTGCGGTCGCGTCCCCGGCCAGCTTCGCCGCCAGCGCGAGCGCCATGTCGATGCCCGCCGACACGCCCGCGGCGGTCACCACCTTGCCGTCGAACACGACCCGCTCGGACACCGGCACGGCGCCGAGCCGGCCGAGCTCCTCGAGCGCAAGCCAATGACTGGTCGCGCGCTTGCCTGCCAGCACGCCCGCGGCCGCGAGGATCAGCGAGCCGGTGCACACCGAGGTGGTCCACGTGGTGCGCTCGTGAACCGCGCGCAGCCAGCCGAGCACGGCGTCGCCCGCGCGCGCGGCGACCTCGCCGGGCCCGCCCGGCACGAGCACGACATCGGGCGAGGTGACGTCCTCGATCGAGCGCTCCGCGACGAGCGCCAGCATGCCGTTGTCGGTGCGCACGGGGCCGGGCTTGGCCGCCACGAACTGCAGCTCGCCGCCGGGCAGCCGGCTGAGAACCTCATAGGGCCCGATCGCGTCGAGCGCCGTCACGCGGTCGTACAACAGGATGGCGATGTTCATGGCTGGCTCCTTGTCGGCTGTGGCTGCTGTCAAGCCGCTCTGCGCGTGTCCTGCGGGCTGGCGTGGAAGCGTCGGCGGTACTCGGCCGGGGCCACAGCAAGCGTCCGCAGAAACACGCGCCGCATCGTCTCGGCCGTTCCAAACCCGCACCCTGTCGCCACCGAGACGATCGGATCGGCAGTGTCCTCCAGTCGGCGGCGCGCGGCCTCCAGGCGCACCCGCTCCACGTACCGGCCCGGCGTGAGCCCCGTCTCGGCGCGAAACGCTCGGGCGAAATGGCGCGCGCTCATGTGCGCCCGCCGCGCCATCGCCTCGACCGAGTGCTCGCCCGCGACATCCTCGACGACCTGTCGCTGGATCTCGCGAAGCGGCTCGCGCGCCGGCTCTTGCGCTGCGAGCGTGGCGCTGAACTGCGACTGGTTGCCGGGCCGGCGCAGGAACAGCACCAGGTGGCGAGCGATCGTCAGCGCAGCGTCACGATCCAGGTCCTCCTCCACGAGCGCCAGCGCAAGGTCCATCCCCGCGGTCACGCCCGCGGACGTCCACACGTCGCCATCGCGCAGGAAGATCGGCTCAGCGTCGACGCGCACCTCGGGATAGCGGCGGGCGAGCTCGGCCGCCGCCGACCAGTGCGTCGTCGCCCGGCGTCCGTCGAGCAGGCCGGCGCGCGCCAGCAGGAAGGCGCCGGTGCACACCGCTGCCGTGCGCCTGGCGGCAGCGGATTTGCGTGCGATCCACTCGATCAGTACCTCGTCTTCAGCAGCCTGCTCACAGCCAGGGCCGCCGGCCACGATCAGCGTGTCGATCTCACGCGGCGCGGTGCGCAGGCTTCCATTTGGCACCAGCGTCAAGCCGCTCGAGCTGCGCAGCGGCTTGCCGTCGCGGCTCACGATCGTGATCTCGTAGCTGCGTCCGCCGCTCAACCCGGCGCGAATCAGCTGCTGGGCGCCGGCGAAGACCTCCAGCGGACCGGTCGCGTCGAGGCTCTGCACGCCCGGATAGACGACGATCACGACCTGTCGGGCAGTGTCGGTCGACGATGCCATCGGCCGATCATGAACTACGCGGCTCGCGTCTGCAAGGACAGATTTCCAACGATTTCTGCCACGCCGCGGTGCGTGCGTACGCACCACGTATACGGACGCTGCCCGCAACAACCAGGCTCGACGCGTTCGCGGGGCGGACGATTATGAGTCCGAGACGTCGATCCGGCGGAACTGGAATAGCGAGAGCTGAGACCGGGCGATCGCTCGATACGATGAAGCTCACCCGGGGCTATAGCTCAGCTGGGAGAGCGCTGCCATGGCATGGCAGAGGTCGTCGGTTCGAGCCCGACTAGCTCCATCCGCAGTTGTGAGGGATCACGTGCCGTCCGCGCTGCTGGCACAGACGTTCACGTGCGTGCCGCGCGCAAGCGCGGCGCTGCCCGCCGAGCCGCCTCGGCCAAGACGGTCAGCATCGCCTCGGACGCCGGAGTGGCGTAACGGGTGGACAGGCGCACCGCATAGATGCTGCGAACGGGTGCGGCGTCTCCGAGCGAGGCGACCACGACGTCGCGATGCAGGCTCCCGAGTGCGAGCGAAGGCAACAGCGCGACTCCCGAGCCGCGGGCGATCAGCGCCTGGCTGGTGGCGATCTCGTCGACTTCGAACGCCACCTTGGGCTCGAAGCCCGCCGTCCGGCAGGCGCTAAGGATGATCTCGTGGCACAGGTCGCGCTCGGTGGTGTTGATCCAGACGTCGTCCGCGAGCTCGCCCAGCTCGATCGACCGCGACCGCGCGAGCCGGTGCTCGCGCGAGATCACCGCCGTGTAGGGATCATCGAGCAGGTAGGTCAACTCCAGCTCATCACCCAAGGCACCCGTCGGGGGCTTCAGGTCGTACACGAGCGCCAGGTCGAGTTCGCGATTCTCGAGCCGCGTGGCTGCTTCCGCGGGCTCCATCTGCACCACGTTCAGCTCGACCTGCGGGTTGCGCCGGTGAAAGGTCTCGACCGCCGCGGGCACCAGCGCCGCGCCGGCTGACTCAAACGCGGCGAGCCGAAGGCGGCCGGAGCGCGCTTGCACGTACGCTGCGAGCTCCTGCTCGGCGTGCGCCATGCGGCCCAGGATCGCGTCAGCGTGCGCAAGCAGGATCTCGCCGGCCTCGGTGAGCCCCGCGCGCTTGCGATCGCGTTCGATCAGCGTCGCCCCGGTTTCGCGCTCCAGCGCAGAGATCTGCTGGCTGATCGCCGACTGCGTGTAGGAGAGCGCCTCGGCCGCGGCCGTGAACGAGCCTCGATCGGCGAGCTCACGGAAGACGACGAGCCGTCTGGGATTCAGCATAAGCGCAGCTTATCGATCGAGTAACAGGTTTGCTTGCGCTAATGATGATCTTTAGGCAACCTGGAGCCATGAGCCCAGCAACGATTCCCACCACCCCACCAATACACTCGACGCACTCAACTGTCGGGGCCAACGGCAGCCGAGGTTCCAACGGCGGCCGCGTGCCCGACGAGGTGATCGACAACCTCGATGTCCGTATCGCCGGACAGGACGAGCACGAGCCGATTGCCGCGTTGGCGGCGCGCGCGGGGTCGCCAAACCCGAGCGGTGCCCTGATGGTCGGCGCGATCAATGGTCGCCTGCTCGCCGCGGTGTCGATGAGCACCGGCGAAGTGGTCAACGAGCCGACGTCATCCGGCGAGGCGGTCGCCGCAGTGGTCCGTTACAGGGTGGCCCGCCTGGGTCGGCGGCCCGCCACGTCAACCCCGCGCTGACCCAACGCCGCCGCGGCGTCGCACGATCGACGACGGCGCCGTGCGACGCTCACAACCGGGGCAGATAATCGATCTCGGGCGAGCGCAGGGCGATGCCGAGACCGCGCAGCGATACGCGTCCCTGTTGCGGGTAGAAGCACATGTCGCCTGGCTCGCGCGTGCCGTATGCGAGGTACGTGAGGCCGTGCGCGCCCGGACGCAGCGCATGCGCGACGCCGGTCCCGGGTGGGCGCGAGATCGCATCGCCGGCGCGCAGGGGATGCTCGTCGGGCGCTCGCTCGCCGGGACCCCACAGCTCCAGCACGCCATCGCCGTCCAGGACCAGGAAGATCTCCTCCTCCAGTGAGTGGCAGTGCGCCGGCGCTCCCTCTGTGCCCGCCGGCAGCACGACGTAGTTAAGCCCCGTGGCCACCGCACCGGCCGCCATCCCCAGGCGCCGCGCGCGACCGTCGAGGATCGGCGTGACCTCGCTGAGCGCCACCACGTTGCGCGGCCGCTCGGCCTCCGGAGGCGGGCACTCGGGCGGGCCGGCGGCGGCCTCGCGCGCGAACGGCCCATCGCCTTCGCCCAGCTCCACCCAGCGCGGGAACGACCACGCGATGCCCGCGCGCGGCAGCGCCGTGAGCGATGGATCGAGCCGCTGGGCGAAGACGACCACGTCGAGCCCACCGGCGCCGCCGCGCAGCGTGTGCGCCCCGCGTTTGGGCCTGTGCACGATGCAGTCCTGGGCGTGCACCGCATATGTCTTGCCGTCCTGCCACAGCAGCCCCTCACCGCCGAGCACGAAGAAGATCTCCTCGTCGCCCCCGTGCTCGTGAGCGGGCGTGGAGAAGTGGTCCTCGGAGATCTCGATCCTGCGCAGGCCCACCGACCGCGTGCCCGCCTCCCGGCCGAGGTCCCGCCACACCGCCTTGATGTGCCCGACCGCGAACTCTCCCGACGCGCTGTCGTGCAGGTTGGCGATCTTCATCGGCCGCGACCCTAGCAGTCGGCCGATCGCCGCCAGGAGAAAGGGCTGCCGCCACGAGCGCCGTGAGCCGAGAGTATGATCGGCGCCTGCCCCAGCCGCCTTAGGAGTGCGAGGAGCTGCCATGGAGAATTCGCTGCCGCCGGGCCCGCGGATGCCGTCCGTGTTGCAGACGATCGGCTGGTGGAGCAGGCCGACCGCCTTCCTGGAGCGTTGCCGGGCGCGCTACGGCCGACGCTTCACGATCCGCCTCGTGGGCCAGTCGCCGTTCGTGCTGCTGTCCGATCCCGACGAGATCAAGGCCCTCTTCCAGGCTGCCCCCGACGTCCTGCACCCCGGCGAGGGCGCGCACATCCTGAAACCAGTGGTCGGTCCCAACTCGGTCATCCTGCTCGACGAGGGCCCGCATCTCGAGCAGCGCAAGCTGCTGCTGCCGGCGTTCCACGGCGAGCAGATGCAGCGCCTGTCGGGCCTGATGACCGAGCTGGCCGAGCGCGAGGTTGCGTCCTGGCCCCTGGATGAGCCGGTGGCGCTGCAACCGCAGCTCCGGCGCCTCACACTGGAGATCATCCTGCGCGCCGTGTTCGGCCTGGAGCGCGGCGCACGACTGGACACGCTCCGCGAGCTGCTGACGGAGATGCTCGCGTTCGGCGACAGCCCGGTGTCGCTGCTGCCGCCCGCGCAGGCCCTGCTCGCGGGCCGCGGGCGGTTCGGGCGCTTTGAGCGCACGGGGGCACAGGCCGACCAGCTGATCTATGAGTTGATCGATGAGCGCCGTCGCGACGGCGACGGCGCTGATGACGTGCTCGCGCTGTTGCTGCAGGCGCGCCACGGCGACGGCTCGCCGATGAGCGCGGAGGAGCTGCGCGACGAGCTGATGACGGCGCTCGTGGCGGGACACGAGACCACCGCCTCGCAGCTGGCCTGGGCGGCCGATCGCCTCGCCCGCGAGCCTGCGGTTCAGGGCCGGCTGCACGACGAGCTCGACGCTGGTGAGGATGAGGCGTATCTGACCGCAACCATCCAGGAGATCCTGCGTCACCGGCCGGTGCTGCCCAACGCCGAGCCGCGGCTGGTCAAGCGCCCGATCGAGATCGGCGGAATCGAATATGAGCCCGGCGTGGTGCTGTTCGCGAGCGCCTACCTGATTCATCACGACCCTGCCATCTATTCAGAGCCCTACGCGTTCCGTCCCGAGCGCTTCCTCGAGCAGCCGCCGGGCACCTACACCTGGATCCCATTCGGGGGCGGTCGCAGGCGCTGCCTGGGCGCGAGCTTCGCGCTGCTGGAGATGAAGCTGGTGCTGACCGCGCTGCTCGAGCGATGCACGCTGCGGTCCGCCGGCGTCCCCGCCGTGACGACGCGCCGGCGCGGAATCACGATCAGACCGCCGCGCGACAGCATGGTCGTGCTGACGCGGCGAGCGCCGACCCGGGCGCGCGCGGCCACAGGGGCGCGCGAGGCCGCGGCATAGCGCCGGCTACTCCGCGCGAAGCAACCGGCTTTGCGGCTGAAGCGGGCTCGGCGCCGGCGGTGAAGAACCGACCGGCGCCCCCGTCAACCGAGCGACGCTGCGCGCGGCCCGGCTAGCCCGCTGAGTCAAGTCGTAGTGGCCAGATGGTACACCGCGCGCGCCGCGTGGGAAAGCGCTCGTTCAGGCGCCCTCCCCCGCCAGGCGCGCCGGGGCCTCGCCCCACAGGTCCTCCAGGCGATAGTAGGCGCGCATCTCCGGCGTGAAGATGTGGACCACCACGTCGAGGTAGTCCATCAGTATCCAGGCTGCTCTGCTCGCGCCCTCCACGCGGCGCGGCAGCGTGTTGTGATTGCGCTTGAGCCCCTCCAGGATGCCGTCGTGGATGGCTTTCGTTTGGCGGCTGGTGTTGCCCGAGCAGATCAGGAAGTAGTCGGTGTAGTCCAGCACGCCGCGGAGGTCGAGCTCCACCACGTCTGCGGCCTTCTTGTCGGCGGCATAGCGCGCGATCTCACCGACGAGCGTCTCCGGGCGCATCAGCTGGCGCCGCCTGGCGGCGCCCGGTAGAGCCCCTGCTCGCGGACGTAGCCGGCCACGTCGGGTCCTACCCAATCCTCGATCGGCCGGCCATCGGCCGCGCGGCGGCGCACGGCCGAGGAGGACACGTCGATCACCGGCAGGTCCAGGAACCTGACCCGCTCTGCTCGGGCGTGACCGTCGCGGCCCGCCTCAGCGCCAGCGTGCGCCTGCGTCGCGCCAGTCAACTCGGGACCCACGGACCGCAGGCTGGCCAGCACCTCCTCACGGGTAGTGCCTGCTCGGGCCGCCACCGCCAGGTCCGCAAGCTGCAGCAGCCGCGCCGGTTCGCGCCACGCCGGCAGCGTGCTCGCAGTGTCCGCTCCCACGATAAACGTCAGCTCAGCTTCCGGATGGCTGGCATGTATCGCCGTCAGGGTATCGACCGTATACGAATCGCCGCCGCGCTCGATCTCCAGCGCGCACACCGACACGCCGGGCGTGCCGCGCACGAGCAGCCCGCACATGCTCAGGCGGTGCTCGGGCCCCGGATCGGGTGCCGCCGGCTTGAAGGGAGAGGCGTGCGCGGGCATCAGCACGACCCGCTCCAGGGCGAGCTCATCGAGCGCGTGGCGTGCGAGCGCCAGGTGACCCAGGTGTGGCGGGTTGAACGTTCCGCCCAGGATCCCTACCGATGCAGGATGCTGCGGCCCCACCCGGCGCTCAGGCGCGCACCTGCCCGTCGCCTTCGACGACGTACTTGAACGTGCACAGCTCGCGCAAGCCGATCGGCCCGCGCGCGTGCAGCTTCTGCGTCGAGTTGCCGATCTCGGCGCCCATTCCAAACTCGCCGCCGTCGGTGAACCTGGTGGACGCGTTCACGTACACGCACGCCGCATCCACGCCGCGCTGGAAGGCCCGCGCTGCGGACACGTCTTTGGTCACGATCGCCTCGGAGTGACCGCTGCCATAACGCGTGATGTGCTCGATCGCCTCCTGCAGCGAGTCCACCACGCGCACCGCGAGCGTCAGCGACAGGTACTCGGTCTCCCAGTCCTCCTCCTGCGCCTCCTGCACCACCGCGCGTACCGCGTCCGCTCCCGCGCCGCTCGCGGCCTGCTCCGCCTCCGCTGCCGCAAGCGCGAGCGTGCGATCGTCGCCGCGCAACAGCACGCCCGCGGCGCCCAGCGAGCGCACCAGCCGCGGTATCAGCTCGGCCGCGCACGCGGCGTGGACCAGCAGCGTCTCGGCCGCATTGCACACGCCGGGGCGCTGGGTCTTGGCGTTGATCACGATCGCCTCGGCCTGGTCCAGATCCGCGGAGGCATCCACGTACACGTGACAGTTGCCCGAGGCCGCGTAGATGACGGGCACGGTGGCCACCGCCTGCAGCGCCTCCTTGAGCCGCTCACCGCCGCGCGGGATGATCAGGTCGACCGTCCGATCCTGCGTGGCCAGCTCGGCCAGCTCGTCGTGGCCGCCGCCCGCGAGCAGGTTGACGCTGCCCTGCGGCAGCCCCGCCGCGACCGCGGCCTCGGCGGCGATCTGGGCCAGGGCGGCGTTGGAGTGGCTCGCCGAGGAGGAGCCGCGCAGCACGATCGCGTTGCCCGACTTCAGGCACAGCGACGCCGCATCGATCGTGACGTTCGGACGCGCCTCGTACACGACCGCCACCACGCCCAGCGGGACGCGCACCTTGCGCACATCCAGGCCGTTGGGCAGGCGCTCGCCGGAGATGACCTCGCCGACCGGATCGGCCAGCGCCGCGATTTCGCGCACCGCCCGCGCGATGCCCGCCACGCGAGCGTCGTCCAGTCGCAGGCGGTCCAGCAGCGCGTCGCCGATGTCGGCCTCGACGCCCGCCTGCATGTCGCGCGCGTTGGCCGCCAGGATCTCCTCCAGGCGGGCCTCGAGCGCGGCCGCGATCGACTCGAGCGCGCGGTCCTTGACCACCGTGTCGATCTGCGCGAGCGCTGCCGCCGCGCGCTTGGCCGAGCGGCAGACGTCGGCGACCGGCGAGATCACAGTTGCCATCGGCCTACAGGGTACGACGCTCAGTCCAGCACGAGATAGTCACGGTGCACCGCCTCCTCGCTGGCGCGGGGCAGGACCTCGCGCACGGCCGCCGACTTCATGCCGATCACCTGCCGCAGCTCAGCGGCGGAGTAGTTGCAGATGCCCTTGCCCAGCGGCCGCGCCGGTCCACCGTCGAGCGCCTGGCGCTCGGCGATGTCGACTGCATCGCCGGCGTCGAAGTCGCCGAGCACCTCGACCACGCCCACCGGCAGCAGGCTGGCACTGCCTTCGCGCACGGCCTTGACCGCTCCCGCATCGATCAACAGCGTTCCGCGCGAGGGCTTGGCGTACTTGAGCCACAGCTTGAACGAGCTGTAGCGCGCCTCGCGGCGGCTGAAGCGGGTGCCTTCGAGCTCGCCCGCGAGCACCGCCTCGAGCGCGCCCTCGCGCAGCCCGTTGCAGATCACGGTGGCGATCCCCGCCGCCGTGGCCATGTCCGCCGCCACCACCTTCGAGCGCATTCCCCCCGAGCCCAGGGGCGAGGTCGTGTGCCCGATCTCGAGCCCCTCGAGCGCCGAGAAGTCCCCGACCTCGCTGACGATGCGCGCGTCGGGATAGCGCCGCGGGTCGGCCGTGTAGAGACCGTCGGTATCGGTCAGCAGGATCAATTCCTCGGCGCCCACCAGCACCGCCACCTGCGCCGCCAGGAAGTCGTTGTCCCCGAACGAGATCTCGTCGGTCGCGGTCGTGTCGTTCTCGTTGATGACCGGCAGCACGCGCCACTCCAGCAGCTTGGTGAGCGTCTGGCGCGCGTTCAGGTAGTGGGTGCGGGCGCTCATGTCAAAGAACGTGAGCAGCACCTGGGCGCTGGTCAGGCCCTGCGCGCGCAGCAACTCGTCATAGATCCAGTACAGCTTGCCCTGCCCCACCGCGCTCGCGGCCTGCAGCTCGCCGATCGAGGTCGGCCGCTGCCCCAGCTCCATGACGCGCATGCCGCGCGCGATCGCGCCGCTCGAAACGAGAATCACCTCGCCGCCTTCGCGGTGCAGTCGCGCGAGCGCAGCGCACACGCGCGCGAGCACCTGCATGCGCGGCTCGCCGTCGCCATCGGCGACCACGCTCGAGCCGAGCTTCACCACCACACGTCGCATGCAAGTGAGCTTATTTGCCCCCGCTAGCCCGGCCAAGCGGGAGCGCCGCTGGGGGGCGAGCGCGGCAGTGAGGCTACGCCGCCGCGCCCGGATCGAGCTCGACGCTCACGCCCGCGATCTGCAGCTCGTCTCCGGAGCGGAACCCCTCCGCCTGCAACGCGCGCAGCACACCGATCCGCCGCAGCCTCTCGGCCACGTAGGCCATCGCGTCCTCGTTCTCGATGTCATACCGGCCGACCAGCCGCTCGATCCCGGAGCCGTTGACCGCAAAGCTGCGCGGGCCCAACCGCTGCACGCTGAAGCCCGCCTGCGCGGCCGGGCGAAGCACCACGTGCTCGGCCAGCTCCTCCTCGGCCGCGCCGCCCGCGCCCGATCCCCCCGCTCGCGCCGCGCCGGCAGCGCCCGTTGCCAGCGGACCGACCAGGCTGTCGCGTGCGTCTGCCCCGCCTGCGGCTCGCGCCGGGACCCTACGCTGCAGCTCGCCCGCCAGCTGTTCGATCCCCGCTCCGGTGGCGCTCGAAGTCGCGATCACCGGCACGTCCGCGCCGAGCCGCTGCTGCCACTCGGCGACCGCCGCGCAGGCACGCTCGGCGGTCACGAGATCGGCCTTGGACAGGGCCAGCACGCGCGGCAGTCGCGCGAGCCGCTCGTCGTGTGCCGCCAGCTCGCGCTCGATCGTTGCGTGGTTCGCGCGCGGGTCGCTGCCCTCGCCGGCCGACAGCTCGGGCGCCAGGTCGAGCACGTGCACCAGCAGGCTCGTGCGCTCGACGTGGGCGAGGAAGTCGTCTCCCAGCCCGGCGCCCTGGCTGGCGCCCTCGATCAGGCCGGGGATGTCAGCGACGACCAGCTGGCGCTCGTCGCCTTCGAGCACACCGAGCACCGGCGAGAGCGTCGTGAACGGATACTCGGCCACCTTGGGCACCGCACGCGTGAGACGAGCGAGCAGCGAGGACTTGCCCGCGTTAGGCATACCCACCAGACCCACGTCAGCAAGCAGCTTCAGTCGCAGCTCGAGCCAGCCCTCCTCGCCGGTCAGCCCGCGCTCTGCGAAGCGCGGCGCCTGGCGGGTGGCGGTGGCGAAGCGCTTGTTGCCCTTTCCCCCTGCGCCGCCCCGCGCAACCGTCGCCCGCTGACCGTGGGCGAGTAGCTCCCAGCGCCGGCCGGAGCGCTCGCCGGCCTCCTCACGCGAGTCGATCTCGGTGCCCGGCGGCACCGCGATCTCCAGGTCGGCGCCATTGGCGCCGTGGCGCAGCGCGCCGGCGCCGTTGCCGCCCCTGCCGGCGGCGTAGTGGCTGCGGCGGGCGACCGCCTGAAGGTCGCGCAGCGCCTCGTCGCACACGACGATCACCGCTCCTCCGCGGCCTCCGTCGCCGCCGTCGGGGCCGCCGCGCGGCACATGCGCTTCGCGGCGAAAGCTCGTGCCCCCATCGCCGCCGGCGCCCGCCCTGACATGAATTCTCGCGCGATCCTGGAGCATCAGCCACATCCTGACAGCCGCCCAGCGGCCCCCCGCGGGGCCCGGCGCGCGCGGGCTGGGGTATGGATACCGGCCCATCCATTCACGGCAAAGGAGCAGCCTGAAATGAGCGACCACACCAACGAGCCGGCAAACCGCGTGCTGCTGATCACGGGAGCCTCGTCAGGCATCGGCGCCGCCACCGCCCGCACGGCTTCCGCGGCGGGCTGGCGGGTGGTGCTCGCCGCGCGCTCCGGCGAGCGGCTGCGCGCGCTCGCCGGGCAGCTCGGCGGCGAGGGTCGCGCGCTGCCCGTCCAATGCGACGTGACCGACTGGGACGCGCAGCAGCGCATGGTCGAGGCCGCGCTGTCAGCGTTCGGGCAGCTCGACGCCGCGTTCGCCAACGCCGGCTTCGGCGGGGCGCGTGGCTTCCTCGCCGACACGCCCGAGCACTGGCGCGAGATGGTGTTGACGAACATCTACGGCGTAGCGCTGACGCTGCGCGCGACCATTCCCGCGCTGCGCAAGTCGCGCGGCCATGTGCTGCTCACCTCGAGCGTCGCCGGCCGACGCGTGCTGCCCGGTTCGTTGTATTCGTGCACCAAGCATGCGGTCACCGCGATGGGCGAGGCCGCGCGCCAGGATCTTCACGGCACGGGCATCCGCGTGACCGTGATCGAGCCCGGGATGACCGACACGGCGTTCTTCGAGCGCCGCCCCACCGATGCACTGCGCGACGACGACATCGCGCGAGCGGTGCTGTACGCGATCTCCCAGCCGGCACACGTAGACGTCAACGAGGTCCTCATACGCCCGACCGCGCAGCAGGGATAGGCCCGGCCGCAGCGCCGTCGGAGCTCAGCCGCCGCGCTCGTCGGTCACCACGCTGACCGTGCGCCCGGCGCGCCCGGTCGTGAAGCGCACCGTGCCGGCCGCGCGCGCGTACAGCGTGTCGTCCTTGCCGATCCCCACGCCGGCTCCGGGCTTGAAGCGCGTGCCGCGCTGGCGCACGATGATCTCGCCGCCGCTCACCGACTGCCCGGCGAACGTCTTCACACCGAGGCGCTGTGCGTTCGAGTCGCGCCCGTTGCGGCTTGAGCCCAGTCCCTTCTTATGAGCCATCTGAGTCCTTCTTCGGTTTGGGCGCGCGGGCAGGTTTCTTGCGCGCCGGCGAAGCGCCGGCGGCGCCTTTGCCCGTGCCGGCTCGTTTGGCCGCAGGTTTGCCGGCGCCTGCGTCGCCCTTGGCCGCGCGGGCCGGTTTGGCGGCTGGTTTGCCGCGGCGCTCGGCGCCCTTGGCCGCGCGGGCAGGTTTGGCGGCTGGTTTGCCCGCCTGCCTCTGCTTGGCTTTGGTTCCGGCCCGGGCGGGCGCGCGCGCGGTGGCCTTGGCGACGGCGTCCTTGGCGGGCGCGGCGCCCGCCTCCGCGGCGCCGGTCGCAGCGGCGTCCTCGCGCGCGCGCGTCGGTTTGCGCTTTTGCGCCGCGATCTCGGTCACCTCGATCCGCGTCAGCTCCTGGCGGTGGCCGGTGCGGCGTTTGTAGCCGCGCTTGGGCTTGAACTTGAACACGCGCAGCTTCTCGCCGCGCACGTGCTCGATCACCTTCGCGGTCACCTTGACCTGCTGCAGGCCAGCCTTGTCCAGGACCGCCTCGTCGGAGCGGTACAGAAGCGTCTCCAGCGACACCTCCGCGCCCGCGTTGGCGGCGAGGCGCTCGATCAGCAGCCGCTGGCCGCGCTCGACGCGGTACTGCTTGCCGCCTGTCCTCACGATCGCGTACATGTCCCGTTGGTCTCCGTCGCTCGCCGTGCCGTGGGTCTCCGTCGCTCGCACGCAGCACGTGTACGGACGCCACGCCGCCGCCCGCTACTCGGCCGCCTTTGCCTTGGCAGTCGAACGGCGCCGCCCGCCTCTGCGGCCGCGACGCCGAGGCTTCGATTGTAAGCCATCCGAGCGGCTCTCGCCCTCCCGCTCGCGCTCCTCCTCGGCGACGGCGGGCTCCTGGTCGGGCTCCGAGTCCACGGTCGTCGGCGACTCGCTCAGGCCGGCTTCGCGGCGCGCCTGGGCGTCCTCGCTGTCGGCCGGGGCGCGGCGCGCGCGGGAGCGCGCGCGGACGCGCTTGGCCGCCCTGCCATCGCCGCCGCCGGCGGGGGCGAGCTCGACTGGGCGCGCAGGCGGGCCATCCGGCGCCGGCAGCACGGCGCCGGACTCGTCCAGCAGGCGCCCGCTGGCCGCCGTGCGCCCGACCTGCTCGATGCGCACCATGCGCTTCTCGCCCACGTGCGCCGCGGCCCCCGCGATGGAGATGATGTAGCCGTCGATTTTCGCCACCGCGTAATCCACGTCGTACATGTGCGGCTCGACGATCTCGACCAGCACCTCGTCGCCGGGGCGGAACGGCAGCGCGCGCTCCTCGACCTCCTCGCGGGTGCCCTCGAAGGTGACCGCGAAGTGGTCGAGGGCCAGCCCCTCCGAGCCCTCGAACAGGAACGACTTGCCGGTGTCCTCCTCGAGCGCGTGCAGCACGCGCGAGCCCTGACCGGTGAACTCGGCCGTGACGCGAGGGTTGATCTGCACCAGGAACGCCTCCGTGTCGGAGTGCTCGGAGGCGATGTCGCGCAGGCGGCGCTCGAACTCGATCGCGATCGTCTCCTCCGAGCGGATCACGCCCTCGCCGTCGCAGGTGGGACACGGACGGGTCATGATCTCGCGCACGCCCTCGGTGACGTTCTGGCGCGTCATCTCCACCAGCCCGAGCTTGGAGATCTCGGCGGTGAACGTCTTCGTGCGGTCCTCGTCGAGCGTCTCCCGCAGCGTCTTCATGACCGCGTCGCGGTTGCGTGCGCGGGCCATGTCGATGAAGTCGATCACGATGATCCCGCCGATGTCGCGCAGGCGCAGCTGGTTGACCACCTCGGCCGCCGCCTCCAGGTTGGTGCGCGTGATCGTGTCCTCCAGGCCGGCGCCCTTGCCACGGCCGATGAAGCTGCCGGAGTTCACGTCGATCACCGTGAGCGCCTCGGCGTAGTCGATGATCAGATAGCCCCCGCTGGGCAGATCCACGCGCCGCGAGAGCATCCCCTCGATCGCCTCATCCACGCCGTAGGCCTCGAACAGCGGCACG
>Ga0066710_100001138_pt1 | contig 19011 bp, 18 predicted proteins | sample GraSoiAngelo_159_FD_79666 | JGI IMG/M metagenome (GOLD analysis project Ga0066710, IMG submission 79666) | Grasslands soil microbial communities from the Angelo Coastal Reserve, California, USA - 14_1009_16_40cm | ecosystem: Environmental > Terrestrial > Soil > Grasslands | place: USA... | reverse complement strand
GCCACGCCCCGCATCCGCGCGAGCGCCCCGTCGATCTGGTCGATGACGAAGCCGAACTTCGAGTCCGCCTGGCCGGTGGAGATCTTGGCGTTGGTGTCCCCGCTGACGCCCGGCGTCACGCGCACGAGCACCGGCTGCGCAGAGCGATCGGTGGCCGCGCCCTCCGCCAGCAGCCGCTCCAGGCGATCGATCTCATCGAAGTTGTCCACCACGATCAACGCCACCCTGTGGCGCAGCGCCATGCGAAGCTCGGCCTCGGACTTGGCGTTGCCGTGCACCACGATGCGCTCCGGCGAGAACCCGGCTCTCAGGGCCAGGTGCAGCTCGCCGCCCGAGGCCACGTCGCACCACAGCCCCTCGTTCGCGAACACGGCGAGCACGGCCGTGCAGGGGAAGGCCTTGGACGCGAACACGACGTGGAACTCGTCGTGCCCGGCCGCGCGCCCGGCCGCCAGGAACGCGCGCGCCCGCGCGCGTAGGTCATCCTCGGCCACCACGTACGCCGGCGTGCCGAACTCACGCGCCAGCTCGATCGTGTCGCAACCGCCCACCTGCAGGCGGCCGCGCTCGCTCAGCCGGCTGCCCAGCGGGAACACGTCGCACACGCTCGTCTCGGTCGCCATGTCCCGATTATCGCGTGCCGGCTCGGCGCGCCGTAGGGCGGCGAGGCTCTACCCGCCGGCCGGAAGCAGGGCGCCGACACCGCCGCGGCGCAGCAGCGTCCCCAGCCAGACCAGCCCGAGCGCGCACAGCGCGACGCTCTCCAGCTGCGGCGCGGTCAGGCCCGCCAACACCTCGTGGTTGCGGCGGATGAACTCGACCAGGAAGCGCTCGAGCCCGCTTCCCACCAGGTAGATCGCGAACACCACCCCGGGGCGCACGCGATCGCGCAGGCGCCACAGCGCGTACGCGAGCAGCGCCATCGCCACCGTCTCATAGATCGGCGTCGGCTGAACCTCGACCCCGGCAGGGGTGGGGACCGTCCCGTGCGGGTAGCCCATCGCCCACGGCAGGCTCGAGCGGATGCCGTAGTCGCCGTCGCCAGACACCTGGCAGCCGATGCGGCCGATCGCGTAGCCGAGGGCGAGCGCGATCGCGCATAGGTCGAGCATCCACAGCGCCAGCGCCCGCCGCCAGCGCATCCACGCGAGCACCGCGATCGCGCCCCCGATCGCGCCGCCGTACCACACCAGTCCCGACCCCGAGAAGGCGTTGCCGATCAGGTCGTGCTTGACCTTGCTGTAGTTCTGGATCAGGTAGTAGCCGCGCGCCCCCACCAGGCCGCCCACCAGCGCCGCGAAAATCACCTCGTAGGCCCAGTCGACGGGCTTGCCCAGCTCCTGCAGCCTGCGCGCCACCACCGCTCCACAGCAGATGAACCCCAACGCGAACGCCACCCCGAAGGTCTTGATCGATATCCCGATGATTTCGATTTCGGGCTTCATCGCCTCTCGCCGGCCCAGCACATGCTCGCGACGAGACTGTAGCCGCGCGCTCGCGGGCTCGCCTGCTCTCGGCGGAGCGGCGGAGACCGTGACCCCGTCTGCCACAATCAACCCCATGGCCACCCGGAGCACCAGCTTTGGCAAGGACACGGGCCTGCAGGCGCGGATGCTGCTGACGATGTTCCTGCTCGGGCTCGTCTATGTGGCCTTCATCGGCGTCCTGTTCGCGGCTGGCGCCGGAGCTGGCGTGATCGTGGTGGTGGCGGTCGTGCTGCTGCTGCTGCAGCTGTTCACCTCGGACAAGATCGCGATGGCCACGATGGGCGTCAAGGAGGTCTCGGCGGCCCAGGAGCCGGAGCTGCACGGCATCATCGAACGGCTGTGCGTGCAGGCCGACCTGCCCAAGCCGCGCGTGTGCGTGATGGAGACCTCGATGCCCAACGCGTTTGCGATGGGCCGCAGCCGCAAGTCCACGACCGTGTGCGCCACCCGCGGGATCCTCGAAATGCTCTCGCCCGCGGAGCTCGAAGGGGTCATGGCGCACGAGCTCACGCACGTGATCAACCGCGACGTGATGGTGATGACGCTGGCCAGCTTCTTCGCGACGCTCGCCTCGCTGATCCTTCAGTTCGCCTTCTTCTTCGGCGGCGGCGGCGGCGACCGCGAAGAGGAGGAGGACATCTTCCTGGTGGTGATCGTCTCGGCGATCGTGTACGCGATCTCCTTCCTGCTGCTGCGGGCGCTGTCGCGCTACCGCGAGTTCGCCGCCGACCGCGGCGGCGCCGTGCTGACCGGACGCCCGAGCGCGCTCGCCTCGGCGCTGCTTAGGATCAGCGGCGCGATCGAGCGCGTCCCCAGCCAGGACCTGCGCGCGGCCGAAGGAATGAGCGCCTTCTTCATCATCCCGGCCCGGGCGAAGAAGTCGCTCATGAACATCTTCGCCGACCACCCGCCCCTGGAGCAGCGCCTGGCAGCCCTGCAGCGCCTGGAGTCCCAGCTGCAAGCCGCCGCCTGAGAAGTGGGCCTGCGGGACATCCTCACCGGCCGCCGCCAGGTCAAGGGGCCTGCGCCCGACCGCCTGTTCGCGATCTCCACCGCCTACGTCACGCTGCAGACCGAGCACCAGATCAGCCCCGCGGGCGCGGCCGCGATCGTGTTCCAGGCCCTGGCCACGAGCGAGTTCGAAGCCGCGCTGCGCGAAATGGAAGAGGTCGTCAAGTCCGCCGGCGGGGACACCGGCACGAGTGTCTCCACGCAGGACGACAGCTACGGCTATCGCTGGATGATCCTGCGCAGCCCCGAGGGGGCGCCCAGCATCGAAGACCTCGCCGTCGGCGTCAACGCCGTCGCCGGCTCGATCGAGACCGCCGGCCACGGCGAGCGGCTGCTGTGCGCCGTGTTCGCCTTCATCGACGCCCAGAGACAGCGGGTGTATTTCATCTACAACTACAAGCGCGGCTACTGGTATCCGTTCGTCCCCGCCAACGGAACGGCCGCGGCTGCAGGCGGGCCAGACGGCGCGCCTGGAGGACAGCGCTCGACCGAGCGCGAGCTGCAGATCAAGGCGCAGATGGCGGACGAACTGCCGATCGAGCCAGAGCTCGAGCGCTGGTTTCCGCTCTGGGGCATCCCCATCTGAGAGCCGCTGACGGGCGGCGCCGGCCGGCCGCGGCCGCGCGGCGCCTCGCGCTGACCCGGAAGGCCGCCGGCGCTAGGCTCCGCTAGGCGTGAGCACCGTCATGACCCCCACGCCGCCCCCGCCCGGCGGCGCGTCACCGATGCCGCCCGCCCCGCCTGAGCCGCCCCGCCGTCCGTGGTGGCTGGCCAGGCGGGTGCTGCTGGCCGGCCTGGGCGTGGTGCTCCTGTCGGGAGCGGCGACCGCGGTGCTGGCGCTGAACGAGCTCGACAAGGTCGTCGAAGCGCTCGGCCAGAACAAAGCGGTGAAGCTCTCGGCACGCCTGCTTGCGCCGACCAGCCGGGGCGGGCCCGAGACGCTCCTGCTGGTCGGCGATGACCGCCGGCCGCCGCCCAAGAGCAACCCCGGCGGGTTCGTGCTGCCGCACTCCAACGAGATGCTGCTGGTGCGCATCGACCCGGGCAAGCCGACGATCTCGATGCTCTCGATCCCGCGCGAGCTGCGGGTGACGATCCACCCGCCGGGGGCCAAGCCGGTGGTCAACCGCATCAATGCCGCCTACACGATCGGGGGCATCCAGCTGATGACCGAAACGATCAAGCGCGTGCTCGGCATCTCGGTCAACCACGTGTTCGTGATCACGTTCCCCAAGTTCAAGCGGGCGGTGAACGAAATGGGCTGCGTGTACATGGGTGTCGACCGGCGCTACTACCACGTGAACGAACCTGGCGGCGAACAGTTCTTCGAGATCAACCTGCAGCCCGGCTATCAGCGGATGTGCGGAAGGGAAGCGCTCGAATTCGTGGCCAACCGCCACGAAGACACCTCGCTCACGCGCGACGCGCGCGACCAGCGCTTCCTGCTGGAAGCCAAGGCCCAGTACGGCGGATCGCTGTTCGAAAACCGGGGAAAGTTCGAGCGCATCCTGGGCCGCGCGGTGGAAACAGACCTGCACGGCTCGGGTTCGGTGCTCGACCTGCTGGCGCTGCTCGTGCAGTCGCAGGGCAAGCCGGTGCGGCGCGTGCACTTCCAGGCCAACCTGCTGCCAACGTACGACACGGCGACGCCGCACCAGATCCACGAATCGGTGCGCTCGTTCCTGGGCGGCACCGCGCCGATCCCCAAGCACCGCGTGGGCCAGTCGCTGCGCAGCGTGCACGGCCACGCCTCCGGCCGGGCTCTGCTGCCCACGCTCGCGCCAACCGACGCCGGCGCGCTCGCGCATGCGCGCTCGGCCGCGCCGAGCCTGCCGTTCGCGCTCGAGTATCCGCGCTTTCGGCATCCCTACGCCGCGGCCGCGCCGGACACCCTGCGCCCGTACGACATCCGCGATCCACAGGGTCACCTGCACCCGAGCTACGCGATCGTCGTGAACAGCGCGCCGCTGGGCGAATACTACGACGTGCAGGGCACGAGCTGGAGCGAACCGCCGCTGCTTGCCAACCCGACCCAGGCGATCCGCGCGGGCGCGCGCACGTACGAGCTGTTCTACGAGGGCGAACAGGTCAGGACGATCGCCTGGCGCGAAGGCGGCGCTACGTACTGGATCGAGAACACACTCACCAACGCGCTCTCACCGCGCGAAATGTTCGCCATCGCCGAGCAGACCGTGCCGGTCGTGAGCGCCATCCAGACCCGCCCGGCTGGCAGCCTCAGCCTGCGCGACGTGCGGCTTCCCTCGCGGCCGGCGCCCTCCGCGAGCGCGACCACGACGATCGGCGCCGTGCTCGGGTTCGGCGGCCTCGCCGCGCTGTGCCTGCTGACGCTGCGCGTGCTCTCGCGCGGACGCGAGCTGGGCGCGCTGCGCGAACAGGTGGCGCGCGCGATTACGCTTGAAGCGCACCAGCGCTCGCTGCTGGTGCCCGCCGGCCCTCCGGCTCCAGTCACGGCTCCGAGCGCGCGCACCGTCTACCGGGTGCGTGCCGGCTGGCGCAAACGCAGCGTCGCGCTGGGCGCGGCCGGCACGGCTGCCGTGCTCATCGGCCTGGGCGCCTATCTGCTCTCGCGCGGGAGCTCCGGCTCGGCACCGCCGGCGCGCGGCCCGGTGCCGGTCGCGGTCTTCAACGCGACGAGCAGCGCCGGCACGGCTCGCAGCATCGCCAAGACGCTGCGCGCGAGCCACGTGCGCGTGGCGCGCACCGGCGACATCAAGAATGCCAACCTGGGCCACGGCGCATACGTGCTGTACCCGCCCGGCAGCGAACGCCAAGCGCGCGCGCTGGCGCGACTGATCCCAAGCCACACGCCGACCGTCACGCCGATCCAGCCGCAGCTGCAGAGCACGCTGGGGCGCCACGGCGAGATCGTGATCGTGCTCGACTAACGCGCGCCCCGGCGCCGCCCTGCCGGCGGCGAGACGCTCAGTCGGGGATCAGGCCGTCGCCGGTGAATTCCCTGCCTGCCTCCTCCAGGGTCAGGTCGGCAGGCGGCAGGATCACGTCGGAGGTGTCGAGCTCGTCATCTGGAACCGGCGCGCCGTGGCCGCGCACGTAGTCGAGCAGCGCTGCGAAGGAGGCCGCGAATGAGCCGTCGTCGCCGCTCTCGACGGCGGCGATCACGGCGCGCTCCAACTCGTTCAGATGCTGCGAGTCGCTGTCCGGCAGGCGATACTGGTCCTCGCCCGAGATGCGGACGATCATGCCTTGCCGCTCTCGCTGGGCCGCTGGGGCTCGCCGGAGGAGATCTGCGCGGCCCCGGCGTCGCCCTGCCCGACTTCTCCCTTCATCTTCGCCAGGTCCTCATCGACCGCCGAGCTGCTCGAGAGCTGCTTGAGCTGGCGGTCGATGTCGTCTTCGCCGGACCCAAGCGCGGTGAGGTCATCGAACGTTCCCGCCGATTCCAGCTCGGCCACGGCGTCTGCGCGGGCTTTCATGTTTTCGGTCTTGTCCACGGCGCGCTGCATGGCCAGCCCCACGTCGGCCATCTGCTCGCCCACGCCGGTCGCGGCCTCCGATATGCGCACCTGTGCCTCGGCGGCGGAGTACTGCGCCTTGATGACCTCCTTCTTGGTGCGGAAGGCTTCGATCTTGGCGCGCAGCTTCTGCTCGGAGTCGGTCAGCTTCTGCTGCTGCTGCTCCAGTTCGGTGACCTGCGTGTCGAGCGACTGCAGCTCGGTCTGGGCTATGTTCTTGCGCTCCAGCGCCGTGCGCGCCAGCTCTTCGTTGCCGGAAGAAAGCGCCTGACGGGCCTGCGTATCGAGCTTGACCACGCTCTGCTGCAGGGAGCTCTCCTGCATCTGCAGGCGCTTCTTGGCCGTGACCACGTCGGCGATGCCCTTCTTGACGTTCTGTAGCTGTTCGACCTGTTTCTGGTAGCTGTAGTCCAGGGTCTCGGCGGGGTCTTCCGCTCGGTCCAGAAGCTTGGACACCTTCGCCTTCACGACGGTTGACATGCGCCCGGTCAAGCCGGCCATCTGATCCTCCTATGCGTTACTTGGGCGACCGCTCGCCGGCACCGCCGCGGGGGGCGGGATGGGCCAGCACCGCTCAAGCGTAGCCGACGCGGGGCCTGGCGTAGCCGGCGCGGGGCCTGGCGTGGCCGACCCGGGGCCAGAGGCGGCTCAGAAGCCGAGCGGGTGGCGGACGCTGTAGCCGCTGTTTTGCTGGCGCAGCGGGCGCCAGCGCGGACCCTGCTGGTTTGAGGGATCGTCGGCGGCGCTCGTGTCCAGGCGCAGCCCCGCGACATCCACGTAGGCGTGGCCGGGATTCGAGAAGATCGTCACCCAGCGTCCCAGGCCGTGCGAGCCGAAGCTTTCGAGTTCCGAGGAGTCCTCCGGCGTGGCCAGCAGGCCCGCACCGTGCAAGGCGAAGGACACCGTGCCCGAGCAGTCGTAGCCGGGCGATTCAAACGAGCCGTGGCCACCGCCGTAGATGTATGGCAGCCCCACGATCTGATCGCCGGCCCAGATCATTTCCTGCACCGCGGCCGGCGCCGACATTGGCGCGGCGGCGAGCCCGCGCACGTAGCGCGCGAGCGAGCCCGGGACGAGCAATTGCGGCTTGGAGCTGGCCGTCACGCCGACCGGGCTTCCGCCCGTGCCGGGGCTCAGCTGCCCGCCAGCCGGAGGCAGCTGGTAGGGAATGACTTCGCCGCTGGCGGTGCGCTCGTAGACCGGCCCCCTGTAGGCGAGGCGGGATGAGCGCGCCGTGACCGGCGCGGTGCGGATCGGCGCCCGCGGCGGCGCCGGGGGGTTGCTCGTCGAGCTTCCCGGCGCGGTCGGAGACACGCCACCGGTGGAGGCCGCGAGCGTCGCCGGAGCGCTCGTCGCCAGCATCGTCAGGCTGCCAACCAACGTGCTTAGGGCTCTCACCCGCAAGGCACAACCTCTTTCGTAGGCCTGCGGGGTTAGCTGACGGGCTAGCGCTGAAAGAGCCTGCGCTTCTCACGGCTTCACCGTGGGATTCGCCCCAACAACCTGGGTCCCCCGTTCCCTGGCATCGGGCCAGGGATTCGGCGTTTGCGGGGCGGCACGCTAGCAAAGCGCCCAGACGTTTGCACGCGCTCACTCTTCTAACCCCCCACTTTCCGGGTAGCCAAGCCAAATTCCGGCATCGACGGCGGATCCCGCCCGTGCAAGATAGGGTGCGCCAAATGCGCCGCTCGCTGCTTGGGCTACTCGCCGGGCTCGCGCTGGGCGGTGCGATCGGCGCGTGCGGCAAGGCGACGCCTCAGACCCTGCAGCCGGCCCTGACCGCCCCCGGCGCGGCCGCCCCGCAGGGCGCCATCGCGCTGGCCACGAAGAACACCACTCGGCTGGGCGGCGCCAATGCCGCGACCGACGCGGCCGCGGTGGCACAGACGGTGTATCCCGGCCTCACGCCGGCGACGCGGCCCCAGGCGGTGGTGCTGGTTGACGACGGCAACTGGCCGGCCGCGCTGGCCGCCGCGCAGCTCGCCAGCGCGCCGCTAGGCGCGCCGCTTCTGTATGCACACGACGGCGAGCTTCCGCCGGTTAGCGCGCGAGCGCTGCGCGCGATGAACCCGTCCGGCGCCACCGCGCTGGGCGGCGTGCAGGTGATCAGGGTCGGCACCACCGCCGCCGTGCCCGACGGCTACCGCGCCAGCACGATTGCCGCGGCTGGCGGGCCCGCCAGCGCAGCCGCGGCCGTCGAGCGGCTGGCGCGCACGGTCCAGCGCAAGCAGCCGCGTCAGGTGATCGTCGTTGCGACATCCGCCGAGCCGGCGCTGCAGATGCCCGCGGCCGGGCTCGCGGCGGAGAGCGGTGCGCCGATCCTGTTCACCGACGACTCCGGCCTGCCGGCGCCGACGGCCTCGGCGCTCGCGAGCCTGCGCCGGCCCACGATCTACCTGCTCGGCGCGCCCACCGTAGGCGCCGGCGCGCTCGCGGCGCTGGGTCGCTACGGCCGCGTCGTCAGGATCGCAAACGGCGAAGCGACCCGGGGCGCGACCGGCGAAGGCGAAGGTGACCCTGTCACCAACGCCGTGTCGGTGTCGCGCTTCTCCGACGGGTCCTTCGGCTGGGGCATCCGTGAAGCCGGGCACGGCTTGGCGTTCGTGAACTCCTCGCGCACCCTGGACGCACCGGCCGCCGCGCCGCTGTCGTCGCACGGGGACTACGCCCCGCTGCTGCTGCTGTCGGACCGTGCCTCCCTGCCGGCCCCCCTGGCGCGCTACCTGAGCAACATCGAGCCCGGCTACACCGCCACGATCGGGCCCGTGCGCGAGGTCTACAACCACGGCTGGCTGATCGGCGACGACCACGCGATCTCGGCGCGGGTGCAGGCCGAAATCGATGCGATACTCGAGGTCGCCCCGCGTACCACGTCCTCCGCGCCGACGCCGCCCCCCGAATAGCTTTCGCAAGCGCCCACATGAGCCAGGCCGAGGACCCCGCCCGCGTCGCGCGCAAGCAGAGCGCCCACCAGGTCACCGTGGAGGACGTGCGCCAGCTGATGGGGGCTTCGACGCCCCACTTCGCGCTGCAGCTCCGGGAACGGATCGCGAACCTGATCGCGGGCTTGCCCGCCGATCACCCCGCCCGCGTGGAAGGCGAGCGCGAGATCGCCCGCCTGGAGCGGTTGGGCTTCACGGGCGAGGTGCGCGGGCAACCCGGCGAGCAGGGCGAGCGTCCGCTGCCCTCGCTGGACGGCAGCGCGTTCGAGCGTGGCTGACGACGGCGCCGCGCGCAGGCTTCGCGCGTCGGGTGGCGCCGGTCGCCGAAGCCTGTCAGCGGGCCGCTTCGGTCAGCGCGCCAGCTAGCGCCCTCGCGTGAACACCCGCTCGCGGCGCGCGTCCAGGAAGCGCGCCCGCAGCAGTTTGTACAGCAGCGCAAACACCACCACGTCGAGCACCAGCATCGCCAGCTTCAACCCCGTTCCGAAGGGCGCGACGAGGAGCACAAGCGAGGAGTCCAGCACGAGCACGGGAATCAGCGCCAGGATGATCGTGTGCGAGCGATAGCCGCTCAGGTGCTCGCGCAGCGTCACCTCCACCGTCCCGATGGCGACTGCCACGAGCCCGGCGATGAGCGGAGGGCCGCCGTGGGAGATCCCCCGGCTCAGGCCCACGACCGCGCCGATGGCGCCAACGAGAATGAGCAGCTCAGATAGGGGCAGCGGATGCCAGGGCGCGGGCGGGCGCTTGCCGACCGGCAGCAGATCGTCAAGACCGCCGCCGCGCGCCGGCGGGGAGGCGCGGCGCGAGCGCGCACGCCGCGAGCTCGATCCCGACCGGCGCGACTGCGCTCCGCGCCGCTCGATGCCGGCCCCGGATCTTTGCACCGCGCTCGCGCTCTCGCTCGCCGCCTGCGGGCCGCCCGGCACGTGCGCGGGCGCGGCTGCGGCGGCACCGGCCACGGGCGCCGTGACGCGCCGCCGCTTGCGCGATCGCCCGCGCGCACGCTTGTTGCGGCGAGACACTGCGCGCGCCGCTAGGAGCCCTCGGACCGCGGTTCGCTGCTGCGCATCGACGTCGATCGTACCGCCTATGCTGGGGTTTCATGTCCTCAACGCCTTCTCCGCCGCCGCCGGACGCCGCGGACGCGCTGCCGGCGGGCATCCCCGACTGCGGGCTCGCCGGCCCATTCCCGGTGGGCGAGTACGCGGCCGCGCTTCGCAACAAGCTGCGCGCCTTTGCACGCGTGCAGCTGATCGGCGAGCTGGTCAATCTGCGGCCGTCGCGCGCGCGGGTGTACTTCGAGCTGCGCGACGCCACCGGAGCGATCCCGTGCGCCGCCTGGCGCGACGACTGGGAGGCGATCTCCAACCGCGCCCGCGCCGGCTCCGGGTGGGCGCAGGGCGCCACCTCGCCCGAGGGGATGCAGGTGGTGGTCGCCGGGGGCTGTGACTACTACCCGGGCAGCGCCACCTCTTCGCCTGGATTCTCATTCGCCGTCAGCGACATGCGCGTGGCGGGAGAGGGTGACCTGCTCGCCCGCATCGACCGCCTGCGCAAGCGGCTCGACGCCGAGGGCCTGCTGCAGCTGCAAGGCCAGCTTCCGCGGCCGTCGCTGCCACGCACGATCGGCGTCATAACGGGCCACTCCGGCAAGGCGCGCGACGACCTGCTCGCCGCTCTCGCCCGGCGCGGCTGGGCGGGTCGCCTGGTGTGGGGGTTCGCCCCCGTCCAGGATCGCCATGCCGCGCCCACGATCACGCAGACGCTGGGCGACCTCGCCGCGGTGGGCGGGGTCGAGGTCGTGATCGTGGCGCGCGGAGGAGGCTCGCTGGCCGACCTGCTGTGCTTCTGCGACGAGACTCTTTGCCGCACCGTCGCGCTGCTCAAGGTCCCGGTGATCGCCTCGGTCGGCCATCACACCGACCGCACGCTGCTCGACGACGTGGCGGCGGTGAGCTGCTCCACGCCCACGCACGCCGCTGAGGCCGCCGTGGGCGTGCACTGCCAGCGCGCGCGCGCCGAGCAGGCGGCGGCCGCCACGCGGCTGCGAGACCACGGGCGGCGAGCGCTGCTCAGCCGCGCGCGCCTGCTCGCCACGCTGTCGCGTGCCCCGGGCGCGCATCTCGATCACCAGCGCGCGCGCCTGCACCAGCTGCTGCGCGAGGCGCGCGCGGGTTCACGCCGGCGGCTGGCGGACGAGTGGAGCGTGACCGGTCGCCGGGCCCTGGTCCTGCAGCGCAAGGCCTGCTCGACCCTGCGCGACTGTCGCGAGCGCCGCGTGCGCGAGCTCGAGCGCCTCGCGCTGGCGCTCGGAGGGCATGACCCGCAGCGGACGCTCGAGCGCGGCTACGCGCTGATCGAGTCGGCGGCTGGAGAGCCGCTTGCGAGCGCGGCGCTCGCACGCGGCGTGGAGGAGGTGCGCATGCGCTTCGCCGACGACACGCTGCCGGCAAGGGTTCTGAAGCAGTGAGCGGCGAGGACCTCCAGCGCTCACCGCCGCAGGACGCGAGCGCCTCACGGTCGCAGCCGCAGAGCTACGAGGAGGCGGCGGCGCGCGTGGAAGCGATCATCAAGCGGCTCGACTCGGGCGACGCGAGCCTCAACGAGACCCTGGAGCTGGTCAGCGAGGGCAAGGCCCTGATCGAGGAGTGCGCGCGCCAGCTGGCGGCGGTATCGGGCGCGCTCGAGGAGCTGCGGCTCGACGAGCTGGTCAGCCGGCTGGAGCGCGAGGCCTCGGCGTGAGCGGCGTGCAGCTCTGCGCTGGCGCGTCGCCTGCGCGTGCCCGCGGGCGCCACGGGTGCGCGCGCCGATGAGCACGTGGGAGCGCGTGGCGCAGCTTCCGGTGCAGATCGAGGAGTGCGTGCTGGAGCCGCTTCAGGTCGATGTGTCGAGCGACTTCGAGCGCAAGAGCACGCTCATCCAGGTGCGCGGAGGAGGCGAGCAGGGCATCGGCGAGGACGTCACCTACGACGCGCGCGACCACGAGATCCTCCAGGAGTCCGGTCCCGGGCTGCCGCTCGCCGGAAGCTTCACGCTGGCTTCGTTCGGCCGGCACCTGGCCGAGCACTCCCTGTTCCCGCAGCCGCCGCAGCGGGAGGTCTCGGTGCGCTACCGCACCTGGGCGTATGAGTCGGCGGCGCTCGATCTCGCGCTGCGCCAGGCGGCGCTGCCGCTGCACTCGGTGCTCGAGCGCGAGCCACAGCCGGTGCGGTTCGTGGTCTCGATGCGCCTCGGCGAGCCGCCGTCCGCGGAGCCGCTCAGGCGGCGCCTGGCGCTGTACCCCGGCCTGCGCTTCAAGCTGGATCCGACGAGCTCTTGGGACGAGCCCCTGATCGCCGAGCTGCGCGACAGCGGCGCGGTGGAGGCGGTGGACTTCAAGGCGTTCTATACCGGCACGATCGTGGATCAGCCCGCCGATCCGGTGCTCTACCGCCGCGTGGTGGAGGCCTTCGCCGACGCGTGGATCGAGGACCCGGCGCTCACGCCCGAGACCGAGCCGCTGCTGGCGCCGCACCGCGAGCGCTTCTCCTGGGATGCGCCGATCCACTCGATCGCCGACATCCAGTCGCTGCCCTACCCGCCGCGCATGGTCAACATCAAGCCATCCCGACTGGGCGGGCTGCGCAACCTGCTCGACGCCTACGACTTCTGCCAGCGCCAAGCGATCGGCAACTACGGGGGCGGACAGTTCGAGCTGGGCGTGGGCCGCGGGCAGATCCAGTACCTGGCCTCGCTGTTTCACCCCGACGCCCCGAACGATGTCGCCCCCACGGGCTTCAACCTCGCCGGCGCTCAGCCCGGCCTGCCCTCCAGCCCGCTGCCGCCGGCGCCGGCGGAGGTCGGCTTCCGCTGGGGCTGACGGCACGCGGAGCGTCGCCGCAACTTCCCTCTCCACGATCGGTTTTGCCGGTAATAGCGGTTAACCTCGGAGGCCGCCATCGGGTGGAGAAAGCAGCTGGCGCGAAGGGAACCTCTTGGCGAGCACACGCGCGCACAACCGGCTCACGCTTCTAGCCGCGGCGCTCGCCGCCGCGTCCTTCTGCTCACCGCTCTGCGACCCGGCCGGCGCGCTGACCGCCGGCGCCGGAGGAACCGCGGCAGCAGGCGCCGCCCTGCCGGCGGCCGCCGCGCCCAGCTCCGCGGCCGTCCCGGCGCGGGCGCCGCGCGGGATCGCCAGCACGCCCAGCGCGCATGTCACCTCGGTGCGCATCACCAGCGTCAGATGCACGCCCGCGCCGCGCTGCAGCGGCAATCCGCGTCAGGTGTCCGTTCACGGCACGCTCGCGCTGACGGGCAGGGGCCTGGCGGCCGGCATGATCGTGGCCTTTCCCCGCAGCCCCGGCGCGCGCATCAGTCGCAACTCGCCGGGGTCGCGCCTGCGCAGCACGGGCTCGAGCCTGATCGTCACGGTCCCCAGCGCAGCGCACTCGGGCAACATCATGGTGCTGCTGGGGCGCGGGCGCTACACGAGCTCCTACGGGCCGATCTACGTGTTCAACCACGCCCTGCACCGGCCCGTGCGCCCGCGTCTGACGGGCGGGCTGGGCGCGCTCAGCGGCACCGCGTTCGACGGCCAGGGAATGTGGATCTGGTACCTCAGCAAGTCCGGCGGCGGCGTGGTCGCCGCGATCGCCGCGCGCGCGCACCAGTCCGGCATCACCACGGTGTTCGTCAAGAGCTCGGACGGGTCGACCAACTACTGGAGCCAGTTCTCTGCGCAGCTGGTGGCAGAACTGCACGCCAACGGCCTGAGGGTGTGCGCGTGGCAGTACGTGTACGGCGCCGCGCCCGCCGGCGAGGCCAGCCTCGGGGCGCGCGCGGTGGCCAACGGTGCCGACTGCCTTGTGATCGACGCCGAGGCCGAGTACGAACGCCGCTACGCCGCTGCCCAGACCTACGTCAGGAACCTGCGCGCGAAGGTCGGCGCCGCCTATCCGGTCGGGCTGGCGTCGTTCCCGTACGTCTCCTACCACCCCGCGCTCCCCTACTCGGTGTTCCTCGGCCCCGAAGGCGCCCAGTACAACGCGCCGCAGATGTACTGGAAGGACATCGGCGTGTCGGTCGACACGGTGTACGCCAACACCTACATCAACAACCGCATCTACGGGCGGCCGCTGTTCCCGCTGGGCCAGACCTACGGCGGCGTCTCCGCCTCAGACGTGCTGCGGTTCCGCGAGGAGGCGGTCGACTACGGCGCCACCGGGCTGTCGTTCTGGGACTGGCAGGAGACCCCCGCCAGCGGCTGGAGCGCGCTGGCCGCGCCGCTCGCGCCGCTCACGAGCGTGACGCCCAACACCTCCTATCCGGAACTGGCAAGCGGCGCCAAGGGCGATCGGGTGCTGTGGCTGCAGGAGCATCTCGCCAGCGCCTACCCCGAACAGGAAACCACCGGCAACTTCGGCTCGCGCACCACTGCCAACCTGCGCGCCTTCCAGAGCGCCCACAACATTCCCGCAAGCGGGCGCGCGGACGCCGCCACGTGGGCTGCGCTGCTGGCGCTGCCGCCGGTCGCCGTCAACTGGACCGGGGGCGGACCATCGGCATAGGCCGCCATCCCCGGGCCGGGCGATGAGCAGCGGCGCCCGCGCCACAGACCGGCTCGCGCGGCCATGCCACGCGAACGCACGCGGGCCGGCCCCTCACGGGCCGGCCCACTAAAAACTACTCACCAGCGCGACGGCGCTCGCCGCGCGGCCGGTCTCAGACCCGCTGTATGAGCGTGGCGGTGCCGAGGCCGCCGCCGCAGCACATGGTCACAAAGCCGGTCTCCTTGTCGGAGCGCTCGAGCTCGTGCAGCAGGGTGGTGATCAGGCGCGCGCCGGTGGACCCGAGCGGATGCCCGAGCGCCATTGCGCCGCCGTTGACGTTGACGCGGTCCATGTCCGGATTGTGCTCGCGCCGCCACGCCGCCACGACCGGCGCGAAAGCCTCGTTGATCTCGAACAGGTCGATGTCATCGATCGTCATGCCGTTGCGGTCGAGGATTTTGCGCGTCGCGGGGATCGGACCCTCGAGCATTTTCACCGGGTCGCACCCCACCGTGGTCTGGTCGACGATCCGCGCGCGCGCCCGCAGGCCGAGCTCCTTTGCCTTCTCGGCCGACATCATCAGCACCGCGGCAGCGCCATCGGAGATCTGCGACGAGTTGCCAGCGGTGATCTTGCCGTTCTCCTTGAACACCGGCTTCAGCTGCGACAGCGCCTCCAGGTTGGTGTCGGGGCGGATGCCCTGGTCGGTTACGTAGGCGTCACCGTTGACCGACATCGGCACGATCTCGCGCTCGAAGCGCCCCTCCTCGGTGGCCTGGTGGGCGAGCTGGTGCGAGCGCATGGCGAGCTCGTCGAGCTCCGAGCGCGGGATCTCCCACTGGTCGGCGATCATCTCCGCGCCGAGCCCCTGGCCGACGATGTTGTGCCTGGCCATCAGCTGGGGCGTGAACGCGTAGCCGAACTCCTCCTGCGTCTTCATGCCGGCCGCAAACGGCAGGTGGCCCATGTGCTCCACGCCGGAGCCGATCATCGCGTCGTGCACGCCCGCGGCGATCAGGGCCGCGGCGAAGTTGACCGCCTGCTGCGCCGAGCCGCACTGGCGATCGACGGTCGTGCCGGGCGTCTCGATCGGCAGCCCTTCCTGCAGCCAGGCGTTGCGAGCGATGTTCAGCGCCTGCTCGCCGAACTGCTGCACGCAGCCCGCCACCACGTCCTCGACCGCGGAGGGCTCGATCCCGGCGCGGGAGATGACCTCCGTGTAGCAGCGGCCGAGCAGGTCGTTGGGGTGAGTGTCCTTGTAGTAGCCCTTCTCCTTGTGCCCGCGCCCGATCGGCGTCCGCACAGCCTCGACGATCACGACCTCGCGGCCCTCTGCTTGCCTCATGTGGGGAGTCCTCCTAGGTCTCTTGCGCGGCGCTCCGCGGCGTGCACCGCGGGGCACTCGCTGACGGCCGGGAAGCTCGGCGGAGCCGCCCGACCCGTGCACCCCTTACTCTACCGCTTCAAGACCGATTGACTGGTCAATCACCGGCTTCCAAACCCGACACAGAGCGCAGCAAGAGACAGCTCGTGACCGACCGCCTCGCGATAGCCGGCAGCGGAGCGATTGCCTGCGGCCTGGCCGCCACCGCCGCGCATCACGGGCCGGTGCTCCTGCTCGCCCGCTCGGCCAGCTCGGCGCGGCGCGCGCGGCGAGAGGTCGAGCGGGCGCTGCGCCGGGCGAGCGCGCGCGTGGACCCTGCGCACGTGCAGGTGGTGACCGACGCGCAGGCGCTGGCTCAGTCGACATTCGTGGTGGAGGCGGTGGTGGAGGACCACGACGTGAAGGCGCGTCTGCTGGCGGAGCTCGACCGCATCGTGCAGCGCGAGGCCATCCTCGCGAGCACCACCTCTTCGCTGTCGATCGAGCGGCTGGCGCGGGACAGCGGCCGGCAGGACCGGTTCGTGGGCCTGCACGTGTTCAACCCCGTTAGCAAGATGCAGCTGGTGGAGCTCGTGTTCCCGCCCGCGGCGAGCCAGGAGACTCGGGCTCGCGCGCTGGCGCTGTGCGCCACGTTCGAGAAGATCGCCGTGGAGGTTCCCGACGTGCCCGGATTCGTGGTCAACCGGCTGCTGTTCCCGTATCTGTTCAGCGCGGTTCGCCTGCTGGAAGACACGGGCATGGAGGCCGTCGCGATCGACACGTGCATGCGGCTCGGCGCCGGCCATCCGATGGGGCCGCTGGCGCTGCTCGACCTCGTCGGCCTGGACGTCGCGCGCTCGATCGGGAAGACCATCGGCGAGCCGATCCCCGCGCGGATCGAGCAGCTGATCGCCGCGGGCGCCCTGGGCCGAAAGAGCGGCCGCGGCTTTCACGCATACTGACGAGCGCCCGCCGCGTTCTGGCGAATCGCCGAGCGCCCGCCGCGTTGTGGCGCGTCGAAGAGCGATTCCGGCTTTCCGGGCCGGCTGAAAGATTTAAGCGCGCTGATCGCTCTTTTAATCTCAGCTTGAGCCACGTGGCGATACTGGGACATGCGACTGACGTCGCAACGCACACCCGCCTCCTCCCAGTGCGCACTGTCCGGTCCGCTTTCCCCCCAGCGGGCCGGACGTGTTTTTGCTCAAGGGTCACGTTCTCGTGCGCCCCCCAGGCCCGCGGTCTCGTGGCGCCCGCAGCTCGCGGTCTCGCGTCGCGCTCAAATCTCGCGCTCTCGCTGGCGCTCCCTGCTCGCGCTGTCGCCGCCGTCGCGCCGCGGCACCGGCGCGCGCTCGCGAATGCGCACGGCCTCGACGCGGTTGTCGCGCACTGACTCCACGCGGATCGAGAAGCCGTCCGCGGCGACGGTGTCCCCGCGCCGCGGCAGGCGCCCGAGGGCGGCGAACACGAACCCGCCGACGGAGTTGTAGGCGTCGCTGTCCACCGGCAGGTACAGCCCGTAGTCGGCCAGGTCGGTGACGGCGACGTGGCCGCGCACGAACCAGTCGCCGCCGGCCAGTCTGCGGATCTCGCCGGAGGTGGGGTCGGTCTCATCGGCGATCTCCCCCACGACCTCCTCGACGATGTCCTCGACGCTGACGACGCCGACCACGCGCCCGTACTCGTCGACCACGACCGCCATCGACGTGTGGGAGCGCTGAAGCTCGGCCAGCAGGTCGTCCAGCGCCTTGGTCTCGGGCACGATCGGGGCGTCGTGCACGATCGGCTCGATCGACGCGTGCCGGTCCTCGCGCATCAGCAGGTCGGCGAGCGCGCTGGCGTGCACGAGCCCGCGCACCCGATCGGGGTTTGCGTCCTCGGTGACCACCAGCCGCGTGTGGCCGGAGGAGATGCACTTGCGCAGCGCCGTCTCCACGTCCTCGGAGATGTCCACCGTCACCACCGCGGGGATCGGGGTCATGACCTGGCGCGCCTCCTGCTCGTGCAGGTGAAACACGCCCGTGAGCATGCCCGCCTCGCCGGGATCGATGTGCCCGCCGGCGAACGACTCGGCGATCAGGCGCTTGAGCTCATCCGCCGAGCCGCCGCGCCGCTCGAGGTTCATGTCCACCCCGAGCAGACCCAGGATGCGGTCGGCGACGGCGGTGACGCCCACGATGAAGGGCCGGAAGAGCACGCTGAATGCGTGCAGCGGGCGTGCCACCCGGCGGGCCACTACCTCGGCGCGGTCGATCGCGTAGAACTTCGGCACGATCTCCCCCGCGATCAGCTGCGCGGAGGTGATCAGCACGTACGAGACCACCACGGCGATCGCCACCGCCAGTCCGTGGCTGGGCGCGTTTCCGAGCGCATTTTTCAGCAGGCGGGCGAGCGCCGGCTCGCCGAGGGCTCCGATGCCGATCGACGTCATCGTGACGCCGATCTGCACCGCCGAGATGTACTCGTTGATGCGGTCCAGCTGTGTCAGCGCCAGCGAGGCTCCCCTGGCCCCTTGCTCGGCCATCATCTCCAGGCGTGCGCGGCGCGAGCGCACGAGCGCGTACTCGGCGATCACGAAAAACGCATTGACCGCGACCAGCACGGCCGCCAGGATCAGCCCAACGACGTTCACGCCGCGGCGGTGACCCGTGCGGCGAGGCGGCGCCCGCGCTTGAAGCGCCACCGGGGACGACGGGCGCGCAGGGGGCCCGAGCGGGCCACCCTACTTCGAGTAGGTTCTTCGTCGTCGTTCATCGCTTGACCGACCCGCCTAAGGTAGCAAGGGGCTGGCGCGGAGGCGGGGCGATCGCGCGCGCCCTGTTCTATGCCCGCGCGCGCTGCACCTGGGGGCGTGTCCTGCGCCGCCGAGGCGCCGGCCGCGTCACAGCAGGCCCTCGATGCGGCTGGCGAGGGCGAAGTCCGCGTCCGTCAGCCCGCCCGCGGAGTGGGTAGAGAGCTCGAGGCGCACTTTGTTCCAGCCGTGGACCAGGATGTCCGGGTGGTGGTTGACCTGCTCGGCGGCCTCGGCGACGCGGTTGACGAAGACGATCGCGGCGGCGAAGTCGTCGAACTTCAGCTCGCGCACGATCGTTGCCTGATCGCCCCTTCGCCCCCCGCCGGCGCTGGCGAGGCGCTCGTCGATCTCGGCGTCGCTCAGCGTGGTCATGCCAGGGCGAGGTTACCGCG
>Ga0066710_100001137_pt1 | contig 19011 bp, 17 predicted proteins | sample GraSoiAngelo_159_FD_79666 | JGI IMG/M metagenome (GOLD analysis project Ga0066710, IMG submission 79666) | Grasslands soil microbial communities from the Angelo Coastal Reserve, California, USA - 14_1009_16_40cm | ecosystem: Environmental > Terrestrial > Soil > Grasslands | place: USA... | reverse complement strand
CGCGCCGCCCGGCGGCGCCGTCCACGCGGTTGGGCTCGGGGCCGATCTTCCCGCCGTCGCCGTTCCCGGGATGGCAGCGGCTGCAGTGGATCCGGAACGCCGCGAAGCCCTGCTGTACCCGCGGCGGCGCGTTCGCGGGCGGCGCCATGTGCGGGAACTGATCGCGGCTGCGGATCAGCTCGACTCCGACCAGCTGATAGGGCCAGCCGTAGTCGCCGTCCGAGCGCACCTGCGGATCGGCGGTATCCCAGATCAGATAGAACGGCCCGAGCGGGATGTCCTGGAGCCGGCCCGACTCGCGCTTGCGGATCGAGAACGCAGGCGCGCCCTCGCGCGCGAACGCGAGCCACGACGCGTGCGCGAGCACGCGCGCGACCGGCACGGTGGGCTGGTAGCCGTCGCGGCACGTGAACAGGATCTCCTCCTCGTGCCGCCAGCCGGCGCCATAGACTGCGTCGAGTACGCGGTCGAGGCGCAGCGCGCGAAACGCGACTTCGCGCGACTCGTACGGCTCGAACACGCGCACGGTCTGTGCGCTCGCGACCTTCTCCAGCTCGGAGAGGTCGTGCGCCACGACCGCCTCGCCGTGGCGCCGGAACGCGAGTGCCGCGCCGTCGCCGCGCGCGGACGCCGCGCCGAGCATCGCGAGAGCGACGGCGAGCGCGACGCGTAGCTCAGCTGCCGTCCATCGTGCCAAGTGCGAACTCGGTATGCGTGATCGAGGACTGGCTCGCGGGACCGCGGCTGCACATGCACAGGTGCTGGGCGCGCGCGCGCACGCGCACGCCGCGCGCACGGCCGTGCTCCATCATCACGTACGCCACCTCGCGCACGAGGTCTTCCTGGATCTGGAAGCGCCGCGCGAGCGCATCCACGAGTCGCGGCAGCTTGCCGAGCCCGAGGATCCGGTCGCCCGGCACGTAGGCGATGTCGACTTCGCCGAAGAACGGCAGGAAGTGGTGGGCGCAGATCGAGTAAAAGGCGATCTCGTTGACCTCGACCGAGCCCGGGCGCTCGCCCGGCTCGAGCATGCGCGTGGTCTTGAGGATGCTGCCCGGGTCGATCTGGTAGCCCGCGAGCAGATCGCGGTAGGCGCGCGCGATCCGCTCGTCGGCGCCCGGCTCCGCAAACCAGCGCAGCGCACGCGGGTCGTCGGTGACTTCCTTGGCGAGCCATTCGACCAGCTTCATCGCCGCGCGCCTCGCTCTGTCGATCGATCGGGCGCGGACCACAGCGACTCCGAACGCGGCATCGCGCCTGTCGCGCGCGTGATCGCGCGCTCGAGCGCGCGCCAGAAGCCCGCCGCGTCGAGTGCGCGGTCGAGCCAACCACCGGTGACGCAGTAGGCGCCGGTGTACGGAGAGCGGTGATGGCGCGCGTGGCGCGCTGGCGACAGGATCAGGCCCGCGCGCTGGAGCGCGCTCACCCAGCGCGGCGGCGCGGGCATGTGCGACCACTGGTGATTCTGGTTCGCGAGCGAAGCGGCGGCGAGCATCGACCACGCGAGCGCCGCGACGAATACGCGATCCGCGAGCCAATCCTGCGCGGCGGGCAGGGCGAGCAGCGAGAAGACCGCGCTGGCGCCCGCCGCCGACTGCCCGTTCACCTCGATCCAATCGTGCGCGAGCATCGCGCGCGGCGCGTCGTGGTGCTCGCGAAACGAGCGGATCAGGCCGGGGCCGACCCAGCGCGTGTGCTCGTCGCCCCAGGTGTCGCACGCCCAGTGGACGACGCCCGTCAGCAGGTCGGCGGCCAGCGCCCCGAGTATGACGCCCGCGAGCGCGAGCACCGCGTCGACGGCGCCCAGCGGCAGCCAGCCGGCCAGGTGATGGGCGGCGAGCACCGGGGTCGCGGCGATCGCGAGCGCGTAGAGCGCGCGCGATACGGGTCCGAGCTCTCCGGGGGCGGCTTCGGCTTCGCCGCTGCGCCAGGTTCCGCCTCGCAGGCCGAATTCCCTCCGCCCGGACCTCCGGGCGGAGGGATTCTAGCCGCGGTCGCGCGGGCGCTAGCGCCTGTCCGCCTTCTTGGCGGACGCGCCTGGGGCACGGTGCGGATCGCGTCGCAGCCCGCGAGCTCCACCCCGTCTGTCGTCTCGCCCGTGAGGCACGGCGACGTGTCCGCCGTAGGCGGTCCCCGTCGCGGCTCACGACCGGCCACTTTCGTGAAGAGATCGCGCGTGCGCGCGCCGCTATCGTCCGCGCGTGGGTGAGCGCTCGAAGATCGCGCTGGCGCTGTGCGCGCTCACGCTCGCGGTCTACGCCGAGGTCGGCACGCACGCGTTCGTCGACTTCGACGACACCAAGCACATCGCGCAAAACCCGGACGTCGCGCCGGGGTGGAGCGCGGAGCGGATGGTGCGCGTGTTCACGCACCCGCACTTCGGCGACTTCATCCCGCTCACCTACCTCTCGCTCCAGCTCGATCGCTCGCTGTTCGGGCCGGCGCAACCTCGCGCGCTATCGCTCCGCTCCGTAGCGTGGGCAAACGCTTCGTTCGCGCCCGTTCTACCAGCGGACGCGCAGCTCCTCGAGCGCGCGGAAGAACAGCCACGGCCGCCAGCGCGGCTCGGCGCCGGCGAGCGCGAGCGAGGGAATCCGCGCGAGCAGGCTGCGAAACGCGAGTGCGGCCTCGAGGCGCGCTAGCGGCGCGCCGAGGCAGAAGTGGATCCCGAAGCCGAACGCGAGATGGCGGTTCGGCGCGCGCGCGAGGTCGAGCCGGTCGGGGTCGGGAAACTGGCGCGGGTCGCGGTTGGCCGACGAGAGGAACGGCAGCACCATCTCGCCCGCGCGCAGCGGGACGCCGCGGAACGCGGCGTCCCGCGTGGCGACCTTCACGGTCGCGGGCACCGGCGACTCGATCCGGAGCAGTTCCTCGACGGCGGTCGCGTCGAGGTCGGGGTGCGCGCGCAGCTGCGCCTGCGCGCCGGGGTCGCGAAGAAGATGGAGCAGGCCGTTCGCCAGCAGGTTGGTGGTGGTCTCGTGCCCCGCGAACAACAGCAGCACGCAGTTGCTGACGATCTCGTCGCCCGAGAGCGTGTGGCCGTCGTGCGCGGCGCGCTGCATCAGGCCGATCAGGTCCTCGCCGGGGCTGCGCCGCATCTCGCGCAGCAGGTCGCCGAAGTAGGCGACCAGACCCTCGACGCCGGCGCGCGCGCGCGTGAAGTTGTCCTGTCCGTCGAGCGAGCCGCCGAGGTAGGCCGCGAGCTGGTCCGACCACTGTTTGATCGCCTCGATGTCCTCGCGCGGCGCGCCGAGCAGCAGGGCGATCACCAGTGCGGGGAGCGGAAACGCGAACTGCGACACGAAATCGATCTCACTCTTGGCGAGCGCGTCGTCGATCAGGGCGTCAATCGCGGCCTGGATCCGGTCCCGGCTGTTCGCGAGCTGGCGCGGCGTGAACGCCTTCTGGAGCAGCGCGCGCAGACGCGTGTGATCGGGCGGATCGCGGAACACGAGCCAGTCGGACAGCACCGCGGCCACCGCGCGTACCTCCGGGCGCTGGCTCGTGAACTCGGCGCGCACCTTGCGGAAGCGGTCGGAGGAGAACAGCTCGGGGTAGTTCCAGATCTCCAGCACGTCCGCATAACGCGTCACGACCCATGCGCCCAGGCTCTCGCTCCAGTGCACGGGGTCGCGGTCGCGCAGCTGCGCGAAGGCGGGGTAGGGATCGCGCGCGATCGCGGGCGATTTCAGGTCGATCTCGGCGCGCACGCGCCGGAACGTACTACACTGCGCGGCGTGTCCGATTCCGCTGCGCTGGCTCCCCGCGCGTTCGCCGACTCGCTGCGCGAGCTGATCGAGGCGCGCCGGAGCTTCGGCGGACACCCGCTGTGGCGTCGGATCGCGGAGGGCGGCGTCGACCGCGCCGGGCTCCAGCGCTTCGCGGTCGAATTCTTCCTCCAGGTCCGCGAATTTCCGCGCGCGGTGAGCGCGCTGCACTCGCGCTGCCCTGATCCGCATGGACGCAGCGAGCTCGCCGAGAGCCTCTACGAGGAGGAGACCGGCCGGATCTCGGGCTGCAATCTGCCGCACCCCGAGCTGTTCCTGCGCTTCGGCACCGCCACCGGACTGCCGCGCGAATCGTTCGAGCGCGCGGCGCCGCTGCCCTCGACCGCCTCGCTGATCCACTGGTTCGAGCTGTCGACCCACAGCCTTCCCTACCTCGAGGGCGCGGCGGCGGTCACGCTCGCGGCCGAAGGGCAGGTGCCCAGCGCGTTCGGCCCGTTCGCTCGCGCGCTCGAGAAACACTACGGGCTGTCGTGCGACCAGGTCGCGTTCTGGGACGTGCACGAGATCGCCGACCGCGAGCACAGCGGCGTCGGCGATCACGCGGTGGTGCGCCTCGCGGTGAGCCCCGATGCACAGCGCGGCGTGCGCGCGGCGGTCGAGACCTCGCTGGCCCAGTGGTGGCAGTTCTTCGACGGGATCGAACGCGCGATCAGCGGTCCGGTTCGCCGCGCCTGATTTTGCGCGCGGCGGCTGCGCATCCCGTGCGCGCGCGCGATGCGGTTGGTGACGAAGGCCCTCAAGTGCGCCCGTGGGCCCACCGACGGGAGAGCTGATGGCATAGCGCCCGATCGGGGTAGGGGCAGCGATGGTCACGCGGTCCGCCAGCAGCGCAGAAGTCTCCCTCGGCACTGGCGTGCCGATCCTGGAGCTGCGGGGCGACGCTCGGGCGCTCGCGCGCAGCGAGTTCGAGGAGCGCTACGGGCGCGCGTTCCTGTTGCTCTCCGCGAGCGAACTGGCCACGCCGCGCCCGACGATCACGGAAGTGCGGCTCGACGACGAAACGCACGGGGCCCGCGCCGAGTCGACCGCGGGCCTGTCGCTGGTCGTCTACGCGTTGCGGCGCAACGGCAAGTCCGCGAGCCATCTGATCACGCTCGGCCGGGCCCCGGACAACGACGTCGTGGTGCCCGACGTCAGCATCTCGCGCTTCCACGCGTTCGTGAAGGAGGGGAGCGGTGGCTGCTGGCTGATGCAGGACGCCGGCTCTACGAACGGCACCACGGTGAACGGCACCTCCGTGCCGCGGCAGGGACACGGGCCGCCGAGCGAGCTCGCGTCGGGCGACGACGTGCGCCTGGGCCAGGTCGAGCTCACGTTCCTCGACACCGAGGCGCTCGTGTCGTTTGCGCTCCGGCTCGAGCGGTAGACCGCCGGGCGGAGGCGGGCTCAGCCCTCGGAGAAGCTGATCGCGATCTCCGAGTGGCCTTCCTCGTTCTTGCGCAGGCGCACCTGCACCGAGCGGCTTCCCTTGGTGGCGTCGAGCCCGGAGCCGTCGGCCGAATCGAGCACGCTCCAGCCGTTCTTCCCGAGCTCGCCGCGGTAATGGGACTGGATCTTGTCGAGCGGGTCGTTGCTCTCGAAGGTGGCGAACACGCCGAGGCCATGCATCGTCATCGACGCGCCGGGTGTCGCGCCGGGATAGACCGGGACGTCGCTCGGATAGCCCTCCGGAATCACGCCTTCACTCGCCACCGCGTCGCCCGGCGCGGCCGACTGGCCCGGTGCTGGCTGGGCCGCCGGCTCGCCCGGAGCCTCCGGCGTCGCGGCGGGCTCGGGAGGCGAGGTCTCGTCGCTCCCACACGCGAGTGCAACCGGGGTGAGCGCGATGGCGCACGCGAGCAGCCAGGCAGCTCGCGGGAATCGGGAGCGGCTCGATCGGTCCGGGAATCGCCTTCGCATAGCACCCTCCTGCGTGGATCGGGCGCAGATCCTACCCCGCTGCCGGGCGCTGCGCCCGCGCGCGTAGACGGGTTGTTACTCTCCGGTGCCGCTGGCCCAACCCGAGAGGGGAATCGCTCATGCTCGCGCGACGGATCGCCGTGCTCGGCCCGATGCTCGTTTCGCTCGCGTGTGCGGGTGCGAACCCTCCCGCCGCGGCGGGCGATGGCGATCTCCCGCGCGCCGATCCGGGCGTGTTGTACGCGATCGGCGCGAGCCTCGGCGCGCAGGTCAAGGACTACCGGCTGGACGAGGACGAGGCGCGCGAGGTGGCGCGCGGCCTGCTCGACAAGTCGCTCCGTCGTCCCTACGCGGGAGTGATGACCGAGGAGACCTCGGATCAGGTCGGGCAATTCCACGAGCGGCGCCTCCAGGAGCTCGCGCGCCGCGAGGAGCTCGAGGGCGCACCCGCGCTCGAGCAGGCCTTGCGCGTGCCCGGCGCCGTGAAGACCGAGAGCGGGATGGTGCTGCAGGTGATCGAGCCGGGATCGGGAGCGTCACCGACGATCTTCGACTACGTGACGATCAACTATCACGGCATGCTGCGCGATGGAAAGGTGTTCTACAGCAATCGCGGCGAAGCGCCCTATCGCGTCCAGCTCGGCACCACGACGCGCTGTTGGCAGGAGGTGCTCACCGCCGTCGCACCGGGCGCGCGCGTGCACGTGGTCTGCCCACCGGCGCTCAACTACGGGTGGGGCGGCTGGCCGGGCGTGGTTCCGGGCGGCGCCGTGCTCATCTACGATCTCGAGCTGCTCTCGGTCGAGAAGTCGTAGCGACACGGCGCGGCGCCGCGCGCGGGACCGCACTGGTGCTGCGCGCGGGCGGGGTGGTCCAGAGCAGCATCGCGGCGTAGGCGCGCCACGGGCGCCAGCGCTCGGCGCGGCGCTCGAGCGCGCGGGCGTCGCAGCCGAGCGCGCGGCGCAGCCCGAGGTCGCCGGCGGGAAACGCGTCGGGCTCGCCGAGCGCGCGCAGCAGCACGAGCTCGGCGGTCCACGGCCCGATCCCCGGCAGCGCGAGCAGTGCCTCGCGCGCGGCGTCGGGGTCGGCGCCCGGCGCCAGCGCGAGCGACCCGCGCGCGACCACCGCGGCGAGTGCGCGCAGCGCGCTCGCGCGCTGGCGCGTCAGGCCGATCTCCTCGAGCGGCGCGTCGGCGAGGACTTCGGGCTCGGGAAACAGCAGCTGCGGGTCCTGCTGCGCATCGAGCTGCGCGTCGGGCAGCCGCTCGCCGAAGCGCGCCGCGAGCCGGCCGGCGAGCCGCGTCGCGCCTGCGACGGTGACCTGCTGGCCGAGCACGATCCGCACCGCGATCTCGAACGGATCCCAGGCGCCGGGCAGGCGCACGCCGGGCCGGCGGTTCAGACGCGCGCGCAGCAGCGGATCGGACCCGAGCTCGCGCGCGATCTCGCCCGGATCGGAGCCGAGATCGAAGACCGAGCGCGCGCGCTCGGCGAGCGCGAGCCAGTGGGTCGCGTCGGCGCCGGTCGCGCTCAGCTCGAGCGCGCCCGCGCTCGCGGTCGCGTCCACCTCGACGACGACGGGCCGGCCCGCGATCCGCAGCGCGCGTCGCAGGCTGCGATCGCCGACGCGCTCGATGCCCGGCACCGCGCGCGCCGCGAGATAGGCGAACACGCCGGCGCCGTCGAACGGAGCGCGATAGGGCAGGCGGACGGTTGCGTGCGCGGGAGGCCTGCGGCGCGCGGCGCGCAGCTCGCGCGGCGCGCGGTGGAACGTGGCGCGGATCGCCTCGTTGAAGCGCCGCAAGCTGGTGTAGCCGGACGCGAGCGCGACGCGCGAGACGGGCCAGTCCGTTCGTGCGAGCAGCTCCGCGGCGAAGTGGGCGCGCCGGGTCCGCGCGATCGCGAGCGGGCCGGCGCCGAGGTGGAGCGCGAACAGGCGGCGCAGCTGGCGCTCGCCCAGTCCGAGGCGCGCGGCGAGATCGGGGACGCCGCCGGCGTCGAGTGCGCCGTCTGCGATCAGGCGCAGGCCGCGCGAGACGGTCGCCGACGTGCCGAGCCAGGCGGGGGTGCCGGGTGCGCACTCGGGCCGGCAGCGGCGGCACGGCCGGTAGCCGGCCGCCTCGGCGGCCGCGGCGCAGGGCACGAACCAGCAGTTCTCGCGCCGCGGCGTGCGCGCGGGGCAGATCGGGCGGCAGTAGATCCCCGTGCTGCGGACGGCGGTGAAGAAGCGCCCGTCGAAGCGGGCGTCGCGCGTGCGCAGCGCGCGGTAGCAGATCTCCGGATCGAGGTGCACGTCCGGTTTGTAGCAGGGCGGCGCGCCGCGATGCGCGGCTTTCGGACATCACCAGAGACGCGTGGGGTCGAGTAAGCTACCGCCGCTTCTGGGGGGGGTGTGGAAGGAGAACGCACCGGTTCGGCGCTGTGGCGGGCTCTGCGGCCCTACCAGTGGGCGAAGAATCTGCTGCTGTTCGTTCCGCTCGCGCTCACGCCCGCGCAGGTGTCCGACACCGGGAAGTGGCTCGTCCTGGTCGGCGCATTCGCCTGCTGGAGCGCAGTCGCCTCGGCGGGCTACCTCGTGAACGACGCCCTCGACCTCGCCTCGGACCGCGCCGACCCCGCGAAGCGCGATCGCCCGTTCGCGAGCGGTGCGCTCGCGCTGCGGACCGGCGCCGGGGCGGGCATCGCGCTCGCGGTGCTCGGCGTCGGTCTCTCCGCGGTGTTCGCGCCCGCTGCGTTCGTGGCCCATCTCGTCGCCTATCTCGCGCTCACGCTCGCCTACTCGCTCTACGTGAAGCGCCTGCTCCTGCTCGACGTGCTGCTGCTCGCCGGGCTGTACACGATGCGCCTGCTCGCGGGAGGCGCCGCCACGGGAATCGGGCTCACGCCGTGGCTGCTCGCATTCTCGCTGTTCGTCTTCCTCGGGCTGGCATTCGCGAAGCGCTACGGCGAGCTGCTGCGGACGTCCGGTGCGCCGGGCAACTCCTCCGGCCGCGCCTACCGCCGCGACGATCTCGATCTGCTGATGATGCTCGGCACCACGAGCGCCTATCTCTCGGTGCTCGTGCTGTGTCTGTACATCAACAGCGACCACGTCGGTCAACAGTACCCGCGGCCGGGAGCGCTCTGGTTCCTCGTGCCGCTCCTGCTCTACTGGGCGAGCCGGATCTGGTTCCTCGCCAAGCGCGGCGAGCTGCCCGGCGATCCGGTCGCGTTCGCCGTGCGCGATCGCGTGAGCCTCGCCGTGGGAGCGCTCGTGGTGCTCGTGCTCGGGATCGCAGTGAGTCGTTGGCCGGGCTAGCTAGCCTGTTGACCGCTCGGCGTCGCCTCGCTGTTCGTCGGCCGACTCCTAACCGGGCTCGCCGACCCGGTCGGCGATCTCCTTGGCCTTCCGCTCGAGCAGCGAGAGGCTCACGGGGCGCTCCTGCGCCGAGTAGCCCGCGAGCAGGACGCGGTCCGCGAGCAGGTTGATCAGCCGCGGGCAGCCGCCGCAGGTCGCGTAGAACACGCGGCTCGCCCCGCTCGGGAACACCGTCGCATAATCACTGCCCGCGACGCGCATGCGGTGCTCGAGATACGGCTCCACCTCGTGCTCGCGCAGCGGCTGCACGTGGTGCTCGAGCGCGATCCGCTGCCGCAGCGGCGCCATCACGGGTGAGGCGAGGATGTCGCGCAGCTCGGGCTGCCCCGTCAACACGATCTGGATCAGCTTCTCGGTGTTGGTCTCGAGATTCGAGAGCAGACGCACCTGCTCGAGGAGTCCGTCGGCGAGGTTCTGGGCTTCGTCGATCACGAGCACGGTATTGAGGCCGCGCTCGAGTCGCCGAAGCAGGAACTGGTTGAGCGCGATCAGGTAGTCGGCCTTGGTCTGGAAGTTGCCCTCGAGCCGGAACTCGGCGGCAATCAGCTTGAACAGATCGAGCCCGGAGAGCTCGGCGGTGTTCATGATCAGCGCGGTCTCGATGTCGGACGGAATCTGGTCGATCGCTGCGCGCAGGAGAGTCGTCTTGCCGGTGCCGACCTCTCCGGTGAGCAGCAGGAATCCCTTGCGCCGCGTGATGCCGTAATAGAGGGTGGCGAAGCCCTCTTCATGGGTCTCGGACGGCCACAGGAACCGGGGATCCGGCGTCAACGAGAAAGGTTGCTCTGCGAAGCCGTAGAACGACTCGTACATCGATGGCCTTAACGGCTGCACCGCCGTTCGACGCGAGACTTCGCGGAACCTACCTCAGCCCCCCGGGGTGTTCAATTCGATTCGGCCGAGCGGGCTCGGCGGAGCTGTTAGGATCCCGCGCCATGCGGCCCTGTGCTGCTCCGTTCTCCCCGATCGCATGCGCGGTCGCCGCACTCGCGATCTCCGCCTGCTTGCTTGGGTGCAGCGAGCTCGACCGCACGCGCTGGAAGGCGCGCTTCGGGAACGCGGACGCGCAGGTCGCGCTGGCTGCGGCGTACGCGGAAGGGACGGGTGTCACGAGGAGTATCCCGGAGGCGATTCGCTGGTATCGCAAGGCCGCGGAGCAGAAGCGACCGGATGCTGCAGGCGCGCTTGGGCGCCTCTATACGACGGGTGACGGCGTCGCGGCCGATCCCGCGCAGGCGCTCAAGTGGTTGGAGATCGAGGCGGAGGCAGGCGGGCCCGATGTGCAGCGCGCGCTCGCCGCACGCCTCGACCACGGCGACGGCGTCGCGGAGGATCCACGGCGCGCATTCGACTGGCTCCAGCGCGCCGCGGACGGGGGCTCGCTCGAGGCACAGGTGGCACTCGGCCTCGCGTACCTGAACGGGCGCGGCACGCTGCGCGATTTCGGCAAGGCCTCGGAGTCCTTCCTGCGCGCGGCGAAGGCCGGCAATGCCGAGGCGCAGAACCGGCTCGGCCTGATCTACACCAGCATCTACGGGCCGGGCCGGGACTTCGCCGAGGCCGCGCGCTGGTTCCGCGCCGCGGCCGACCAGGGCAACGCCGAGGCACAGCTGAACCTCGCGATGCTCGCGGAGCGCGGGCTCGGGATGGAGGCGGATCCGGCCGCCGCGTTCCGCTGGACGCTCGGCGCGGCCGAGGGGGGCCACGCGAAGGCGCAAGCGCGCGCCGGCGAGATGTACGAGAAGGGGATCGGCGTCGAGGTCAATCTTGCCGAGGCGCGGCGCTGGTATGCCGCAGCCGCCGAGAAGGGCGAGGGAGCCGCGGCGCTGCGCCTCGCGGAGCTCGTCGACGCCGGCTCGTTCGGACCGCCGGATCCCGCGGAGCCCACGCGCTGGCTGCGCATCGGCGCCGAGGCTGGCGATCGCGAGGCACAATCGCGGCTCGGCGAGTGTTATGCGGACGGCCGCGGAGTCGAGAAGGACGACGCCCAGGCGTTCCACTGGACCCGTGAAGCGGCGACGCAGGGCCACGCGAAGGCGCAGAACCGGCTCGGAGTGCTCTACGACCTGGGCATCGGCACGGAGAAGGACACCGACGAGGCCGCGAAGTGGTATCGCCGCGCCGCCGACCTCGGCGACCGCGATGGCATGGCCAACGTGGCGCTCAACTTGCTCGTCGAACGCGACAAGACGGACGAGGGCATCGCGATGCTGAAGCGAGCCGCCGAAGCGGGTCAGCCCGATGCGCAGCTGGTGCTGGGCTTGCGCCATCGAGCGGGCGACGGCGTCGAGAAGAGCGATGCGGAGTCGCTGCGCTGGATCCAACGGGCGGCGTATCAGGGGCTGCCGCGGGCGCAGTCGCAGCTCGGGCTCTTCTACGCGCAGGGGATCGGCGTGACGAAGGACCTCGTCACGGCCCACGCCTGGCTCTCGCTCGCCGCCGCGGGCGGGATCGAGCTCGCGGGCAAGAACAGCAAGACGCTCGCCAGCGCCTTTTCCGCTCAGCAGCGCGAGCGATCGACGCGACTCCAGGACGAGTTCCGCGCGAAGATCGCATCGGAACCCGAGACGCACGCGGCGCCCGCGCGCTGAGTGGGTCCGCAAGCGCCCGTCGGTACCCGTCTTGGCCGCTCGCCTAGGACCCGATTCCGATCACCTTCCATGCGCTGCCCGGATCCACCACATTGGTGCGCGGCGCTCCGCTGGCGGAGGGATTGAGGATCGAGATCCGGCCGGTGGTCCAGTCCTGGAGCGCGATCTCGTCGTCGCGAACGCCGTCGATGTTGAGCGATCCGACTACGATGCGGTTGGCATCGCCGGCCACCGCAGGCAACGGGACGAAGGAGGGCGGCTTCCCTTTGGGCAGATAGGTGATGCCGAGCCCGCCGCTCGGGAACCGCCACAGCACGTCGACGTAGCCATCGCCGTCGTAGTCGCCGGTCGACGCCACGATCGCGTCGGGGGCGACGCCAGCGGCCAATCTCGGCTTTACCGATTCGTAGAGCGTGGACAGCGGGGTGGTCCGCGGGTCGCCCTTGAGCGTCCAGCTGTCGAGCGTGCCCGCCGCGCTGTTCTGCCACAGCAGCTCGATCCGGCCGTCGCCGTTCATGTCTCTCGCCGCGGCGAGCCGCGCGCCCGGCGGGCCGGTCAGCGACACGGTGCGCTCGAAACCGTTCGGTGTCAGGCTCCACAGCGAGACCACTCCGGTGTCGGTGCGCTGGATCACGAATTCCTCGATCCCGTCGCGGTTGAAATCGGCGCCACCGACACCGCGCATGGCCGGAGAGCCGAGGCCGACTCCACCGGGGATCGGCGCGAGCGTCCCCTCGTCCCAGAGCGCGAGCTCGCCGGTCTGCGTGTTATGCCACACGATCTGCTTGCGGCCGAACACGAGCGCCGCGCGGCCTAGCACGCGCCACGGCGCCGCCAGCGCGGGGGCCTGCGCCCGAACGACGGACGCATCGGTGAGCGAGCGGCGCGCGAGCGCCGGGCAGGTCGCGCAGCGGAGCACCCACGAGCCGGTGACCGGAAATTTGGGTGAAGGCGTCGCCCAGATTCGCTCCGAAAGCGGCGACATCGGACCCGCGCGGAGCCTGCCCGAGCTGTCCTTGGCGACCGCAACGACCGCAATCGCGATCTGGTCGCCCGGCGCGACCGAAATCTCGACGCCCGTGCCGAGCGCGACCGAGTACGGCGCGAGCGCGCCGCCGTTCAGGCTCCGATACACCTGGTAGCCCGTCGGCCCGCCGCTCGCAGCGGTCCACGCGAAGCGAACACTGTTGACACCGATCAGGATCTGGTTTGCGGACGCAGCTTCCGCGACCACCGCGATCGCAATCGCGGTGAGGGTTGCCGCCGCCGCTGCCCACGCGCGGGGCGGCCATAGGGTTGTCACTAGCAGGTTCTCCAGCGTTAGGCGCGAACGCGGGGGGAGAATTCGGCCGAGTGAGAGAGCACCGATCACCCGATTCGGTGCGCAGGTAGAAAGAATGCGCGCCGAACCTAGGTGACGTTGCGCACGAGTGACGTGACGGGAATCACCGGATTGCGATCTTCACCGATGATTCGAACCGGATTGTGATCATCGGCGCACTCAACCGGCGTCGATGTCGTCCTCGGCGAGCGCACTCGCGCGAATCGGATGCGGCGCATATTCGGCGCCGTCGTGCCAGCCCGGGATCTCACGAGCTCTTTCGAGCCACGAAGCAGCCAGATCGTCGTCGACCACGACGCCGCTGCCGTCGAATCCCTCGGTCACCGCGTCCCACAGCTCCTGGCCGCCGTTCTCCCACCACGCGCGCGACGAGAATTCGAAATCGATCGAGAGTTTCTTCACGGCGTCGCCTTCACCCCGCCACGTAGCGCAGCGTGCCGTCGTACTCCTCGCGGCGATCGGCGTCACCGGCGATGCGCAGGTGCTCGAGGTGGGCGTAGGTCTCGCTCTCGGCCATCGCGCCCCAGCTGCGCGGATGGAACAGCCGCTGCGAGAACGCCTGTACGGTCTCGGGCACACCGAACTCGCGCGAGATCTGGCGCACGCGCTCTAGCCGCTCCGCGTGATGGCGCTTGATCGCGCGCGTGCGCGCGGGAAGGTCGTCGAACGGATGGCCGTGTGCGGGCAGCACCTGCGTGATGCCGTGGATCTCCGCGACGCGGTCGAGGCTGTAGAAGAACGACGCGAGTGGATCGGGTGAGCTGCTGATCCCGCCGATGTGGGGTGTGATCGTGGGCAGCACGTGGTCGCCCGAGAGCAGCACACCCGACTGCGGATCGTGCAGACAGATGTGATCGCTCGTGTGACCGGGCGTGTGCGTGACGAACCATTCGCGCTTGCCGAGCGTGAGCACGTCGCCGTGCTCGACGGGCCGCGAGATCGCCGGGATGAACGAGCGGCCGAGCCAGTGTGCGAAGCGGAAGCGCATGCGCGTGAGGAACGGCGGGCGCGGACGCTGCCCACCCCACGGCGTGCGCCCCGCGCTGCGCGCGCGCTCGAGGATCGCGTGCGCGTCGTCGATCGCAGTCTGGAGCGTCTCGGGCAATACGTCTTCGGCCTCGTCGGCCGGGGCGCCGTGCGCGTGGCGGTGATGCGCCGCGAGATCGTCGACCGAGACCTCCGGCTCCTGTGCGGTCGGGAACGGTCCGAACGAGAAGCGCCGGTGCGCGACGATCTGCGCACCGACCTCGCGCGCGAAGCGCGCCGCGCCGCCGAAATGGTCGGGATGCGAGTGCGTGACGATCACGGTGTGGACGTCGCGCGGCCGGAGGTCGGCCTGGGCGAGCCGCGTCTGCAACACCTTCCACGTGCCGGGGCCGGGCAGGCCCGGATCGACGATCGCGGCGCCGCGCTCGTCGGGGATCGCATAGCAGTTCACGTGGCCGAGCCCGGGCAACCGGATCGGCAGCTCCATGCGGAGCACGCCGCCCGGCAACTCGGTGATCTCGGGCCGGGCGGGCTCCTGTTCCTGACGGCGGGCCATCGGCCGACACACTAGCTCAATGGGTTCAGTCGGCGGCCGCCTCTGCGCGCGGCGGCGGCGCGGCCGCGAGCCTGCGCGCGGTCGCCTCGAGCTTCGCGAGAATCACGGGTGAGGGCGGCGCGCCGAGCTGGCGCGCGAGCACGAGTCCGCGCTGTGCGACACCCGGCGCTGCGCGCTGTCCGCCCTCGCTGAGCGCGTGCAGAGAAAACCATGCGACGCGGGACTTGCCCTGGCGCGCGGCGATCTCGGCGCGGTAGAGCAGGATCCGCGGCGCGGACGTGCATTCGAGCAGCGACTCGACGATCTCCATCGCGGCGTCCAGCTCACCGGGGCCGCCGACATCGAGCCGCCATCGCACGCGCAGCTCCGCGGCGTCGGGGAACAAGAGCTCCCCGGGCTGCCATTGCGCGAGCGCGGCGTCGCGCGCGCGCGCGGCCGAAATATCGCCTGCGCGCTTCGCCTCGATCACCGCGCGCGCGCGTTCGGGCAGCTGCGCGAGGTCGGCCTTCGGGTCGACGAGCGCGAGCCCGATCGCGGCGCTGTCGGCGCCGGGATCGGCGGCGAGCGCATCCGCGAAGTGCGCGCGCGCTCGCTCGGGAAGTTGTTGGCTCTGCGCGAGCCAGCCGAGGACGACCTGGCGGCGCGCGGGATCGAGCTGGCGGGCCAGCCGCTGCGCGCGCCCCGGGCGCTCGTCCGCGTACAGGCGTCGCGTGAGCTGCGCGAGGTCGGCGGTCGTGGCGTAGGCGATGAGCGGATCGTGCTGGGCGACCGCGGGCTCGAGCCAGGCCCGCGGGCTCTTTTGCGACGGCCGATCCGAGGTCGCGAACAGGTTGCGGTCGTCGCTGTTGGCGCGCGCTCCGGCCGCGAACGCGCGCACGCCGTCGTCGTCGAGCGCGAGCTCGGCCAGCACGTCCTCGGCGCGGTGGATGCGGGCTGCCGCGAAATCGCGCGGCGTGCGCGCGATCGCCTGCGCCGCGGTGGCCGTCACGTCGAGAGGCGCGTCCGAGCCGACCATCACGATCGCGCCGCCCTCGGGTCGGTAGACCTGGACGTGCGCGAATTCGCCCGCCTGGGCCGCGAGCAGCGCGCGCAAGCGGTTGGCGTCGACGAACGCTGCGCCGATCCACTGCACGAACACGCCCCCGGGACGCAGCCGCGAATGGACCAGCGCGAAGAACTCACGCGTATAGAGATGGGACGCCCCCGACGTCCACGGGTGACTCGGCTGCGAGACGATCGCATCCCACTGGCGGCCGGCGAGGACCAGGGCGCCGCGCGCGTCGCCGAGCCGCAGCGAGAGGCGCGGGTCCGCGAGCGGATCGCCGCCGGCGCGGTCGGATACCGCGCGATTCGCCGCTACGACCTCGGGCTCGAGCTCGATCACGTCGATCGAGGCGACCGAGCTCGGCACCGCGGCGAGGGTCATGCCCGCACCGAGACCGATGATCAACATCTGAGCGGTGTCGGGCCGCAACAGTACGGGCAGCATCGAGAGCCAATGCGCAGCCGCCGGCTCGAGCGGATAGCCGGCGGGCCGGATGAACGACTCCGGAAGCCCGTTGTTGGTGAGCCGCCAGCCGGTTCCGTCGTCGAGCAGCGCGACCGTGGACGAGCGTCCGACCGCGAAGTGCGTGAACGATCCCGTGTAGCTGCCGCCGAGCGGCGAGGTGCGCAGCAGCTGATCGGGCCGCGGCGCCGGCGCGAAGATCAGGAGCAGGGAGGCGGCCGCCGCGGCGCCGGCCAGCGCGCGTCGGCGCGGGCGCCCGAACACACCCGCGACCAGCGCGAGCGCGAGATTGACCAGCGCGGCGAGCACGAGCGCGCCCGCGAAGCCGAGCCACGGCAGCGCGAAATAACCGGCTCCGATCGCGCCCGCGATCGAGCCGAGCGTGTTCCACGCGTAGACGCGCGCGCTCGCCGCCGACGCGTCGCTCGCGTCGCGCGCCAGCAGCCGCACCGCGAACGGGAACGTGGAGCCGACGCAGATCGTGAGCGGAAGCAGCATCGCCACCGCGAGCAACGCGCCCGGCGCCAGCGCGTTCACCGAGACGCCGAGCGCACTCGCCCACGCGGGCAGCCGGTTGGCGGCGCGAAATGCGAGCCACGCGCTGATTCCCGTGCCGATCTGTGCGAGGCCGAAGCCGAGCGATGCGGCCGTGGGTGTCTTCGCGAAGCGCGACGCGGCCGCGCTGCCGAGTGCGATGCCCGCGAGGAAGCTCGCGAGCATCGTCGAGAACGCGGCCGTGCTGCCACCGAGCAGCTGGCCGAACAGCCGGAACCACAGCACTTCGTAGCCGAACGACACCGCGCCGGATACCGCGATCGCGGGCAGGATCCACGGTACGCCGCTCGCGCGCGGCGCGGGCGCCGCGGTTCCGGGCGGCGCGCGGCGCGCGAGCGCGGCGGCCGTGGCAAACACGAGCGCGTTGACGGCCGCACCGACATGCACCGTCTGGCGCAATCCGAGCGCAGGCAGCAGCGCGAACGCGGCGGCGATCGTGCCCGCGATCGCACCGGTCGTGTTGGCGGCGTAGAGCAGCCCGACGCGCGATCCGATCTGGTCGTCGCGCGTCACGGCATGGTTGGCGAGCAGCGGCAGCGTCGCGCCCATCAGCGCGGTGCATGGAACGAGCACGGCGAACGCGCCGACCAGGTGGAAGACGTGGGTTGCGATGCCGAGTGTCTCGGGCAGCGCGTCGAGTCCGCCGAGCCAGCCGAGGTAGAGCGCGGAGACGGCGCGGATCGCACTCGGCAGCGCGAGCGCCCAGAGCGCGATCCCGAGCTCGAGTACGCCGTAGGCGAGTACGGGCCGGCGGACGCGCGGCGCCAGGCGCGCCGCGAGCGCGGCGCCGAGCGCGAGCCCACCCATATAGGCCGCGAGCAGGGCCACCACCGCGAGCTCGGACGTGCCGAACACGAACGCGAACTCGCGGGTCCACGCCGTCTCGTAGAGCAGGGCGGAGAAGCCGGAGAGGAAGAAGCAGGCGAGCAGGAGCGCGAAGGTCATGGGTTCGTCGGGTCGGGAGCTTACCCTGCCGGGCCCGAGGGCTTGACGGCGGCGGTAGACTCGAAAGGCGCGCTGGGGGACACCCGTGCTCGATCGCGGTGTCGCGATTCTCCGGACCGGCGGGGCCGTGCCTCCGCTCTTGTGGCTCGCTCTCGCCGGGTGCGCGAGCTTGCCGGAGGCCGCGCCGCCCCCGGCTGCCACCGCCGCGGCGGCGCCTGCGCCGGAGCGCTGCCGCGAGGGGCCGGGTCCGATCGAGATCCTCGCGGCGGACGTGGTGATCGCGATCGACCGGTCGACCTCCACGCGCAACCCGACGGGCCTCGATCTCGACGGCGACGGGGTGGTCGGCGCGTTCCGGCACAGCGAGTACACCGATCGCGGGGATTCGCTGCTCGCGGCCGAGCTCGCCGCCGTGGAGCGCCTCGTCCACGTCGCGCAGCTCGGCGGCATGCGTTTCGCGATCGTCTCCTACTCTGGGCGCAACGACTTTCCGCTCGAGGATTCCGTCACCCAGCACGTCGACCGCACCGACGCGCGGCTCGAGGCGGAGCTCACCGACGATCCCGTCGCGCTCGAGGCGGCGGTGGCGCGCGTCGGGCGCCGCGGCAGCGACGGCACCTCGAGCTTCGCGCCGGCGATGCGGCTCGCCGTGCGCAGCCTCGACAGCGCCGGCGACGGCGCCGCGCGCCGGCGGCGCGTGCTGTTCCTCGCCGACACTCCGACGCCCGTGCGCTATGCGCCGATGAGGCGGATCGCGTACGACGATCCCCGCATGCAGATCGAGGCGCAGCGCGCGATCGAATCCGGGATCGCATTCCACTCGTTCGGGCTCGGCGAAGCCGCGGGTGAGCACGAGTTGCACTCGCTCGCCCAGATCGCCGGCGCCACCGGCGGGACCTATCGCGCCGTGCCGGATCCGCGCAATCTCTACTGCCAGATGCTCGCCGCGCTGGGAGCCAGCGACCCGCGCTGAGCGCCGCTGCGGCGCTGCCATTGCCGCTGCGGGATACTGCGGCGCGATGTTGCGAGCGGCGGTTCTGGCGCTGACGGTGGTCTCGGGATTCACCGGGCTCGCCTACGAGGTGACGTGGCAGAAGTATCTGGCGATCCTGCTCGGGGCGCACAGCGAGGCGACCGCGGCGGTGCTCGGGTTGTTTCTGGGCGGGCTGTCGCTCGGGTACTGGCTGTTCGGGGCGCTGACGCGGCGGCTGGTGGTGCGCGGGCGCGCTCTGGCCCGGCCCGCGCCGCTGCTGCAGGTGTACGGCGCGGTGGAGGCGGGCATCGGCGTCTGGTGTCTGCTGTTTCCGTGGCTGTTGTTCCCGGCGGTGCGCGGCGCGTCGGTGTGGCTGCCGACCGGATCGGGCGCGCTCGCGTTCGGCGTCGATGTGGCGCTGGCGGCGATGCTGATCGTGCCGCCGGCGGCGCTGATGGGGGGGGCGATTCCCGTCCTCACCCCGGCCTTCGCTGGCGGCCTTTCCGTCGCG
>Ga0066710_100001136_pt1 | contig 19026 bp, 12 predicted proteins | sample GraSoiAngelo_159_FD_79666 | JGI IMG/M metagenome (GOLD analysis project Ga0066710, IMG submission 79666) | Grasslands soil microbial communities from the Angelo Coastal Reserve, California, USA - 14_1009_16_40cm | ecosystem: Environmental > Terrestrial > Soil > Grasslands | place: USA... | reverse complement strand
GAGATCCCGATGGACCACGCCCCCATCGTGCGCCGCCTCCACGCCGGAGGCGATCTGAATGCAAATGTCGAGAGTCTCTTGTAGAGGGAGCGGCCCGCGCGCGATCCGATCCGCGAGCGTCTCGCCCTCGACGTGCTCGAGCGCCAGGTAGCGGCGGCCCTCGCTCTCCTCGATCCCGTAGATCGCCGCGACGTTCGGGTGGTTGAGCGAGGCCAGAACGCGCGCCTCGCGCTCGAATCTCTGGAGGTATTCCGGATCGGAGGCGACGTCCTCGGAAAGCGCCTTGAGCGCTACGGTGCGGCCCAGACGCGTATCGTTAGCGAGGAAGACGACCCCCATCCCGCCGCGACCGATCTCGCGGTCGACTATGTAGGGCCCTATGGTGGCGCCGGAGGTGGTGGGCATGAGGGGGCGAGGGTATCACGAACCGAGGCCGGCGGAACCTGCCCTGCCTTCCCGGGTCAGGAGACCAAGCAGCTTGGAGTTTACGAAGAGCTTCTCCCTTCCGAAGGACCGCTCCTCGAGCAAGCCGATGGAGACCAGCGCCTTCAGGTATCGGGAGGCGGCCTGGCGCCCCGCGATGTTCCCCTCCACCAGGTTGGCGATTCGACAGTAGGGTTGCGTTATGTCGCCAGCGGCGACACGTCAAGAAAACGTGTCGCGATTTCTGCATTTTTGCGACACGTTAGTTAGGCGGCCCCTGGCACATGGGAAAGAATATGCAACACTGCTACTTACATATTGGCGACATGCGAGCGTTCCAGGGCCGACGAAACGCAGACACCCTCGGCGGCGTAGGATGCTCATGGTGAGACGAATGGCCCTGCTTGCTTTCTGTCTCCTGGCGCTTGCCGCCGCTACTGCAACCCGGTCCGCGCCCGCACCTACACGGGCGGCCGCCCTCGAGCAGCGCATCCGCGCGATTGTCGCCAAATCCCACGGCGTCTGGGGAGTCAGCGTCAGGCACGTGGAGCGGCACGAATCCGCCGGCGTCCGCGAGAACGAGCGATTCAACATGGCGAGCGTGTTCAAGGTGCCCATCCTGGTCGAGCTTTTCCACCAGGCATCGCAGGGCAAGATCGCGCTCGACGAGCGCGTGGAGTGGAAGGATCCGGGCCGCTACTTCGGCAGCGGCGTACTCCAGGCGATGCGGCCGGGATTGAACCCCACCATCCACGACCTCGCGACTCTAATGATCATCGTGAGTGACAACGCCGCGACCGACCAGCTCCTCGCCCGCGTCGGTAAGGCCAACGTGAACGCGCGCCTGCGCGCCCTGGGGCTCACCAAGACCTCGGTCGACGCCGGCACGCGAGAGCACACGCTGGAAGCCTTCGGCCTCCGCGACCCTAAGTACAGGGACTTCACGCCCGCGGACGTCGCGAGGTTCGACTTCCAAGCGCATGAAGCCGAGATCGAGCGAAACCAGAGGCAAGCCTTGCGGGATTGCCACAATTGCTCGACGCCGTCCGAGATGTCACAGCTCTTCGAGAAGATCGTATCGGGGCTAGCGGGAGACTCGGTTGCGACTAATGACATGCTGGGAATTCTCTCGAAGCAGCAGTTCAACCAGCGTCTCCCGCGTCTCCTGCCCGTCGGGATCCGCGTCGCGCACAAGACCGGCACCGTCACGAACCCCGTCTGGGTCGTGAACGACGCCGGCATCATCTACCTACCCAACGGCGAGCACGTGGTCGTGACCGCATTCAGCCACGGCACCGACATGAATCAGGACGAGGTCCAGCTGAAGAAGGCGTTCAACGACGCCGAGGACACCATCGCGGAGATCGGGAAGGTGGTGTTCGAGTACTACACGGCCAGACCCCCGAAGTAGCAGCGGCGAGCTGGAGGGCTACGCTCGGACCGTCATGAAATTCCTTAGAACGTCATCCCCCATGAGGCGGATGATCTCCTGATTCAATCGACCCCAGACTGCTCTCCACCAAGTCTTTGCAGATCTCGTAGCGTACATAGAGCAGTGAATCGGACGCCTTCGTTCTGAATCTTCTTGCTGCCCTCCTGCTCTTCCCGATCAATGATCGCAATTGCCTGGGCGACTTTCAGCCCCTCTTCTCTGCTCTTCTGGATTGCCTCGACGGTTGACTTACCGCTGGTTATGACATCCTCCACGATGAGCACGCGATCGCCCTTGTCGACATCGCCCTCGATCAGTTTCTTCAAACCGTGAGGCTTTGGCTCTTTCCTCACGGCGAACACGCGTAGGTCTTGCCCATTCCTTCTGTAAGCCGCATCAGAGACCGCTATCGCTACAGGGTAGGCGCCGATTAGGAGGCCACCAACGGCGTCGATTGGGGCCTGAACAAGATCCAGGATCATATCACCTACAATGCGACGAGCTTCCGGATGCGAGAGGCCAACCCTACAGTCGATATAGAAGGAACTCATCTCACCTGAAGCCAGCCGAAAGATTGGAGTGGGGCTCGACTTGAAGGCTTTGGTCTTGATGAGGATTTGGAGAAGCTCTTCGCGCGTGGCCGCCATGGATGGGACCGCTCCCTGAGTCATCGGTTCACCCCATTAGGTTAGACGAAACGAACCCACACGTGTCTTGCGTCCCGCATACCTAATGGTCCGAATACGATACTGAGAGGTCGCAGTGGCTCGAGCGGCAGGAAGGCATTGCATTCGTTCGGAGCCTAATGGCCGGTCAAGACACAGTCAGACCAGTGGCATGACGGCCTAACCCCTAGAGCTCGCGCGCCGGACACACGTGGGCGTGGACGATCTGCCACCCGACGGCGGTCTTCTCGAGGACGTATGTGCCCGTCGTGTGAAACGCGGGGATGTCCTGGTCAGAAGGCTCGACCGTGTACACCACGAGCCCTAGAGCGTGGTGCCCCTCGATCGGGACTACCTGCAGCGTGTCGATCGAATAGGCGTTCTGGCCCCGGCTGAGCGGGCCCATCCCGGCGGTCCTGCGAATCCCCTCCCAGCCTCGAAAGAATTGCTCCCTCCCCGCCAGCGTGGCCTGCGAATCGGGCGCGTATGCCGACAGGACCCCGGTCGAGTCGGATCGGTCCAGCGCCTCGACGTAGGTGTCGAAGAGAGCTCGGATTTCGGTGTGGGGATCGCCCGCGAGTTGTTTCTCCGGCGTCCGGGCGCAGCCAGCCGAGTCGAGTGTAGTAAGGAGGGCGAGCGCTAACAATGCAACGGGATTTGCGGCGCGAGACATGGGCGCCTCCTTGAATGCGATCTCCGTCTACGCGGGCGGCGATTCGTGACCGGCAAAGTACCGGACCTGCAAAAGCGCACATGAATGGGAAGCCGAAATCGTACCCGATTGTAGGTTAGTCAGCACCTTGCGTGCGGTTCAAATCCCCCCTTCCGCACCAAGTTTTCGTAAGTCTGCTCGCGGACTGCCTTTGACTCCTCGCTGAATGGCCCTCGGGATTAAAACGGGATTACGGCTCGCACGCGCGACGAGCGCGGCGTGCGCGAGAGCAGCTCCGTCGCGCCTCGTTCGATGCGGAATGAATCGGGTGTAGGTCTCGAATAGGATCTCCAACGTCTTGTGCCCGAGCATGCGTGCCACCCAGGCTGGATCCTCCCAAGTCGCCAGCGCGTTCGAGGCGAACGTGTGGCGCGTCTGGTAGAAAACCCGGCGCCGTAGCTTCGCCTTCTCGAGCGCCGGATACCAAACGTGATCCCTGATGAAGTTTATGTTGAGGTGGCCACCCTGCGGCCCCGCGAAGACGTAGTCCTCCGGCCGGCAGCGCCGCCCTGCGCCGGATTTTAATCGCCGCCTAGATTGCTCCTGACGCTGAACGCGGAGCGCGTCCACGACCTCGGGTAAGAGGTCTAAGTCTCGCCTGCAGGTGGGCGTCTTTGGATACCCCCTCGTGTCCTCGGGCCCGCGCGGCCCGGATTAGCGCGGTCGTGCGCTTGAGGTCCACGTCACCCCACTTGAGCGCAGCCATTTCGCCCGGGCGCGCGCCCGTCCAGAAGGCGGTGATAAAGTACGGCTGCCAGAACGCAGGACAGGCTTGCATGAAGACTTCGATTTCTGAGAGTGACAGGGGATCGGCCTCGGTACGCGGCTCGGGCAGCAACCGTACTTCCGCTGCGGGATTGATCACGATCAGGTGGCGTCGTGTCGCCGCCTTGGCCGTAGGCGGCGTCCACGGCAAACTTGGCCGTGGAATCTTTCACAGCTATTTCGCCGCCGGTAGAAAATCCGTAACTACCTGTCGCACTCGTGGATAATCGATTAACGCTAGGCTGCTGTGAAAGTTTTTGTGAAAGAATTCACGGTGACCCGCAAGCTTCGTGAGCAAACTCAGCGAGATGAGGAACGCTCGGGACACGGTGCCAACGTGGTAGCCTCACGCGCGCGGGTCTGGCCGCCCTAGTGAAAGCGAAGCGCATAGCGAGATCTCAGGGGGAGGGTTGATGCACAACGACGCGGTGGTCGCAAAAACGGCAGCCCCGCCGACCGTGCGTCCACGCGACGATCAATTCTGGCACGTTGCGACGCCACGCGAGGCGCGCGCGCGCTTGCTAGAGGCGCTGCGATTCGAACTGCTTGGTCCCGAAACCCCTGACGAAGAGTTGCACGAGTCACCACTCACCCGGTACGCGACCGGAATGCTCGCGCCGTTTGGCACCGGCGTGCCCGAGGAGGAACGCGAGGAGGAACTGACGGGCGGCGGAGATGACGAGGAAGCCGGAGCTGTGGAGTTTGGGCCGCCGATGTCTCAAGCCATCACACCGTCTTCCATCGGCCTATCGTTCCTTGTTCCAAATGGAACCCCGAAGCTCGAGGTTCACGCGAGATGGGGCGACTATCGCGCCGAGGATGTTCTCGAGGAGGACGTCGAGAAGGCCGAAGGCTCCGAACCAAGGGACGACGAGTTAGTCCCTACCGACGGCGAGGGCGGGAGCCAGAAGCCGAGACGCCAGCGCCCGCGCGTTCGCTGGATCCGAACGCCGCGGGATTCTGAGCCGCTGATCGTCGAGCTCAATCCCGACTCAGGCCTTCAGCGAGGCGAGATCGTGAAGGGTGACGGCGTAACCGTCGAGCATCTGTGCCGAGCTCTCGGCGACCGGTTGGCGGTGAGCATCTTCCTCGTCAATCGAAGGGCCAAGAGCGAGAAGAACCGCCCGCCCGTCGACCGCTGGGTATTCCAGCCTGCGCTCACAGTTCGGTCCCCGCCATCGACACCGCTGTTCCTGCCGCGCGAGCTCGAGCCAGCACTTGTTCACTCTGACCCGGATCGCGAATCGAATAGGCTACTCTATCGCGGTAGGCGTGAGTTCGCCATCGGGCACGGCTGTGCGACCGAGTGGGCGGGACATTCCGACACCGATCGGGCAAGAGAAGTGCGAACCGAGTTGATCCCAACGTTCGAGCTTCCCAGAGTGGATCCAGATCGGGGGCTCGAAATGGGCGCCCTTGCAGATGCTGGCTCGCCCGAGGAGTTGCGGAGCCTCCTAAGGCCCCTACTCGACGAGTATGGTAACTGGATTAGAGACAAAGAAAGCATCATGGCCGATCTGCCTCCCGACCTGAGGCAGGTGGCACAGTCGCACCTCGATGATTGCTCCACCGCGCTTCAACGGATGCGTAACGGCCTCGAGCTGTTGGTGCAAGATCCGGAGGCCTTTCGGGCCTTCCGATTTGCCAATCGAGCCATGCTCCTACAGCGCTCGCACACAATCTGGAGCCACGTTCGCAGGAAGAATCCACAGGCAGCGCCTTCCGAGCCTCACCTCGAGGGACGCTGGCGGGCCTTCCAGCTCGCGTTCATCCTCCTGAATCTGCCTGGGCTGATAGATGTCGAGAGCGAAGACCGCCGTATCGGGGATCTGTTGTGGTTTCCGACTGGAGGAGGGAAAACTGAGGCGTATCTTGGACTGGCGGCATTTGCCATGGCATTGAGGAGGAGGCGTACGGTCCCAGGGATGAGGACCGATGCCGGCCTATCTGTGCTCATGCGCTACACACTCCGGTTGCTCACGATCCAGCAGTTTCAGCGGGCCGCCACGTTGCTCTGCGCCTGCGAAGTGCTGAGATCCGAGGACCCCAAGACTTGGGGTGACTCCCGCTTCTCCATCGGACTGTGGCTTGGCATGCGGGGTACGCCCAATTACCACGACGAATCCCGGCGCGCTCTCGCGCGACTCCAGCAGGAGCAATCCGAGGACGGAGCGAACCCGTGCCAGCTCGAATCCTGTCCGTGGTGCGGCGAAGCGCTAACGCCCAACGACTACTGGACGGACGGTGAGGCGGTTCGAACCCGGGTGGCGTGCGCACGCAGAGCCTGCCCTTTCTCCAGATCGAACAGGGACGCCGGGCTACCCGTCCTCGTAGTAGACGAGGAAATCTACCTCGAGTGCCCCTCGATGCTCATCGCAACGGTCGACAAGTTCGCACAGATGCCCTGGAATGGACTAGCGCAGTCACTGTTCGGCTTCGTAAACCGTGAGTGCGACAAGTGCGGCTTCCTCACCCCAGCTACACCGCATGTCAGGGTACACCGATCCTCAGGGACGCGCGGCGCGGCGAGTTCGATCCGAGTGACAGAACGCCTCGCTCCGCCGGACTTGGTCATCCAGGATGAGCTACACCTGATTTCGGGGCCGCTTGGAACCCTCGTCGGCCTGTACGAAACGGCTGTCGACTTCCTCTCGGCGCGGCAACTGCACGGACGTAATGTCCGGCCGAAGGTGGTCGCGTCGACGGCGACCGTACGGCGTGCCTTTGAGCAGGTCCAAGCGGTCTTCCAAAGGAGTGTGAGGGTATTCCCCCCTCCGGGCTTGGAGCCCGAGGATTCATTCTTCGCCCTAGAGCGACCGGTCAGTGACAACGCTCCCGGTCGTCTCTATGTCGGGGTGTGCGCGCCCGGTAAGAGCATGAAGACCGCCTATATCCGCGTTGTGGCATCCCTCCTGTCGTCGGTCGCCGGGCTACGCAGAGATCACGAACTCGCCGAGCCGTATACAACGGTCGTTTCCTATTTCAACAGCCTACGTGAGCTTGGCGGAGCCATCCGCCTCATGGACGACGACATCCCGGCGAGGCTCGACCAACTCAGGGCGGCGGGCTTCCCTCAACGTCATAGGCCGGTTTACGTCGAGCTAACGAGCCGGATCAGGCAGGAGAGGATTCCTCACCTGCTCCGCAGGCTTGAGCTACGGCATGACGCGCCTCGCTCGGAGGACGATCCCCTCCCGCTGGACGCAGTCCTTGCCAGCAACATGATCTCCGTCGGGGTCGATATCGATCGCCTCGGGTTGATGACCGTGACCGGTCAGCCGAAGGCGACGGCCGAATACATTCAGGCCACCAGCCGGGTCGGTCGGCAAGCGTGGGGCCCTGGCCTAGTCGTGGCCATCTACAATTGGTCGCGGCCGCGAGATATGTCTCACTATGAGCGTTTCCGGCACTACCACACGACGCTCTACCGTAGCGTCGAGGCCGTAAGCGCAACGCCTTTCTCTTCTCGTGCTCTTGACCGTGGTCTGCGCGGCACCTACGTGGCGATGACTCGCTTGGGTTCCGACGCATGGTCGCCTGAGGACGGCGCCTCCCGATTCGATCCGCAAGATCCACGGATGGCATCCATCATCGAGACCCTCCGGGCTAGGGCAGAGGCCGTGGCGGACGGTGTGACGGCCGGCACGCTCGTGAAATCGCTGAAAGGGCTCGGGGATGAGTGGTGGGGGTATAGGCAGAAGCCCCTAATATACGGTTGGAGGTCACCTGATCCAAATCAATCGCCACCCACCGGGGATGTCCTACTGCGCGTGCCGGAGGGAGGTCGTCTTGGCCATTGGCCGGCACCACAATCGCTACGTGAGGTCGAGCAGCAAACCCCTGTTCGCGTATTAGGCCTCAATGCGAGCTAGAAGCGGCAGCGCGCGGGCACCAGAGTTCGGCAAGCTGCGCCCAAGCCAGATCATCACAACATTCGGACCCGGCTCCGTGGTCGACCTCGAGAACATTTCGGTCGTTCTGGCCGGAACGGACTTCTGGGCAATTGGGCCCGAGCAAGAAATCGATGAGCCGAGATTGCGAAGCATGCTCCGCGTCAGTCGGTTCTATCGTCCGTCAGTCCAGTCCGACGGCGGTGCGTCGGGAGTACCCTCGTTCGTGTTTCCACGCTACCTCCGCTGCCCGCGTTGCAGGCGGCTTGGAGCCTATGACCGCGCCGATCTCTTCTACCTCGACGGACGCAGGTTCAGGTGTAGGGGCAAACACGATGTAAGGGTGTCAACGCGAGGACCCCTTGTATTCCCCGCCCGATTCGTCGTGGCTTGTTCGGAGGGGCACCTCGAAGACTTCCCATGGTACCACTACGTCCACAGGGGAAACGGCAGAGATGGTTGCAAGCCCGAACGTTTGATTTTTCGGGAGTCCGCACAAGACGCCGCAGTTTCCAGTCTGATGGTTATCTGTGAGTTGTGCGGTAAGAAGCGCACGATGAGTGACGCGTTCGGCGATAGGGCCGTCGCTGCCCTCGGACCATGCTTGGGAGCAAGACCATGGCTTGGCCAAGGAAATGCCGAGTCCTGCACGAACGGTGTCTTGAGGACGACGCTTCGCGGCGCGTCGAACCTGTATTTCGCTCTTGTCCAGAGCGCGCTTTCGATCCCCGAGTGGGATGACCCGGTCCACATCGCAATCGCCCGGTGCGAGGAGCAGCTCGCGAAGGTCGACTCTGTCGGGAAGCTGCGGCGAGGGATTGAAAGCGGCTTCCTACCCCAACTCGAGCGCTTCGACCCTGAGAAGGTGTTCGCGGCTCTACTAAGGCGACGGGAACAGGCTGAGAAGCGACCTACCACCACCGACATCCGCCGCGAGGAGTACGATGCCCTCCGGAGCATCCCCGATCCAGCGGAGGCCGCGGAGCGAGAATTCCAGACAGAGCAGGTCGACCTCCCGGGAGCATTTCGGAGTCTAATCGAACGCGTCGTAATCGTCCGACGGCTCCGAGAGGTAAGGGCGATCGGCGGGTTCACGCGGATCGACAGCCCGTTCGATCTACTCGTCGACGAGGACCAGGATCATGAGCGCTACCGCATTCAGATGTTGAGCGCCACGGAGCTCCACTGGCGCCCGGCCGTCGAGTTGAGGGGAGAGGGGATCTTCCTTGAGCTTTCGGAGAGCGCGGTTCGCCGTTGGGAGGAACGGCAGCCTGTGGCGGGGCGCTCCGCGGCAATGGAGGACGTTCATCGAGCTTGGAGACACGAGCGCGAGCTCCCCGAGGCTCCCTACCCGGGTGCGCGATTCGTTCTGCTTCACTCGCTTGCCCACATGCTCATTCAGGGACTCGCACTTGATTGCGGGTATTCATCGACCTCCATTCGCGAACGCATCTACTCGTCACGCGAACCGCACAACCCGATGGCCGGAATCCTCCTGTATACCGCGACACCGGATTCGGACGGCAGTCTCGGCGGTCTCGCGGACAAGGGCCGTTCGAACCGGCTCGAACCCCTACTACGCGACGCACTCGAGCGGGCGATCTTCTGCTCCTCGGACCCTCTATGTGGGCACAGTGCTCCGGGCCAGATGGGTCACCTCAATGGGGCCGCCTGTCACGCCTGTCTCCTCGTTTCCGAAACATCCTGTGAGCGAGGCAACCGTTACCTTGACAGAGCGCACGTCGTTAAGACCGTGGCGCAGCTGGGGACCAACTACTTCTGAGCTCCTCTATTCCACTCGTCGAGTTAGTGGCCGTCCTAGTTTCGCTCGAGGGTCCCGAGAGGGCGGCGATCTTTGCGGACGCCTTGGCGAGCGGCGAGATTCATTGCTCCAGCCTTTCGGGTGCTCTCCAGGCGAGTCTCGACGTGCCGCAGGCTCGACTACGACCGTACCGAGATGTGCTCCTCGCGGCCTCTGATGTCGAAGAGCTGGTTCTCGCACTGAGGGCCTCGGCGGCAACCGCAGTGAGGATTGCCGCCTCCCAGCCCCTTATCGAGGTCGCGTGGACGTACCCCGGCGATGCTCGTCCGGGTCTCCGGACCACCGGCGGCGTGGCACGAGAGATCATTGATGGCAGCAGATCGAGTCTGCTGGTCGTCGGCTACTCGGTGACCGTTGATCCGAGCCTTACTGGATTAGCCGCCCAGACTGTTGGCGCCATCGCGCGCGCCGCCGAACGGGGCGTCGGCGTGACGGCGGTGCTTCACCGAGACGCGAATCGGAAAGCACTACTTCAGTCGTGGCGAATCGGCGCACCCTCCCCGTCCATCTTCACCTGGCCGATCGCCGATGATGACAAGGCCTCAATTCACGCCAAGGTACTTATCTCAGATCGCAACGACGGTCTTATTACCTCGGCCAACCTGACGTACCACGGTTTCGAGCGCAACATTGAGATGGGTCTTCGGGTGACCGGACAAGCCGCAGCCGAAATACACGACCGCATTCACGAGCTAATCGCTGCTCACGAACTGGTGCCCTGGCGCGATTGAAGTCAGTGCTCAGAGCAAGCCGCGAAGCCAGCGGATAACGTCTCTGGCCACGGGGAGGAGACTCCGTGCAAGGTTGGGTTCGGCTGGCTCCGTTGGTTCTAGACCGATGGTGCGTAGTGACTGGCGAAGGCCCCCGATAATCGTTCCGTCGATCGCGAGGCCGTCTAGCTCTCGTTGGAAATCCGCCCATGAGATGGCGTGCGCGTACGCATCGTCTGCACCGATGACAGTGGCATCAACGATCGTCCAAGCGCTTGACCACGGCTCCCGATAGATCAGGAGGGTTGCGAGTTCGGCGCCTTTCAGTTTAGGCCGGACTTCCGGAAGGACCTCTGCGACTTCGAGTCGCCTCGGCTCCGTAAGGCCCGGAAGGACCCTCCACACGACTTTTTCCTTCGCGGCACAAACGCACCGGAAGTACTTGATTCCCGGTGGCCCAATACGGTAGTCGAGTACGTATTCGAGCGCATGAGGTGGCCGAATGAGATCGTCGGCGACTGCCTTCAGCGACCTAGCGGTGTGCCATGTGATCTTCTGCTCGCTAACCTCAAGGTGCGCCTCTCCTGGCGTCACCCGAGCGGGAGGGCTCCACCTATAATCGCCCGAGAGCCGAATCGAAGGATTTTCTCTAAGCAGGTTATATGCGGCGTTCGCGACTGGGCCCTTCAACCACATGACCATGTCGGATAGCCCGCCGAGCTCCTCGGAGATCGCGAGGGTCTCAGCGACCTCCCCAAGTGGAAACCCCAGGAGGCTCACTTCGGGTTGAAGGAGAGGATGAACTTCGATCGTGCCCAGCGTGCGGCCAGATACAGCGCCGTCGCCCCTGCAGCCTACGCCATGCCTTACCAGCGCCCGATTGAGGTGCCCTCGGCCGCCTCCGTATTGGCGAAGAAATCGCCCGATGCGATCAGGTATTCGAGGCTGAGCTAGCCCCTGGTCGATTTTTTCAAGAATGATTTGAAGGCCGGCAAGCTCGTCTGTGGTGAGCCTCACGTCACGTCTAGCTCTGGTGGCCCGCATGTGATCTCGGATCGTGGGTGGATCGTCAGGAGGCAAGATCGCAGTACCTCCTGCGCGTCATGGTCCCCGTGCACCAGCGCGATATGCTTGGGACGGAGTCGGCCCGCGTAGTCCATCAACCCGGCCTGATCGGCGTGCGAAGAGAGCTTCACTTCCTTCGCCGGCATTGCCGCCTCAAACTCGACCAACTCGCCATCCTCACCGCGGACTCGAACCATGCGCGCAGAACGCCCGAAGCCCATAAGATCAGTTAGCAACCCTTTGCTCGGAGCCCCTTCATCCTGAAAGCCTGTGAGGACAATCCGATGGCGCGCATCGGGCAACAGACGCTGGGCGTACTCCACCACCGGGCCTCCGGTCAACATCCCAGAGGTGGTAACAATGATCGACGGTATGTCCTGGGCCCTGTGCGCGATTTCACGGCGCTCTGCCTCTCCGGAGACCTCATTGAAGGCCTCAGGCGGGAACTCGAACTGAGCGAGCCTGCGGTAGATAGGGTTGATCCGCCGGATCATTCCATCGACATGGACAGGAACCGACGGAGAGAGTTCCCCCTGTAGGCGCGCTGTCCCTATCAGCTTCAGGAGCTCCTGGGCGCGGCCAAGACCAAACGACGCCAGGATCACGGATCCTTTGCGAACTTCCGTGATTTCCCGGACAAAGGAAAGGAGGTCGCGCCGGCTCTCCTGTTGCGGCGGGTGGTTCCGATTACCATAGGTTGATTCAAGGACCAAGAGGTCGATCTCTTCGGGGTCGTCGGGCCACCTAGCGGCCGGTACCGTTAGTTGCTGAAACGATGAGAAATCACCCGACATGAAAATCCTGCGGCCGCTCTTATCCTCAATAAGGACACTTGCAGCCCCGAGGATGTGGCCGGCCCGGAAGAAACGTATCGATATGTCACCGAAAGGCAGGCCTTCCTCCTCGTCGAAGTCGCACTTGATCGCAAAACGCGACACATCAAGCACATCCTTTTCCTCATAGGCGTCTTCAACCGCCTCCGAGTTGTGGATGCGCTGAGCGAGCTCACGTTGGGCTAGCTTCCTCCGTACGTAGTGACCGTAACCGTCCTCAAGCATCACTGGTAGGAGCGCCGCAGTGCCCTCCGAGCAATAGATCTCAATCTCACCGAATTTGTGGATAAGGGCGGGGACCCAGCCGATATGATCGGTATGGGCGTGAGTCAATACCAAGGCATCGAGGTGTTCCAGACGATCGATCGCTGGATGCAGATCTTCAGTTGCATTGGGCTTGATGCCACAGTCCACTAGGATCCGGTGTTTGCCCAGCTCTACCAGGTAACAGCTCCGGCCGACCTCTCCCGAACCGCCAAGCGCAACGAGTCTTAGGGAGCTCTTCTTACGGAGCTTTTCAGGTGCGGGCTGACGATACTGCTCATGTGCGTCCAGGAACGCACGCTCGATCTTCCCATACGCGGTCCATTCTCGTTCGGCTCGGATCTTATCTCCGCCGGATGTGATGCTTCTCTCAAGTTGGATTCGTTGCTCCTCCGTGCGAAGGAAAGCCATTACTGCATCTGGCCCGCGTGGGATGCTTGCGAGTTCAAGTCTTAACCGCTCCACCGCGCGCCGCTCGGCAGCAACTTGTCCAGCGAGCTCACTGCGTTCCGAATCCAGGGCGCGCTGTTCCTTCTGCGCCTGCTTGAGATCTCGACGCACATCAGCGTTGGCTTTCGCCGCTCTCTCACCATCGCGCTCGAGGCTGCGAATGGTCGCATCAGCCACCCGGCACGCCTCTTGGACACGATCTAGTTCCGCAGCTGTTTCGCGTTGTTTGCGTTGGGCTTCCTCTAGCTCCTGCCTCGACTTCTCGAGCTTCTGTTGCTTGAGCTGCAAGTCGTGCAATGCTCGGTCAGTGATCCGCTTGGCCTCCTTCATCTCCCTCACTGCGCTTCGGAGTCTGGCCTCCAATGATTCCACCTGCCGCTCGTCTTGAGCGACAACCGGGTCCGTTCGGCGTGAGGTCCCGTCTTGGACGAGAGGCGCGATGCTTCGGAAAAGGGCCTCGGCGTCGGGGCCCTTGAAGTCCAGCGCCCATAGGACTGCTGCAAGGACGCGCGGTCCATTCGTCCCAAGCTCGTCAAGGACCTCTCTGAGCCTGTCTCCCACGAGTAGGTTCCCTGTCGAAATTTCTTTGGCGACCTGATCATGTTTCTTGAGGATCTGCTCTCGGACGGAGACCACTAGCTCGTGATCTGGATGTGCCCAGAGTACCTTGTGCACGTGGTCGCGTGCCGAGCGGACAGCCTCGGGTCGCATGCGCCTGTAGGGTCGGAGAGGTGGGGGTACGTGGGGGCAGCCGAGGTTGTTGCATACCTTTGCGTGCTGGATTAACCCATCGATGGCGAGCTTGATGGGCAACGCTAAGACCGACGCGGGGACTGTCTCCGGCCCCAAGGGCCCGCTTGGGACTAGATCCCCGAGGACCGCGCGCAGAACGGCGAGCGCCGGCGCCAGACTGCCCTCAACTGGTGCACTGGCCGCGGTCTCTACTTCCGGTTGTGGGCGATCCGCTGGAGGGGCGTCCTCCATGTTCAGGCATCCTTCTCCGGCGTCGCTCTGCCGAAGTCGCAGAGGCCACGCACAGGGCAGTCTTCACAAAGGGGTGCGGACGACCTACACACGGACGCGCCGAGATCCAGTAGCGCGTAGTTGAAGGCGGCATCCGGTCCTGCCGATCCAGCTAGTTCATACAAATCGAGGCGAACCTGCCACGCGTGGGTCTTCCCCGTCTGGTGCACTCGCGAGACGATGCGGCGAGTGTTCGTATCGATAAGTACTGCGGGGCGCCGGAAGGCGAACGCTAAGACCGCGCGTGCGACATACTCACCCACGCCCGGGAGTTTTTTTAGCTCGAGCTCGGTGCGTGGCACCCGACCTTTGTTGCTCTGGACTATCGCGCTGGCGAGGGCAACGAGGTTCCGAGCCCGCCAGCGGAGCCCAAGCGGTCGCATGATCTTGTCGACTTCTCTCGCTCGTTGGATGAGGGCGGCGGGAGTCGGTGCGATGCGCGCGAGACGCCGGTACACAGGTACAACTTGGTCTGCTCGGGTTCTTCGGAGACACACCTCGGCCATAAGCACTTTCCAGACGGTGACCGCCTTCGCCCGCCATGGATAGTTGCGCGCGTGCTTCCGGTGCCAACGCAGCAACAGCCGGCGGAATTCGTCGTGGTGAGGCACCTTCCCTCGGCGCGGACGCGCCCTCAGAGCCGAGGCAAGTTCCGACCCGATCGCCTCTGCGAGCATCGGCGGCACCGCATTTCCGATCTGCCGGTATTGGTGGGTTGGTGTGCCGGCAAAGCGGAACCAGTCTGGGAAGGTCTGGATGCGGGCAGCCTCGCGGACCGAGAGTGTGCGGTTCTGCGTTGGGTGGATGTACCAATAGCCGTCCTTGGAGAGGTGCGCTGTGATGGATCGGCTCAGCCCGTCCCAGCTCAATCGCTTGTACCTGTCGTCGAAGATGTCGTCGCGATAGCGACGAAGGTGGCGCGGGAGCTGATCGTATGTGTCTCCCTCACGAAGCAATTCGAACGCTTGTGCGTCGTCGACGCGCACATCGCGCGTTATGTGGTCGTGGATGCGACCTCGGCCTGCCCCTTGAACGCCCCTTCGCATGAGCCGTTGGAACGCCGTCAGCGGCCCTCGGTAGGGCAAATTCTCCCTTCGCTGTGCCGGACGCACCGACGGCAGGTCGCCTATCGCCATCCTGAGAGACGTTTGCGCCCTACTCGCCGCCGGCCACTTGTAAGCAATGCCCTGCTTCACGCCAACAATAAAGAGGCGGCGGCGGTGCTGGGGCACTCGGTGATCGAACGCGCCGAGGACCCGCGCCTCAACTCGATACTCGAGGACGCGCAGCTTCTCGCAAAGCTCCATGAGCAATGCGCCATCCTGCCATACCGCGAGGTCGGGGACGTTTTCGAGGAGCACGGCACGCGGGTGGAGCGAGGCTACGATACGCAAAAAGCTGCGCCACATCCGCGCGCGCGGGTCGTCGCGGTGTCGGCCACCCTCGCGCACGAGGCTGCGAATCTTGGAGTGGCCCGCACGAGAAAACGGCTGACACGGCAAGCCGGCAGCGACCAAATCAACGTCGGTAATGCCCCAGCGTGAGAGTTGCGCGAGGAACTTCTTCGGGTTACCAAGTTCCGCGCCGTACCCGACTCCGCCAACGTTCGCTACGTGCGTCTCGAGTGCTAGCTCGTCCGAGTCAGCACCCACGAGGATCGAGAAACCAGCACGCTGGAGGCCAAGGCTGAGCCCGCCCGCACCGCAGAATAGGTCGATCGCGGTCGGGCCGCGCTGGGACCCGACCCAGCGCCGCACGACCTGGTCGTTCCCCGGATCAGGCGTGTCGAACCGGCGAGGCAGCCTCAGCTCGGGGCCGCGATGAAATCCAACCGCCACGCGGCCGCTAATCAGGTTCGGGACCTTGGGCAAGTGAGTCCTATCCTTCCCGTGTTTGAGTAGTACGCCTTGAGGCCATAGCAGCTCCGATGCCGAATAGGTGCTTCATTCTCGTCCAGCGTTTCCACGCGCCTAGCAGACTCGCTCGCCCAGACAGACCGCGGTGCGCGATGATATACCCCTCGACCCGCGCGGGAAGGATAACGGGCGAGCCCCGTAGGACCAGACAGCCGAGCGCCAGCGTCCGCGGCATCCTCCCCGATGCCGCCAATGCTGGGCGGCACCCATTCAGTTCTTGCCGCGAATCCGAATCGCCTCTTCCACGGCGTTGGCGAGGTGCTCCTGGATCCAAGCGTAGCGTTCCTGGCTGTTCGATCCCGTAGGGTTGTAACATTTGACGGTCGTGGACAGCACCTTCTTGGTAGCGCCGTATGTGATGTAGTCGAAGGGGTTGTTCCCCATGGTCGATATGTTCCCCTCGGAGTTCTTCAGGCCGTGAATCCGAATTCCTACGACCCCCATCCCCCCGTTCCAGGACTCCACGATCTCGTAGTTGATCCATTTCCGGTTGGCCGTATTCGTGCCAACTAAGACCACAGTGCAGGACCGGCCATTCATCTGGTCAGCGATCCAGCGCTTGATCTCCGCATCTCCTGCACTCGTGATGGACTCCCAATCGTTGTCACTGGCTGGCCGGTTGCCCTCAACAGTTCCGATGTTCCGAACGGTTGAGGCGCGCCAATTGTCGGGCAAGTAGTGAAAACTGTAGAAGGCTCTTCGTGCCATCTCTATCTCCGGTTAGAGAGCGAGCATCACGACAAAGATGGCGAGGATCAGCACGCCGTGGAAGCCCAGGAGGGTTCGAGACAGCGCCGCCTCCGGCCAGCTTCGACCAGGACCACTCCTGAAACGGCGGGTGTCCATCGAGAAGTCAATGTCGGCATCAGTTTGCGCGCGAACATGATCATATAGGGCCCGATAGAGCCGCTCCTGCCAGAGAAAGTACCCGTCGAGCCCCCAGAAGACGATTGCTGGGATGTAGGCGAGGTAGACGAAGGCGGCGCGAGACCCCGGCACCGCCAACGCAAACAGGGCTGAGACTAGGACGACACTCCAGCCCTTCAGCTGGAACGAGTTCGTCGACAGCCGGTTGATGACGCCCTGGATGAACTCGAGGTGCTTTAGCTTTTGGTGCATGGCCACCTCTCGCCCCGTCGCGGTCGCTCGCCACGCCGCCCATCGGCGGAGGATTTCGGGCCGAATGCCCCGTCGAGCCGCGGACCGAATTGGCCGGACGGGATGAAAACGGGATTATGGCAGGGCGCAAACGCGATTACGAGCGGTCACTCCTGATCGCTCAGCTCTTCGGCCGGAACCTCAGTCACCGCACCGCAATGCGGGCAAACTACTTGTCGTTTCGGGGGTTCCCCTGTATGCTCCGAGATCCCTTCAAATCGTCTCCCCCCTTCCGCACCAATACTGTACCCGGGGCACCCGTTCACTCTAGGGCAATCAGAGAACTGGACCGCCCTCGCGTCGGGGCCTCGTCAAGGCAGTTCCGACGATTTCGTCCATTGTACGCTCGACCTTGGCGACCGCGGCCCCGACGCCCGCTGCCAGCCAACTCGGCCTGCGCTGCGTCGAGGCTTGATCGCTTGCGAACCAAGCGTGCGACACGGCAAACAACCCAACGCGCGAAGCATTGATGGCGCTCCGCCTACCGGCACCTTGGCGGACCTGCTACGATCGCGTGGTTCTCAGCAGACCGCGCTCAACCAGGGCCAAACCCAATGTCCCACACCATCTCCCCGGGCACGCGCCTGGGCCCATATGAGATTCAGAGCCTGCTCGGCGCGGGCGGGATGGGTGAAGTGTACCGCGCCCGGGACTCGCGACTCCAACGGGACGTCGCGGTCAAGGTGCTGCCGGGAGCCCTCGCGGCCGAGAAGGATCGCCTGCGCCGGTTCGAGCGCGAGGCGCGGGCGGCGGGGCAGCTAAACCATCCGAACATCATGGCGGTCCATGACATCGGCTCGACCGATGCCAACGGCGGCGGGCTCCCCTACATCGTCTGCGAGCTGCTCGAGGGCGCCACGCTGCGGACCAAGCTCGCCACCGGCCCGATCCCGCCCCGCAAGGCGATTCAATACGCCACGCAGGTCGCGCGGGGTCTCGCGGCGGCCCACGCGAAGGGTATCGCGCACCGGGACCTGAAGCCCGAGAACCTCATGATCCTCGCGGGCGACCACGTCAAGATCCTGGACTTCGGGCTGGCGAAGCTGCTCCACGTGGAGCGCACTGCCGACGACGACACGGGTCCTGTCGCGGGCACGCTCACGATCACCGGCGCGATCCTGGGGACGCCGAGCTACATGTCGCCGGAGCAGGTGCGCGACCAGCCATCCGACCATCGCACGGACATCTTCGCCCTGGGGGCGATCCTCTACGAGATGCTGACCGGCCGCCGCGCGTTCGACGGGCCCTCGCCGGCGGATCGCATGACCGCGATCCTCACCGCCGAGCCGCCGCCGCTCTCCACGGAAACCGAAGGCGCGGCCCCAGGCATCGGCGCGATCATCGCCCACACCCTCGAGAAATCCCCGCCAGACCGCTTCGACTCCGCGGGCGACCTGGCCTTCGCGCTCTCGTTGATAACAGGGCGCGGCGGCGCTCGAGCGGAGCCTGGCTCGGCGGAGACCGCCCCGGCAGCCGGCCCCGCCCGCCCCATCACCTACCGCCGCATCACCCTGCCCGAGGGCGTCGTCCGCGGCGCCAGGTTCGCGCCGGATGGCCAGGCGATCGCTTACGCGGCCTCCTGGGAGGGCCTCCCGCTCGAGCTTTCCTGGAGCTATCCCGGGAATCCCGAGCCGCGCGCGCTTGGGCACACCGGCACCGACCTTCTTGCGATCTCGTCCACCGGCGAAATGGCGGTCTCGCGCGACCGGAAAGGGCGCGGCGGGTTCGTCTTCACGGGAATGCTCGCGCGAATGCCCATGGGGGGAGGCGCGCCACGCGACATCATGGACGGGGTGTGGGAAGCGGACTTCACGCCCGACGGACGCCGCCTCGCGATCGTGCGGGATGAGGCCGGAATGGTTCGGATCGAATTTCCCTCGGGCACGGTGCTCTACCAG